>Ga0126369_10001174_pt1 | contig 17980 bp, 15 predicted proteins | sample PanSoiMetaPlot_1_FD_109646 | JGI IMG/M metagenome (GOLD analysis project Ga0126369, IMG submission 109646) | Tropical forest soil microbial communities from Panama - MetaG Plot_1 | ecosystem: Environmental > Terrestrial > Soil > Tropical forest > Bulk soil | place: Panama | collected 2016-02-17 | reverse complement strand
TGCGACGAATTGACGAACATCGCTCTATCGCTTCGCGACCGCGTCGGTCTGAACTCAGGCCAGCGTTTCCGCCTCGTCGGCGTGGGTCTCAGCAACTTCTGCGACCTCGACGACACCTCTGCCCAGCCGGCTCTCTTTGGTTAGCTGGGCGTCAATACTGGATCGTACGGGCTGCTTCACTCCGCCCTCAGCGTATGCATGGGATCCACACTGGTGGCACGACGCGCGGGAATGAGAGCGGCGACCAGCGCTGCCAGCAGAAGCAACGACGTGGCCGCAGAGAGCGTCAGCGGATCCCACGGCTTTACTCCGAAAAGTTGGCTCCCGATCAGATGCCCTACGCCGATCGCCGCCGGAATGCCCAACGCCAGCCCGACGCCGACCTGCCCGAAAGCTCCGCGCAGCACGAGGGCCAACACCGAACCGCGGTCAGCGCCCAGCGCCATGCGCACGCCGATCTCGCTCGCCCGCTGCTCCACGCCATAGGCAGTCACTCCGTAGAGTCCAACGGCGGCTAGCACAACTCCGAGCCCTCCAAACAGCGAAGTCAGACTCGCGATCATGTTCTCTTGAGAAAAGCCAGCGTGAATGACCTCCGAATAGGACCGAACGCCGCTCGTCACCAAATTCGGATCCACGTTCGCCAGCGCCTTCTTCACCCGCGCTGCGACACCGGGTGGGTTGCCCGGCGCCCAAATCACGACGTTGTATAGGTAATGCGACCAAATCTCGCGCTCTTCTGCTTCGGGATCATCGAATCGCGTGGTTTGCGCTTCCGGTAGGAAATACATAGGCTGCGGTCGAGCGCCGAAGTCGATGTCGGAAGCGACGCCAACAATTTCGTACATCCCCGCATTCTTCTCTGGAACGGGGCCGAAATGCTGCCCGATGGGATTCTCATTGGCGAAGAATCTCTTCGCAAAAGCCTCATTGACGACCGCGACAGGACCCCTTCCCGCGTTGTCTGCGTCAAGGATGGCGCGCCCCATGACCATCGCGTTCCCGAAAGTCTCAAAAAATCCCGGGGTCACGCGCGTTGAACCGGCTGAACCCTGGTCCTCGGGTTTGCCCTCAATGCGGATGTTATGAGTCACAAGCCAGCTGGGTGGGGCCTCGAGTATCGAACCGACCATGCGGACGCTAGGGATGTTGCGCAGACGGTCCTCGATGTCTCGGAAGAGTGGCACGAGTTGTTCCTGTTTGTAGCCCGAATCCTTAGGGTCGACCGAGGCCAGATAACGGCCGCTGGTTTCGAATCCGAAGTTCTGTCGCTCCCGATTGCGCAGGCTCTGGCCGAGCATCGCCGCGGCGCTTAGAAGTACAAGCGATACAGCCGCTTGTCCGATCACCAGTGTCTTCTGCGCCCATTGGCGATTGCGCGCCAAAAAGCGATTCACTCCGCGCAGCGCTTCGATGGGCTCGGCCCGCGAGACCATCCAAGCCGGTGCAATGCCGAAGATGACGCCTGTGACCAGCGAAATTGCCAACGCGAAGAGCAGCACCGGAGGAGACGGCGCGGCGCTCACGGGAATCCAGCTGTCCGGTTGCGTGAAAGCAAGGTGCAGTATGAGCTTGGCGCCAGCATGCGCCACGACGACACCCACGACGGCGCCGAAGATACTGAGCATGAGGCTCTCGGCTAGCGCGCCGAGCACCAGCCGTGCTCGGGACGCACCCAGAGCAGCTCGGATCGCCGATTGATTTCGGTTCCTCAGTCCTCGCGCCAACAGCAGATTGGCAAGGTTGGCGCAGGCTACCAACAGCACGCAAAAAGCTGCCATCAGGAGCAACCACAAACTTTCTTTGTAGTCTTCGCGCATCAAAGAAACACCTGCCCCGCCCGGCGTCAGGTGCAGCGTCTGCTTCTCCCAGAGCTTCTTTTCCTGCGGCCTCATATCCGGCACATGGCTCGCGAGCCATTCGTGCAGCTCCACCTGAAGCTGCGCCTCGAGAGTTTTTGGATCGGCGCCCGAGCGGACGCGGCCGGTCAGGTCGAGCCAAGCCAGTCGTGGATTCTTCAAGCGGGATGTTGCACCAGCGATGAGGGGCTCGGTCGTCAGTGGCAACCAGAAATCGGGCATGTCCGAGGCAGCGATTTTTGCTCCGAAGAAGCCCGGTGGGGCAATACCGATAATCGCGAATGGCTGACCGCTGAACTGGTACGTCGCTCCGACCATCGAAGGGTCGGAGCCATACTTCCCTTGCCAAGCGTGGAAACTCAACACGGCGACCGGCGGCGCTCCTTCGCGATCGTCGGCATCCGTGAAAAAACGTCCGCGCCACGCAGAAATGCCGAAGGTCGCAAAGAAATTAGCAGAGACGTACTCCCCGTTGGCCATTGCGACAGGAACTGGCGAGCCGGCGCGCCGCACGCTCAGGTGGGCGTTAGCCTCGCCGAGCTGGAACGCGGCCAGTTGCTCAAACGCCGGTGTGCCCGCACGCAAAAGCTTGTACGCCTCCCACGAGAAGAGATTCCAATCGTTCTGTGGCCGCTCGTTGCCGTCTCCCTGCGTGTATCCGTCCGAGTAACAGCACACGACGGCATCGCCGATGCGCCAGAGCTGTTCGGGCCTCGTAACTGGCAGGGACCTGAGCATCACCTGCTGCACCAGCGTGAAAATCGCCGTGGTGGCTCCAATGCCGAGCGCGAGCGTCAGAACGGCCGTCAAGGTGAAGGCTGGTGATCGTCTCAGCTGTCGCAGGGCAAAGTTGACGTCTCGCCAGATGCCGTCCAACCACGGAGTCGCAATGTAAAGACGTTGCTTCATGCGCTTAATTCCTCTTCATGCGCCGGGCAAATCGGTTTGTAAGCGCAGCTTCGGCAAACCGAGGGCATCGGTCGCGGCTGAAACTGCCCCGCGCGAATGTCGGCCGCCGCTTCCTGCACGATGTTTTGGGCTTCTTGAAGCTGTTTCGAATCGCGCGTGGTCACCTGAACCTGGTTGTCTTGCAAATAGTGGAAGACCAGCTTTACCGGATTCCATTCAAAAATTTCCTTTGCCGCCAGCGCGTACAGGCTAAGCTGCAAATCCTTTTTCGCCAGCGACTCCTTCTTGGGCCGGCCCGTCTTGTAGTCCACAATTTCCACGTCGTTACGCCCGAGAGAATTCACTTGGTCCATGCGCCCGGTGACAATGACGTTGTGCTCGAGCGGCAATTCAAAGCGTTTTTCCTGCTCGAGGACCTCCGGCCGTGCACCCATCACCGCCCTATAAAACACGCGCAACTGCTCGATGCCGTCCTTCTTGTATTCCGCTTCCTGATATTCGTCTTCGAAGCCCACCGACCGCCATTCCAATTCGAAAATCCGCTGCACGTCCTCAAACGGCAGCTTATTTCCTTTGCGCAGCTCGCCAAGGAACCGTTTCACCGTGTTGTGCATGATGCTGCCGAAGCTGAGCGAAGCCTTCGGCCCTTCTTTCAGCGACCACAGATACCCGAACAAATACTGTTGCGGGCACGTCCGGTAGCCGTTCACCGCCGACGGGCTCAGCGTCAGCGGCTCCGCCGACGGAGGATGAAACGTCTCCGCCCAATCCGCGATGCGCGAGAAGATTTTCGCGGGGCTCTGGACCGCGGGGAAAAGCTCCAAGCTGCCCGAGGCACGGCCTTTGGCCGCGGCTTTCTCAGGAAACGTGGGCATCTTCGGCATGAGTTGACGCGCGTCCCGCCGTCGCACCGCCGGCTCCATCAAAATGTCTTCGATAAATACAGGAACTTTGCCCTTTGGTTCGGTCAGCGTGGTGAGCGTCAGCCGCTCCTGCGCGCGCGTCAGCGCCACATAAAAAAGCCGCCGCTCTTCCTGAATGTGGAACTGCTCCGCCGGTTCGCCTTCCTTCATCAGCCTTGCGGGAAATTCGAAGACGTGCGGTCGTTCCGGCGCCGGGAATTTCCTGTTGTTCACGCGCAGCAGAAAGACCTGCGGAAACTCCAGCCCCTTCGCACCGTGCGCGGTCATCAGCTTTACCGCGTCCGCCGGCGCGTCGTCTTCGAGCGCGATGACTCCTCCCGCCTGCTCAAAATAGTCGAGGTACTCGATAAACTCCGGCAGGCTGCGCGTGTCGCTCTTGGGCTCCCATTCCTTCGTAAACTCGGCGAGCCGCGCGACGTATTTGTAGTCCTGAGCGTTCGCGCGCTGTGCGACTTCCAGCCATTCGAGCAAATCCGCCAAAATCTCGCGCGCGGTGTGGCGGCGCATGGTTTTGCGATGCTGGGAGAGAAACTCTAGCAACGGTGCCAGCCGCGCTTTCGATCCATCGAAAGGCAGCTCGGATTGCGGCGCTTGCAGTGCGTCGTAAAGTGCTGTGCCGCGTTTTTTCGCGGTGCGCTCGGCAAGCCGCACCAGCTCAATCGCCTGCAAGTTCCATGCCGGGGCAGAAAGCACTCGCGCGCAGGCAATGTCGTCAAACGGCCGCGCGATCAATCGCAGATACGCAAGCACATCCCTCACCAGAGGATGTTCCAGGATAGAAAGTCGGCTGATGACAAAAGGAATCTTTCTCGCGGAAAGCTCACGCACCAGTTCATCGCGGTGTGCGTGCTGACGGTACAACACGGCGCAGTCCATCCACCGGCGCCCGGCGGCCCCTGAAGCATGGACGCGCTGCAACTCGCCGGCCACCCACCGCGCCTCTTCTTCGTCGGAAGCGAATTCGACAATGCGAATCTTCTCGCCTTCAGGGCGAGTCGCGGTCAGGAGTTTCTTGGGGAAGTCGGCGCTGACCGTGTTTTGCCCGATCACCTGGGTGGCCACGCGCAAAATGTTGGGCGTCGAGCGGTAATTTTCCGTCAGGCTGACGCGGAATTTGTGCGAATCGTCGCCAGCCTTCGACCCGGCAAATTTTTCGAGGAAAAGCTGAAAGCTCGCGAACGACGCCCCGCGAAACCGGTAAATCGCCTGGTCGTTGTCCCCAACCGCAAAAATATTTCGCGATTCGCCCGCCAGCAGCTCCAGTAGCCGCAGTTGCGCGATGTTGGTGTCCTGAAATTCATCCACCAGGATGTACCGGTAGCGCTGCTGGAGCGCTTGCCGCAGCATCGTGTCCGTATCCAGCAAAGCCACCGCGCTGGGGATCAACGATCCCAGAGAAACCCGCTTCTTTTCGCGCAGCAGTTCCTCGCTGGCGCGATAGGCCCGCGCAATTTCCTGCTCGCGCGCCACCAGCTCTTCTCGCTCGGCCAGCGTGTCAGCGTCCAGAAACGCCCGCTCCTGTTGCAATTCGCGTGCGAGCAAGTCCGCGTACTGCTGGTAATCTTCGGCCGAAACCAGTTCATCCTGGCAGCGCGAGAAAAATTCCACAAAGTCGCTCAGAAATTCGCCGGGCTCCGCCAGCCGGCGGTATTTGTCGAGCTGCAACCGCGCCAGGTTCCTACGCAGCAGGATCCAGTGATCCTCCTTGCCGAGCAGCACGCGCTGCGGATCGGTATCTTGCAGCAGCGATTCACAGAAAGAGTGAAACGTGTCGAGGGTCACCGCTTTGCCACGCTCGCCGGTGGTTTTCACCACGCGAGCCTTCATTTCGCCAGCGGCTTTTCTCGTGAACGTCAGCCCGAGGATGTTTTCGCCGGTCAGCTCTGGACTGGAATCGAGCAGGTGCCTGATGCGCTCGGTGATAACACGGGTCTTCCCCGTTCCCGCGCCCGCAATTACCAACAGCGGCCCTTCGCCATGTAGGATCGCCCGCCGCTGCGCCTCGTTCAACCGCAAGCCGCCGTCTTCGAGCGGCGCCATCTCAAACAGGGTTGCCATGAATTACAAAGGTTAGCCGAATTCCCGGCGAATACGAAATGAAGGATGAGCGTGGACCACAAACCGCACACCGCCCTTGTTGCTAGGCAAGCCAAACCGAGTGCCGCTCGAATGCCGTCCGCGGCGGAGAAGCTCATTTCGTTTATCGTTGGGATTTGCGTCCTGCAGCTACGTCCGCGGCGAATTGTTTCGATTGTCCGCGAGGCACGGTCAGCGAATCCCATTTGCCGGTCGCTTTGGCGGTCAGGTGTTTCGCCAGAAACACGATTTGCCCGATGTGATAGGCGTAGTGTCCCATCTGCCGGTTGATGGCCTGCATCACCGAGTGCGGCTCCGTGCGAATCGTGACCGTGCGGCCCAAATCCGCATCCGTCAGGGGCTCCAGCGCATCGAAAACATACTTCCAACCGCGCTCCCATAATTCCACCAGCGCCGCGCGCGTCTTCGGAGCATCCTCGAATTCGCCGTCACGGTTGCGGTCCGGTTTCTCTCCGTCGGTGGTAAGAAAATCCATCCACCGCGAGCGCGCGTTCCCGGCCATGTGCTTCACGATAATGGCAATGGAGTTCGACTCCGAGTCCATTACCGCGAACAAATTTTCGTCCGAACATTGCCCCATGGCCCGCTCGGCGAGTTTTTTGTTGTACCGAAACAGGTCGATCGAGTCCTTCACGTACGAGGTCGTAAATTGGTGTGCCATAACGCCATTCTGTTCCTGGCCGCCGTTCTGTCAACTCAAATCCATCCTTGCTGGTAGGAGGCCAAACAAAACAGAGGCTCGCCCGTCTAAGCTCTGAGCCCGTGACCGCCACGTGGCAGCGGGGACCCGGGGGCGTTCGAAAACGCTTGACAATTCGCTTTTTATTCGCCTACGATATCGCCCTGCGAAACCTGTTTCTCGGAGGAATCGCCAGATCGCAAAAAGGAATTCACAATTCGGTTGTATAGAAGCTTGGGAGGAATCAGCTATGACGATTGGACAATCGCTGTTGCCGGAATTCGATCAGGAAATGCAAAGCACCCGCAAGGTACTCGAGCGCTTGCCGGATGAGAAATGGAATTGGAAACCACACGAAAAGTCTGGCACCCTCGGCTGGCTCGCCGGCCACGTTGCCAATATGGTGAGCTGGCTGCCGTACACCATCCAGACCGAAGAGCTGGATTACGCTCCGGTGGGTGGCCCGGCTTACGAGCCGCCCAAAATCACGAACCGCAAAGAAGCGCTTGCGGAGTTCGACAAGAACGTGACGGAGGCAAAGTCCGCGCTCCAGCGCGTCAGCGACGCCGAAATGATGAAGAACTGGCGGCTGCTCGCCGGCGGCCAGGAAATCTTCGCCATGCCGCGCATCGCCGCAATTCGCGGGATGGTGCTCAATCACCACATCCATCACCGCGCGCAGCTCACCGTGTATTTGCGCCTGCTGAACGTCGCGGTGCCGGGTCTCTACGGCCCCAGCGCCGACGAATCGCAACCAACCTCCGCCGCCGCAAATTAGCCAGTGGCAGAGACTTCAGTCGGCGCTCTTCGAGTCTTTGCAAGGGCGTAGCTTTACCCCCGAGCGCATTCAAAGGTGCTGCTGCGCCCTCCTTTCGCATTCTGTGGCGTGCTTGAAGCATAGGGGCGGCCTTCGGAGACGCCGCCCGCTTTCTTCCCACCGTTACGCGGTCGTCCGCGCCAGTTGGCGTTTGGGTCCAGAAGCATCCCGTTTTGCATCGCGCTATACTACTGTTCGTCGCTCCTCTGTTGTTCGGCCTTCGGAGGTCCGCATGAACACCGAGACACCCGTCATTCTTTCCGTCGTCCGCACGCCCATCGGAAAATTTCAGGGCGGCCTCGCGGGATTCTCCGCTCCCGAACTCGGCGCAAAAGTTGTCGCCGAAGCCATCCGACGCGCCGGCCTCGAGCCCGCGCAAGTGGATGAAGCCATCCTGGGCAACGTCGTGCAAGCCGGACTCGGCCAAAATCCCGCGCGCCAGGCCGCTCTCAAAGGCGGCTGCGACCCGCGCATCGCGGCCATGACCATCAACAAAGTTTGCGGCTCCGGACTGAAAGCGGTCGCGCTGGCGGCGCAAGCCGTGCAACTCGGCGAATCGGAAATCGTTGTCGCCGGCGGCATGGAATCCATGTCGAATTGTCCCTATCTTTTGCCCCAGGCGCGCACCGGCTATCGCCTTGGCGACGCAAAAATTGTGGACTCCATGATTCACGACGGTCTATGGGACGTGTACGAGAATTTTCACATGGGCATGACCGGGGAACTCGTCGCCGAAAATTACGGCATCACGCGCGAAGAACAAGATCGCTTCGCCGTTGAGAGCCATCAGAAAGCCGTTCGCGCGCGCAAGTCCTGCTTTTTCGAAGCGCAGATTCTTCCGGTCGAAGTTCCGCAGAAAAAAGGCGATCCCGTGGTCATCAAGTATGACGAGTCCCCGCGCGAAGACACTTCCCTCGAAGTGCTCGCGAAGCTGAAGCCCGCGTTCAAAAAAGATGGCACCGTCACTGCCGGGAACGCACCCGGCACCAACGATGGCGCGGCGGCCCTCATCGTCACGAGCGAACGCAGCGCGTCGCGCCTCGGCAAACAGCCCATCGCGCGCATCGTCGCGCAAGCCGTCAGCGGCGTCGAGCCAAAGTGGGTGATGATGGCGCCAGTAGACGCGGTTGAAAAGTTGCTCGCAAAAACTGGATGGGACCGCGACAAGGACGTGGATCTGGTCGAACTGAACGAAGCGTTTGCAGTGGCCGCGATTGCCGTCACCCGCCAGCTCAAACTCAACCCCGAAAAAGTCAACGTGAACGGCGGCGCCGTCGCGCTCGGCCATCCCATCGGCGCGAGTGGCGCGCGCATCCTCGTCACGCTGCTTTACGAATTGCAGCGCCGCAACCTCAGGCGCGGCATCGCCGCCCTTTGCCTCGGCGGCGGCAACGCCGTCGCCCTCGCCGTCGAACGCTATTAACACTCGCGTTCAAATTTTCCTTTGGGGGCAGAGCACCGCTGCGCCCTGGCTTGGCACGATGTGGTTCGATCGCGCGCTACACGTTGGAAGGTTGCGGTGTGAGGTCCGTCCTACTGGTGCCCAGGTCGGTCCCGCAATAGGGGCAGAACTTGTCTAGTTCGGCAACTTCGCGCTTGCAGTTCGGGCAAGACGGCTGCAAGTTGCATTTGCAGTTGGGGCAGAAATTGAACCGCGCGCTCACCGACGCGCTGCATTGCGGGCACGGATACGGCAGCGGCTCGCGCATTAGAAGATAAATGACCAAGCCAATGAGTCCCCAGGTTGGAAAAAAAATCAGCATCAGAATGGTCCATAGCGCCGAGTTCATGCCGCGGCGGGCTGCATCGCGGTTGACGTACGCCACCAGGAAGATCAAAAACGCGAAAAAGATGCTCATCAGGGTAACGATGCCAGCCAAGGCGAAAGAAGCCAGCACGATGTGACCGTGCTCGGTGAGCTCGGGCGGAAAGACTACGTCGCCGCGTTCGGGAGCGGTCAAGTTCACCAAGAGCGCGATGCCCTGGGCAAGGAGAAACAGCACGACAACTAAAACCATCACCCATCTTGGAATGATGCGGAACTCGTCCCAAAAGCGCAGTTTTTCCTTTCTCCGGCGGACGCGATTCAGCCGCAACCTTTCGTTGAACGTGCTCGTCACTTTTTGTGAGTAATCAGCCATCTTTCTCTCTCTCTCCACTCAATCATTTTGATGCCCGCCACCGGTCATTCCGAGTCAGGCGCAGCGCGATGAGGCCCCTCCTCAGAAGGCCGCCCCTAGAACGGCGTGCGCCTTGACTCAGCGCCCCGGCTTCATCCACTGCGGCTCTTCGGACTGACGCGCGCTCTCGAGGAGCAGCACGAGCACCGCGAACAGCGCGGGAACCGTCCACCAAAGACCGAATCCGATTTCGAGCAGCAACTTCGGAGCGCCAGTTACCTGTCCAAACCAGGCAAACACGCGCCAGACGTACGGCGCGCTGCCGATGCCAAAAATCCAGGAAGCGGCGCACGCCAGCCAAAGCATGCGCCGCTTCGGTTCGCGGTCGCGCAATTCCATCGCGCGCAATCGCACACGGAATTGCGTGCGGCTTGCGAGATCCGCAGGTAGCGGAATCGCCGACGTGCGTAGTGCACGCAACGCGCGATCGGTTTGCCGCGCGTGTTCGTTGCAAGACTCGCAGTCTTGCAAGTGCGCGTTGAGCCAGTCGCTCTCCGATTGCGCGAGTCCTTCGACGCGGCCTTTGGCAACCAGTTCGAGCGCCCGGTCGTGTGCGTTGTCGCTCATGCCGCACCTTCCTGAAGTACGCCGCGCAGCGCTTCGAGCCCGCGATACAGGCGCGACTTCACCGTCGAAACGGGAATGCTCAAAACCCCGGCCATCTCTTCGATCTGCAATTCTTCCTGAAAACGCAGAACCAAGACTTCGCGGTAAATCGCGCCAATTTTTTGAAGCGAGGTCTGCACGTGCTGTTCGCTTTCCTGCGCCAGAACTTGATGCAACGGCGATGGCTCGCTTTCATTCGCGATTTGCAACGGCGTTTCCTGCGCAGGATCGGTGAGCGCATCCAGGCTCTGCGCTTTTTTCGACCGCTGCCAGTCGATCACCAGGTGGCGGGCGATGGCGAAGAGCCACGCCTCGAATTTCGATTTGCCGTCGTATTGATGCCCGCGCTCGAGCACGCGAATCCAGGTCTCCTGAAAAAAATCTTCGGCGCGCGCCTTGTCTCCGGTGATGTAAAGCAAATAGCGGAACAACCGGTATTGATATTGCTCGATGAGGCGGTCGAGCAAATCGGGATCGCGCTTCTGCAGACCGCGCGCGATGCTTTTCATTTCATCGCGCATCAGCGTAGAGAACGACACCGCGGGCGCCAAGGCGTTCGAACCAAACAACGACCTTGCTTGCGGCCAGCTTACACATGAAGTCGAGGAGTTCATTCTAACTGCAATACGCGCCGGCGTTCGAAAAAGACTCAGGAAGGTGCAGGTCCCGCAATGTTGGTTTAAGTCTTGTAATTGCAATGCGTTAGGGTCATTCCATTCGTCCGTGTTTTTTGGTGCTACACTTCCGGCCATGTTTTGCCCGCAATGCCTGGTCGAGTATCGTCCTGGGTTTACCCGCTGCAGTGATTGCGAGGTCGATCTGGTCGAAGAAGTCCGAGAAAGAGTAACCGCAGGGGAGTATCGGCAGGTTCAACGAAGCAAGCTTCCCCGTGAATTGTCCGCGCAGCTCTGGCATGGAACCGATCCGCACTTTTTTCTGGGTTTGCTTTCTTCGCTTGGCGACAAAAACGTTCCCGCCTTTGGAAGACCTGTGCATCCACCGATGTACGATTCGTTCGGAGAACAGCCGCCGGGATGGGGATCGGCGGAGTTCGAAGTGCTGGTATCGCCGGAAAATCTTCGCTTCGCGCAATGGGTTCTGTCTTCCGACGAGGAGGTATACCAAGAGCAGGAAGCGGACGCCGAGGCCTCGGGAGAGGGAGCTGAACCATTCGACCTAGAGCCCGGCGTCACGGGCGTCTGTCCTCTGTGCGACTCACAGTTCGCCGAAGCGTATTCGGTTTGTCCGAATTGCGGAGTGCCCCTGCGTCCCCCGCAAGGAAGTGCGCTCGAACAGAATGCGGCAAAGGTGCTGTGCAATCTTCCGCATCCGCAATTTCTTGCTGACTTGAGAGCGGCGCTGCACGGCGTGGGAATTCCGTTCAATAACGCGAATTTTCCTCAGGGCCCGGACACCCTGAGAGGGGATGTTGTGGTGCTGGGCGCAGATTTTGCGCGCGCTACAGGGATCTTCGCGCAAGCCCTGCAATACTGGGAGTTCGACCATAGCATCTGCTCCGGACCCTCTCACGATCCGCGAGAGCCCTACTGGCCGCACCATGCCAAGCAAAACGGATGGTACCCCGAGGATCTAACGATGCTTCTTTGGACCGGCACCAATCTCAACGTGCTCGATGGTGCTGGCATGGCGCTTCGCGAGCATGAAATTGCTTACCGCGTCGAGTCTCCGGAGCCGGGAAGCGCGAAACTGTTGGTGCACCCGGACGACGAGGGGCAGGCACGAGAGATTTTGCGGTATGTCCTGGAAGGGGTGTCCTTAGAATGAAGGCGGCGGTGGGGTTTCGCGCGCATTCGGGGTGGGCGGCGATGGTAGTGGTGGCTCTCGAGAAGAGCGGGCCCGTGGTGCTGTGGCGCAAGCGTCCTCATCTGGTGAAGATTTTCAGCTACTCCTACCGCCAACCGTATCACACGGCGGAAAAGATGGAGCTCGCGGAAGCGCGCGAGTTTGTTGCGGGCGTGGAGAAGGAATCGCGGGAACTTGCTTTTGGGGCGATACGCGGTCTGCAAGGCGAGTTGCGGAAGCAAGGCATTGAGTTGACGCGCTGCGGCCTGCTGCTGGCTTCGGGAAGAACGCTTCCGAGTTTCGAAAAGATTCTTGCGTCGCATGCGCTGATTCACACAGCCGACGGCGACCATTTCCGCGAAGCGATTTCATGCGCGGCGAAACGTTGCGGCCTGGAGATGGCGACCATGAAGGAACGCGAACTACTGGAACGCGCGGTACAAACGCTCCGCATGCAGCCGGCGATGCTCTTGCGCCGCATCACCGAACTCGGCAAACCTTTTGGCGCGCCGTGGTCACAAGACGAAAAATTCGCCGCGCTTGCCGCCTGGCTTGCGATGCATGGTGATTCGAAACCACGGAAATAGGCGGCTAAGGCCACGGCAAAACATTCGCAGTAAGCTGACCGTGCTATGTTTGGCCCGCAGTGACGAGTGGGCGGGGCGGGACAGGTTTCTTGCGACAAGTCGTTGTTGAACGCCAATCCAGCGAAGAACAACGGCAAGCCATCGTCGTGATGGCAACGGGCAGGCGATTCAAGACACCGTATCCTGCTTGTAGTAGATTGTGAGACGGGGATTCGCACGGGCTAGAGGGCAGGATTCCTTCGTTGGCAGATAGGCGCGGCAATGTTTGGTTCAGAATTTCACTGGGACCCATTTACAGCCACAGTAGAAGTCTGGACTGGTGCAAGCCTGGACCGCCAGCAATTTATCGCAAACTCCCTCGGAGAAGTTGGGATTCCGTCGCGCAGCCTGACCGATGATCCGCAGAACCTCCGGCTATTGGTGCGGCCTGAAGATGAAGCGAATGCGCGAGAAATTGTTCGGCAGATTTTTGAGGCGGCAGCGCCGGACCGCTCGATGGCAGGTTTGGAAGGTGAACTTCGGGACGATCCCCCAGTGAGGAGTTGGTTGTTTGCCTGGTTGCCGGGGGTGATCTACCTTGCGTTTGTGGTGTGTGTTTATACCGTTGAGGCTCCGCCTGGAGAGGTTTTCGTACGGCATTCCGCGTGGGATCCCGTGTTTTCCTTGGCGTCGTGGATCGGCGACGTCACCTTCCTCTGGATTTTTTATCAGGCGGCGCGATACGAGGTTCGTCCGCTGCGATTCGTGCTTCTCGGGTTCCTGCCTTTTTCTTTTGTTTGGTATTACTACGAGCGATATTCGCGGCGGCGAGGCCGCGGACGCTTGCCCATCGCGGTGCGCGAGCGCATTGCACCGCGGCCTTCGGCTTGACCCGCATCTAAGGCGCGTGCATCCTTTACTTCCTGTGCTTCGTTTGTTTCGATAAATTCCTTCCGAGGTTCGCGTGAGCAACATCGATTCGATCAAAACGGTGGCGGTGCTGGGTGCAGGGACGATGGGGAACGGGATCGCACATGTGTTTGCGCGGGCCGGATTCCATGTGATTTTGCGCGATGTGGAGCAGCGATTTCTGGAATGGGCGTTGGAGACGATTGGGAAGAATCTTGAGCGCGAGATCAAGAAAGGGAAGCTGGCGGAGGCGGACCAGATAACGGTTTTGAAGCGCGTGCAGCCGGTGACCGATCTGCGCGCGATTGCGGCGGCGGATTTTGTGGTGGAGGCGGTGCCGGAAAAAATCGAGATCAAGCGCGCGGTGTTGACGGAAGCGGATGGGATTTTGCGACCCGAAGTGATTCTGGCGAGCAATACGTCGTCGATTTCGATGACCACGCTGGCGGCATTGACGAAGTGGCCGGACCGGTTTGTGGGCATGCACTTCATGAATCCGGTGCCGGTGATGACGCTGGTGGAAGTGATTCGCGCGCTGCAGACGAGCGACGCGACGTTCGAAACGACGATGAAGCTGGCGGAGAAGCTCGGGAAAAAGCCAGTGGCGGTGAACGACGCGCCGGGGTTCGTTTCGAACCGCGTGCTGATGCCGCTGATCAACGAAGCGGCGTATTGCGTGATGGAAGGCGTGGCGACGGCGGAAGCGGTGGATGCGGTGATGAAAACCGGAATGAATCATCCGATGGGGCCGCTAGAGCTGGCGGATTTTATTGGGCTGGACGTTTGCGTGGACATTATGCAGGTTCTGCTGGAAGGGCTGGGCGATCCGAAATATCGCGCCTGCCCGTTGCTGAAGAAGTATGTGGCGGCAGGGTGGTTGGGGCGGAAGTCGGGGCGGGGATTTTACAGCTACGGAAATTAGTCCTTTGCTAGAGCCTTGGAGATTTTCCTGAAGCGTGGCGAAGGTGAAGGATCTCGATGATGATATCCGCGAGATCGTCTAGCGATCTTCGCGTGTAGCGGATCTGGTAGTCCACTTTGGCGGGAGTTTGCAGGCTTTTTCTGAGGGAACGGTTCGGCCCGCCTTGGGGTCGCGGATTCCTTTGTCCGAGGCAGCGAGGATTTGTTCGTCCTCGTCATCGACGACCGGAACGGGCTTTTCGAATGAACTCCTTCGCCGTGGCTATACGAAAATGCTAGGGGGGCAACGTCGCCAAAGGGAGACGGGAGCTGCGGGCGAATCTAAAGCAAAAATAGTATTTGCTTTTTCTTCGCCTCAGTAGTAGATTGCGTCTCGCCGTTTTCAACAGGTGTGCCATGCACGGATTTGCGAGCAATGTTCTAAGCTGTGAGGAGCGCGAAAGACTCGAAGAGGAGCTTTTCGAGGCGCGGACGCGGGGAAGGTATTTGTCCCGGCTGCGGCATCTGACCTACCGGGAACGGGTGGCGTTGGATCAGCGTGAACAGGCAGCTCAGGCGCGGCTGGCGGATCATGAAGTGACGCACGGTTGCCGGCGGTAGCGGGGGTTGTCCTCGGTTTGATGTTGCATGCGAAAGTTGGGGTGGTCGGCGCGGTTAAGGTTGATTCCTTCGACCATCCTCATTGGGTGGCCTCAGGATGACAACCGCTTGGTAGGCTTGTTGGCGGACCAGAATTCGCCCGAAAAAGGGGTGGCGGGAGGGGCTAGCGAATGGTGAACTTCATGCTTCGCAAAGTCCCCGTCGCCTAGTGGAAGTGAAAATTCCTATTTCCTCAACCGAGGTGTGAGATGGCAGACGAAAAACAGAAATTGCTGGAAGCGGCGATATCGCAGATTGAGAAGTCGTACGGCAAAGGCTCGATCATGCGGCTGGGCAGCAAGGACGTGCTGGTGCCGGTCAGCGTGATTCCGAGCGGATGCTTGTCGCTGGACGCGGCGCTGGGCGTTGGCGGATTCCCGCGCGGCCGGGTGATTGAGATTTACGGGCCGGAGTCGGGCGGCAAGACGACGCTGACGCTGCACGTGATCGCCGAGGCGCAGAAGCTTGGCGGGCAGGCGGCGTTCATTGACGCGGAGCACGCGCTCGATCCGGTGTACGCGCGGAAGCTGGGCGTGGACGTGGACAACCTGCTGGTGTCCCAGCCGGACAACGGCGAGCAGGCGCTCGAAATTGCGGAGACGCTGATTCGCTCGGGCGGCGTGGACGTGGTGGTGGTGGACTCGGTGGCGGCGCTGGTGCCGAAGGCGGAGTTGGAAGGCGAAATGGGCGAGCCGCAGATGGGTTTGCAGGCGCGGCTAATGTCGCAGGCGCTGCGGAAGCTGACGGCGATTGTCTCGAAGTCGCGCACGTGCCTGATTTTCATCAACCAGATTCGCGAAAAGATTGGCGTGATGTTTGGCAACCCGGAGACGACCACGGGCGGGCGCGCGCTGAAGTTTTATGCGTCCATGCGCGTGGACATACGGCGCATCCAGTCCATCAAGGAAGGCGACAAAGTGGTGGGCTCTCGGACGCGCGGCAAAGTAGTGAAGAACAAAGTGGCGGCGCCGTTCCGCGAGGCGGAGTTTGACATTTTGTATGGCGAAGGGATTTCGCGCGAAGGCGATTTGATTGACCTTGGCGTGGACCAGGGCTTGATCGAGAAGAGCGGAGCGTGGTTGAGCTTCGGCGGGGAGCGCATGGGGCAAGGCCGGGAGAATGCGCGTGTGTTCCTGAAGGAAAATACCGACATTCGCGAGAAGCTGGAAAACGGGCTGCGGAAGAAGATGGAAGTTCCACAGCCGGGGAATTCGAGCGCGGCTTCGGGGGCGAACGGTCATGCCGCAGCGCATGTCGAAAGGCCTCCAGTGAAAGCGGCTACTGCGGCGGCTGGCGCGGATGCGGCGAAGGCACGGCTAGGAAAGTAGGAGTTAACAGTCAACCGTTCGCAGTTGACAGTCAGAAGAGCGGCTTGAGGGGCGCAGACGATGCGCCCCTCTTATTTGGAGTTGATTGGAGACCGCCAATGGCCACAACGAGACACTACGCTTTTGGATTTCTCCGCCTGCCTTCTACAATTCATTCTTGCCACGAGTTGAGTACACTCTTTCGTTTGAAGACTATTAGCTAGAGATGACCGAGCCGGGCAGGAAAAAACCGAGCTACAAATCGGCCATCATCTCCGCGCGTATTAGGACTCTGACCCAAAGACTTCTGAGGCGCGTAGCGGCGTGGAGGTCTGAGCAACGCGTGCTCGTTTCAATTTGAGATGTTGAGGTAGAGGTTTGAGGCCGGAATGGAAGGTCCAACCAGGCAAAGGGGCAGGTGCTGGCCTGGGGGGCAGTGAGTTGAAAACAAAGCACATAGGGCGTACTAGGGCTTCTCCGCTATTGCCGTACCAGCGGGAAACTTCATAAAATAGATGTCGCAAGATGAGAGCGAGTGTTCCTCTCCGGCGCAGTGTTTGAGGCAGTGGGAGGAAGCGAAGCGGCGTTAAGTCGCATCGAATCAACACGGCTCAGAATGGTCGCCGGGGTGCAAGTGATCCCAAGCCAGGCGAAAACGGGCTTTTTTGCCAGTTGCAACAACGAACAGTTGCTGCGAATGTTTGTTGACGCTAAGTAAGAGGCTGAGGTAAAAATTCGGCCCCGGCGTGATGAGCGTGGGGTAATCCGGGGTTGGACGCCAAGTTGGCATCGGCCTTGTTATGAGGGTGGAACGGTGAAGCAGTACGGAAAAAGCAGTATTGCATTTCTGTTGACGGCGCTATGCGCGCTGCCAGTGCCGGCCTTGCCGGCCGGAGCGGGAGCCGGGGCGACGCGTTCGCGTGCCCATCGCAATATAAATCGGTATCCTGGCGTTCCCACGTTTGCGGATTCCACGAGCACTGATGACGCGACGTATGATGATCCGGAGGTTCGCGCGGCGGCGGTTGCGGCGCTGGGGAAGTACAACGGCGCGGTGGTCGCAGTGGATCCCAACACGGGCCGCATCCTGACGGTCGTCAATCAAAAGCTCGCTTTTGGCGACGGCTACATTCCCTGCTCGACGATCAAGCCGACCATTGCGCTCGCGGCGCTGGAAGAAAATGTAATCACCCCCGACACCATGCTGCGTGTGAGCCGCCGGAAATACATGAATTTGACGGAAGCGATGGCGCGCTCGAACAACGAGTTTTTCGAGCAGCTTGGGTCGCGCATGGGATTTGCAACGGTTTCGAAGTACGGCCGGCTGCTGGGCCTCGGCGAGCTTGCCGGGTATGAGCTGCCGAACGAACATCCGGGATCGTTCCCCACGACGCCGCCGGCGCACGGCGGAGTGGCGCGCATGTCGAGCTACGGGGAAGGAATTCAAGTGACGCCGCTCCAGCTTGCGGCGCTTTCCGCGGCGTTTGCGAATGGCGGAACGCTTTATTATTTGCAGTATCCGCACAGTCAGGAAGAGCTCCAGAATTTCGCGCCGAAAGTGAAGCGCGAACTGAATATCGCCCCCATCCTTCCGGAAATCCGGGAAGGCATGCTGGCGGCAGTGCTGTACGGCACGGGCCGCTCGAGTTACGACCGGGGCGGCGACGAGCTGCCGATCGGCAAAACGGGAACGTGCGACGACCACACGACGCCATCAAAAATCGGCTGGTTCCTTACCTACGCCGATGAAACGCATCCGAAGATC
>Ga0126369_10001172_pt1 | contig 17992 bp, 20 predicted proteins | sample PanSoiMetaPlot_1_FD_109646 | JGI IMG/M metagenome (GOLD analysis project Ga0126369, IMG submission 109646) | Tropical forest soil microbial communities from Panama - MetaG Plot_1 | ecosystem: Environmental > Terrestrial > Soil > Tropical forest > Bulk soil | place: Panama | collected 2016-02-17 | reverse complement strand
GACGCTTCGCCCTCGCCCTTGCGGACGATGGCGCACGGCTCAGGGCCGATGTGGGTCGCTACTCCTTCACCGTAAGGGACTTGCACCCTCTACTCCTTGCCGGTCTCCCGGCGCACTCCGAAACCCTGCACAATTCCGGACTCTTGCGCTGCACCAAAGAATGGCTGCAGACCTTTGTGTTTTCCTGATCCAGGAAGACAGGACCTGCAACAATTGTCCCCGATTGACGTAAACTTGCGTTCTGCCAGCTTTTGATCATGTCGCGAATGACTTCTAGCAAGGTTGCCTTTTGATTGCGCGGTGTGTTGTTGTGTGCTGAGGTTGTGCGCTCCGGTAGCGAAGGGGATTTTCATGAAATTCTTTGTGGCTGTGATTGCGATAGTGCTGCTCGGTGTCACCGGGCTTTGCCGCGCGGACGATCAGCGGAAATCCGAAGCGTCATCTGTGGAGCGGGTCGATGCTGACAAGCCGTCTGCTGTCACGTCGCAGAGCGAGGATGTGGATGCGCCGAGTCGGATGCTGAAGGCGGCGCTTTACGAAATGAGCCGGGAGCACGCGATTCGGGAGCGGTTTGTAGGCTCTGTGGTTTGGTATACTGACCAGGTTGTCTCCACTGATGAGCTGCTGCCGAAACTCCTCGTAAGAGCGGATGTTGAAATTCCGGATCTACAAATGACGGTAAAATTGGTTGTTGCGCACAACGACGACAGGTCTTTTCAGGCCAGCCACACCGTCGAGATCGTGGTCACGTTGCCGCCTGACTTTGTTCATGGCCAAGTTATCAACATACCCTACTGATGAAGAAAAGCGAAACGGCGCCTGGAATTCCGCTCAACAGCGTAGCTGTGATGATTACGCGCGGGCTTTTCCAGATTGGATTGTCGAATATCGGTACTGACAGACAACATAATATCGAGTTGATCAAGGAGCTGTCTTGGATTGACCTTCCAATTATCTATAGCGACGGCAGCTGGGCGATTCTTGGTATTGAGAAGGCCCCGCTGGGTGATCGCGCTGTTGCGGTGTTGGAGTCGCCGGATGTTGAGCCGCTACCACGGCGGGCGCCGACTGACTATGTGCCTGGCCTCAAGCCCCAGCCCGTCGCGGCGCCGGACCCGTCCCTTTCGCGGCGGTTTCTGAACATTAAGCTGCCCTGGCCCGTTGCGGCGCCGGACCCGCCGCGGCCGCCGTGGGTGTGGCCGCCGTTGGAGCGGTGGGCTGTGGCGCCGGGGTTGCCTTCAGGGTCGTGGACCTGGCAGCCGGGGTGGAAGCCGGTGTTGCGTGAGACGATCAGGCTTGCATCGACGACCGTAGCGGCATCGATGCCGGGGGCAAGGCTGCCCTCCTGGATTCAAGACACATCCAGGTCGGTGATGCCGGAGTCAGTGCCGCTGTGGTCGCGCGTACGGGCACCTGATTTTCACATCCCTACGGGACGGAGCCGCTTCGCGGACGCGAAAAAGATAGAGCCGCCGTCGCAATTCGTACGGTGGACGGACCGACTTGAGACCGTGCTGGCGGGCGACCACGAGGTGGACCGGCACTGCCGGGCGGTGGGCGCCAAACCTGAGCGGGGGTTTATTCGCGGTTGCGCTCACCGCGTTGCTGGGCGATGCTTCATCATCCGGATTGATGACCCGGGTATCGCCCGTCACGAGCTCGCGCACTGCAACGGCTGGCAGCATCCGCTCCTGTGACTCCCTTTCAAGGGGGGGCCGGCCCTATCGGGTCCGTCGCTCAAGGTCGGGTGGTCGAAGGACCGAGACTTGCCACTGAACGAATCCCGCAGCTTACCCTCGATAGCCTCCGTGCCGGTCGGATGCCGGCGACGGAAGGAGTGGGTCATGGGCGGAAGTGCCGGTCGCTCGACCGGCACGTGCGCAGTACTTCAGATAACCGACGACTTTGTGCGACGCACGACCGCTTGCTACATTTCATGACCCAGCCTCCTTAGGTCGAAAAACACGGCGAGTTTGGAGTGACGTCGCAGTTCGTCATTGACGTACAGCCTTTATTCGTCCGCAAGAGCTTCTAGTAGTCTTTTTGCCTGCATGCACTCGCATCAACCAAAGGACACCCGACGTGATCATTGTCCATGCCATCGTGAAGCCTCCAGCTGCAAGCGACGGGTCCGCGACCGCAACTGTCGAGCGCAAACTGCTCGAACCGTGTGAGCTGCAGATCCCGCCGGGCGCGATCTGGATCGACCTGATCGAGCCGACGGGCGAGGAGGATCAGAAGGTTCAAGAGTTTGTCGGCGTGCCCGTGCCGACCAAGGCCGATCCCGACTATACCGAGCCGCCCGAGGCGCATTATTCGGAGAACGGCGTGCGCTACCTGCATGCGCTCTTCATCAGCGAACCAGAGGACACGCCCGACGTGACCGGCATCACCTTCGTCATCGCGCCGACCGCACTCGTTACCGTGCGGTATCATCCGGTCGAAACGTTCGATTTATTCTCGCAAAAGCTCTGCAAGGCACCCGCACAGGTGCTGTTTCCGGACGCGGTGGCGCTCGGTCTGATCAACACCGGCCTCAACCGATCCGCGCGCGCTCTCAGCAAGGTGGGCGAAAGCCTCGATCGGGTCGCGAGCGCGGTCTTCCGGGCCAAGGGCGATCAGGGTAAGCGCAACCAAATTTATTCCGACACGCTCGATGCGCTCGGCCGCGAGGACGAAAAGATCTCGAACCTGCGCGAAAGCATGGTGTCGGTCGAGCGCCTTCTGCTCTTCCTGATGTCGGAGGGTCGCCCCGAAAATGCGCCGAAGTCCATGCGCGAGGCGACAAAGACGGCGTTGCGCGATCTGCAGACGATGGAACAGGACGCGAGCTTCAAGTCACAAAAAGTGCAGTTCCTGCTGGACTCGACGCTCGGCCGCATCAATCTCGTTCAGAACACTGCGCCTCGCTGTTGCTTTTTTGGTACATAAAGGCTTGACCGCGCGCCGCAAGGTTGCTGCGACTATGGGCAGGAAGTTGGCCGCTGCTTTTTGAAGCGCGAGAGCGAGGCACGGCACTTCCTCGACACCCCTTCAACGGAATGTCTCGGGCGGCGAGTTGGTCGACGCTTATCGCACCGCGGCGTCACCCCCGAAGGTTAAACTTTCCGGGCTCTGATGCCTGACCATCACAGGCGCGGAGCGTCTACCTGCGCACGCGAGGGTGGGACGGCAACGAACAATCCCGTTGCAGCCCCGATCAGGACTCCACCGCCAGAGAATTCGCGCATGGCGAACACGCCGCCGGTGTCAGCATTGCCAGTGGGATCGACGGCGATCGCGCCATTCACTTCGTGCGCCAGGAACAGTCCCTTCGTAGCCCCGATCAGCACCCTGCCGCCCGGCAAATCGCGCATGGCCCACATGACCCCCGTGTCAGCATTGGCGGCGCGATCGATGGTGACCGCGCCGTTTTCCACGCGCGCCAAGAACAATCCCTTCTCAGCGCGCAGCAGCACTCCACCTCCCGGGAAGTCGACCATGGCCCACACGATTCCCATGTCGGCGTTGCCGGCGCGATCGACGGTGACCGTGCCACTCTCCAACCGCGCCAGGAACAATCCCTTGGTAGCCCCGATCAGCACCCCGCCGCCCGGCAAATCGCGCATGGCCGACACAATTCCCAAGTCGGCACTGCCGACGGGATCGACGGTGACCACGCCGTTCACCATCCGCGCCAGGAACCATCCCTTGTCAGCCCGGAGCAGCACTCCACCTTCCGGGAAGTCGACCATAGCCCACACGATTCCCGTGTCGGCGTTGCCGGCGCGATCGACGGTGACCGTGCCATTCTCCAAGCGCACCAGGAACAATCCTTTGAAAGCCCCAATCAGTACCCCGCCCGGGAAGTAGCGCACAATGAATACGCGTCCGGTATCAGCATTGCCGACGGGATCGACGGTGACCACGCCGTTCACCATCCGCGCCACGAACCATCCCTTCGCAGCCCTGATCAGCGTTCCGCCGCCCGGAAAGTCGTGCATGGAGAACACGCGTCCGGTATCGGCATTGACGGTGTCGGCCTTGACAATCCCAGCGATGCCGTCCTGCGTTTGCGCCGGCGCAACCGTGTTGGGAGCGGCCTGGGCAACCGGTACGGCCAGCGGTGCCAACCAGCCAAGCCGCGGGGACGAGCTCGCGATCATCTCTCTGGCGGCGTCGCCATAGGATTGCCAAGCCAAGGTGGCAGCGACACCGATAAAAAGCGTAATCAGGTAGCGGACGAGAGCGCGCGAGGCTCGCTTGCCGAGCGACGGTCGCTCGCTCGGGAACCAGTCAGTTTTCACGTCGGTCGGGAGCAGAGCCTCGACTAATGGCTTAGTAGCCGGTCGGCCAGCGGAGTTAGATTGGGTGAGGCTCATCGGTACCTCCTCTCTCGTGTCGAATGGCTGCGCCACATCCAGCTTCGGAGCTTGGTGGCAGCACTCGCGGGACCGAACGGGCAGGCGATGAAAAAGGTCTGCTACCGGCGCCCGCAGCGGATTTGGCGCTTCGACGAGTTAATCACGATGCAGAGCTTGCGGGAGTGTTGACTTCTTTTGCTACGTTTTCACGACTGTCGCCTTAGTCTAGGATCAGCGTAAAAGCGCAAAAATGTCATTGATAAATGTCACTCATGATGCGGTGTCCGATCAAAACCGCGGTTCCGATTGTGACAGCGACGATGTCCGGACCGGGTCACCTTCGGCCCTGGTGCTCAATCGCCGTGGACGCCAGCTTACCTCCCGATAACTGCCGTGCCAGCTGGATGCCGGCAGCACTTGGGCGTTAAGCGGCGATCTCTTCAATCAATGTGGGATCATCATCACCGGTGCTGGTCTTGTTGACCCGCCGCGATACCGGCCACATGCGAAGGCGATCATCGGCGGCAGGCCTGAGAAGCTCGGCGCCGGCCACGCCGTTGAGCCAAGGCGCGAAAGCCCCCTTGTCGAGGATCACCGGCATGCGGTCGTGGATGGGACGGGTGAGCGCATTAGCGCCCGTGACTATGATCGTGCACGATCTCACAAGCTCGCCGGTTTTCGGGTTCTTCCATCTGTCCCACAGGCCCGCAAAAGCTCAGCACGCCACCATCTGCCGCGCTGATGAAATAGGGTCGCTTGCCATCTGGCTTGGTGATCCATTCATAATAACCGCTTGCCGGAATGATGCAGCGATGGCGCTTGAACGCGTCCCGGAACATCGGCGTGGTGGCGACACTCTCCGTTCGCGCGTTGAATGTCGCCGGCAACTGCTTCAGCGGCGTTTTCCACCAGTACGGAATGAGGCCCCAGCGCATCGGCATAAGTTCGGTGGCGCCGCCTGTGGCGGGCCTTACGACCTCTACGGTGTCGGTCGGCGCGATATTGTAGTGGGCCTGAAGATTGCGCGCGGCACCAGTGAGATCGCCACGTGTAGCGTTGGGTGAAGCGTCCGCACATGCCGAGAGGCTATCCCCGCGGAAGGTCGGTTTGGATAGATGCAACGCGCATGCAACATAGCATTAATTGAGGTGTGATTCCAAATAGTTGCGTACAGACGCACGGATGTAATTACGCCGTGGCACGTGATCGCGGTCTTGCTTCAATCACCCCTTAGATACCGCATCCTGGCTGCCACCATGGTTTTAAGAAAACCGTCGTCCGACCAGGTCTTGGCCCTCCGGCCGGAGGCCTCCAAAAAATCCACCGCAACCTCCGGCGTCACGGCGCCATGGAACCCGACGTAGGTTCGGTACAGCAAATCGACGGTCTCTTTCCACCGCGGTTGCTTGTCATAGAGACCACGCAGGCGGATGACGTCCACCAGTTCCGCGGTGATCGTAGCGTAATCTTTCGAGTAGCCTTGCTGGTTGAACAAATAGGCCACTTTTTCGAAGTAGATCAAATCGTCAGTTGTCGGCTGATCCAGAACCTTCAGCATTTCATTGCAAACGGCCGTTGCGTCCTTGCCGCCAAAGACCGTGATCAAGGCCGTTTGCGGAATGCTGTCGCATCGGGCGAGCGGTTCCGCCGCCGCTGCCGCCCCCGACAACGCCGCCGCGACGCACGCGGCCATGATGACATGCCTACGCATGCGGTGCTTCCTTTCATCACGGATTCCGGGGGGGGTGGACCCGAGGAGTTCCGCAACCCGCTGCAAACGGTCTCTGTCCGTCATAACAATTCCAATCATAGCGGTTAAAAGCTGTCGACAATCTTTTAAACAGGTATTCCCTTGCGTACATTACGATACGACTAAGGTATGCGCAGTCGTCGAGAACATCGGACCTTCGTCTTTGTACTTTCGGACATTTATTTCGATCTGAATATTGGGGTTGAATGCTAGCCATTGACGGCGGCGAGTCGGCTGCAGCTCACGGCTTTGCCCGCGACGGGGCTCATAACAACGCAGCCCGAGGTCGCGGACGTGAGCGAACGGAACGGCCCACATGAACTTCATCGCGCTTGCGATCTACCCAACCCATCATTCTGACCTCGCCTCCCGGGTCAGATTCGCTCTTTGCGACGCGTCGTCGACTGGCACCGTTGCGCTGGCTGGCTACCGCGCGGGTGGTGGCGACGGCGCCCGCAACGCGCGGCCCTGCAGGATATCACGCCACGCCGCTGTGGCCGGGCGGCCGATGCCGTCGAACCGCAATCCTACGTATGGTCCCTCAATCGAAAACGGAACGTCGCCGGCCGCGATCACAGCGGCCAGATAGCAGGGCCATCGGATATCGGTCGGCATACCTTGAGCGCGCAGGTAGTCCATCGCCTCGTCGGCGAAATATCGAATGTCGCGTTTGACATTGAACTCGTCGGTCCGGTTCAAACAGGCAACCCTTCGGAATGCTGCACGAAAACCGGAATCCCATTCGGCGATGTTCATGTCATGCCATCGCGGATGGCCGCTGGTATCGGGACCGAGTTGCGGATATCGCGTGGTCACAATCTTTGCCAACTGGTGCAGCTGCGCCTCGTTCGGCAGCTCTATCCTTGTGATGTCGGCCGGATGAAAAATTCGAACTTGCGGTTCCGGCGCAGGCTGTGTTGCGACGCGGGGTGGCGTGGGGCTCGCCAGCAAGCTCCGCACCTGGTTTTCGAGCGTGGCCACACGAAGCTCTAGTTCGGCTATCTGCTCACTCATCTGCCGTTCCCTTTCATCACGCTTCGCCGCGCCAGCATTCGCATTCCGCTGTATGTTGGCATAGCTGTCATGGCGACAGCCTGCTCTGTAATCCGCAGTGTGCCGGGTCCGGAGATCATAGGACATTCCTCCGCTTACGGTCAGCGCGCACGATCAGCAGGGCAGTCGGATTGGTGAGCGGCCGGCCCGTGTGATCTATCGGCTCCGGCTCCCGGACACGTCGACTCGCGATAACTTCAGGCGGATCCACAAGGCCGCACTTGGCTGCGGCGGCAAGGATGAATTGCGCGGTCGCATGCTGCCGCTGTTGCACCGCTGCCGCGCCGGTTTCGATTGCCCTGGCGGCGATCTCCCCGGGTGTTGTCGGCCTGCGGAAGGCCGGGCGGTTTTGCACTGTCGCCCTGGCGGCGGCGGCTTCTGTAGCAGCGCGCTGGTGTGACCACAGCATGGCGAGACTTCGCTCGCGTGCCGCGTCGGAAGTGGGATTACGTGAGAACATGGGAATGACTCCTCTTTGTGCGAATATATAATATTTCACTGCACGTGCATCGCCTTTTGCAGCCACTCAATCATTTGCTGCGTTTGCTGACGGTCGATATGGCCACATGCAAACACCGCCCCGTCGGCGGCTTCAAGCTTGATAACGATCCGGCCGCAAGCCTCGCACTGGCCGGCCCACAGCGAAGCGGCTTCCAGCGGCGGCTTGCGCCACGAACGAACGGGGTCGTTGTCACTCATGTGTTGCCTCCTGTGAATAATTCCCGGCGCTCGATCAACGCGCCACCATGGACTTTCCCAAACTCACGTAGTCGCTCGGCGTCGTCGGCACCGAAGCTGATCAGACATACCGGCGCGCCGCTGTTGGCTCTCTCGCCGTTGCTGGTGCGGCACTCGGAGCCGTCAGGCCGCAGGAAGATCAGCCGGCGTTTCAGGAACAAGATTGCCGACGCCTTGCGCCAGACCGGGAGGAACCACTTCGTTTCGAGACGGGCATGCAAGAGCGCGACGCCGCAACCATGATCGGCGAGACGCTGGATCCAGGCGCCGACTTCGTATCTGTGGAAGGGCGGGTTTAGCCAAATCCGTCCGCGCCACTCCCGCGATAACCCGTCGTCGGCTTCGGTGTAGTTGACCATCGCGCAGTCCCATGGCCTTGGATCCGCGGCGCACGGATCCAAATCGAATGAGCCGAGCGCGCGGACCAACCATTCCGGCGTCAGATGCGCCTGGGATGCGCCGACACTGCGCTGGTGTGAGCCGAGCGTCATGCCGGCACCTGGGAAGGCTTGCCGCCCAACCCAAAAAACAATGATTTAAGATATTTCGCCTGGCGCTCTGTCGGCGCGCGCCATTCGACACGGCCGGCCATGTCGCGGATGAATTCGTGGTGCTGCGCCGGGAGTTTCTCGATGTGTTGCAAGCAAAATTGCGCAACGCCTGCCCATGTCGGCTCAAGGCTGCGGAAATCGTTGCTGCCGTGGTTGACGTTGTCGGCGTGCTTTACGCCAGCAGCGAAACCGGCGTCGAAAATCTTCTTCATCTCGGCTTCTGACAGCGAGCCATCGGAGCCGTTAGCTGACGGCTTCTCGATCTCGTTGATTGCCGTATGGAAGGGGTCGCCAAGCTTGCGCAGTGCCTCGACAGCAAGGGTGCGATCGGCCTCGACGTGCGACACCAGTCGGCGCAAAAGGCCGGCAACGCGGCGGCGGCTGGCGGAAGTCAGCGCTTCCATAGCTGACGCTCCAGCCAAAAGGGCTTGCATTCAGGATGAAGCCATACTCCAGTAGGGCTGAATTCAGGCCCGGTATTTAGTTCCTCCTTCCCATCGCTAGAGTTGCACTGTGCACAAAGATGCGCGTTTTGATCGGTACCGCGCTTACTACCCTCCGGTTCTCCAACTGCTTTATCCGTCCAAGCGTCCGAATGCCCATGGCTGTAGGACAAGTGCTCATTTTCGGAGGGGTCAAAAAATGCCGTTTTTTGGGGGTCTTTTTGCGCAGAAGTGCCTGTGCCACAGGCATTCGGACGCTTGGACGTTTTGCTGTTTTCGTCGCCGTGCTCAAAATTCCCCGAATTTCCGTGTTTTTGGGCCGATTTTACGCCTTCTGACGTGGCAGAAGTGCCTGCGGCACTGGCATTTACATTGTCAGAAGTGGAAGAAGTGCTTGTGTTATAGGCATTCGGACGCTTGTCGTTTTCGCAATTGCTTGTGCCATCGGCATTCGGACGCTTATTTGGTGGTAGATATCGCTCCCAAGGGTCAATGAAGCGTGTTCTGTGGTAACCCTTTCCACCCCCGGTTGACCCGCCGTACGGTCGTACGGTCTCGGAAATGATGCCGAAGTCGCCAAGCAGGGCAGCGATCTGGCGCAGAGAGATCGGTTTTCCCTTCTTGTTGTACGTTGCCCACGGCTTCTCGTGATCGTCCTTCAGATCAGAGAGCAGATCACGTGACAGAATGCAGTCATCGCCGATACGCTCGAAGATGTCGCGCATCTCCGCCAGCAGTTGGACGGCGAGCGACGCGCGCTTGATATCCTTGGTGCCATCGATCGCCACGGCGGCCTGTCGTGCTTTCGCCTTCCAACCAGCGCCGGCCAATTCGGCAATCGCCAGCATCAGTGTCCAGTTGGCACCGCGTCGGTTTTCAAATCCCGGAATTGCTTCGGGCTCAGCAACGGCAAGCTTTGCAACATTGTCGTCGGCCCAGCGCGCACATTGACGGCGAACCTCGATCAATCCGTCATCGTCGATGTGCGCAAAATTCTGCACGCGCTCGCTGGACCGCTTGCGCTCCAGCTTGATCGTGATCGTGCGGCTCCATGTGGTGTCCGGTAGCTTCAAGCGTTTACCGGAGATCATCTTCGGCGCGAAAGTTGAGAACACCACCGGCTCAAGTGTTTCAGGATGACAGCGCAGTGCGCCCTGGCCACGTGTCCAGCCTGAATTGATCACCGACGCAAGATCATCGTTGAGAAGCGCCTTGTCGGCTTCATCTGCAACAATGGTGGGATGCCACTTCTCAACCGCGCGAAACAACGCTGCGCCAGATACCGACACGGTTAACAGCGAGCGCTTCACCACAAAGCTGACGACGCCGCACAGCGTGGACTTTCCGCTGTCAGGTTCGGCTGATGTTGCCGCCAGAATGGGACTATGCACGGCCACTTCGTCGTGAACCCAGGTCAGGAGTATCCACAAGACGACGACGGCGGCCTGATCGCCGGTCAGTACGACGTGGCGCCTGATACGAGCGGTAATGGTGTCGAGCAGGATGGTGGTGTCTATCGGATCCGGCCACGGCTGAATTTCCCAATGTGGAAATAATAAATCGTCGGCGGTTTCGGTGGTCTGGATCTCACGTGACGCAACGCGTGCGATCTCACGGTCCAGGGTGCCGACACGCACACCGGATTGTTTCAATTGATCGCGTAGCTTCTCGAAGGCGGCACTATCGCGTGCCTTGAGTGCCGCCAGTTCTTCGACAAAGCCTGGCGCGTGCGCTGAGTGCGGATCCGCCAGCAATATCTTTGTCAACAACACGTCTGGCGTTACCGCTTCGTCGAGTGCTCGCCGAATTGCACCGGCACCAATCGCAATCGCGACGTCGTTGAAATCGGTGTCACTGTCGCGTCGGGACGGCCCGAAATCCGGCACTGCCACAAGCGCGTCGGCGACGCGTGCGGCCCTGATCGCCCATATCAGCCCTGGGTTGCCATTGGTGCGGTGATCGTCGTCGGCGGCAATGACCACCGTCAACGTCGGGAAAGCTTCGTGTATTGCTTCTGCCACCGCGAGAAGATTGGCCGAATTGAAAGCTATCAACGTGGTGTGGCCGGTCGCTTCGCGGACGCTGGCGCCTGTGGCAAAACCCTCGACAAGCACGGTGCGCTTGCTGTCACCGGCAATGCGAAAGTGCCCGCCCTTGACGCGGCCGCCTTTGAGAAATCGCTTGGCACCGTGCGCGTCTATGAATTGCAGACCGTGCATGGTCGCGGTGACGTCGCGGATCGGCGCGATCAGGCAACCGTATTTGATACGAAGCCCGTGCGGCTCTACCTGCTTGCGTGCCAAATAAGGATGCGACTTGGGTGCAGGCGGTGCGCTCGCCCAGATCCGTTGCGCCTTGTCGGCGGCCCGCCTCGCGTCGGCTGCTGTGGCGGCGTCGCGCTGTGCCTTGGCTTCCTTGTGCCGCCGCTCGATCTCGCGTCGTTCGCTGTCGCTGATCTTGCGGTTGCCGGCGTCGCTCCAGGTTTGCCAGCCAATATCGTCGCGGAAGTTTTGAAGTCCGCCGGCCGGTACGGCGCCGTTGAGATGTAGCAGATAGGCGCCGTCGCGCTTGCCACGCTTGCCAGCTGCGTCGCAGCGGTGGAGTCGACCGTCCGCAATCAGCCGGGCCGGCGGCACCAAGTCGCGGCGTTGCATCGCTTGGACAAAGCGTGCAATCGTCTCGTGGTGGTCGCCGGCCGGCATGGCAATGCTCGTTAAGCCGGATCAAAACGGCGGCATGTCATCGCTGTAGAAATCATTTTCAGGCGGCGGTTTCGGCGCCAGTGCTGGTGCGGAATTTCGTGGCGTCCGATCGTGCCCGTTGCCGTACGGCTTCCCGCCGTAACCTTTGTCACCGATCACCAAAACCCTGATCAGCTTGTTTTGCTCGCCGAATTCTTGGCTGCTCTTAACCCCAATTTGCGCCCAAAGATCGATATCGTTGATGTCGCGATAACTCTCGAAGCGACGGCGCGCGTTGGCCTGATCGCTCCGGTCTTCAGGGGCCAACCCAAAATGTGAGTCGATGATCGCTCTAATCGTGTCTTCGCCCCAGCCAATTTGTTGTAGCAGTGCCGGTGAAGGATCGTAACCGTCGTCCTCACGGCCGAGGATCGGATAGATTGAAAATGTGGTTCCCTTATATTCGCCTTCATCGAGAACGACTAATCCGATTTCGAGAAGGTAACGGTTTCCATCCTTTCCAAGCTTATAAGCGCCATCAGGGCCGACTCCGCCAAATCGGATATCGGTTTTCATATGATAGATACCGGAGGCAAGCAGCATTTTCTTGGTTTGCGGCTTCGCATTCGAAAAATCGTACATGGTGGTTTTCCTTCTGGTTTGTGCGGTTGCGTTGGCTAGGCGGATGTACAGATCGTCGTCGGTGGTGTCAGGCATGACCACGCTCCGGGTAAAGATGTGGAAAAACGGCCGCCACCGCGCGGTGCTTCGCGGCATCGTCGGTCAGGCCGGCGCAAACCGAATTGCCTTTGCAGATGTCGCCAAGTTCGTCGCGGACGTGATCCACCGAACGCCGGTTGCCGTACTTGGCCGCGGCGCGGCCGAGCGCTTCAATGAATTCGGCCGATACGGTGAGGTGGGCTTGTCGTCTTCGAAGTGCTTTGCTATTTGACATGGTGTTCTGCCTTTCATCTTTCGCAGGGTGACAAGGTATGCCGGCCGGCGCGTTGTCCGGCGCGCCGCCGGCTTCATTTTCAGGGCAACGCGACAGCCGGCAAAAGCGGCCGGAATTGTTCTGTCGCTTCGGTGCGCGCCTTGCGCCACGCCGCGGCAGCTTCTTTTGTGATCCACACGCGGTTGCCGATGCGTAGTTCCTCGGGGGTCAATCCTTGCTTGCGCTTTTCGTAAAATTCCGAGACTGACCAACCGTGCAGCTGACAGAATTGCGGGATGGACCACTGCAGCAATTCGCTCAGCGGTGGTCCGCGCGGCTGATTTGCGCTGACGGTGATGTCTCGATTGCGCGCGGTGGCGCTACGGTTGGCGCGCCTGATGGCGTCGCCGGCTTCTTTGTTTGTCGCGGGTGGTGATAGCGCTGGCATATGCTTGCGTCCGTTACGATACGCGAAGCATCAGCCAGCAGCGGACGCACAAGCAAACGCATAATGATGCGTCGTGATGCGTGCGATGATGCGCCTTCGAAAATTACGAAGATGGTGGCCAGAGATCGTAGCGACGTAGGGCGTTTTCGACCGACCGCGGATTTTTCATCCGCGTCAGGCGTTCGTTTTTTTGGGCCGCCTCATTGAGTGCGGCTAGGATCGCTTCCGACGCTCGCGTGATACCGATGTCGGGTGTCGCCTGGGTAAGTTCCTTGAATTTGTTGATGATGAATTCCTTGTTGGATTGAGGCGGCAGAAATTCGGCTTGTGCAGTTAGAGAGCCCGCGCCAGCCAAAATTGCACCGGCCTGCACTGTTTGGCTCGCCCGTGGCGTCCACACTTTGACAGCACAGATCACCAAGCGCGGTGGTTGAGGCGGTGGCCACCACCCGACATATCCGCGAGGGTCCTGTGGTTGTTTTTCGCAAATGATCTCGTTGTCGTCGGCACGTAGCAGCGCATCATCCCAGGTGAAGGGCTCCGGCAGCTTTGTGTACGTCACGCTGCCGTCTTCGCTTTCGCCTTCGAAGAGGAGTGCGCCGTCCCGCAGGAAGTCCTTGAGTCGACGGGCGGCACGATCTTTGCCGAGCGCCTTGGTGAATTTGTCGAGCGCCTCGCATAGGAAAATCGGACGGACAATGGTAAGTCGATCAGCGGCCCCTGCCATGGGTTGCGTCCTTGGCTTGGGTTAAAGGCCGCTCCGGCGTTCTCAGCGCCGAGCGGCCTGCTTATTATGGGCTGCGGTTCAGCGGTACCACAACGTCGTCGGCTGCTTCACTATCGCCAAAATCGGGCATGACGGCACGCATAACGCTGTCACTGTGATCAGCGATGAAGGCGGCGTAGGTTCGGGTCAGCTCTTTGGGCGACGTGTCGAGCTGCTGCGCGAGGGACGCCAGCGGTGTGTTTTTTAGCAATGCGGCCGTGACGAAAGAGTGCCGCAAAACGTACGCCGTGAGCCTTCGCGGTTTGCGAGGATCAATCCCGGCACGGATAAGTGCGCTTTCGAAAGGCTGGGCGTGGCTCTTTGCGTCCCAGGCGCGGCCGTCCGGTTGAAGTAGCAACGGAGAATTCGACGCACGGCCGCGAGCGTTGAGGCGCAATCGTTTGGCGAGCGTTGGCGGGATCGGGACGGCCGTGTGCGTGCGCGACTTGAGTCCGTTGCCCTTGGCAGAAACCGGGACCATAATTCGATCGGCCTGGAGGTCCCGCACCAGGACGTTTTTGATTTGGCTTGGCCTGTTCCCGCTGCACGCCAGCAATTCGACCAACAGCCCGAATTCGGTGCTTTCGGCGTAGGCTGCCTTAACGATCTTGGCGATCGTCGCGGCCGGAAGCACCACATTGTTCGGGATGCCGCGTGCGGAGCCGAGCGGTTTCAGCGCATCGGTCCACACGGTCGGGTCAAGGCGCCTATCGGCCCTGGCGCATTGGTTAAGCGCCGCCTTGAGGCCGTTAAAAATGCGTGTTGCCGTTCGCGGCGTCTCCACCTTGGCCGCGGTTGCGGCGCGCAAGTCCCTGAAGTCCTGCGTCGTTAAGGACAGCACCGTTCGATCGAGCAATCGTTTCGGCAGATGCTTCCTCACACGGCGTGCATTGCCGACGTCGTGGGCTTCGGTTCGCAAATGCGTTGCGTAGTTGTCAAGCGCCGCGGAGAGTGTCACCGGGGCGGTAGTCGTGTGCCCATGTGCCAACCGCAAAATCAAATTTTGCGCCTGCTGGAAAGTCAACACGTCGCTGTTGTTGGCTTCGGCGTAATCGTCGGCGCGGCCGATGCGGGTGATCTTCTGTTTGCCCTTGCCGTCAGCAAGCGCCATGAACCATGTCCCCCCGCGTGCGCCACGCCAATATTGTTGATTGATCCCGCCACCAAGGCGAAGATTGTAGTGCCGCTTTCGAGGTGGCAGAGCCAGCCTTGCCGAGCGGGTTTGTAGATCGCGGTTCCAGATATGACGCGCCATGCTATTACCGTCGTCCCCTAGTTTTGTCCTAAGTCATGGTATACCATGGCATAAGACGATATCGGTGCGCAACGGAGCAAACCGATTGAGGGGATTAGCCTTTTACGGACGCTAGCGGACCGCTATGGATGGTATAAAAATGCTGGAAAGCCGCTTCGCGGCGGACCAAGAATGACAGTTCAGGATTTTTGCGGACAGGGACCGGCCCCCTCTCAGGCCGAGTCGAAATCGCCACCGTCGCCCGAATCTCCGGTATCGATATCATCGTCGGGCTGATCGCTCGGCTGATCGTCGGCATCGCTGCTGAAGAAGCCGCTGCGGCTGGAATCATCATAGGCGGCCGTCCGGTGGCCGCCACCAATGTCTTCAAGCCCCGCATCGCGCGCCAGATCGCCGCCACCGCTGTCCCCTGGCGAAGCGGCGTGCGAGGCCCCGGAGCTTACGCGGTCATAATCTCCCGCAAAGCCCTGGTGGCCGCCCATCATCGAGCGGATGCCGTTGAGCAGCATGGCCCCGCCAACCACACCCGCGACCGTTGCGGCCGCGGTGCCGAGAAACGAGCCGCCCCCCATCCCGGGGCTCCCCATGGGGACGCCGGGCGAATAGCCTGCTTGCTGATACCCCTGTGGATAAGCCTGGGGTTGGCTCGCATCGGGCCGTGGGCCCCACACGCCGCTCGACCCCTGTCCGCCTGGCCGCACCGACGGGACCGAGCCCCGCGGCTGGTCGCGTCCCAGGACCGCGTTACGCATGCTGTCCAGAAACCCGCCGCTGCTTTCGGAAGCAGTCGCAATCGCTCGTTCAAGTTCCTCGATGCGGGCATTGGCGCGCTTGAGCGCTTCGTCCTGCACCAGCACCGACTGCACCAACGCGTAGACCGCATTGGGGGCGCGGCCGAGCCCTTCGCGAATCAGCCTTTCGGCATCGAGGTCGCGACGCTGGCCTTCCAGCGACGCAAGACGGTCGAACAGATCCGCAACAAGCTGCTGTTCCTGCGGGGTCATCGTTCCTCTCCTCTGCCGGATGGCGCCCGGTCGCCCCTCATATGGGGAACCTTATGATGCCCGCAAATGGCCGATTTCAGGTGAGACAGGCCGCCGCACCAAAGTGCATCATTGACGGTCCAGCGAGTTGTGGATTGTGGCTTTTGTATCCGATTGACGTCCCCGGTTGCCGCAAAATCAGGCGAGCGCCATGTCATGCGCCGCCAGCACCGCCGGAAACCGCTCGCCAGCAAAAAATGCGTATTCCTGCTCGCGCATGGCAGTGAGCTTGTCGAGCCGTTGCAGCTCCGTATCTACAAATCCCGGATGGCACATTACGAGGCCGCCATCCGGCAGACCTTGCAGGAACGCCCCGAACACCGCCTCGAACGCGGCGGCACGCATGTAATTGTAGGTGCCGGCGAACGCCGGATTGCTCCGAATTCCGCACGCGACGCTGCGCGCGCGCAGGCGGGCGCTCAGGACATCGAGCAGGAGGCCTTTGGGGTCGCGCCATCGCTGTCGCACCGGCACGGTTCGTCCGCATTGTCGGATCCAGGCACCCGGCACCACCCGCTTCATGACGGCGAGCAGTGCATCGCTGACCTGCGGCAACAGGTGGACGTGCTGGTGTCCGTCGACGAAGTCCGGCGCCCGCCCAAAAGCCTGCCGGAACGCCGCGAACTGGTTTGCGGTTTCGGCCTCCAGCGCGTCGGGATCGAGCCGGCGCATCAATCCGCTCGCCATCGTGTGTGTGAGGCTCAGGAATGCGCCATCGCGGTCGGTCGGCCGATAATTAGCTGCTGCTGGCCGGAACGGCGCTGTCAGGGTGAGGTGCAACCCGATTGCGACGTGGTGATCGGGCCCGCCGGCAGTGCAAAGCGCCGACGCCTCGGCAGCCGGAAAGCTCGGCGCGATCACCATGACGGATGTGGCGTTGATTCGGCCGCGTGCGATCAGATCCCGGATGGCACGGTTGACCCCCGGCGAGATGCCGTAGTCGTCCGCGCATAACCAAAGTTTTCGCAAATGCGGGGGCGCCCCCTTGCCGAACGGGGCAGGATGCAAAGCCTGGCGCGTGGCGGCTTCGGCCACGAAGCTATTCCGCAGCGTCGCGCGTTGCGTCGTCGGCCTCGCGGCTCTCATTCTGTGCGAGCTTGACGGTGTGTTCGGCGACGAAATAGACCGGCCGATGTTTAATCTCGGAAAGCACCTTGCCGATGTATTCACCCATTACGCCGATCACGAGGAGCTGCACGCCGCCGATCACCATGATGCCGATGATGAGCGACGGATAGCCAGGCACGGTCCGCTCATAGACGAAGGTCTCGATCAAAGTCCAGACGCTGAACACGAGTGCGCTGATGGCGAGCAGGGTGCCAAGCAGGCTTGCAAGCCGCAGCGGCGCCACTGAGAAAGAGGTCAAGCCCTCAACTGACAAGCCGATCAGCGAGCCCAGGCTCCAACTGGTGCGTCCGTGCAGGCGGGCGGCGGGCTCGTAATCGACGCGGAATTGGCGGAATCCAATCCAACTGGCGAGGCCCTTGAAGAAGCGGTTGCGCTCAGGCATCTGGCGCAACGCTGCAGCAGCGCGCGGCGACAGCAGGCGGAAATCGCCGGCGTTTTCCGGGATTTTCTGGCGCGCGCCCCAGTTGATGAGCGAATAGAATGCTTTGACGGCGAGGCGCAGCAGGGTCGGCTCGTTTTCCCGGTGCGCCTTGGCAGTGTAAACGACATCATAACCGTCATCGAGCCAGTGACCGACCAGCTTCTCGATCAACGCGGGCGGATGCTGACCGTCGCCATCTATGAACAGGACGGCGCCGCGGCGGGCATACTCGAGCCCGGCAAGCAGCGCCGCCTCCTTGCCAAAATTGCGCGATAGCGACACCACCTGAACATCGACAGCGTCAGCCGGCAGACTGTGCGCCACATCGAGCGATGCGTCGCGGCTGCCGTCGTCCACATAGACGACTTCACAGGAAAGCCCCCACCTTGCGCGCAGCTCACCGGCAACTGCACTGATCCGCCCATGAAGCTGAGGCAG
>Ga0126369_10001170_pt1 | contig 18008 bp, 12 predicted proteins | sample PanSoiMetaPlot_1_FD_109646 | JGI IMG/M metagenome (GOLD analysis project Ga0126369, IMG submission 109646) | Tropical forest soil microbial communities from Panama - MetaG Plot_1 | ecosystem: Environmental > Terrestrial > Soil > Tropical forest > Bulk soil | place: Panama | collected 2016-02-17 | reverse complement strand
GTGGGCGATGTGCGCGAAGTTTTGCAGTTAGGGTATGAAGTGCTGGCGCGGTTTGCCGATGAAGAAGCGGATGATTTCAAGATGAGTCGTCATGGCGGCAAATTGCTTGGGATGATTAATGAATCTGGGCTTTACAGTTTGATCTTTGAGAGTACGGTTCCAGAAGCGCTGGCGTTTCAACGGTGGTTTTGGCGTGAGGTACTTCCTGCCATTTTGCAGACCGGTGAATATTGGATGCCGCCGAACCGGGGAAGCTTTTATCCCGTGCGGCTAGATGGTTTCAGTGATGTTTCGCAGGAGGGAACACCATGAGTGACATTATCCCGTTTGAGTTTAAAGGTTATCCTATTCGGGTACACGTCGATGAGCACGGCAAACCCTGGTGGGTTGCCCGTGATGTCTGTGAGTATTTGGGGTTGCGGCAGGTGACGCGGGCTTTAGCACGATTAAGACCGTATGAAAAGGCCCTTACTGAAATTAAGGGGCCGCGTGGCATGCAGCAAACCAATATTATTTCTGAGTCAGCGGTATATCGTTTTATTGCGCGGAGTAATAAACCGGAAGCGGAAGAGTTTCAGGATTGGCTTTTTGAGACGGTAGTGCCTTCTATCATGCATACTGGCAGGTATGAGGTGCAGCCGAAAGCCAGCGATGCCTACCCCGAACTGCAGGCTATTCATCAACTGGTGGAATCGGTAGCGGAAGCCTGGAAGCTTGCCGAGGAGGCTCAGGAAAAAGCGCATCAGGCTGATCTGAAGGCGACGTTGGCCTTGGCGCAACAGCAGTGGCTGACTATCCACGAGTATGTGTACCTGCATCCCGACCTGAGGTCGGTGTTTCCTGAGCCGATGTGGTCACGCTTTGGTCGGTATTTGACGTCCTACTGTTTGCAAAATGGCTACCCGGTGCGCAATCAGGGGGTAGGCGGCAAACGGTATGAGTCGGAACACTCGTACCATGTGGAAATCATTCATGAACGGTTGCCCGACTGGCTGATGCGCCAGAGTGGGCAAGCGGCGTTGACGCTCATGCCGCGGAGAGAGGTGGACTAGTGCCCTTAGACCCATCTATCTCATTACAGGTTAGACCGCCGCAGTTCCAGGGTACCGATCCTAGCCAGGTTCTGCTCACTGTGGCCCAACTGCAAAATCTGCAAAGCCAGGCGGCGTTGCGCAATCTCCAGATGGGCGACCTTGCCTACAAGATGCAGACCTACCGCAATCTGCAAGATCCCCAGGGCGCTTTTGCGCAACTCCTCGCCTACCGCAGTGGGCAGGGGCCTGGCGGCGCACAGCCCCTAGGGGCGTTAGGGGGGAGCGTGATGCCGGCCACGCCAGCCGCCCAGCAACCAGTAGCCGGGGTAGAGACGCCGGGCGTGCAGCCCAGTTTTGACCCTGGGCAGTTGAACCCGTATCAGGCAGACCTTGGGCTGGCTCCTGCTCCTGCCAGTGTTCCACGTGCAACAACGCCGGCGCCGCCGCAACCACAGCCGCAACCTGCACCGCAACCACAGCCACAGCCACAGGCCCAGGTGCCGCCACAGCGTGACATCATGGCCGACGTGCAGCGCCAGCGGGCGCTCTATGACCGCATGTATATGCAGGGGCATCCCGACGTGGTCGGACCGATTATCGACCGCTTCATGACCATGGATAAACATCTGATGGAACAGCAAAAGAATCAGTTAGATTTTGCTGTCGCGTCTAACAACGCGCTGGCCCAGGGGGCGGATGCCGTGATGTCGCGGCCCGAGGGCGAACGTCCGGCGGCGTGGCAGCAAGTCCGGGCCACGATGATTGCGCGGGGTATTCCGGGGGCGCAGCAGTGGCCGGAACAGTACAACCCGCAGTTCGTCGGAGCGCTGGCGGCTCAGTCCCTGGACGCCAAGACGCGGGGAGAGCAGCAGATTGAACGCTGGAGGGCGGCGAATGACGAGTTGGGCAAACATGCGGATATGCTGAAAGCCCTTACAGGGTGGAGTGAATTGCCGCTCAAAGAACGGCAGGCGTTGCTTGAGGAATTGAAATTACGCAAGATCATTCCGGTACAGACGGCAGAGGGCCATATTGTCTTGCAACCAGAGTATGATATTCCTCAAGGCCCGTTGCCTCCACTCAACCTGGGCGGTAAGCCGCCAGTCAGTACAGCCCCTAGTACAGCCCCTAGTACAGCCCCTAGTACAGCCCCTAGTACAGCCCCTAGTACGGCCCCTAGTACGGCACAAGCGGGCGCCATATCTGGGAAGCTGCTGGTGGGTCCAGGGGGTCAACCAATTACTGGGATGGAGGCACTGAAAACCCGGCATGAATGGCAACAGGGCCTAGGGCAGCAATACGCGCAGCAGTCCCAGCCGTTTCGGGAGGCGTCGCTGGCGATGGGCATTGTGCGCAACTCCGTGAGCCCGCCAAAAGGCGAAGAGAATGCCAATGATATTGGCCTGCTCACGAACTTTATGAAACTGCTCAACCCGGTGTCGCTGCGGGATGTGCAAGAAGGCCGGACGGCGGCGTTTGGTCGCTTTGGCCCGGTCGGTGACCGGCTGCAACGGTGGTGGGATACGACCTATACGAAGGGGGGGCAATTAGATCAGAAAGACCGGGAATACCTGGCGGATTATGCTGAGCGGGTTTACGGGCAGATGGGCCGGGACTATGAAACCAATATCTTGAACCCGTTTCGGGCGAAGGCCAAACAGTTTCCTGGGCTCGTGCCTGAGCGGGATGTTCCCGACGTGCGCACCACGGCTCCCCGGTCGGACAGAACGCTGAACCAGGACAGATTTAACAGCCTGTGGGAGGAGGCACGGAAGCAGCCGGTACAGCCTGGACAACCGCCGCTGACACGGGAGAAATTGAAACAAGACTTGCTCAATGGCGGGTACGAGCTACGAGGGGTTAAATAATATGCCCTTCGATGCCAAGGCCGTCTTAGACGATTTGTATAATACCGACGCCCCAGGGTGGACCACGGGGAAGGTGCGTCAATTCATTGTTGACGAATCGCGCAAACAGGGCGTTGACCCGGCGCTGATGCTGTCATTGGCACATCAAGAGTCGCGGTTTGATCCTACGGCGAAGAGTCCGACAGGGGTCGTGGGCTTGTTTCAGGTTACCCGACCGACAGGGCAGGATTACGGACAACCTCCAGATGATGTGTCGCGGGCTGATCCAACGCTTAGTGCGCCGGCCGGAATTGCCTATTTTAAGGATTTACTGGCGCAGACCAAAGGCAATGTGCCGCAGGCCCTGCAACGCTATAACGGCGGGAGTGATCCCAACTTTGCTGGAAACGTGCTGGGGCGCTACCGCATGCAGGCGGCGAGCCTGGGAGGAATGGGGCAAGGGGGGCAGGCCGGGGCAGGGGAACAGGTGGCGCAAGCCTTTGATCCTAAGGCCGTTCTGGAGGAGCTCTATGGTCCAGTGCGCACGCCTGCCCCAGCACCAGTCCCAGTCCCAGCCACCCAGGCACCGCCTCAGGCGCCAGCCACACCAGCAGGGAAGTATGAAGAAACCCCGGTGATTGGCATTCAGGGGAAGTTACCGCCGGGTGCGGTGACAGCTCCGGCACAGTCGGTCACGGCTCCTAGTGCGCTTCCTAGTGTGGCAGAGGCGCCACGCCGGATTGATCCACGTACGATGGATGACGCCGCGTTACTTCGAGCGATCGGTGCGGACCCTAACCTGGTGATGCAAAGCCGGTTTTACACACCGGATCGCCTCCGCACCTCTTTGATGCAGCCCGGCGGATTTATGGATTGGCTCATGCAGACACCAGCCGGCAGCCTTGCCGCTGGCTTGCGCATGCCACTTGACGCAGGCGTGCAAATGGCCACCAGAGCTTTGCGCAGTCAGGGCGTGTTGAAGGATGCCGATGTGGCGCTGATTGATGCCCAGATTGCCCTACAGCGGGCGGAATATGAGCAACAACCACGTACCGAATTCGATGTGCCGATCGTCGGCAAAGTGCGTCCTGGGGAGTTGGCGGGACAAATGCTGTTTCCGCTTCCTGGCGCCAAGTTCATTCCAGGGATGTCGAAGACCGCGGGGGTTGTGTCCAATATCGCGCGGGGCATCGGACGGGGGGCGGTGACTGGCGCCGAAGCAGGACTGGCACAACCGGTCTATCAGCCGGGCGCACCAGGGACGCCCAGTGATACCTACGCCCAGCAAAAGTGGGAACAGGCGAAAGGCGGCGCACTCGTGGGCGGGGGGATGGGCGTGCTCCTCAGTCCGGCAGAAGTGGCGCTGAACAAGGCGGCGAATGCCCGGCGCATGGCAACGATGGCCGAAACGGCGGGCAGCGAAGCTGAACGCCTGAAACGGGAAATGATCGCTACGCCCTATGAGTCGATGGCGGACATCAACGCGGCAGCGGCGCGTGGGGAACCCAGAGCTCTCAATTTGCAACAGGCAATCAGCGATGCGGGAGAAGATTGGAACAAGATTGCGCAAACCAGTGGCGGTGTCAATCTGTTCAAACAACAACTCCTGTCTGACGCGAAATATGAGGTGGTCAAACGGTTGGCGACTCCATTAGGCAATGCCCCGATTCCCAACACCTTGCACACTATTGATGAGCAATTGGCCCTCTTACGTAACAAACCGTTACCAGATGAGGGCAGTATTGCCCTCCTAGAGCGTTTGCGAAAAAGCCTCAGCCCTCGCACCGAAACCGTGACAGTCCCTCCCCCTGTTGGTTCTCCCCTCCATACGCTACCGTCCACCTCGACGCGGACGGTTCCCGCTGATACGTCGTATTTGCGGCTTGACGATGCCAGAAAAGAGTTAGCGAATGAAATCACGAATTATTATGCCCCCAAAGGTGAGGCGTTGCTGGGTACAGTACGACGTGGTCATGAAGGGTTGGGGGCGTTTACCGAGGTCCAGAAAAACCTCATGGCGGAAATGGATGACTTTGCGAGCCGTAGTGGGGTGCCAGATCTCGTGAAGGCGGCCCAGGATGCCAAAGATTTTTATGCCCGCAATGTCGTGCCGTATCATGACAAGGCGCTGGCCAATGCCTTTAAAAATGACTTTAGTGACGAGGTCTACCGCAAGTTTATCCAGACGGGCAAAGGCGAACGGGCACAGTATTTTTATGATGCCTTAGAGCCCAAAGGGCAAGCGGCTATTCGCTATGGCATGCTGGAAGAAGCCATGCATAACGCCATTGATCCGGTCTCAGGGAAACTCGACTCGGCCAAGTTTACGCAGTATTTGCACGACAAACAGGCGGCTACCGGGGTGTTTTTTACCGGGTCAGCGGCCAAAGAACTGGACGGGGTGGCGTCTATTATCCGCCATGATGCGCTGCTGCGCCAATGGGGGCAGAAGATTCCTGCTCTAGGGAGCCTTGCGGCGCCTGCCCTAGGTGCCATTAGCTTGGGGGCACCGGGCGCCATCGCAGGGGGAGCGTTGACGTCAGTATTAGAAGCAGCGAAGGCGTTGATGTCCTTTGAGGGAGGCCGACGCTTTCTGGCGTCGGCCAGTGGGTTAGAGCCGGGCTCAGGACGGTTTCAGCGGGCGTTGGATGCCGCACTGAGGAATGCGCCTAGGGCTGTGGCGGCTCAGGAACAGCGGTCAGAAAGCTCCTAGAGCAGGAGGATGCCTAGCATCACTACTACTGTGACTACTACGAATCCTGCTGCGTAGATGCCCAGCGTTTTGAGCAAGCCCAAGGCGAATTCGCCGTTAGGCGTTTCGTGCCAGTGGTGCCAGTACCACCCCGGCGGCCGTGGGGGGCGTCGGAACCGTGGGGGATCGCCGATCGATTCACAGATGGCAATCGCTATGGTCGTAGAGACAAACAATATTATGATGAGCCAAAACAGTAGGTTCATAATCGACCTCCTTTCACGTGAGGTGGGTGAGTAATATCGTCAATAATTATATTACCGTTAATAGAGGCATGCAAGAAAAATCATGAGCAATCATCGTCTCCACCCGGTCAGTGCCCGCCTGGGCGTTGCCGCCCTCATGCTGTTCGTGGTCTTACCCATGCTCGTCGCCTGGTGGCTCCTGCCGTACTTGCGGGGGGTCAGTCGCGGGGGAGGCGGTGTCCCCATGGAGGCAAGCGCCCAGACGGTGCAAGTGTGTACCCCGACCAAGACCCTGATTAATACCGTTGGGGCCGGCAGTGACATCCCCGTGAGTGCCACGCCGGTTGACGTGCTTACGGTCAATGCCGCAGCGTGCAGTCGCCTCCTGTGGAACAAAGGCCTGGCCCCTATGCGCTGCCTGTCGAAGCCGCAGGGCACGCCGACGGCGAGCGTGGGTCTCCTGCTCAACGCTGGCGAGCAAATCCTCATGGGCACCGAAGGCCGCGAGGCGTGGTGGTGTCTCAGGAGTACGGCCGCTGATACCACCGTGGTCACGATTGAGGGGATTCCCTGATGCTGGGCTTCCTGCTGGTCCTACTTTCCTGGCTGCTCATACCGACACAGATATATGCTGCGGTGGTGTACGGGAGTGTGCCGCCCACGGGGACCCGTGGCGTGGTGACGACGTCCACGGCGACGGGCGGTGGTGGCGGCGGGGGTGGGGGTGGCGCGATTGGTCCGGCGGGAACGTTGCAAGCCGCCAACGGGAGTGGGGGTTTTGCCGGATTTATCGGCTCTCAGTGTGCCCAGAGCACAGATACGATGTATGGGCAGTCCAGTACGGGGGCGGTGCTGTGCCGGGCACCTATACTGTCTTCGCCCATCGTCGGACCGGCGGTGGTGCTGGCGCAGTCCTCGAGTCTGTTCCCGTCTGGGGTCAATCTGGGCGCCTTATCAACGGGACTCGTCCTTTCGACGGTGACAGGCGGTGTTGCAGCCGTCTCGACCCGCCAGGCCCCGGTGGGACAGATCCTCGGAACCACCGATGTGCAGGAGGTGACGCAGACACGCTTCACCCCACGGCAGTGCTCACAACCGATGAGCACGACACCGCTGGTGGTGAGTGTCGACAACTGTGATGTGTTTGTCCTGTCTGAACTCCAGCAAGCCACGCTCATCGACAATCCGAGCGGGAGCGTGCGCCCGAGTCAGATCCTGCGCTTCCGGGTGCATTCCACCGTGCCCCGCGCCATTACGTGGGGGGCCTTCTGGACGGCCAGCACGGGGATCGCGCTGCCTACCTCGACGACCGGTGGTACGACCGAAGACGTCTGGTGGTTTGAATATTCCGCCCGGTTAAGCAGCGCCGTCTTGACGTATAACTCGCAACAGGCGCCGCATGTCGTGTTGCCCATCGATACGACGCTCGTGGGGTCCTCGCATGCGCTCATGACCGGCGTCGGGCCGTTTACGCCGGGGCACTGCGTGCAGCTCGATACCAACCTCAATCTGGTCGATACGGGCGCCGCCTGCGGCACCGGGACTGGGGGTGGAGGTGGGGGTGGAACGCCGGCGGGGGTCACAGGCGATGTGCAATATAACCAGGGGGGCGCCTTTGCGGCGGATAGCGGCAATGTGCTGATTAACCCGACGGGCCATACGCTGATCGCCACGAACTTGCAGGCGGCCACGCTGGGCAATTATCTCTCCTGGCAGGACCGGTTGGGTCACAAAGGCTATCTCCTGCCGCCCGATAGTATGCCGAACAACTGGGCGCACTTTTTGCCGGCAGAGGCGGGTGAGCTCTGTGTCAAAGGGGGATCGTGTTTTACGGCAGGCGGTATTACCGTGGTCGGGACGCCGGTGTCTGGACAAACGGCGGAATGGGTCTCGGTGTCCTCGGTGCAGGGCATCGCTACGACGGGAACGGGCAGTTATGTTAAAGCGACCAATCCGACGCTGGTTGCGCCCAATCTGGGCACACCGTCGACGCTCAATCTGACGAATGCCAATAACTTGCCGCTGGCGACCGGAGTCACGGGAAATCTGTCGACGTCCAATTTGAATAGTGGCACGGGCGCCAGTGCGACGACGTTCTGGCGGGGCGATGGGACGTGGCAGAGCCCGGCAGGAGCCGGAGATGCAGTCGCCGATGGGACGACCAAAGGGCAGGCGACATTTACGGCCAGTGATTTTAATAGCGCGGCTGGCGTCATTAGTCTGGATTATGTGAATGGCCAGAAGGCGTCGGCGAGCGTGCCGGGCTTCCTCAGCGTGCCGGACTGGACCACGTTTAACGGCAAAGGGGATGCCTCGACGGGGCTCACGCTCAGCGTGGATAGTGAGATCGCCCTCTTTAGTGGGACTGGGGGCAAGACGCTCAAACGCGCCACGGGGACGGGGATCGCGAAAGTCACCGCCGGGGTGCTCGGGACGGCTACGGCAGGGACGGATTATGTTGTGCCCAGCGGTACGGTCGCGACGGCTACCGCTCTCGCGGCCAACGGCGCCAACTGTGGGGCAGGCCAGGCGGCGCAAGGGGTCGATGCCCAGGGTAACGCTGAGGGCTGCTTTACGCCGGCGGGCGGGGGCAATGTGTCGAATACGGGCACCCCTACCGCCGGGCAAGCGGCAGAATGGGTCACGGCCACGACGATTCAGGGGGTGGCAGTCACGGGCACGGGGAGCTATGTCAAGGCGACCAGCCCGACGCTGACGACGCCGACCATTGCGGCCTTGGCCAACCTCACGACGAATGGCTTCGTGAAAACCAGTGGGGGTACCGGCACGCTGGGCGTGGATACCACGACGTATCTTGCCGATACTGGCGTGCAGACGATTACGAGCGGTACGACGTATAACTGTGCCCGCAATGGCGCGCTTAATCAGTGCAAAATGACGTTTACTGGCGCGGCCAGCACCATTACGCTGGGGGCGTCAGGCACTCTCCAGGACGGGGATCGCTTCCTACTCCGGTTGCGCTGTACGGTCGCGGTCCAGACGCTCGCCTATGCCGGCAATGTGGTCAACAGTGCAGCGGTTTCGGGGCCGACCTCGTGCCCGCTTGACGCCACGAAGGAATTGATGGTGGGCCTACTGTATAGCAGTGATACGGCTTCTTTGCAGGTCATTGCTTCCACAAACTGAGGACGAGAGGATGACACACAAGACATGGCTGAGAGCCGTATGGGTGCTGGTGATCATTGGCATTCCATGCCTGGGATGGTCGCAAAATCTCACCGAGGCCCAGTACCAGGCGCTCAACGTCGATATTACCCAAACGCACCAGGCCGAATTCGCCCCCCTGGTTGCGGTATCGCACTATCAGGCCATCGCCGATGCCTACAACCTCCAGGCGTCTCCCGATTTCTGGGTCTGGCGTACGCAACTCCCGGAAAAAGAGATCTACGAGGCCACTGCGTCTGATGGCAGTACGTGGAACTGGACCACCTATATTGGTCAGAGTGTGCAGGAGCGTGACGGCTGGGCGCTGATGAATCGCCCAGGGCAGCTCAATCCCTCGCTGCCCCAGGTGCGTGGCGCCTTCGACAAAATATTTTCGGGTACGGGTGCCTCCGCGACCCAGCGAGCCTATCTCTACGCCATCTCGAAACGCCTGGCGCTGCGGGGGGAAGCCCTGTTTGCCAATACCACGGGGGGGAATGGGCAGCAGGCGACTCCTGCCCTGCTGGTGAAAATTGGGCATCTGTCGTTTCAGGATGTGTATTATGCCTTAACCGGGCTGCGCCCCTAGGAGACACGTATGCAACGGCCCTCATTCTTCCAACAGCTCGGCGTGCTCTGCCTGGTGCTGGTGCTCGCAGTCTCCCAGGCCTTTGCGGCGACGTCGCTCCAATATACGCTTCCTGGCACCCCGGTTACGTTTGCTGACAGCGGTGGGACGGTGGTCATGGCCTTTTCCGCCAAGGCCTCGCTGAGCGGGCAGGTGGGCGCCCTGTATGACAAAACGGCTGGAGCCCAACCGTCGCTGTGGCAGTTCCAGTGCCAGATTAGCTTGAACGGCACGCATACGCCTGGGGCGACCCTCGAATACTATCTCGTAACCTCGCAGGATGGTACCACCGTCGACGGTGGGGTATCGCTCAATGCCGCCCTCGCCAGTGCCGATAAGCGCCGCAACCTTATCCCGATGGGCGTATTGGTGGTCGATCAAACGACGAACCTCACCAGTATGTACGCGACCTTTCGCAACGTGTACATCCCGACGCGGTACTTCACCCTGGCGTTTTGGAATGCGACTGCTATTTCAACCGAAACGTCGACGACTAAGCACAAATGTGTCGGGACTCCAATGCCACCGCAAATGCAGGCTAGTTAGAACTATGAAACGGCTCCTGCTCCTTCTCCTGCTGCTGCTTTGCGTGCCCGGCTCCAACTTGGCGCAGCCGCAGGGGCTTCTCCCCAATATGGGCCATCCGCTCCTGCGTGGCATCAAACACTGGTGGCGGCCCGTTCCAGGGCGCACCGGCAGTGCCACATGGTATGACCTCGTGCCGGGGTCACTGACACATCTTGCCCTCACGAATATGGCGTATAGTCCGACGAGTGGCTGGAGTGGAGGCACACGCCCGTTCTCGCTCCAGCAACTCAATTTTGATGGCACCGATGATTATGCTACGGGGGGCAGCCAGACCGACTTCGTGAATGACAGCGATCCGCTGACCATCTGCGCCTGGCTCAACCCGACGACCGTGGCGACAGGCAACCAGATGCTGCTGGCCGCTAATGATGGCACGAGCACCTTTACGGGCATCCTCTGGTGGTGGGCGAATGCCGGGAGCTACCCCATCTTCCGGGTAGGCGATAATGCGGGGTTTGCGCAGGACATCGCGTGGACCGGGCCGACGGTTCCTGTCGCCGGCGTCTGGCAGCACTGGTGTGTGACCCGCACGGGGGTGAGTCAGGCCAGTGGCATGAGTATGTATCTGAATGGGGTGGCGCAGACCACGAGCACGGCAAACAACTCTGCTTTCACTGCTCCCTATCCCGTCGTGCCGTGGACCCTCGGTGCCCGCTGCTGCTCCACCATTGACAGCTATTTTCAGGGTGCGATGGATGATGTGATGATCTGGGGCCGCGCCTTCAGTGCGAGCGAAATCCAGGATCTCTATGGGCAGTCATCCCGTGGCAGTCCCGACCTCCTGCCGGGGCCTGCCCTCATGCCCATGTTGCCCGACCTGCTGGCGGCTGCGGGGGCCGTGTCAGGAGCCACCACCTGGGGCGTGCCGCCGTCGCAGCAGTCGCCCAGCATCCTCAACCGGGGTCATGCGCTGCTGCGGGGACAGACCGATTGGTGGAAGGCGATGCCGGGGTTTACGAGCATGGGCAACCTCTATCCCTGGCCCAACTTGCTGACATTCAATGGCCTCAAACTCAATAACATGGGGACGGGGATGGTCACGGACCGGAGCACGGGCTGGGCGTTGGGGACGGCACGGCCTGGTGGCTACGCGGAGATGGCTTTTGAGGGCACGATAAGTTCCCTCTATAGCGAAAATGCCTCCTCCCCCACCGCCTTTACGCAACCCATCAGCGTCTGTGTATGGGCGCGTCCTGATGTGAGCAACCGCACGCTGATGGAACTGCTCTCGTCGCAACTCGGCGCTTCCCCCTATGATGGCGTGCGCTTTGCGCTGGGGGATGGGTTGGGCGGGGACTTTAATACCCCGTATCTCCAGGTGATTGATACCACCACCAAAATTATCGGCGTGCGCGGTCCCTCGGACACGACGAGTGGCGCCTGGCACCACTACTGCGGCACCTATGATGGCAGTGGGACGGCAGCGGGGATCACGGTCTACACCGATGGACAAGCCCTGACGCCCACGATTGCCTTTAACGATGCCGGCGGCGCCACCCTGACCAACCGCGTTTGGTATGTGGGCACCAATGTGGGTGGGGGGAATCTCTTCCAGGGCGCCATGGACGATATCCGCCTCTGGAGCCGGACGCTCAGTGCGGCAGAGGTGCGGTGGGTGTATCTGGAGTCACGGCAGGGCGATCCGGCGCTGTTCGTCGCCCCAGGCGTGGGCGGCCTGCCAGTGGCGGCGGTGGCGCCTGGGCAATTTTTGCCCTTCTTTCGCTGAGGATATTGTATGCGTGTGATGTGCGTTACTCTGGTGACCCTCTGTCTGTGGTGGGGGAGTGTCCTCGCGCAGACTTTAGCCTTCCCTAGCGCAGAAGGATTTGGCCGCTTCAGCAAAGGCGGACGTGGGGGCAAAGCGATAAACATTAACAGCCTCAGTGCGGGCTTTGGCAGTGGGGGCAGCTGTAATGCCGGAGGCTGCAGCGGCGGCACGATCACGTTTGCTGACTGCATGACAGACCGCTTCGGGGTGGGTGCCCGCACCTGCATCTTCCGGGTGAGTGGCGTGATTGATTTTAACGATGCGCAAAATCCCTGGCATGTCGTCTCCAATGTCACCGTGGCAGGACAAACGGCGCCGGGCAATGGCATTATGATCCGCAATTTGGCCCTGATCTTTGATACGGTCCATGACATCATTATGCGCCATACCCGCCACCGCAATCGCCCTGGGGAAGGCTCGTCCTTTCAAGTAGTGGGCGGCCTTGGCTGCGTCGATTGCATCTTTGACCATCTCTCGATGGGCTGGAATTCCGATGATGGGCACTATTGTAGTTACAGTGGCGCGGACCGCTGTACATTCCAGTGGGTGCTGTCCACGGAAGGCGTCCAGTCGTTGGATGGCGAATATAATAAATGCTGTGGCGTGTCGACCACCAACCCCAACCCACCGACCTATGGCGGGGTCTCCTTCCTCCACAACTTCTATGCCCAATATCAGAACCGGGTCCCGTGGCAACAAGGGTCCTCGCTGCAGTGGATCAACAATATCGTCTACAACGTCGGGGATGCCAGCGCCATTTTCGCCAATGATTTTGCGGCACAGGCGCCGCAGTCAGACTGGGAGAACAACTATTACAGCACCGGACCCCAACAGCCGGATGGCACGCGGGTGGGACTCGCCTTAGCCTCCTCCTGTTATCCTCCGGCCAGCGGGTGTACGGCGCAAGCCGTCACCTATGCCCAGAACTCGAAAATCTACCTGTCGGGCAATTACCAGAATGTGACGCGGCCCGATAACACCTACCCTGAAGACGCCTTCATTGTCCGGTGGTATACGGGAGAAACGTTAAAGATTGTCACCACCAAACCGGCGCATTTTCCCGCCATTATCTCGATGACCGATGCCCAGCAAGCCCGGACGGACGTGCTCGCTAAGGTCGGGGCGTATGCCGTGGCCGGAGGCAGTGCCACGGTGCGCCGGGATGCGGTCGATCAACGTGCGCTCGATTCGCTGGTCAACAATACGGGTGGCAGCCTTACCTGCACCGCCCTCACCGGCTGCTGCTCGAATGGGATCTGTGGCGAGACGGGCTCCTATCCGGCGGGGACGCCCTACACAGATACCGATGGGGACGGCATCCCCGATAGCTGGGAACTGACACATAGTCTCGACCCGACGAATCCCAGTGATGGACCAGCGCTGGCCGTGAATGGCTACACGAATTTGGAAAATTTCCTGAATGAACTGGCCGGGGATCTCCCGCCTAGCACGGGAACGATCCTGCCGCCGCAACTCTACCTGCACTGGCGCCTCGATGACGGCACGGGGAGCACCGCTGCCGATGCGACGGGGCATAACTACGTGGGGACACTCAGCGGCAGTCCGCCCTGGGTGCCTGGGCATGTGCCAGGAGCTGGGGCGCCGCCGTATGCCCTGACCATGGACGGCGCGACCAGTTATGTCCATAACGATACCATGCCTTGGCCCGCCAATCAGCCCATTACCGTCAGTGTGTGGGTAAACACGGCCGGCGGGATCCAGGCGGGCGCATTCAACATTGGGGGCACGTCGCAACGTGCCGCGGCGCACATTCCCTATAGTGATAATGTCCTGTACTGGGATTATGGCCCCACGCTGCAAACCGCGCGGCTCTCGACCAATTTTGCGCCGTTTCTCAACCAGTGGACCCATGTCGTGCTGACCGCCAATGCCCAGAATGCCCGCGCCATCTGGATCAATGGTGTGCAAAAGTCCAGCGCTACGACGGCGGATGCCCCCACGGCGCCGCTGACCGGGGTCGACCTGGGGCGCTATGCCGTCAGTGGCCTCGCCTCCGCCTATCAAAGCGGGCAGATGGATGACTTTCGCCTCTACACGTACGTCTTGAGTGACACGGACATTCAGGCCCTCTACCGTCAAACCGCCGGGCGCATCCGGCATCGCGCTGAGGCGCGTTAGGAGCATCCTTATGTATGTTGTGGACCGACCACACTGGCGTTTGCTCACCCTGCTACTTGCTTTGCTGTGCCTCGCCCCTGTCTGTGCGGTAGCTCAGAGAAGCAATACCAGCTTCAGTACATTACCAAATGATACGACCACAGGCACAACTTTGAACTTCCTCTCAAAGAAGATCAGCGGTGGGACTGGTGGCAAAGCCAAGCTGGTCATCGCCACGGCTACCGACACCAATATCCCCTTATACGTCGTCAATGCGAACGCCGGCATTACCGGCTCTGCGGTCTATATTCTCAACGGAGAAGGGCCGTGCGTATTCGATTCGACGACAACGGGCGCCGGCGGCTCCCTGGTGGTGGTGGGCACAGGCGGGCGCTGTCATGTGACCACGACCGCGCCCTCACCGGGCTTTGTCGTCGGGACACTGAACGATGATGCGACGACGAATGGTCAAACGAGTCTGGTCGACTTCAGTAATACCCAGTATTCGGCCCCGCCTGGCGCGGGCTCTGGGACCGTCACCAGTGTCTCCCTGGCCATGCCGGCGGAATTCAGTGTGGCCACGACGACGCCGACTGTTGCCGCCGCCTTTAACGTCACGAAAGCCAATGTTGCCAACAATTGTGTCTTCGCAGGCCCGGTGAGTGGGGGGCCGGCGGCATGGACGTGCCGGTTGTTGCAAGCCGCCGACGTGCCGGGGAGTCCGCCCAGTGGCGCGGCGGGAGGCGATCTCAGTGGGAACTATCCAAACCCGACGGTCATCAAAGCGAGCGGCCAGTTCGCCTTCCCAGGACGACTCGCGGTGACCCTGACGAGCCCCACGACCAACGATTGGAACCCGACGGGTCCCCCCACCTTTGGCACGGTGACGATCCTGGCAATCACCTGCAACGTCGCCAGTTGCCGCATCACCGGGCTGGCATCGAGCGGGCTTTCCGATGGCACCATTAAAAATCTCTGTAACGTGGGGACCACCAATCCCGTCGTGTTGGGCACCCTGGATAGCGGCTCGGCGGCGGCCAATCAATTCGACTTGAGCGATGACGTCACCATGGTCCCGAAGCTCTGCAAGCCGGTGTGGTATGACGCGACTGCGACGAAATGGAAGTTGTGGGATGGGACTCCCGAAGACTACCTGAAGCAGCGCCCCTTCTCGCTGTTTGTGGGCGATCCGGATGCGTCCTCGCCGCCTCTGGTCATCGGCAATGACTCCCCGAGTGTCTGGACCAACATGTATCATCGTCCGCTCAAACTGCTCGCCATGTCGTGTAAAGTCGATGCCGGCACGCTCACCATCCTGCCCATCCTGACCGGACAGGGCACCAACTCTATCTTGACCGGCGCCTGCACGTGTGGGGTCGCGCAATTTGGCTCCCCCTGTGCGCTCAATGGCCAGCCTATCCTCTCGCCAGCGACCAATGCGGGGTCGACGTGTACCGTGAGTGCCGGGCAGGCGTGCTCGCTGGATTTCAATATTAATACCACGGATGGCACCGCCAAGGTGCTCATCGGCAATATCGAAGCGATTTTGCAGTAAAGGAAACTGTTATGCAGCGGATCATCGTGTGGCTCAGCGTCAGTCTCAGTCTGCTCGTGTGGGCCGGGATGGGGGTGGCCGTGGCCCGCACCCTGTATGTCTCGACGAACGGTCAGGATGGGAACCTGAACGGCTGTCCAGGCACCGTGGCGGCCGAACAGCGCACAAACGCCGCACGCCACATCCAGGCGGTACTTGACAGTGGCTGCCTGCAACCCGGCGATACGGTCCGCGTCCTGCCCGGCCAATACCAAGACACGACGAATAAGCAAGGCCAGACCACGGTGATGTATTTTAACCTCGCCGGTACGGCGGCGAGCCCTATTACGGTGCAGGCAGATGACCCAACGAATCGCCCGATTCTCAACCCTACCAGTGGCTCCTACATGGTGTGGTTCTGTAATGCGCAGTACATCATCATGGATGGGTTTGTGATCGATAGTGGCAACATTGGGTACCCGACCTACCAACTCTGGTTTACGGACCCCAGCACGGGGACCTACGGCTGTGATCCCCATCACATCGAAGTGCGCAACAGCGAATTTCGCAATACCTATGATTCGGCCGACGGCGTGAGCAGCTACAACGGCTTTGCTGGGCACAACAACTGGGTGCATCATAATGTCTTCCATGATCTGGGCACCAATGCCCCGTATGCCTGGCCTAACTGCTATGGACCCCTTGGCGTCGGACGGGCCTATGCCTGGTATGGCGGCTTCGATGATGGGCTGTTTGAATACAACGAGGTGTATCACACCTCCGGGGAGGTGGGCCAGCAATCGGGTCCGTATGGCGCGTGTACGCCCACGGCGGCCAACCGCTATTGCCATACCGGCGGTGATCGGATGATCTGGCGCAATAACTATTTCCACGATTGCTGTAAGTGGGCGATCTTTGCCTCCGGGGCGGACGATGTGCAAGTCTACAATAACATCTTTGCGCGGATCGGATACCAGGGCCTCGGCGATGCCGCCGTCATTATTAATCGGTTTGGGTCCTATGATGGCTACAATACGCAGGTCTACAGTAACACGATCATCAACAATACGCTGGCCCTAGGAGGCGGGCTGGATTTGGGCAAAGGTCGGAGTGCCGTGGTCAAAAACAACATCATCTGGGGCAACAATGCGGACACCATCGTTGGCACCAACGGGGCGACCGGGTACACGCTGAGCAACAACATCTGTACCGGGGGCGCGGGCGGGTGTAATCAGCACGTGGATCCGCAGGTCACCGGCGGCTGTACGCAGTCGAATACGTGCCAGGCGACGGACTATACGCTCGCGAGTGGGAGTCCGGCGATCAACCAGGGGGCGACCCTGGGATCGCCCTGGAATGTGGATTATGGTGGCAACTCCCGGCCCGAATCGGGCGGCAGTGCGTACGATCAAGGCGCCTGGGAGTTTGGCGGGACGATCACCCAGCCGCCTCCCCCCACCGATCCCATCGCCTGGTGGAAATTTGACGAGGCGAGTGGCACCACCGCCGCGGATAGTACCGGCAATGGGCATACGTTGACGCTGAGCGGGGGCGCCAACTTCGGTCCCCCGCGTGTGGGCGCCCATGGCCTCGTGTGTACGGCGGCGACGTCAGGGCAAGCCATTACGCCAGTGCTCACGGGTCTCACCCAATATACCTGGATGGCCTGGTTCCAGGGCGTCGCCACGCCTGTCACGGCGAGCACCTCCAACGTGTTTTTCAACGGCACGACGGGGGATCAGTTCGGGTTTGCCTGGGATCATGCCGTGTTTACGGGGGATGATCGCCAGACGGCGTTTCATCGCGATGGGGGCGGGGCCTATAATCGGCTGCACTTGCCGCTCCCGCCCTTGCTCCAGCCGGGCGAATGGGTGCACGTCGCGGCGACCTGGGACGGATCGAACTGGATCTTGTATAAGAACGGTGTGCAGGTCGACAGCAAGGCGGGCATCACGACGCTCTATGCCCCTGGCGGATCGCTCTCGGTCTGCTCCAGTGCGGGCAGCTCCCCCTGGACAGGGACGATTGATGACCTCAAGCTGTGGGGCGTGGCGCTGTCCGCCGACAAGGTGCAGGCGGAGGTGACGAAGGCCAAGAAGAACAACCGGCATCGCGTCGTCAGTGAATGACCCGCACCCGCCGCCGGCGCCGTCCTGTCATACGGGCGTCTGCTTTCTAGAGAGTGTGCACAAGTGCGCATCCTTGTACGTCATCGTTCTAGTTCCTGCTTCACCGAGGGCAGTTTCGTCCCGAAGGGCCAGCGCTGCCCTCTCCACAGGCGTTGATTCCCGCGAAGCCCGCGGTATACATGGACAACGGTCTCTCGTCATGACGAGCACGCAGGTGTCCTGGACCCTGGCATCGGTGCAGACGCACCGACCGTTTGGCC
>Ga0126369_10001169_pt1 | contig 18012 bp, 13 predicted proteins | sample PanSoiMetaPlot_1_FD_109646 | JGI IMG/M metagenome (GOLD analysis project Ga0126369, IMG submission 109646) | Tropical forest soil microbial communities from Panama - MetaG Plot_1 | ecosystem: Environmental > Terrestrial > Soil > Tropical forest > Bulk soil | place: Panama | collected 2016-02-17 | reverse complement strand
TTTTGCATTCGGTACGGAATTCGCTGCTAAGCATCTGGCAAAGCACTTGGCGAGACGGAATTCACGCCAAGAGCTGCGTAGTACAACAAACATTCCAATAGCGCTTGAAAAGAGCATCTCCAGGTAAGGTTCCTTGCGGGAGAATTTCTCATCGATGAATGTAAACACCCAGCTTGATTCCAAAACTAAATTTGTTAGCCCTAAGACTGCATCAGTTCCCCGTATCAAAATTTTGCTGGCAGATACGGACCGCCGCCCGTATACGCCCCGACTCGCGATGGCATTTGTCGCAGCCGGGTGTGAGGTGTCTGCCGTCTGCACTAGCCACAATCCGATCAATGCTATCAAGGCTCGACCACAGCTTTTTCCTTATAGCGCGGTGCGCCCGAAACAATCGCTGTTGCATGCAATTCAATCTGTAAACCCTGACCTCATTGTCCCGTGCGACGACCGGGCCGTTTTGCACCTGCAGCAGCTCTGCGGTCAAACGGGATTAAGCGCTTCAGTGGTTAAAGTAATTGAGCGATCGCTTGGGCCTTCTGGTAGCTACCCTGTCGTTTCAGCTCGTTACCCGCTGCTCGAACTGGCCAGGGAACAAGGGATCAACGTTCCTGCCACTCAATACATACAAACAAGCCAAGATCTCGAAGAATGGCGCGAAAAGCAACCGCTTCCCTGGGTCCTAAAGGCAGATGGGACGTGGGGTGGAGGAGGCGTCAGAATTGTTAATGCTGCAAAGCAAGTTGATGGCCTGTTCCGCACCCTAAGCCAACCATGCACACTCCGGCGCGCTGTGAAGCGCCTTATGATTAATCGAGATCCGTTTTATATGCGCGATTGGTGGCAGAAGAACTCCCGAGCTCTCATAGCCCAAGCAATGGTCACCGGCCGCCCGGCAAACTGTGCGGTAGCTTGTTGGGAAGGGCAGGTGTTGGCCCAGATTAACGTTGAAGTGCTTGCCACCTTGTTCCCGACGGGGCCAGCAAAAATTGTACGGATGATTGACAATCCCGAGATGACCTACGCAGCCAAGAGCATTGCACAAAAACTCCAACTTTCTGGGTTCTTTGGTCTGGACTTTATTATCGATGACAAAACGAAAGCCACTTACCTTATTGAAATGAATCCGCGGTGTACGCCTCTTTCCCACATTCAACTCGGGCCGGGAATTGGCTTGATTCCTGCTTTGTATGCGGCTCTGGTAAATCATCCACTATCGACGCGAACGTGCTCTCCAGCAACTCGAGTTGGCGAAGCAATCGCCTACTTTCCTCAAGCTCACGATTCAGAAGGTGAATTCAACGGGCCGACTTTCTATGATTTCCCGAACGATGAACCACAGCTGACCGACGCCCTTTTGCATCCATATCCAGAAAAAACGCTGTTGTATAGAATTGTGGACCAAATGAGTTCCTATCGCGACTGGATGCTTTCGTACACCGCCTTTAGGCATTTCTTTAGAGCTTGATCGACCATATCCAAGTAAACTTACAAACATCGATATAGTTCCGCATTGCTGACTTGTCGACGGAGCAATTAGCTTTGAACGGCCACAGGGTTTCATCTGGCCTGGAACGAAACGATGATAGAAAAGAAGCGGGACCAGTCTGCCAACACCCGTTCGTCTCGGGCGTTTCTGGATTACTATCTCTGCCCGAACGAATTTGCCCGCTTTTGCGTTACACCACAAAGTCATTCCTTCAGGGGCTACTTCCGGTTTGGCAATGCTACTTGCTATGGAAACTTAGCTGAATCATTGCCGGGAAATTCTCCGAACGGCTCCATGTTCAATGCTTTGGCAAGTACAAAGATAGATTCTAACGGCGCGATTCATCTTCCGTTTGACCTCAACGAGATAATCGACAATTTTCGGCTGGAACGCTACGTAGACAGACAGGGCGCCGACTCCTTCTTACAGGATGGCTACTATTTCTTGCGTCCCCTGCTTCCCCTTGCTATTCGCAAGCGAATTCAGCGTCTTGTATTTCGGCGGCGCCTTTCAAGCAAGTTTCCAACGTGGCCTGTCGATTGTTCTGTAGAGCAGGTCCTCGAGCAAATGATGGCGCTCGCCATTCAATCAACCGGCGCCAGCGAAATCCCATTTATCTGGTTTTGGCCTGACGGAAAATACAGCGGACTTACTATGACGCATGATGTCGAGGGCCAGAAGGGCGCGGATTATTGCGACTCTCTTATGGATCTGGACGATTCCTACAAAATCAAAGCCGCTTTTCAATTGATTCCAGAGGGCGCTTACAAATGCTTCGATAGTCTTGTTTCAAAAATTCAATCGCGTGGTTTTGAGACGAATATCCACGATCTTGATCACGATGGCAGGCTTTACGAACAGAAGGAACGATTTCAAAGGCGGGCTACAAAAATCAACGCCTACGGACGGCAATATGGGATAAAGGGCTTTCGGTCCGGCTCGATGCATCGCAATCAAGAGTGGTTCAACCTGCTGAATTTTCAATACGACATGTCCGTTCCAACGGTGTCGCACCTCGAACCTCAAAAGGGAGGTTGCTGCACGGTTACTCCTTATTTTGTCGATGAGATCTTGGAGTTGCCCCTGACAACGATTCAGGATCATGGGATGTTTCATGTTTTGTCCGTTCGCTCATTGAATCTTTGGCAGCAGCAGATTGAAGCTATCTTGGCGCATTACGGACTAATCAGTTTCATCGTTCATCCCGACTACATTACGAACTCAGCTGAACGCGAACAGTACCGCCAGCTTCTCGAATATATCGCGAGACTTCGCGACGAGGGCTCAATTTGGGTTGCGCTTCCCGCCGAAATCAATTCCTGGTGGCGCGAGCGAAGCCAACTTCAGCTCGTGCCCGTCGGTGGTTCGTGGGAAGTCAGAGGGCGGGGAAGTGAGCGGGCCTGCGTGGCGTTTGCCACTCTTGTCAATGGCAAAGTAACTTATCGGATTAAAGATCACTCGCAATCCTGAAGTTGATTCGAATGAACAAGAGATTTGTTTTGCTCTGTTCGAGCAGAGGACACAACGCCCGTCTAATGCTGTTTTGTTGCGCTCGGAGCCGCTCTTTCACTCGTTGCGTTTGAATTTCTTAATGATCAAATTAGGGAAGCCGGCAATATCTCCGCTACGTAACTATCTTGAATTTTTTCTGTTCTCCTGGCGATGAACATATCTGTCATACTCTGCACTTACAATCGCTGTGCAAGCTTGGATCGAACTCTTCGGAGTGTCTCTCAAACGATTGTTCCCGATTCTTCCTGGGAAGTTTTGGTTGTGGATAACAACTCTTCTGACGGCACTCGACAAATCGCCGAGTACTTTAGCCGTACTATGCCGCAACGTTTTCGCTACTTGTATGAGCCCAAGCCCGGCAAATCAAATGCCCTCAATTCCGGCATCAAGGAAGCCCGAGGCGAAATTCTTGCATTTCTAGACGACGACGTTGTTGTTGAATCTGATTGGCTCGACAGGCTCACGGCTCCACTTCGCGATGCGCGATGGGTTGGCGTCGGAGGCAAAATAATCCCAGACGGTGAGTTTCATCCCCCCAACTGGATTCCTCTCCGCGAAAGGTACGCTTTGGCTCCGCTCGCGATGTTTGATTTGGGTTCCAATCCGGAGGAGCTACGCGAAGCACCTTTTGGGACAAATATGGCTTTTCGCAAATCCGTCTTCGCAAAACTTGGAGACTTCCGAGTCGATTTGGGGCCTCAACCAGGTTCCGCGATTCGAAGCGAGGATACGGAGTTTGGTTATCGTGTTCTTAAGGATGGGCTGCGCCTCTGGTATGAACCATCGGCGATTGTCTATCACTCGCTTGCCCCCAATCGCCTTAGGAAGTCTTACTTTCTGAAGTGGTGGCATGACAAGGCGCGCGCCGATCTGCGTTGCAATGGCGTGCCCGCTGAAACGAAGTTGTTTCTATTCGGAATCCCTTTGGTATTCCTTCGCCGATTTGGTGTTTGGACTTTTCGATGGCTGGTTTCCTTCAACCCAGCACGCCGCTTCGGCGCAAAGCTAAAAGTTTGGACCATCGCAGCACAAATCAAAGAATACCGCCGTCTTCATGCCGATAACTAAATTCGATGAGTTGGTAACATTAGAATACGCAAAAGCAAATCTTGATCTAATCAGCATTCTAAATAACTCTTGTGAGGCGTGTTTTTCATCCGCGACGGTTTCTTCGCCAAGAATACTCGCTGGACTTCCACATGGTCTTGGCAAAAGAACGTGAACTGCTGATTCCACGGAAATAATGGCGATTTACGAAATTGATCCCCTTAGTGACTCTCGTTGGGAAGCATTCTTACAGTCACATCCGGGTGCGTCTGCATTTCATGCAACCGCGTGGTCGAGAGCTCTGCGCAATACCTATGGCTACGTTCCGCTCGTTTTAACAACTTCACCTCCGACCGGTAAAATAACCAACGGATTGGCATTCTGTCGCGTGAGAAGCTGGCTGACAGGCACTCGCCTTGTATCGGTTCCGTTTGCAGATCACTGCCAGCCGCTTTTCAATGACACTCAGGATGGCCACTATCTAGCCGCCCTTTTGCCGGGCCTCCTCAAGCAAGAGCACTGCGACTATGTCGAAGCGAGGCTATTATCATCCGATTTTTTCGAATGTCTAGAGGACAAACCCTCGCCCAGTACGGCCTTCGTTCACCATTCTCTTGATCTGACACAAAAATTGCAGACTTTGTTTGATCGCATGCACCAAAGTTGTTTCCGGAGAAAGATTAAGCGAGCGGAAAAAGAAGGCCTGATTTACGCGGAGGGTTCATCTGACGCAATCGTGCATCAATTTCATTCCTTGCTCGTCATGACGCGGCGCCGGCACGGAGTGCCCCCTCAGCCCTTGGCTTGGTTCCGAAATTTGCGCGACTCCTTCAGCGATGCAATGAGAATTGGCGTGGCTCTGAAAAATGGGCGGCCCATCGCAAGCATGCTCACTCTTCGATATAAGTCCACGCTTGTCTACAAATATGGTTGTTCGGATGCCGCTTTTCACAGCCTTGGACCAATGCCGTTTCTCTTCTGGCAGACAATCCAGCGTGGTAAAGCCGCTGGCGCCACTGAATTCGACCTTGGCCGCTCGGATACAAATGCCGACGGATTAATAGCCTTTAAGAACCATATGGGAGCAGTTGCCAAGCCGCTGACCTACTATCGTTTTGCTTCCAGCTCAGCGACGCCGAAATTCCTTAGTCGACTCATTCAGAACCGCCGACTGTCGGCTATTTCATCGCATTTGCCGGGCGTATTATTACGAGCGGCTGGAAGCTTTCTCTATCGACATGCTGGATAATGAAATGATAAGCCTCAGGTTAAACAAAAGTAGCAACAAGCCGCTAGTCGTTCTATGCCTGGGATGTCATTCGGACGACATAGAAATTGGATGCGGTGGCACGATTCTTCGTCTGATCGAGGAACAACAAGACTGCAAGTTTCATTGGGTGGTATTTAGTGCCACCGGCGCGCGTAAGACGGAAGCGCAACAAGCTGCAAAACTTTTTACGGGGTCTGAACGACTGAACCGTTTACAACTGAATGAGTTTCGCGATGGTTTCATGCCGTTTATAGCCGTTGAAGTGAAAGAAGCTTTCGAAAAGCTGAAAGAAGTAACTCCCGACATCATCTTCACTCACTATGGCAAAGATGCGCACCAGGATCACCGGCTAATTTCAGAGTTAACTTGGAACACATTTCGCAATCACTTGATTTTTGAATACGAAATCCCCAAGTACGATGGTGATATGGGACGGCCGAATTTTTTTGTCCCATTGGAAACGCGTCACTATCAGAAAAAGATAGAACACTTGATGGAGGCTTTCGTCACGCAGCGCTCCAAGTCTTGGTTCCAACCGGAAACCTTCCTTGGGCTTATGCGCCTTCGCGGCATGGAGTGCAATGCCTCAAGTGGATACGCTGAGGCTTTTTATACTCGTAAACTGGTGCTCTGATTCCGGATTAGAGCGGCCGGACGAATTGAAGTGAGATAGAGAATTTCAATTGCGATGAAAGACTTGAAAATCAAAGTAGTCCGTGGCGGTCTCGCCAAGGTATGTGCACAGGTTGCAAATTTTGCGCTTCGCATTGGATCGCTTATGGTCCTTGCGCGACTATTGAGCCCTAAAGACTTCGGCCTAGTGGGCATGGTTACCGCATTCATGGGTGTGCTCAATTTGTTTCGCGATTTTGGTCTCTCGGCGGCCAGTGTTCAGCGCGTTGAAGTCACGGACGAACAAGTTTCGACATTGTTTTGGGTAAATATGGCTATGGGCGGCAGTCTAGTGCTTCTATTGGTGATTTCGTCTCCCTTCATTGCCATGTTTTACAGAGAACCTCGTTTGCTCTGGGTGACCATTGCATTATCTTCAGGCTTTCTATTCAACGCGGCGGGCGTGCAGCATTCCGCGATGCTACAGCGACAATTGCGCTTTACAGCGATCGCCGCGATTGACATTGCCGCACTGATTTTTGGCATCGCTGTGGGAATCGGTATGGCGCTCAAGGGATTCGGCTATTGGTCCTTGGTTTGCATGACTATAGCGAGCACTTTCTTGGCCAGTTTGTTGTTTTGGGTTTTTTCCGGTTGGATTCCCGGTCCGCCACGAAAACATTCTGGCGTCCGATCAATGATGAAATTTGGTGGTACGCTAACTTTGAACAGTCTGGTTGTTTACGTGGCCTACAATCTCGAGAAAGTTTTGCTGGGGCGGTTTTGGGGAGCCGAAACGGTCGGGATCTATGGGCGTGCATATCAGCTAATCAGTATTCCCACCGACAATTTGAACTCAGCTGTTGGCGAGGTTGCTTTTCCTTTGTTGGCCCGCGTGCAAAACGATCCAAACCGTCTCCGTAGCTATTTTTTGAAAGGCTACTCATTGGTTTTGGGGCTAACTGTCCCCATTACCATTGCTTGCGCGCTTTTTGGTCGGGATTTGATTTTTGTATTTCTTGGGCCGAAGTGGAATCAGTCAGCACCTATTTTCCGTCTTCTTGCACCGACCATTCTCATGTTCGCCATGATTAATCCAACCTCATGGCTCCTTTTTTCCTTGGGTTGGTTAAAGCGCAGCCTGCAAATTGCGTTCGTAATCGCTCCGCTTGTGATTACCGCGTACATAATTGGATTGCCGTATGGCCCAAAGGGCGTGGCCTTGGCTTACTCCACTGCCATGGCAATTTGGCTTGTACCCCATCTTTTGTGGTGCATCAAAGGCACAAGTATCTCCTTCAACGACATTATGAATGTTGTGAAGCGCCCCGTGATTTCTGCGGGAGTCGCAGCCCTTGTTGCGTACTTCTTTCAATTGCGGTATGAACAAACATTCTCTCCTTTGCCTCGCCTTTTGATTAGTTGCAGTATTTTGTTCGGCATCTATGCCTTGATGCTCCTCTTTGTCATGGGGCAAAAGGCCTTTTACATTGACTTAATCCGCACTTTGGGCAATCGCACCGCCGTCGAAGAAAAACTTCCGGCGTAAGCTTGCAAAGGATTGCTGAATGAATAGAGAACTCCAACCCCTCGTAAGCGTAGTTGTTCCTCTCTACAATTGCGGTGAATTCCTGGCTGAATGTCTCGAGAGCATTCTTGCCCAGACTTACGAAAATTGGGATTGCTTGATTGTCGATAATTGCAGTACGGATAACTCTGCCGAGATTGCGCAAGCATTTTGCTTAAGGGACAAACGCGTTCGCCTGCACCGCAATGCACAATTCCTTAAGGCTGTTCCGAATTTCAACAATGCACTGCGGCAGATCACTCCGCAGAGCAAATATTGCAAGATTGTATTTGCTGACGATTGGCTCTTTCCCAGTTGCTTGAAAGAAATGGTGAATGTGGCCGAACAAAGGGCTTCGATCGGCATTGTGGGAGCTTATGCCCTCCAAGGGCGCGTAGTTGCGTGGGCGGGGCTGCCCTATCCAAGCAACTATATTCCTGGACGCGAGGTGGTTCGCCAGTTCTTCCTTGAAGATATTTATGCTTTTGGGACGGCGACATCCTTGCTTTATCGATCCGATCTGGTCCGTTCTAACGACCCCTTCTATAACGAATCAAACCTTCACTCTGACACCGAGGCATGTGTGGCATTGCTGAGGACGTGCGATTTTGGCTTCGTGAATCAGGTGCTCGCATACACCAGAATGAGGCCCAGCTCATTAACGTCTTTTACCGCAGAGATGAATACAAGCTTGGTGGGCAGAATTTACGAGTTAGTAAAATACGGTCCAGAGTATCTGTCCCCGGACGAACTCCGATTCTGCCTGGAAAACAAGACTCGCCTATATTACCGATACCTCGCTCGCAATTTGGTCCGCCGACGTGGAAAGAAGTTTTGGAAATATCATAAGGAAAAGCTGATCGGGATGGGACTTGGCTGGAACAGACTCTATTTGCTCAAGGCCCTTCTGATTGAACTGTTCGCCGCGTTCGCCAATTTAGGTGATTCTCTGGATTGGCTCCTGCGACGCAGGAAGCTTCGCCGTGAAGACGAGTTCCTGAAACGCTACGGTGAAAAAGTGCCGCCAGTTTCGAATCACCGGAACGCGTAAATTCGAATAAAGAAAACTATGGCGAAACCTAACAAAATAACTTTCTCCCTGAACCTGAAGGCCGGTGAATGGGTTGAAGTGAGAAGTAAGGAAGAGATTCTCGCAACGCTCGACAAGCGTGGGTGCTTGGACAATCTTCAATTCATGCCGGAAATGCTTCAACTTTGCGGCAAGAAGTATCGCGTCTACAAACGGGCCGACAAAACGTGCGAATACACCCAAGGTTGGAGCATCCGCCGCGTTACCAACGCGGTTCATCTCGACGGTGTGCGTTGCGACGGTTCGGACCACGACGGGTGCCAAGCCAGCTGCTTGATCTTTTGGAAGGAAGCTTGGCTCAAGCGTGCTTCTACCGACGTAGTGACCACCGGCGCTTTGCGCCAGGATTCCGGAAGTAGAGAGCAGCTAGTCTCGATTTGTACGATCGATGACATTCGTGCTGCTGCCTTTACTAGAAACAGCGATGGAGAACTGTTATTCGCTTGCCAGGCCACAAATGTACCGGAATATACATCCAGTATGAGCTTTTGGGATCCGCGGCAATACATAAGAGATCTGAAATCCGGCAATCTGACTGCCGGATTGGCCGGCACGTCGAAGTCACATCGGCTCCTGGAGTTCGTTCTCGCGCTATTGCGATTGATCCAGGCGACAACTATTGGTTTTTTCAACGAAGTGCAGGGCAGACGAAAGGGTACGCGATACCCCTTTATTGAGGGCGCCGCTGACAAAACTCCTGTTCAGGTGTTGGACCTGCAACCAGGTGAACTGGTCGAGGTGCGGAGTAAAGAAGAAATTCTTGCCACCCTCGACAAAAATCAAAGAAATCGTGGACTTTGGTTCGATACGGAAATGCTTCCCTATTGCGGGGGGATCTATAGAGTCTTGCGCCGCGTTCATCGCGTCGTCGATGAAAAGACCCGCAAGATGGCCGTCATGAAGTACCCATGCATCATTTTGGAAGGGGTTGTTTGCAAATCCGAATATCATCGTCTTTGTCCACGCGCCATTTACCCATTTTGGCGTGAAAACTGGTTAAAGCGTGCTCAAACTCCCGCTGCAACGTCTTGTACAGAAACGTGTGCGGAAGACGTTGAGCAATCCTGCAACAAATAAAGTGCCGCACGGTATGGGTTTCTGAAGCGCCAAAGACTTTAACTTCCCACCTTCTGAATCAGCTCAACAAGCTCCAATGGAGGCCTTTTTTCGGTTAGTATTTCCGCACATTCGGTGCGTGAGATTTGGTCGAATAGCATCTTCCAGGTCCGCAGTACAGCTTCGCAATTTTGGTTTGCGCGGGCAGTAAAGGGGACCTGTATGTCTTTCTCCACAAGGAAGAAGAACTCATCATGTCACTTGAGTCGAAGCCCCTACTGCAGATTCTCCTCATTCTGCTTGCTGCCGTCTTCTTGGCTTTGCCGTGTTTGATCTACGGTATGCCTTTTAGTACCAACACTCTCACCCATATCAAATACCAGCATCATTTTGATAATCAGATGCGGAACGGTGAATTTTATCCGCGCTGGTTGGCCGAGGAGAACAAGGGCTTCGGTAGTCCGATCTTTGTCGCACAATACCCGCTTCCTTATTACGTCACAACTCTTTTTCAGCCAATTTTCTCGCAGAATCGAGAGGCTAGGGAACTAGGTCTCTTTTGCTTCATCGCCCTTGCTGCTGCAGGCATCGCTGCATGGATTTGGATGCGAAAGTTTTCGCATCCTCTTGCCGCCCTATTTGCTGCTATCACTTATATTTCCCTACCTTTCATTTTGCAGGATGGCATTTACGCAAGGGGTGCCATAGGAGAGCTTGCGACCTTTGTCTGGATGCCACTTGCGCTCTTAGCCTGTGAATTCCTATCTCAGACCCGAAAGGCATTGTTTGTTCTTAGCATCCTCTTTGCCTTATTGATCCTGAGCAATTTGCTGACGACCGTTCTTTTCGCCCCATTCCTGCTTTTTTACGCAATCGCACGTTCAAAAGATGACGAACCCTCCATCCTAAAGGCCGCCATCCCCGTATTTCTTGCGCAGATCCTCGGGGCGGGAATTGCGGCCGTTTATCTTGTCCCATCCTTGGCGCATCGCCATCTCTTCGATCTGCGTCAATTGGAGTCCATTACTCCCAGCTACCAGTTTGCTTTGTATTTCCTTCAGATCACTTCCAATTCGCAGAGCCGAAGCATTCCATTTGCCATCTTTTGCTCTTTTCTCGCCGCGATTGTCACTGCCTGGTACATCTGGCGCGTGGATTCTGCTCCCATCATCAAAAAGCTCCTTGCCTTGCTATTGCTACTCGGCACTTTCGCTCTCATACCGAATTTCGGGTCGGTTTTCATTCGCCTCAGTGGCTTTCATCTCCGTCCCGCTCCACCAGGCGATACTTCCGCTCTAATGTTTCTCGGCATGTTCATGACGGTTGTACTTGCCATCCTTGCCTATTGCCGAATTTCTGGAAGCACAACTAACCCGCGGGCGCCCTTTTTGCTGTGCGTTGTCTTGGTCTCATTCTTTTTGATGCTTCCATTTAGTGCACCGCTGTGGAAAATACTCCCCGGCAGCACAGCTGTTCAATTTCCCTTTAGACTTGGCGGCACTCTTTGTCTGGCTGTGGCGGGTTTGTTGGCTATCGCTCTCGATTCTCCTTCAAATAGTGAGAAGAACACCCGGTTTGGTCCTTCACGCGTTGCCCTCTCATTGGCTGCATTTATCGCTTTCGCTTTCGGCTTTCTAATTTGGCGCACTGATCACTCTTACTACCAACCTAAATCCCCTCAATTTGAAGCAACTCGCGACGTTGACACCATGATTCGTTCTTACGTTCCTGTACCAAAATTATATGGTTTCGCTTCGATTGTTGGCGCTTCTACTGATTCTTACGACATAAAACCCTTTGCCATCGACCCTTCACAATATGTGCGGCTGATTTCCGGTGATTGTAAGCTGTCCATCACGCGCGAAAAACCGCGCACTGTTGCAATTTCTTCCGATTGCCGCAGCGAATCGCTCTTGCAAATTGGTCTACTTTACTCCCCGCTTTGGAAGGTTTCGCCTGGCGTGTCGCCGAGTAATTTCAAGACTGTCATCTCCAGTTCAGACGCCGGCCTTACGCAAGTCACTCTCGGTCCTGGGCCTCAACTCTTGCGCCTGAACTTTGATCTAGGGCCGTCTGAGCGTCTTGGCCAACTCCTGAGCGGCATTTCGCTCTTGATTGCCCTTGCTGGACTCTTGTTCTATCCGGGCCGAAGGAGTTTCCCGTCCCAATGAAAACATTTTTTCGTTTGCTTCTGGTGTTGTTCGGCTCTCTTTTGCTCGCTTGTTTGGTCATTCTTGTAGTTGCTCCCAAGGCTCGCATGGGGCTACACATTGCCTTTTCAAAAGCCACAGGATCTTTGCCGGACGTCGAATGGATTGACCTATACAAAATGATTCGTTCCGGACTTCACTTTAACCTTCCGGATCTGGCCAAGTCCTCCAATCCGTACTCCGCCATTCGAAATCCTTATACGACGCCGACCGATCTCGCCGCAGGAATCGCAGATTTTCGCTCACGTTGTGAAACCTGTCACGGCGCAGAGGGGGACGGCGGGCCCGGTGGTCCCGCCTTGAAACAACGAAAAATGGTCCGAGGCAACAGCGATTGGGCGCTTTTTCGCACTATCTCTCGCGGAATCCATGGCACCGCAATGCCTGCGAGCAATTTGCCTTGGGTCGACAGGTGGCGACTCGTAGCCTACGTAAAGACCCTGATGGTTCAATCTGAGATGCGAATCGGCTCTGGAGAATTGGAGAAGGTCTCGCTCAAACCAGTTGCCGCAGAAGACTTCAAGTCCTCGGCATCGGCCTCAGGGCAATGGTTGACCTACTCAGGTACTTACGATGGGCATCGATTTAGTTCCCTTGATCAAATCTCGATAGCCAACGCACACGGGCTGCGTCTAATCTGGTCTCGCCAGTACGACACTACAGATCCTTCCATCGAAACCACACCTCTCGTAATTGGAAACTATATGTTTATAACTACCCCGCCGAACCGCGTCCAAGCTCTGGATGCGAGTAACGGAATGGTGAAATGGACTTATGAGCGCCAGCTTCCTGAAAAGCTTTCACTGTGCTGTGGATCTGGAAATCGTGGCCTTGCGGTACTTGGCAAAACTCTGTTCCTCGGAACTCTGGATGCTCATTTGGTTGCCTTGGATATTGAATCCGGCACTGTTCGTTGGGATGTTCCAATTGCGGACTATCGATCTGGTTACAGTATTACGGGAGCTCCCCTGGCATTGAAAAACCTGGTCGTGACTGGTGTTGCGGGAGGTGAATTTGGTATCCGCGGTTTTGTCACCGCTCGCGACGCATCGACGGGCCAAGAGATTTGGAAGTCCTACACGATTCCAGAACCCGGTCAGCCGGGCAGCAGCACATGGTCCGGTAATTCATGGAAAACCGGAGGTGGCTCAACATGGTTGACCGGCTCTTATGACGCCGAGTCGAATACTATCTATTGGCAGGTGGGCAATCCCGGACCGAATTTCTCTGGTGACGAGAGACAGGGCGACAATCTGTATACGAATAGTGTCCTGGCCCTTGATGCCGATCGCGGTACTTTGAAGTGGCATTTCCAATTTACTCCTCATGATGTTTTCGATTGGGACGCAACGGAAATACTCCTCCTTTTCGACAAGGAGATAGCGGGGAAGCGCAGGAGCCTTCTCGCCCAAGCGGATCGAAATGGTTTCTACTACTTACTGGATCGGGAAAACGGACAATTCATCCTTGCTCGTCCCTTCGCGCGGCAAACCTGGGCAAAAAACATTGACTCCAACGGTCGGCCCGTCGTCAATCCGGATGCCGCTCCCACGGAAAACGGCGCCATTGTTTATCCAGGTGTAGGTGGGGCTACCAACTGGCAATCACCCACTTACAGCTCATTGACGGGCCTCGTCTACGTGTCCGCCTTGGAGTGGGGAGCAATTTTCTTTAAGGGACACTCCGATTATAGTGCCGGCGAAATGTTTCTCGGTGGTTCTTATCAATATTTTCCTGGTGTTCACCCTGTGGGTGCTATCCGCGCAATTGATCCGATCACCGGCGATTTGAAGTGGGAACATCTAAGTCCCGCATATTACGTAGGCGGGCTTCTAACCACCGGTGGTGGAGTACTGTTTGGCAGCCAACAGGATTCTTTCCTTGCCCTCGATGCCAAGACGGGAAAGGAGCTTTGGAGAGTGGACACGAACGGCAAAATTTCTGCTGCCCCCATGACATTTCTATGTAACGGCAAGCAGTACGTAACCATAGCTGCTGGTCATGATATTTTGACATTTGGTCTTTAATAGCTGTGCGGATCTTCGGTGCTTAGCTTGCCTAAGCCGTGAGGTTAGAAGGAAAAAGGAAATTAGCTACCTCTTCCGTCACGGAATTTATTGCCATTTTGTGGAAATCGATTAGGGACTACACCTCATATGCTGTCTTGTCGGCAAAGCGAAATATACCTGTAACTTATTGTAAATTAACAAGTTATTGAAATATTGCTTGCGGGAAACTCCACTATTACCTGGCAGGCAACTTGCCCCTATACTTGCGAACATCTATTCCAGTGCCCAATTCTTACAATATGAAATCTTGCGGTCAAATCCGGATGTTTGCTAAATCCATTGCAAGCGCGTTCGTCGGCGACGTAAGTTTGCCCTGTCGGCTTTCAGCCCCGACCGCATCGTTGACCTCGGCGGTAGCCAATGAAAGAACAGTGGGGCCACAGGGAGGATTGATGAGATTGCGATTTCGTTTTGTACTTTCAGGGGTCTTGCTTTGTACTCCGTCTGTTTTTGCGCAGAGCGCAAACACGCCGCAAACGGACACTCCCGCAAAAGCTACTCCCAATGGTCCTCAAACTAGTCAAGTACCGGCAGCGGCTACAGATGCGGACTACAAGATTGGTCCGCAGGATGTTCTTCGCATCGACGTCTGGAAAGAGCCAGATATCTCGCGCACCATTCCCGTTCGGCCAGACGGCAAGATCTCTTTGCCTCTCCTCAATGATGTTCAAGCAGCGGGCATGACGTCTATGCAGCTTGCGAATTCGCTTCGCGATAGTCTTGCGAAATATCTGACCAATCCGCAGGTTACGGTTACGGTCACCGAAATCAACAGCCGTCGCGTCTACATCACTGGTGAGGTCGCTCATGCTGGCGCTCTCCCTTTGCTTCCGAACATGACGGTGCTTCAGGCCCTGTCAAGCGCCGGCGGCTTCACGCAATTCGCAAAGCTCAAGAATATCTACGTACTCAGAACAGAGGATGGCAAGCAGGTGAAACACCCCTTCAACTACAAGGAAGTCGTTAAGGGAAATCTGCCGGAGCAGAACATTCTTCTGCAGCCGGGCGATACCATTGTCGTTCCATAGGATGTTTTTGTGAGCAAAACAGCAATCAAACTCGTCGCGATCTGCGCGTCTTTCCTGTTCTCTTTTCTTGGAGGATCGAAATCGGCTTTTGCTCAAGACGAACAGCAGCCCACTCCCGTGCAAGATAAAACCAAACCTGCGGGAAGTACGACAAACCCCGTGCCTCTGACTGGTACCGAAGAGCAATCTGACCAGAACAACAAGCTTGTTCCCGATATGACGCCGCTTACAGGTGTTCAGACTCCCACCCTCGGTACTCCCGGCCTCAACCACAGTTACTGGATGCCCGGCTTGCAATGGTCCGGTTCTGTGCAGTCTCACGGCTACAACCAGACTCAGAATTCCGGTTGGGTCATGAACAACTACCTGGTCGGCAACGTGAGCTTGCTTAAGGACTGGACTAGCCGTTCACAACTTTCTTTGAACTATTCCGCTGGCGGCTTCTTGAGTACCGATAGTGGACAGGGCAACGGCTACTACCAACAGCTTGCCCTCACGCAATCCTTCAATTGGAATCGCTGGCAGATGCAACTCATCGATCAGTTCTCTTATCTCCCGGAATCGTCTTTTGGATTCAGCGCTGGCATCGGCGGTCTCGGAAATGCTGGCACTGGAGGCCCCCTTGCACCAGTGATTCCGAGTCTGGGCAACAACTATATTCCCAATCAGAGCATTTATGCCGCTCTCGGACCGCGTTACAGTAACGCTTCCGCAATACAACTCACTTATCTAACGTCGTCGCGCGGCTCGGTAACGCTCAGTGGTTCATACGGTCTTTTGAACTTTGTTGATTCAGGCAGCGTGGACAGCAATTCGACCACCGGGACAGTTGGCTACAATTACGCTCTCAATTCGAAGGACACCATCGGCGCTTTTTATAGGTTTGCTTCGTTCCATTATCCCGGTCAGCCTCAGGCGATCGGAGACCACTCTTTTAATGTTGCTTACGGCAAGAAGGTTACTGGGCACATTGCCTTGCAACTCTACGCTGGACCAAGCTTTATGACTTCTCGAGTCAGCGTCAACGGTGAATCCTCTACTCACGGAGTAAACGCGGGAGCCAACATGCAATACGGCTTCGAACGAGGAACCTTCAGTCTCGGATACTCTCACGGTGTCTCGGGGGGCAGTGGCGTCCTGGTCGGCACGACCTCCGACCTCATTACTACAGGCGTCACTCATCAGCTTTCGCGTCTTTGGGACGGCCAAGCCAATTTTGGTTACGCGCGTAACACGCCTCTCAGCGTAAGCTCCGCCAGTTCAACCGGTTTCAATGCTTACACTTTTGGCGCCGGCATCAACCGCCCTCTCGGCCGAAATGCCACTTTTGCTTTGAACTACTACCTGAATATCCAAGATTACTCGACGTCAGGATGCACTGGCACTGGCTGCACCCTCAATCAGAAGTATCAATACGTCACCATTAATCTTCAATGGCATACGCGACCTTTTGTTTTGCCTTAATCAGTTAGCTAAGTTTTGAGAGTAGAATAGAAACAAGCCAGGGAACGAGAGACATCGCTCAATGTACAAAAGCTTTTACGGCCTAAAAGAAAACCCGTTCAACGTCAATCCCGATCCTCGTTTTCTTTACATGACGAAACAGATCGAGGAATCGTTGACTGGCCTAATGTATGGCATTCAGACCCGCAAAGGGTTCATCACGCTCACCGGTGAAGTCGGCACCGGCAAAACTACGCTCGTAAACCGTCTCCTCGATTGGCTCCATAGCCGCCAGGCGCGCACGGCATTCCTCTTTAACTCGCGCATGAATTCTAGCCAGCTCTTTGACTTTATCCTGGCCGAGTTTGATATTCAGTGCGACTCGAAATCCAAGAGCCAGCAACTCATGAAACTTAATAGCTGGCTACTCGATCGTTACACCAATGGCGAAACGGTTGTCCTTATCATTGACGAAGCACAAAACTTGACTTATCCGGTTCTAGAAGAGATTCGCCTTCTAACCAATCTCGAAACGTCCACGGAAAAGCTTCTCCAAATTGTTCTTTCCGGCCAGCCGGAACTGGAAGAAAAGCTCAAACTCCCGCAACTCCGGCAACTTCGTCAGCGCATCATGCTTCGCTGCCGCACCACGCCTTTTTTGCAGGAGCAAACGCAGGAGTATATCCTCGAACGTCTTCGCATCGCAGGCGCATCCGGCGCACCGATCTTCGGCCCCAAAGCCGTCGAAGCCATTCACATGTATTCCATGGGTATTCCGCGCGTCATCAATCTTCTCTGCGAACACTCGCTCGTCAACGCGTTTGCGGACCAAATGCGACCCATTCAGCCGACGATTGTCGAGGAGGTTGCTCGCGAATTTCAATTGGACGAGGTGGAAGCCATTCCCTCCGGCAACCCTTCCAAAATCGATAGCGACGTCTACAATTCTGAATCTTTTATCCAGAATCTCGGCGAGGCTCTCTCCCGCTTCCGCCTCAGCCCCTCCGGCCGCGATCGCAAGTAGCCGATACAAATTGGCTGGTCGCTTTGAATTTTCTTGGTTCGCCAGACAATCGTCCAAAATTCAAATCGTCAGGCCATTTACTCAAACGGCTTCCGTGTTTTCCCCCACACTAAAATACGCGCAATCCGGATGAATGAACGCCAGCGCGCTCACGCTTGCCTCCGGGTCCATCATGAATCCTTCTGTCAGCTGTACGCCGATTTCCTCGGGTCGCAGCAATTTCCAGAGTCCTGCCTGATCTTCCAGCTCGGGACACGCCGGATATCCAAAACTGTACCGCTTCCCGCGATACCGCGAAGTAAACCGCTGCGCCATCGTCATTCCCGCGGGATCGGGGAATCCCCAATCCTCACGAATTCGCCGGTGCAGCCACTCCGCGCATGCTTCCGCAGTTTCAACCGCCAACGCCTGCAATCCGTGCGACAGAAAGTAGTATCCGGCGCTCTTTGCCGCTTCCGATCTCTCCCGCACACCTTCTCCCGCCGTCACCACAAACAGGGCAACGTGGTCCCTCTTTCCTTCTCCTGCCGGCAAAACGTAATCGCTCAAGCAAAGCCTATCGCCAGATTTCTGCCGTTTGAAGTTCCAAGTGTGC
>Ga0126369_10001168_pt1 | contig 18013 bp, 15 predicted proteins | sample PanSoiMetaPlot_1_FD_109646 | JGI IMG/M metagenome (GOLD analysis project Ga0126369, IMG submission 109646) | Tropical forest soil microbial communities from Panama - MetaG Plot_1 | ecosystem: Environmental > Terrestrial > Soil > Tropical forest > Bulk soil | place: Panama | collected 2016-02-17 | reverse complement strand
TCCTCGCGCGTCAATGCGCTCTAGCGCTTCCTTCAACTCGGGAATGCTGTTGCTGAAGTCCTTATCGAGGTCCAAGTAGAAATCGTCGTTGAAATTAACCACGAACGCCTCATCCTGTGGGTTGCTGTTCTGCACCAACGTAAGCGCCGCTTCATTCACGCGCGGCCGCTTGTCCCGCATGCTTCCGCTGTTGTCAATCACCAGCCCCATGCTCACCGGAATATCTTCCCGCTTGAAGACTGAGAGCTTTTGCTCCACCTTGTCTTCATAAACCCGAAAATTATCCTGCGCCAATCCCTCGACGAACTTGCCCCGATCGTCCAGCACCGTCGTGTGCAGAACCACCAGGTTCACGTCCACCTTGATGTGACTCCCAGACTGCGCGTTCCCTGTGCCCTGCTGCTCTGGAGGCGGCGGTGGTGGCGCATTCTGCACTGGTATCTGCGCAAATAGCGCCCCCACACCCAGAACCATCTCAATTAGGAAGATAGCAAGCAGGGACGCGGCTTTACGCACTCCGCGGCGAAAGTCAGTGCGCAGGTGCGTAGTAGCCGGTTTTTGAGTAGACCGTGAGGGGCGGCAGTCCTTTGGGCGCGCGCAGCTTAACCTTGATCTTTCGCCACCGCGCGTCGTGTGCGTGATTGCTTGGTCGGTATCCCAGAACATATTGATTACGTAGCTCCATGCCGATCTTGGACGCAATGTCCGGTAGATCATTTAGATGCTCCACGGCAAACACGCGGCCACCCGTCAATTCCGTGATATCCGCGAGCAGCGACGGCCCGTTGAGCTCCTCCATCGTTCGATTGCGATACCCCAGCGGGTCAAATAGGCCGATGGCATAGAGCTGGGTATCGGCTTCCTTTACCAACCGTTTGATATCGTTTTCGTTGTACCTACTATGATTATCTCCTCCATCGGAAAGAATGAGCAAGGCACGTTTGGCGTTATGTGCACCCCGCATCTGGCTCAATCCCAAATAGATAGCGTCCAATAGGGCAGTCCTGCCCTTTGGGGCAGTCAGCATCATTCTGCTTTGCAGGTCTTCGACGCTATTCGTAAACGTGCTGGTCAGTTCCGCCCGCTCGTTAAAACTAACCAGAAAAAATTCATCCTGCGGGTTTGCCGTCTTAAAAAATTGCAGCGCCGCTTCCCTAGCTTTATCCACCTTGTTGGACATGCTTCCACTGAAATCAAAAATCACGCCAATGGATATCGGCACATCCTCTGACGAGAACGCTACAATTTCCTGCTCGGTCCCATCTTCTGACACCCGGAAGTTGTCCTGCTCCAACCCCGTCACTAACCGGTTGTACGGGTCCGTCACCGTCACATTCACCAGCGCCAAGTCCACGTCCGTCCGGATCACTTTGCCCGGCACGATCTTCACCGCAGGTGTGTCGTGTGTCGTATCTACAAGTTTCGGGGGCGGCGGTAGCTTGGCACTGCTCGGCTCATTAGTGGGATCTTGCGCAAGCACAGCAACTGGGAGGGCCGTTAGCACCAGACAAGCGACCAGACGGAAAGACACCAGACCGGTTAACACGCGAATTCCTGAACAATCGCGTTTCACTGCGCCCCCATCACTCCCGGGTTCCCGAGAGGGCTGCGCGGAGATTACATCATAGCACCCGCTCTCGGGAAGGCAAGCTTCCTGTTGTATTCTTTCCCTGAGTACTTCAGCCCCGCAATCCGCTCTCTGCCGTATGTGCTAGCATCGCCTCAGGACTGCTGGAACGAGGTTCTTGTTATGAGCGATCCACAGGTTGTTGTCGTGATTCCTTCGCGCTACGCAGCCACCCGTTTGCCCGGCAAACCGTTGGTAAATCTGGCCGGCAAGCCCATGGTGCAGCGCGTTTACGAACAAGCCAAGTTCGCGCAGACCGTCCACAGGGTTCTTGTCGCCACCGACGATCAACGTATTGTTGACGCGGTGCTGGCCTTTGGCGGCGAAGCCCGAATGACTCGCTCCGACCACCGCACCGGGACCGAGCGCATCGCGGAAGTGGCGGCACATGAACCCGGCGATGTCTTCGTCAACGTTCAAGGCGACGAGCCCCTCATCGATCCCGTCGCCATTGACACCGCGGTCGCAGCGCTTCTCGAGGATCCCCCGGCACAGATCGCTACCGTGGCCACGCCAATTCGTCACGTCCCCGACATCATGGATCCCAATGTCGTCAAGACCGTTCTTGATTTCGATTCGAATGCTCTTTATTTTTCCCGCGCGCCTGTCCCCTGGGTGCGCGACACCCAGCAAAAAGTCCATGTGAAGTACTGGAAGCACCTTGGCCTTTACGTCTTCCAACGCGATGCCCTGCTCGAATACCCTACTCTTCCCCAGGGTGAGCTCGAGAAAATCGAGCAACTCGAACAACTCCGTTGGCTGGAAAATGGCTGGAAGATTCGTGTCGCCGAGGTAGAACACGACGCCGTCAGCGTCGATGCACCCGAAGACGTAACTCGCGTCGAGAAGCTACTTCAGAAATAACGCGCGGTCCCACCGCCGAGCTCCGCAGAGGCGGCTTTACGCCGCCATCTCGGGTCTGTCCCGCAAGCATCTTGTCATCCCGGCCGGAGGCTCGTAGTGGAGGGATCGTGGCACGCCCCAAACGGTGCCGCATCTGCCATCTCGCCTATTGCGTCTGCTGCGTCACAACTCCCGAAACCACCCTGCTGTTGTCCGTGCTCACGATGAACATCGTTGTGGAATTGGCCACATATCCCTCAAAATCAAAGGTCGTCGACGACGACCCTCCGGTCACCACCTGCAGACTGTTCCTGTTCGTTCCGTCCCCCGTGATTTTCAGGTTCCCTGTAAGTCCAACGTCGCTCAAAAACGTGCTGTTGCTCAATCCCAATTCCGTGTAGTCAACCACTCCGGTAATGTTGTTGCTCGAGGCGTTCGACAATACGTACTGTCCCACTAGGTCTTCCTGGAACGGGATCGACGTGGTCACGCCCAATTGCACTCCATCCCAACTCAAGGCGTAATTGCCCGCCAGATTCGCATTTGTAAATGGCGACCCGCTCTGCGCCAGCATTGGGCCAACCGTAATCAGTCCAGGACTAATATCCTGTACTACCGCCTGCGTAGGTGAGATCATGTAAAACACGTTTGTAAACGTGCCCAGCCCAGAATCCTTGAACGTGAACGTGCCGCGTCCGCTCCCACCATGTGCCGTATCGATTGCGTAAGTCGCGTCCGTCAGGTTTGTGCCCGGAGCAATGTGGTTGATGCTCCCATTATTGTTGTCGTCCAAAGAAACTGCGCTTATTCCCCCTTGGCCGTCCGCCGTGAACCTCGCTGCTCGGGCCAGCGCTCCTTCCGAGCCCATTACCGATGAGCCGCCCACCATGTACACGAAACTTCCCGTGAAACTCGCATTCGTCGTTGGAATCGTTCCGGATTGCTGCAACGCACTGCCTAGCGAACCGCCCAAGGTATCCTCTTCCAACAGAAGAACTCTCCCGCTATTGACGATGTAAAACGCGAAAGTGTGCTCATTGAACGTCATCGTTCCGCGTCCAAAATTCGCCCCGTTCCCGTTAGTCAAATCCATTTGGTACGTCCCGGGCGTCAGCGTAATGGCTCCCGAAGCTGTGTCGGTGTTTCCGTCTTTCACATCAATTGTTCCGCTGGTGATATTTCCATTTCCGTCCGCAGCTACCTGCCCGATCGTGGTAATCGGCGCCACGGTGTTCGTCGAAGAAAAAGAAACGCCCGACAGATCGAACACGTAGCTCCCGCTTATGGCGGCCGCGGTGAAGTTCGACGGCGTTTGAAGATTGAATCCCCCACCCGCCGCCGCATTCAAATCGGTTTGTAGCAGTTCGCCCTGGCTGGTTGAATTCAAAATGAAATTCAGCTGCAGTCCCCCGCCATTTGGGTTCTGCAGGATCATTACACCGCGGCCATTCGGCTGAATATCGTACGTGCCTCCGGTAAACGCCACGGTGGACGCGGTCGGCGTGGCTCCCAGATCGACCACATCCTCCAACGCTGCCGTGATCTTCCCGTTGCCATCAGCCGCGAAACTCCCGGCTCGCGCCAGATACGCTCCGCTCAATCCCAGTCCGCTCATCGAAAACCCGTACTGCCCTTTCAGGCTGGCGACAGAAAAGCCCCCGGTGGGAGGCGGCGGCGTCTTACCGGATCCGCCGCAACCGCTCAGCATCATCGCGCCGCCGATTAGCGCAGCTACCGCCAGCCAGCCGAGCATCCACCTCGTTTTCACAATTTTACTTTGCGTCATGCCCTCACCGCTCCCCGATCCCGCGGCCTCTATTTTCCAGTTGAACGATTGCAGATCAATTGGGTCTTCTGCTCTCAAGAGAACGAAACCCACACTCAGAACATACCGCACTTCCCACTGCTCTCAAACCTGCTGCGCCCGCCAAGGTCGCATCCATTCAGAAAAATCTTATAATTTAATTCTGCGCTCTCAAGACTTTGCATTGACAGACTTCCACCTTCCGAACATAATTGTATGTACGTCAATCCTGCGGAGGTCTAACAAGCTCAAATCCGCTCCGGCGGAGGCGAGAACCCGGATGGCGCCAAAATATATCTTTGTTACCGGCGGTGTTGTTTCCTCTCTTGGTAAGGGCGTTGCGGCTTCCTCTATCGGTTGTCTCCTCGAAAGTCGTGGTTTCAAGATCACCATTCAAAAATGCGATCCGTACCTGAATGTCGATCCCGGCACCATGAGCCCCTACCAGCACGGCGAAGTTTTCGTTACCGAAGACGGTGCGGAGACCGACCTCGACCTTGGCCACTACGAACGCTTCACCCACGCCAAGCTTACTCGCGACAATAACTGGACTACCGGCCGTATCTACGAAACCATTCTCTCCAAAGAGCGTCGCGGCGACTACCTCGGCAAGACCGTCCAGGTCATTCCTCACGTCACCGACGAAATCAAGCGCTGCATCAAACGCGTCGCCGAAGGTGTCGACATCGTCATCGTCGAAATCGGCGGCACTGTCGGCGACATCGAATCGCTTCCCTTCCTCGAAGCCATTCGCCAGATGCGCCTGGAGCTTGGCCAAGAGAACACTCTCTTCGTTCACGTTACGCTCGTCCCTTATATCGCCGCTGCCGGTGAGCTCAAGACCAAGCCCACGCAACACAGCGTCAAGGAAATGCTGGGCATCGGGATTCAGCCCGACATTTTGCTCTGCCGCAGTGATCGCCACATTTCAGTCGACCTCAAGCGCAAGATCGCTCTGTTCTGCAATATCAACGAATCCTGTGTCATCTCCATGGAAGATGTGAAAACCATCTACGAAGTTCCCGTGGAACTCAGCAAGGAAGGTCTTGACGCGCAGATCACCCGGCTGCTCCATCTGCAGGATCGCCCCGCCCACATGCAACCCTGGCTAGACATGTTGCAGCGTCTCCATCATCCAAAAGGCGAAGTGCACATCGGTATTGTCGGCAAGTACGTTCAGCTCGAAGATGCCTACAAGAGTTTGCGCGAAGCGCTTCTTCATGGCGGACTCGCCCACAATCACAAAACCGTCATCGACTGGATTGAATCCGAGGAAATCGACAGCTTAGAGACGGCCGAAAGAGTTCTCCGCGGATACGACGGCATCCTGGTACCAGGCGGATTCGGCAAGCGCGGCATTCAGGGCATGGTCCACACCATCCATTACGCCCGCGAAAACAAGATTCCCTTTTTTGGAATCTGCCTGGGAATGCAATGCGCCACCATCGAATATGCCCGCGACCGCGCCGCCCTAAACCAGGCAGACAGCACCGAGTTCGATCCGCAGACTCCCTATCGTGTCATTTACAAACTCCGCGAACTCCTTGGCGTTGACGAAATGGGCGGCACCATGCGCCTCGGCGCTTGGCCCTGCCTCCTCGAACCCGGCTCTTTTGCCAATAAAGCCTACGGCAAAACTGAAATTAGCGAACGCCACCGCCATCGCTACGAATTTAATCGCGAATTTGAAAAGACCCTCGTCGCTGCTGGCCTAAGAATCACCGGCCGCACTCCTGACGAAAACTACGTTGAAATTGTGGAAGTACCCGATCACCCATGGTTTCTCGGCTGCCAATTCCACCCGGAATTCAAGTCTAAGCCTCTGGAGCCCCATCCGCTCTTCGCGGCTTTCATCGGCGCTTCCCTCGAGCACAAGCTCCAGAAGCAGCGCCCCACAACCGCAGCCGCCGTCGGCGAACCCAAGCCGCCAGCCCCGGTCTTTCGCCCTGCCCCCCAACCCTCCGCGTAGCCACGGTGTCGCAGCCGCTTTCCGGAAGCGTGCGCTTTCCTTCAATTTTTCCCTATAGCGCGGGCTTTTATGCCAGCCCGCGGGAATTTCTTAATAACCCTTAGCTTGCACGTAAAACTACGTAAACATCGATGCATACTTCCCCCAAGGTTTGTGTATCGTAGCGGCCTTACGAGTGCCCCTTACCCTGCCTTGCGTGGGCTCTTTCGGTTTCTTTCCAACCTAACAACTCATCTGACCTTAAGGGTGCCCCATCCTTCACGCTTTTTGCGAAGGGTGTGCTCTTACGCTCCAACGTCAAAACTGTTGTGCCGCTTCTAACTCTGACCGTTGAACGTAGCTGGCCGCGCTTGTGATATCGTCGTTGTAATCCATGACTGCGACTCGCGAAATCTCTCTCGGCTGCCTCCGCCTCGGCGCTGGCAATCCGCTTTTTCTTATCGCCGGCCCTTGCGTCATCGAATCCGAATCTCATGCGCGGACCATGGCAGAACGTGTCTCCAAGATTGCCTCCGATTGCGGCTTCCCTTACATCTTCAAAGCCTCTTACGACAAAGCCAATCGTTCCTCTGTAAAAGCCTTTCGCGGCCCTGGATTGGCCGAAGGCCTAAGCATCCTCGCTAAAATCAAATCCGATCTGCATCTCCCGATCCTCACCGACATCCACGACGCCTCCCAAGCCGCTCCCGCCGCTGAGGTTGCGGACATCTTGCAAATCCCCGCCTTCCTCGCGCGCCAGACCGATCTTCTCCTCGCCGCCGCCGAAACCGGTCGCATCGTCAACGTAAAGAAGGCTCAATTCCTTTCGCCCTGGGACATGGGCAACGTTGCCGAAAAAATCGCTTCCTCCGGCAACAGGAAAATCATCCTCACCGAACGTGGCGCAAGCTTCGGCTACAATAACCTCGTCGTCGACATGCGCTCCTTTGCCGTCCTCGCCAAATTCGGCTATCCCGTCGTCTACGATGTCACTCACTCCGTGCAACTCCCTGGTGGACAGGGCCATGCCAGCAGCGGACAGCCTGAATTCATCGAGCCGCTCGCCCGCGCCGGAGTCGCGGCCGGTGTCGACGGTCTCTTTCTTGAAACCCACGACAATCCCGCAGCCGCTCTCTCCGATGGTCCCAATGCCCTGCCCCTCGCACAACTTCCCCAACTCCTCACTCGCCTCAAGGAGCTCTCCACCCTAGTACGTCGCTGGAGCCGTTCATGATTCCGTGTCCAGAATTTTCTTCCCTCTCCTGGTTGGCCTCCGCCAACGTGCGCCGTACCTTGAATCATGAATCACGAGCCACGAGGCATGAGGCATGGGTCACGTCCCTATGAGTCTAGACTCCGCACGTCGCGTCCTTCACATTGAGGCCCAGGCCCTCCACGATCTCCTCGCTCGCCTCGACGCTTCTTTCGACCGTGCCGTCGATCTTCTCTTTTCCTGTAAAGGCCGCGTTGTGGTCACAGGGATGGGCAAATCGGGCCTCATTGGCCGCAAGGTTTCCGCCACCTTTTCCAGTACCGGCACGCCTTCCTTTTTTCTGCACCCCGCCGAAGCGCTCCACGGCGATCTGGGTATGCTGGCTCGTGGTGACGCCCTGCTTGCCATCACCTATGGGGGCGAAACCCAGGAAATCCTGAACCTCCTCGAAACACTGAAGCGTTTGGAAATGCCCGTCGTCACTCTCACCGGCAATCCCAAATCCACTCTTGCCGGCGCCAGCGACGTTGTTCTCGACGTCAGCGTCAAAGAAGAAGCTTGCTCCCTCAACCTCGCTCCCACTGCCAGCACCACGGCCGCGATGGCCCTCGGTGATGCTCTCGCCATCTCCCTTCTCGAACGCCGCGGCTTCAAGCCCGACGATTTTGCCGCCCTCCATCCCGCTGGGCGCCTCGGTCATAAACTTCTCCGTGTTGAACACTTTATGCACACCGGCGACGCCATGCCGCATGTATCCCCACAAACGCCCATGCCCGCCACGTTCCACGAAATGTCCGCCAAAAAGCTCGGCATGACCACGGTTCTCACCGTCGACGGTAAACTCGCCGGCATCCTCACTGATGGCGACCTGCGTCGCCTCATGGAAAAACATGGTGGTGCAACGCTCTCGATGACCGCCGGTGACTGCATGGTGCGCACACCGCAAACTATCGCTCCCCAACTCCTTGCCAGCGAAGCGCTCAACCTCATGGAAAAAAAGAAAATCACGTCCATCGTGGTTGTCGACCCTCCCTCGCAGAAAGTCATCGGCGTCGTCCACCTCCACGACCTCTGGACCCTCGAACTCATTTAGTGCTGCAGCAAATCATAAATTCCGTCGCTGCTATTCCCGCCGTTCCCTCTTTGCTTCGTTAAGCTCGCCTCAAGAAATCGCTGCGCATATCTCCCTTGGACAACTGCGCTCGGCTGCCCGTTCATACCCGCGTGGCGGGTCGTTGTCTACAGGTGCCTCGCCTTTCTTCCCGGCGTGCTCGTTTGCATGGTGATCTACTTGCGTACACGACGGCTTGCCCGCACTCATCATCGTTCACTGGATGATGGATCTTACGGCCATGTTCATGACCCTTTCCTTCGGACTGAACGGCGCGCACAAAAACAATTGCCCTCGCGAAGCATTCTCCGCGAGGGCAATTCCTGCTTACTCTCTTCGAGGTCTTTACGGAACCAGGTTGTACCTGGCCGCTCGCACCGCGTTCTTGATGAACTCCTCTCCTTCCGGTGTTGCGAGCGACGCTGCCTTTGCCTCCGCTGGCCAGTTGGCCCTGTCCGCCATCATCGCTTTCAGTCCTTCCAGGATTTCCGGATCGCCTCCCGTGAAATCGTCGATCAGCTTCTTCCAGCGAGCCGCCAGTGCCTGTCCTTTAGGCCCCGCTGGATCTTCACCCAACGACGCCTGCACGTCCGCGTGAAACTCCGCCCATTCCTTGTTCGCCTGCTCCAGAAATTCGGCGGATAACTCGCTCCTTCGGGCCGCGACTTTCAACTTCGCTGACGGACTGAAATACTTTCCCTTCCATTCCATTTGTCTCTGCATTTCAATCTCCTGCACAATGAGTTGAAACAGTTTCCAGTCCGGTTCGTTCCGCGACTGGAGCGCGCGCTGCGCGTTGCCAATCGCCCGAATCGCCCGGTCCAACTGCAGGCGCTTCTCAGCCAGCACATTTAATTGCCGCTGCAGTGCCCCGACCAGGTTTGCTTCGGATTCCAGCAACGCGCGGATCTGTTTCAGAGGGATGCCGAGAAACTTCAGCACCACGAGCTGTTCCAGCCGCGCGAAATCTCGCATGCTGTAGAGCCGGTAGCCCGCCTCGGACCGCTGTTTCGGCCGCAACAGCCCCAGCCGGTCATAGTGATGCAGCGCCCGCACCGTCACTCCCGCCAGCTCTGCAAATTCCTTCGCGCGGTAAACATCCTTGGTTCCGGTTTTCACGGCTTCCTCCTCATGCAGCTTCCAGCCTGACGTTACGTCAGGGTCAAGCCCTTTTTATCCATCTCTCTGACCTCGGTGGCCCTTGGTGTCCGCTGTGGTAAAGCCTTTTCTTTCTTGCTGATCGCTGAAAACTGATAACTGAAAACTCCACTATCCCTGCTAGAATCGCAGATTCACCACCCAACGGAGGCCCCATTGTCTCGTACCCTAAAGATCTCACCCGCCCTCAAAAAGCGCGCTGCTCAAATAAAGATTATCCTCATGGATGTTGACGGCACCATGACCGATGGTGCCGTCACACTGCTCTCCCAGCCCGACGGCAGCGCTCTGGAAATCAAGACCTTCGACGCTCACGATGGACAGGGTCTCACCCTCGCTCACACCGCCGGCCTGCGGACCGGCTGCATCACCGGCCGTGAAAGCACTGCGCTTCTTCGCCGTGCCCGCGAGATGAAAATGGATTTCGTCTACATGAAAATTGCCTTGAAGATGCCCGCCTACGAGGAGATTCTCCAGAAAGCGGGCGTCCCGGATTCCGCCGTCGCTTTCATTGGCGATGACCTTCCCGACATTCCTCTGATGCGTCGCGTCGGTCTGGCTGTCGCAGTAGGCGATGCCGTTCTCGAAGTAAAGAAAGCCGCGCACTACACCACGAAAGCGCTCGCCGGTCGCGGCGCGGTCCGCGAAGCCATCGAGCTAATCCTCAAATCCAAAGGCATCTTCGAGGAACTAATCGACAAAGCCCGGGCGTGAGGCGTGATATCAGTGATTAGCGATGATTAGCAATCAATTGTCAGGAATCGGTGATCAGAGCTCGTAAAGGCATTCCGCTTGACTTAGCCCTCCTCGCGATACAGACTCTGCCCATTCCTCGGAGGATTTCCCATGCGCACAAATTACGCCGCCGTTATCGTCGCCGCCATCGCCTATTGGCTCCTCGGTGCGGTCTGGTTCGGCGTCCTCTTCAGCAAACCTTGGATGGCTCTTGAAGGCATCACCGACGCTCAGGCTCGTAGCATGAATCCTGTTCTCCCCTACGTCCTCAGCTTTCTCCTGAATATCTTGATTGCCTATTCGCTGGCTCAAATCTGCATCTGGCGCAATGCCAACACCATTGGCCGCGGCGCTTCCGTCGGTGTGCTCTTGTGGATTGGCTTCGTCGGTCCGATAACCTTCACCACCTACATGTACGAGATGCGGCCCAGAACGCTCTTCGCCATCAACCAGTTCTATCCTCTCGCGGGCCTGGTTCTCATGGGAGCCATAATCGGCGCATGGTCCAAGAAATCCGCGTAACCTGTACCTGGTTCTCTTTCCTGTAGCTCATCCCTTTAGGATGATGCTTTCCGCTCACCGCCACCGCTCCACCCGCTTCAACGCTCCCCTTACGTTTCCCTGCGCTCTCAGGCGATAATAGTTCAGCGCTCAATTCCTGTGTGAGGACCACTTTCTCGATGCACCCATGGCACGATGTATCCCCCGGCAAGGAATTACCGCGCGATTTTCAAGCCCTGATCGAAATTCCCCTCGGCTCCAATGTGAAATACGAACTGGACAAGACCACCGGCCTGCTGCGCGTCGACCGCATCATTCACTCCGCGGTCTTCTATCCCGCGAACTACGGCTTCATCCCCCAAACTTACGCGGAAGATAACGATCCTCTCGATGTCCTCGTCCTTTGCCAGGAACCTGTCCAACCGCTCGCGCTCATCCAGGCACGCGCCATAGGCGTGATGACCATGATCGATTCCGGCGCCAGCGACGACAAAATCATCGCCGTCGCCACCAACGATCCCGAATTCAGCGAGTATCTCGAAGCTCGCGACCTCCCGAATCATCGCCTCCTCGTTTTGCGCCGCTTCTTCCAGGATTACAAGCAACTCGAGGGCAAGCAGGTTCAAGTAGAGGACATCAAGCCCGCTTATGCTGCCCTGGTCGTCATTGAAAAAGCTCTTGCGCGTTACCAGCACCTCCGCGATAAACTGATTTCCGGGGAGCCTCACTAAAGGGACAACGATTGAACCCAATTCTGAAATGGACGGTCATCGCTCTAGCCGCTCTTTTGGTGGGTGTCTACATCCTTTTCTGCTTTATGGCTGGCGGCCCCAAAGATGCCTTCTACATGGTCCGCTACGCTCTGCCCCACATGCATCGCGGCAACCTAAAAGTGGGCGACAACGCTCCTGATGCGCGGCTTGTCGCGCTCGATGGCTCCAGCAGCTTTCACATTCGCGAGAAAACTGCTGGTCGTCCGCTCGTCCTGGTCTTCGGCAGTTTCACTTGACCGCCTTTCCGTCGCCAGGTTGGCGACGTCGTTCAGCTTTTTAACGACTACAAGGATCACGTCGATTTCCTCACTATCTATATTCGCGAAGCTCATCCCCTCGACGAGTGGCGCATGAAATCCAATGCAAAGGACAAGGACGACGTTTGCTACGTGCAGCCCAAGAACTTGAACGATCGCGTTGCCATCGCAAACGATTTCACTAGACGCTTCAAATATCCCGTACCGTTTGGCATCGATGAAATGACCAATGCCGCTAATGATGCCTACGCCGCATGGCCCGAGCGGCTCTACATCATCGACGAAAGCGGCCAGATTTCTTACAAGGGCGGCAACGGCCCTTTCAAATACGATCCCAAGGAAGTGCGCGCCTGGCTCGCGCAACGCTACGGCGAAGTGAAGCACCCGGAACCCGTGCCCGCCGAAAAGAAAAGCTAGTCGCCTCTCGATTTCGCACCCATGGTGGCCTCTTGATTCTCAAATGTAGCGCTGGCTTTCATGCCAGCCTCTCTGCGCCTGCTCATGCCAATTCCAGGTTAAACTCTCTTTGGTCACCATGCGCCCTGCAAAGAAACCGCATCCTTCCTCCCCCGGCGCCTCGAAAAGGGTCGGCCTGGCCCGCGCCCTCTCCAAACTCGGCTTCTGCTCGCGTTCCCAGGCTTTCGAGCTAATTCGCCGAGGCAAGATCAGACTAAACGGCTCTCGTCCGACCAATCCCTCGACTCCCGTGCGCCTCGGCTTCGATCGCATCGAAGTCGAAGGCCACCGCGTCGCCGCTGCCGAAAAGCTCTATCTCCTGCTCAACAAACCCCGCGGCGTTGTCACCACCGCCTCCGATGAAAAAGGCCGTGACACCGTCTATTCCCTCCTGCCCAAAGATTTGCCGTGGCTCGCTCCTGTGGGACGTCTGGACAAAGCCAGCGAAGGCCTGCTTCTTCTCACCAACGATTCCGAATGGGCCGCCCGCATCACTGATCCGGCGACACATCTCGACAAGACCTACCATGTCCAGATCAACGTGCTTGCCGATCAGCCGTTGATCGACGCCTTGCTTCGTGAAATTGAAACTCAGAAAGGCGAGACTCTCCGGGCCAAGCGCGTCAGTCTCTTGCGCTCAGGCGAAAAGAATTCCTGGCTGGAATTAGTTTTGGACGAAGGCAAGAACCGCCAGATCCGCGGCATGTTCGACGCCCTCGGCATCGAGGTCCTTCGCCTGATCCGCATCGCCATCGGCGCGCTACAGCTAGGCGCCCTGCCGAAGGGCAAACATCGTCCCCTTCATCCCGACGAAAAAGCACGCTTGGACGGCACCATGAAACACGCGATCACCGCCCGCGAACAACAGGCTCCGACGATCGAAAAGTCCTCAGGCCTAACGGCCTGAGCTACAGGATGAAAATGACGAACGTCGGCGCCACCCCACCACGTCAATCCGTCACTTCGCGCTTTCCAATTCGCTGGCCCCGTACAACGGCGAATCCTTCGGAATGGCCTCGCCCCAAATATAGAAATTGAACCAGTCCAGATTCGCTTGCAGTAACGCCCGTCGTGATTTCGGCTTGTTTACTCCGTGCCCAAATCCGGTGTAAAGAATCAATCGCGCTGGCACTCCCTGATCCTGCAAACCTCGGTACAGTTCAAAACTGTCCGGCACCGGCACGCGCTTGTCGTTGCTTCCCTGCTGGATCAGCGTCGGCGTTTTGGCCTGCTTGATGGTCGTAATCGGCGAAGTCTTGGCATAAACCTCAGGATCGTCCCACGGCACCGCATGCAAATATTGCCGCGTAAACGGCGTGATATCCGTGTTGACGTAGTACGTCATCCAGTCACTGATTCCTGCTCCTACCGAAATCGCCTTAAACCGGTCCGTGTGCGTGGTGAGAAATGCCGAGATATATCCGCCCTCCGACCAGCCCATCGAGCCCATCTTGTTCGGGTCGGCAATCCCTTTCGCAATCATCGAGTCCACTCCGCTCATCACATCCCACATATCTCCTACGCCCAGATTGCGCACGTTCAGCGCCCGAAACTCCCCTCCGTATCCGGCGCTGCCGCGATAATTCGGCTCCAGCACCACTGCGCCCTTCGAAAGAAATACCTGCACCGGGTAGGCGTACTCATCCGGCGATAAAGTTGGCTGCGACGTTCCCGTCGGCCCCCCGTGAATCACCACCAACAACGGATATTTTCGCGACGCGTCGTAATCCGCCGGCTTGTGCAGGACTCCTTCAATGATCGCTCCGTCCTGGCTCTTCCACGACCGCACTTCCACGGTGCCCAGCTTCCAGTCCTTCACCTGCGCTGTAATATCCGTCAGCTTCTGTGGCGCGAAGGGCTGTGTCGCCGACACAAACAATTCCGTCATGTGTGTGGGGTCTTCGGTGATAAACGCCGCCGTCTTGAAATCTTTTGTGAACGATCCATCCTCAATCAGCAGCGTGTCTGGCGACGTGATCCTGCGGATCTCCAGCGATTCGGGATTTACTCGATAGATGTGTGCGTTGGTTTTCTGCTCCGCCGCAAAATAGATTCCGTCCGGTCCCCAATCGATCGGCTGTACGTCCTCATCGAATTTGGTCGTCAGGTCTCGCACATCCGCGGCGGTTGTAGCAGGTTTGGCCAGCACCGCGGCCAGATCCACCACGGCGACATGCCCATTGGTGTAGTAGAAGTACTGCTGACCTAGTGAAGTGCCGAACGCCAATTGCTTGCCATCCGGGGAAAACATCGGCGAACCATCAGGCCCTGGCAAGGCCACAATCCTCTTAACGGAATTATTTGAGGTGAGGTCCAACAAATAGATGTCTTCCTCGCCGCCGAACGCCAGCAACGGATTTTTCGTCGCGCTGAAGGCAATGCGCGTGGAATCCGGCGACCATGCAAAGGAATTGATGTTTATGCTGGAATCGGTCGTGAGCCTCTTCGCCTTCGTTGGCAAAAGCTCCTTCGACGCGCCCGCCACGTCCACCAGCCACAACTGGCTCTGCTGGTAATCCTTCTCGTACACGTCGTAATCGCTGTACTTCTCTTTGCGGTCTTTACTGACCTTCGACTCCGGCGGGTTCGCCGTAAAGGCCATTGATTTATTGTCTTTCGACCAGTGGAAGCCGTCCACATCTGTCTCCGATTTCGTCAACTGCCACGCCTCTCCACCTTCCGGAGAAATCACCCAGATCTGGCGATCGGCTTGTTTGCCGCTGCCCTCCTCCTTCCCTTCTTCTTTTTTCTCTTCCTTTTTTTCTTCCGGCTTCTGCGATTTTTCTTCCTTTTTCTGTTCTTTTGTCTCCTCCTTCTTTTCGATCGTCAGTGGCTCGATGGCCGCAGGTTCCCGTTCCGTCACGAACGCCAGCCACTGCCCATCCGGCGACCATTCCGGCTGCCCAGCCGACTTCTTTCCGCGTGTGAGCTGGAAATTGGCGCCTGTTGCTACATTCACGATCCAGATCTGCGTCACAAACTCGTTGTCCTTCCAGTTCGCTTGCCGCACCTGGTACGCGACATATTTCCCGTCCGGCGAAATCCTTGCGGTATTAATCGTCTTCAGGCTCACCGTTTCATCCAACGTCGGCGTGTGTTTTGTCTGCGCGTTAAGCAGCAGCGGACACACAAATACGAACACAAGTACTCGCGCAATCCTCATGAATACATCCTCCCGGCAAATAAACAAGCTAAGAGTGTACATCCCATCCGTCTGGAATCAATTACGGAACTCACTCGCAGGAAGTTCCACTCGCCAAGAAGAACGGCTCCGACCCGCCCGGATCGGAGCCGTCTATATGCTGAGGAGGAATTTCTCCGGTCAATCGCCTCGTCCAATCAGAGCTCGCCCGAACCTCCACGGCAAAGCTCATTCATCAATTCCCTGTTGTACACCCTCAAAGTTCCCGTAAACGCGCGCCATTCACTTTCAGCCAGTTTTGCCCGTTTCGCTGGCGCTTCTTCAATGATTGGCAGATCCGACGGGATCTGCAGAGCATCAATTAGCATCTACACGTGATTGTCCAGTGGGAAGAATCGCAACACCAACACGGTAGGCAGCACCTTCTTCATGGCTTGGTGGTATTTCCTTCGCAATGCCGTTCGCTGCTCGTCCAGCGCCATCACCCGTTGAGCCAGCTCTGCCTATGCATCGTCCGCGGTCATGAAATTCTTGGCACAGTCTTGAATGACGACCAGCTTCTGGTCATCTAACTGCTTTGGTTCCTCGGCGCATCGTTCGCAGACCGGCCAGAATGATGCCGCTTGTTTTTTCATCCAACTGCATTCCTTCTTTGATCACTTTTTGGCGCTTCGCCTGCACCTCTTCTCGGAGCAGACCGTGTTCAGTTCCTTGCTCTGTGCGGGATCCTGCATTTTTTCTTTTGAGCCCACAATCCTGCCGTCACCATCGCGGGCAACATCAGAGAAATCCATCGCATCAGCAACCCCAACTCGAGCAATTCGCATCACGAATGGATGCCACTTTCCGCACAGATCCTTTGTGGAACTACCCCGCAAGTCCGGCTTGTTAGCTATATCTCTTTTACACACTCCTGAATACGTAAAGCGCAATGTACCAGGCCCTCGGTCTCTACTTGGCGGGAAAAAACTTTCGCTGTGATTCGTTCGACAAGTTGAAAGAGTTTTGTGGTTGCGTGGAGCTGAGCACGCTTCGGGATTCCGGCGACACAGGAGAGGCAAGGCCTGGATAGTCCAAGGAGAGCTGCCGCGAGGGTGACATTTTGTTACACCCGCGGTTGCAGCAGGTAACATTTCTTCCAGTTATCTGCGAAAATTACAAGTCGCATCCAAGACCTGCGCTCATCGATTATTTTTCTGCTATCGAATTGAACAATTCAACCTTCGTCGCTCGCATTGCCGTTGACGCTCTCTCCTCGCCAATCTACCATGACTACTGTATTGATTTTTTGGAGGAGGTTGGTCCCAGCCCATGCGCATCCCCACGGTCGTGGTCTTGTGTATCACGGCGATTTTCGCGAAGCCACTCCGCTCACAAACTTCCACCCTCGAACCGATGCATGTTTCCCCGGGAACCGTGTTGACGTTTCACCTGCAAACTCGCTTGCATCCGGGTGCCGGCAATGATGTCGACGTCCTTCCGAGCGGCACCGTCCTACGCGTCAAGATTCTCGACTCCATCGATTCGGCCGTGGACCGCGACGGTTCCGAATTTCGTGGCGTGGTTGTTTCACCCGTCGTCGCCGGTAAAGTCACGGTCCTGCATTCAGACTCCGAAGTACGCGGCATATTCGCGTTGCTGCGCAGCAGAAATCATCCTGAGGGTTTTCGTTACGAGCTTTTGATCACCGGCCTAAATGACCGCGGCAAGAACTATGATCTCACCGCCTCTTTGAATTCCTCCTTTCGCGAGACCGCCGAACAGCCGTCGGCCGCCGCCGACACAGACATCAAGGGCGGTTCGCGCAAGGATACCGCTCCTGCCGCCACTAAATTGGCTGTGCCCGTATCCAATTAGCTGAAAGTTTATTGGGCCGGTTGGTTCCTACCAATCGCTCGATCTAAGTCCCCTCGGCATTTCCCCGTAGGAAGAGTAGTAGCAATTCCGGAAGAGTTTTCCGGCTACAGTACCTGCGCTACAAAACTACCCATGCCGTTTCGTCCTTTCCCAACCATGCGATTCCAAAGGGAATAGCGAATCTCTCGCAAGTTATCTGTACGATGGCGCCCGTAATGCTCTTTGCCAAGTGCCAGTCAAAATCTCTCAGGAGGCTTCATTTTATGACAAAGGAAATGAGAATTGCTCTGTCCACTTTGGCGAGTTTGGCTCTCACCGCTGCGACTTTCGCCATGCCTGTTCCCGCCACATCCGCGAAACAGAGTTCCGCTCAGTCACAGGAGGCCCAGACGCAGTCTGTCTCCGGCAGAATCGCGTCGGTTGAAAAGAGTTCCTTCACGTTGGCCGTCGGATCTGGGTCCACCGAGCCCGGCCAGCAGATGGGGCAAACCTCTCCAAAGACCATGACCTTCATGATCGACAAGAACACCACTGTCGATGGCAAACTTAAGGTTGGCGCTAATGCTGATGTCACGTACCGCGAGGAAG
>Ga0126369_10001167_pt1 | contig 18015 bp, 19 predicted proteins | sample PanSoiMetaPlot_1_FD_109646 | JGI IMG/M metagenome (GOLD analysis project Ga0126369, IMG submission 109646) | Tropical forest soil microbial communities from Panama - MetaG Plot_1 | ecosystem: Environmental > Terrestrial > Soil > Tropical forest > Bulk soil | place: Panama | collected 2016-02-17 | reverse complement strand
TCGACCTTGATGACGATGTTCGAGATGTTGTGTCGAGCCGCTGCGGGACGAAGCCCGGCAGTCGCGCGTGGGTTCGGCATCTTGGCGATGACGTCTTTGATGGCCTGACGGCCTTTGACTTCTCCGCTACCGTAATCGAGCACGCCGTCCTCAGTGAACGTCGAGACGTAGAGATCGGGATCGTGGAAATCGAGCGCGAAGAGATATCGCGCTTGCAGGTCCTCAATTGCGGCACGATCCTCTGCGTAACTGCTACCCGGACGGGCCTGCGCATAAAAGCTCACAGGGCTGGACGCTATCGATACCAAGATCGCAGTAACGAGCGCGGCGACGCCTGCGAATGCCAGTGGAACTGTCATGTTTCGCATATTGACCTCTCCTTCAAACAGTGGGTGGCAGGAGTATAGAAGATTTGCTGTTGTTTGCGGAGCCGAGCACGCGCCGGGCTCCTCAATTTGGATCGGGCCGTTCTACGTGATCGATAACGTAAACTTCCAGCGGAGCGCGGCTGGACTCGAGCTTTAGTCCAAGTCGCTCTTGCAGAACCGTGAAAATCGAAGCGTCGTTCGGATTCGGCTGCGGTTCATCGTTGTCGTCGAGGCGGACCCGAGTCCCGATCGGATTCGTCGGATTCCATGGGGGGAGTTCGACTTCGTAGGTTCCTTTCAGTCCTGTTCGATCGATGACCTGACGATCCACAAAATGACTCAAGAAACCTGCGAGCTCTGAAATTTCCAGGTGCCCGGATAATCCGCGAGCGGGCCCAGCGATGAAACTGCACTTTGCATCTTTTTGACAATCCCAGTCCGGCGGCATTGGTTTCAGCCGGGGACCGTTTTTGCCGATAACGAGGGCGTAGACGGGGAATTCTTTCGTCACCGTATGAATCGCAAGCTTGAACCGCTCTGCCAGAAGCATCTGCAGCATGCCTTGCAACTGTCGACGTACCGGCTCGAAATCCTGCTGTCTCGTGGGTAGCACGTCAGGGAACACATTTGCAGGCGCTGTAGCTTCAACGTCGAAGAACTCGTTCAATATGGGCGAGTCGCCCTCAATTTGTCGGACCGGCACGCCGTAGGCTTGAGAGATTATGCCGAAAAGATTATTGCGTCCCGCCACTCGGCCGCCCGGAAAGATCTGAAGGCCGTATGGTCCTCTCCCGGAAAACGGTTTTATCGATGTGACGTCAAACGAGGCCGGACTCTGGTTTGCCCTTGCGGTCGTTTGCGTCGTTGTGACGGAGACCGCGCGCACCGGAGAAATAGCGACAGCGAACAAAAGTGCGGACGCCAACGTCGCCGCAAGACAGACTCGTCCCGTCCGCCCTCGCTGCTGGTGTGGACTCAGCACCGCTGTCACACGGCCAGCTAAATCTCCCCGACTGGCCATCGCTAATAACGGCCGTTTCGATTCTACCGACAGACGCTCCGCTAGGCTTACCAATTGGCTGGCATATGCGATGGGCTCGCCGGCGGATAAAACGGCATCGTCACAGGCGCGTTCCGCCGCCATTCTCAATTGGCGCCACGATATCCAGACCAGGGGATGAAACCAGTAAAAAGCGCAAATAGTACGGGCAATGCAGTGGACGAGCCAGTCACCACGACGAATATGCTCCAGTTCATGGATCATGGCCCGGCGCACATCGTCCGCGTTCCAAGTTGGCGCGTCGGTGGGAAACAGGATTACCGGACGAAGAAGCCCGAACGTTAGAGGTCCGCAGGCAGATTCATGCAACAGGACTGCAACAGGGCGGCGTATTCCAGCGCCTGACGCGAGCTGTTGAACCACTCTCTCGCCATTCAGCCAGGGAATGGCGGACCGCTGCGCCCGGTAGAGCTGACACAAACCGACAGCCATCGGTAGAAGAAAGATCAATACTGTGGCGGCCCAGACCACGAACAACAGTGCATTCCTGGAGATCGGCAGATCGATGTTGATGGGTGCGTTGATTTCGCGGACGGTTGTTTGCGCCTCGGTGATTGAGCCTGAACCGATGGAGCTCATCCTGGCAAACAGTTCTCCTTCGTCGCCGCTAACAGCAAGCGGCACCGCTACAGTTGGGAGGACAATTGCTGCGATCGGAATAATGACCAAAGTCACAAATGCGGCAACAAACACAACGTGGTGCAATGACGCCCGGCGTTTGCGCGTAAGGCGCGCGATGAGTAGTGCTATTGCTGATGTCACTGTCGCTTTCAGGATCACGGAAGTAGCAGGCGAGCCACCTGCGTCCACCAATGCGTAAAGGATGAGCGGTGTCATGACTGTTTCCTTTCCTTACGTGCTTGCTCAACCTCACCTTTGAGCGCATTGAGCTCCTCAACACTCCATGAGCCCTCTCTGACAAGCGCGGTCATCATCTGCATCATTGAACCGCCGAAAAACGTGCGGAGAAACTGCTGCAATGCCGTTTTTTTGGCCGCAGCTGGCGAGATCGTGGCTGAGTAGATATACCTCACACCATCGTACTGATGCTTAACGTATCCCTTTTTCTCGAGTCTGGTCAGAGTGACCCTGACTGTTGAATAACTCGGCGGACCAGTCATGCGTGTTCGGATGTCTTCGACCGACGCTCGATTAGCCAGCTCAAAGATGGCATTCATGATTTCCCGTTCCCGGCGTGTCAGGCGATCCGCAATTTGTTTCGGCATATGTCCAGGAGCTTGAAAGATGCAACAACTGTTGCATAGTATCTGCGACAATTGTTACATGTCAATAGGAGTTAAGCGATGAAGCCCTGTCAGGAGGGCCGGCGCAGCCCAAGTTTCTTCATTCGCGCCGCAAGTGTGCCGGGTTTTATTCCCAGCAACTCGGCGGCTCCGCCGCGGCCGTAGACTTTCCAGCGCGTTTTGTTCAACACGGCCAAAACGTTGCTGCGCTCTGCCTCTCGTAATTCCTCCTCCGTGCGTACGCGAACGACATCAGAATCGTCAAGCCGCTCTGACGCTTGTGCCCCAATTGAGGCCGAAGGCAGCTCGAATGAAATCGGACCACCACGCGCAGTGATAACGGCCCGTTCTACGACGTTTTGCAACTCGCGCACGTTCCCAGGCCAGTCATATGCCTTCAACGCTGCCAGTGCTTCGCTGCTCATGAGACCGAGAGGCTTGTTGAACTCCTTACAGGCTCGTTCGAGGAAGTGCGCTGCGAGCAGCGGGATGTCCGACTTGCGCTCACGCAGCGGGGCCAGGTTGATGGGGAAAACATTCAGTCGGTAATAGAGATCTTCTCGGAACTTTCCCTTTCGCACTTCTTCAGTCAGATTCCGGTTCGTGGCGGCAACGAGACGAACGTCCGTCTTCAGCGTTCTGTTGCCGCCAACGCGCTCGTACTCTCCTTCCTGGATTGCCCTCAACAGTTTGCTCTGAAGTTCAATTGGGATTTCACTGACTTCATCCAGGAACAGGGTGCCTCCGTTGCCGAGTTCAAACCGTCCGACGCGGTCACGAAGAGCACCCGTAAAGGCGCCTTTGACGTGGCCGAAGAATTCACTCTCGAAGAGGTCGCGCGGAACCGCAGCGCAGTTCACTTTTACCATTGGTCCATCGCGCCGAGCGCTGGCTTTGTGAATTTCCCTAGCCACAAGTTCCTTACCCGTACCGGACTCGCCGAGGATCAATACCGTGGCATTGGTCGGAGCGACGACCGCCACCTGCTCGCTGACGTGCCGCATCGCGGGACTTCGGCCGATGATCTCGCCGAGCGCTCGTGTTTCCTCCTCTCGAAGGTAGGCGTTTTCCCGTTCGAGTTTCCGCCGAATGTCGAGTTGCTGCTCGAGCAGAGCCTTGGCTTGTTTTACCTCCTCGATCGATCGGCTAGCTGTGGCGAGCACGAAGTTGACGACCATTTCCAACTTCTCGATAGTGTCATCTTGCCCGTCGACACGTACCAGGTGATTGAAATTCCCGCCTACAGTCAGGCACAACTGGTCAGCAATCTGCTCCACCATTCGCCGGAAATCCTCGTCCGCCCTGACTGTGTTTTTGGCCATGGTGTGATCCATTCCTGTCGTCACTTGATCCATCGAATCCTCAACTCGCATTCATCGTTGCCGCGTTTCATGCACCTGGGTTCGTCGATGTTTGCTTTGTCGTGGTAATGCTGGAAAACGCGCTGAGCAATCGCTTTATATATGTCGCACATACGATTCGGAGAGCGATAGTGAACAACGAGTTCGTCGTCGAGTTTCTCCAGGCGGAACTTGTCCCGCACAGCGTCTCGCTGCTCCGGTCGCTGCAATCCAACGGCGAAAGTGTTGTGAATCTCGGGCTGCATTTCCAGAAATTCGCGTGAGGTCCGGCACATCTCGTACCAAGTCGGGAACCGCATCAGAGTATCGGTAAAGAACGCTTCCGCAATGTCCTCTACCGAGAGCCGACGAGATGCGGCAACAGTCAAACGTTGAGCCTCACTCTCGGCATACGGCTCGTTAAGTCGGTACACGCGATCGGCAGGTAGTTCGGCTTCTGCTAGCGTTTGAACGACCGCCTCCCGGCCATAACGGTTCTCGATGGCACTCAATAGAGTCTTCAGCGGATATCCAAGCACGGTTGTTTTCTCACCTCAAAATACTGAGATCCACCACAAAAAATTGTGAATACCTCAATTCCATACGGTTTGGTTGCGGCAGCGTAACGAAGAAATACCTGAAAACTCAAGAGCTTATTTCCAAGCGGCGATTGGCGTGAAGCTTGCGATTAAGGATGCGTCACACATTAACCAGAGAGAGGAGACGGGCCATGCAAGCTACTATTCAACAAGAACACATCGACCGGTACGCCCGCACTGTTGCGGCGTCGAAACGAGTGCGGTGGTCCATAGAGGAAGACGTAATCCGACAGAGAACCTTCGACACGACACAGAAATTTCTACCGGACGGATTGTCCAAAGTGAAAGAGTTCGCCTTCTTGTCCGACGACGAGCAGCGCTATCTCAGCCAGGTACAGGGCCGCACTTACGCAAATATCTTCGGTCTCGTCGAACGCTACATCGACGCAAAGATACTTGAACTGACGCGTGGGTACTGGTTCGGAGACCAGACGGCGCTGGAGGCGCTTGTGCGCTTCAGCGACGAGGAATTAAAGCATCAAGAACTGTTCCGCCGGATAGAAAGACTCGTTGCGGAAAGAATGCGGCCCGGCTATCAGTTCAAGCCGGATGCCGACCAGGTAGCTAAGGTCGTGCTCGCGAAAAGCACTTGGGCAGTGCTCGCGTTAACATTGCACATCGAGCTTTTCACGCAAATGCATTACCGCCAGAGCATCGAACCTGACGAGAACCTTTCGCCGCTGTTCAAAGACGTATTCCTTTTCCACTGGAAAGAGGAGTCTCAACACGCCATTCTTGATGAACTCGAGTGGGTGCGATGCGATCAGAAAATGACTGCGGAAGGGCGCGACAAGGCAGTTGACGAGTTTATTGAGCTTGTGGTCGCCGTTGATGGCATCTTGCAGGGACAAGCTGCCGATGACTCACGATACTTTGCCGAGACCTGCGGCCGTCGACTCTCACCGGAGGAGCGGGACAATCTGGAAACCGGCCTGCTGCGCGCTTATCGGTGGCAATACATCCTTTCCGGCGCTCAACACCCGCACTTCATCAAAGTGCTGACCAGCTTGACGACCGATGCACAGACCGAGCGAATCCAGTCCGCGCTCACTCTCCTCATGTGAGGCGCAAAAACACAGAGACATAAAGACACAGAGGCACAAAGGCACGCACTAGAGAGGATGCGCCTTGTGCCTCTGTGTCTTTTGTATCTCTGTGTTATGCCCGCTCAACGAAAGTCTTTTCGAGAATTTCGCGGCAGCATGTGGGGCACTTCGCAGGCACTTCAAGAATATAATCCGTCACCGTCGGATCTGATCCGGTAACGCGGTCGAGAATGACCAGGAACGGGAATTCGGCTCCGTCTTCGTTGCAGTGTTCGCACGACACAATTAACGCTTCTGCTTGCCGGATGGTCGCGGCATTGATGAGGATGACATCGTGCTGTTCTGGAGTTGGATGTTTTGCCAATTCCTCCTCTAATAACTTTGATGCAACCTGCACCATTTCATATCTGCAAGGATTGCAGCGTATCAGGTGGGCCTCTTCCCAGGATTCAAGACCGATACCATCAAGCAGAAATGCAACGCAGCGATCCATTGAAACATGGGAGAAATCGGCCAACCGTCTGTTTTCTCCATCCTTTGGCATTCGATACAGCCTACATAGGAAAAAACGAGAAACAAGCAAAATCTCAGGAGGACTCCGCGGATCTCAGCTCCTCCCGATTCCTTTTGTCTGACGTGCGGCTATGGCGAGGACGACTGAACCCAAAATGACCGCGCTCGCGGAAATCAAGCGGATCGTAAGAGCCTCTCCCAGGAAAATAACTCCGCCGGCGGCTGCGATCACCGGGACAGATAGTTGGACCAGAGCTGCTCGAGTTACGGTCAGGGACTTCAATGCAGCGTACCAGGCCGTGTAGCCGAGACCGGATGCCAGCACTCCCGACGCCGTGGCGAGGAGGACTCCTCTAAACGATAGCGAGAGCCATGGCCACGTCAACACCGCTGCGGGTAAAATCAAGAGCGCCGCCCGCTGGAAATTTCCAGCGGTGACGGAACCTGGATCACCAGCTGTCTTGCCTCTGATGGAGTAACCACCCCAACCAATCCCTGCGACTATCATGAGAGCTGCGCCTATGGGGTTAGGTGCGGTCAATCCCGGAAACACGAGATAAACAAGTCCACCTAGTGCACCCGCGAATCCAAGCCATTCAAAAGGCAGGGGACGCTCGCCGGATCGAAGTCCGCTGCCGATCATCGTCAGCTGGACAACTGCGAACAGAAGTAGCGCACCGATGCCGGCGTCGAGTTGGACATAGGCTAGAGAAAAAGGCAGGGCATACAGGACCAGAAAGAAAGCCCCCCGCCAGGAACCCTTTACTGAGCCACCGACCACCGGTTCTCGCCAAATGTTCAGGAGCAGGAGAGCGAGTGCACCTGATCCAAGTCTGACTGCCGTGAAGGAGTACGCGTCGATAGCGCGGGCTCCCAGAGCCAATCGACAGAGAACCGAGTTTCCCGCAAATGCCAGGAGCGCGGACAGTGTAAGAACGAACGCGAGGACGCTGGATTCCCTGCCCGTCATTTTGTGGCCGGTTGCGCGCGCAAGTTTTAAGGGTTGCTCTTCGGCGTCCGAATAATTTCTGATGCGTCCAGTTTGGTTCCGCCTTTCATGCTGAAAACCTGAACGCTGTCTCCGACCTTGAGATCATCGATCTTGATCTCATTGTCGCCGTCCTTGATTAGTGTCTTCGACGAAATCATCACCTTATATTTCTTTGGAAGGGGTGCGGATGCTCCTCGCGCTGCACCCGGCGAGCCGGTTCCGCCACCACCACCTCGGCGACCTCCACGACCACCTCCGCGCGGGGATCCACCTCCGCCACTGCCTCCGCGTGAACCACTGACAGTTCCAGGAATACCACCTAACTGCTCAATGTTGTATGAGGTCGCATAGTTGATCGTTATGGATTTGTTTTTCACATCGATCTGGCTGACGTCCCCAACGGTTAAGTATTTGGGTTCAGTCGTGTCGCCATGGTCTGCAAAACCGGGCTCCACGAAACCAATCGCAAACAACATCATCACGGCTAGAAAATTCATCCGGTTTTAGACCGATGACTGCCGTGTTCGTTTCCGATCGTTCTTTCCTACATTAGTCGCGGCTCGAGCTACGGACTTGTTTGAATTGCGTTTCCAGAAAATCAAGCCCCGCTTTCCCGGGCACAGGCCGCACCTCGATTGCATCGCCGAACGTCATCAGCGTATCGCTCTGTTCCCGGTAAGTGGGCCAATTCGGCAGGCCGGCGCCGTTCGGATCACCCTTCCGGGCGAAATTCACCCAATATGAGGACATGGTATCCGCAACTTTGCGATCCACAGCCTGGAATGGTCTGGCAGACAACTCGACATTATTAAACGCATACACGATCTCGGCTGCGTGGGTTGCGCAACGGCAAACGGCGTCGGGCGGAACCCGATCGAACATGTATAAATAGGCGGGCGCTTTTCCGGTTTTTCCCTGCAGGCGAGCCCAAGTGCGCATTTGCAGGCCAAAGACGGCGTCGCCAAGGAATCGAGTGGTCGAGGCTTTCGCCTCATCGTCCGTGGTGGCGGGATAAAGTTTTAAAAACGCCTCGGCCTGCGGGCCGAAAGATTGCTTCGCCTGTTCCCGAGCGCCTTCCGCGCGAACAGGCTGAGTCACGAACAATGCGCCTTCAGTGGCATTCGACCCGATCAGGATAGGAACGTCGTTCTGGCGACCGGCTTCGAAGATGCGAAGCACGGTATCGGGTAATACCCAACCGTCGACGGTGGCCCCGAACGGAGCCGCCAATGGATTCCCTGCCGGCACGCCGGCCTTGAGAATTTCGGCGGCAGGCTTGGCCCGCAGCTCCGACAACGATCGCGCGCCGGCGGCCTGCGCTACTTTCACGCCGGTCTGCTCTGCTTCCGCCAATGATTGTCCATTGACTGCCAGCAGACCTTCCAGGTTGCGCAAACCGACCAATAGCGCGCCGCTCTCACCGATGGCGCGGTGAAAGAGACCTTTGGCCAGCGGGCTCGCTACAAGCAGGTTGACGCTCCACGATCCGGCCGATTCACCGAAGATCGTGATGTTGGCGGGATCACCTCCGAAGCTCGCGATGTTTTTCCGCACCCATTGGAGTGCCGCCAGCTGGTCGAGCAGTCCATAGTTGCCGGATGTGTGGTGCGACGACTCCTTGGTCAAGTCCGGATGTGCGAGGAAACCGAACGCGCCCAGTCGATAGTTGATCGACACCAGTACGACGCCTTTCCTTGCTAGCGCGGCCCCATCGGTAGACAACACGGCCGGCGAACCGATTACCAACGCGCCACCGTGAATCCACACCATGACGGGTCGTCGCTCGGTAGGGGACTTCGCTGCGGTCCAGACATTCAGGTACAAGCAGTCTTCGCTCGGAGTGCCAGGCACGTGCATACCCTCTTCGAAGTCGAGCTTCGCAACACCCGGAAGCAATGGCACTATCGGCTGCATGCACGGCGCGGAGTACTGGTCTGCCTGGCGAACGCCCGTCCATGCCTTGACAGGAGCTGGTGGTTTCCAGCGCAGATCCGCTACGGGCGGCGCGGCGTATGGAATGCCTTTGAAAACTTTGACGTCTGATTTCGCGTCGGTGACACCGGAGATGAGCCCCCCTTCGACTCGAACGGGGCCGTCAATCGCAGCAACGACTCCCTGAGGCTGTCCCAACAGAATGACGAGCGCTATCGCAGCAAGCAGACTGGCGAGACCAATGATTGTTTTCACGGCTGCTCCTTTCGGGTGACTGCGGAGAATACCAGAAGCGGCCTGGCGGCTCAATGCGGCTCAATCAATGAGCAGACACATGGCTACGAGCCGTTTACAATCTCCAGGGTTGCGAGAGAGATGAGAGAAGAACAACTACGCAAGGTCACAATCGGAGAGCTGCAGGCGGTGAATGGTCCGATCCGAATAGTAGATTACGACCCGGCCTGGCCGGCTCTATTCAAGAAAGAGGCTGTGCGAATAACTGCCACGCTTGGTGACCGTGTTTTTTCTATCGAGCATGTCGGCTCGACCGCAGTACCCGGACTTGCCGCGAAACCAAGGATCGACATTCTGCTTGTGGTCGCGGACACGGCAGACGAACCCGCCTACGTTCCGGCACTCGAAACTGCGGGCTATGTGCTTCGAATCCGCGAACCGGAATGGTATGAACACCGCGTCTTCAAGGGTCCCGACACCGATGTTAATCTGCACTGCTTTTCGATCGGATGCCCGGAAATTCAACGTATGCTCGCATTCCGGGACCGCCTTCGTTCCAATGAAGAGGACCGCCTTTTGTACGAGCGCGCGAAACGCGATCTCGCGGCCAAAACATGGAAATACGTGCAAGAGTACGCTGACGCCAAAACTGCTGTGGTGAAGGAAATCCTATCGAGAGCATAATCCCCTCCTCGTGAGGAGGGGATTATGCCGGCTTGCGCATCAGGATTTTCTTAATACAAATCCTTCCATTACGAGAACGTCAAGCCCCGAAGCGTAGAAGGTTTTTAACGCATCGCGCGGAGTACAGGCGATGGGTTCGTCGAAGTAGTTGAGGGAAGTATTCAGCAGAGCAGGAACTCCGCTCTTCGCGTGAAAAGTTTCAAGCAGGTGATGCAGCACTGGATTATTCCCTTTTGACACTGTTTGAATTCGAACCGGCGAATCGCCGAAGTATTGCGGCAATCGTGTCGATCGCGATAAATGCGGAGACTCGATGTCGGGAACGTCGGAGTCTTTCATCGCTACGGCATAGCTGAAATATGACGGACGCTTTTTCAGAAACGAGCTGAGGTTATCGCAGGCGTACGAGTTTTCCGGGTTTGCGAATACGCTTCGCGCTCCCAGAGCGCGATAGCCGAACTCGCATGGCCCCGAAAACCAACCGACCATGCTGCCTTCCATCAACGCATCGCCGACAATGTCGATGGCTTTGGAGAACGAGTGAAATTCATATCTCGCCTTGCAGTTGTCGAGCACGGCTTTGACGTCGCTTTGGCTGTACTTCGGACCGAGAAATGGATTCAGTCGGTGCTCCACATTGCAACGCGTCAATCTAAGTGGCCCGCCAATGGCACAGCACGGATCTCCGGGTGCAAATGAAACGTGGAACCGAGTTGCGGGAAACTCATGGGCAACAGCGTCGTTCAGGCTCCAGCTCTGGAACACTTCGCCGGAAAGAGCTATGGTTCCTGCCCTACCGTCCTCTGGAATCGAACGCAACAAACTGCAAACCTTCTCACGTAAGAGGCCGTGAAGCGATGCCGCGAGGTCCTGATGGACTTCCTTGAACGTGTCTCCCGAATACAAACGCGCCGTCCCGGTCAATTCTTCAAGCGCTCTGTGGATGCATTCCGGGTCGAACCGTCTATCTAGAAGTTCCCGTAATGGTCCCAAGAATCTTGGCTTGCCACACCTCGCGATATTTTCCAGGTGGTGGATCCTGCCCTGGTCCAGTCCAAGGAATTCCGCAGAACATTCGACGAACTGTGCGGCCACGAAGTCGCCATCAAAGACATATGCCGAATAACCCGGACGGGAATAAACGGCGCGCGTCCGGCCCGCATACAGGACGTGGTCCGGACGACCGTGCACTGCATGTTCGAATGCCATGTGCGCGGCTACGTGGTCAACGGCGAAAATCGGCGGCGAAAAACCATAATATCGCTGCAGAAATTCCGTCAGAAATGCGCGTTGCTCATCGATTTCGGCAGACTGAGCTCCCAGTGGCGGCACATAGGCGACACATTCGATGCCTCGGATGCCTCCTGTAACCTTGGAAAGAGCGAGATCAATCGCGCGAGAACCGAGCGCTTTCAAATGCCGCATTCCGAGTCCGCGAAATCGACGCAGTTTATCTTCCTCGATTGCGAACGCAACCGTACCGTTCGTGAGAAGGCTTACCGCAAACGTACGGTCAATGCCTGTGATGCCGAGAATCGAGCTATGTTTCATATCGGGCCAGCCAGTCGCGGATGATTCTACAGTGCGGACGAAAAGGTCTTTTAAGTGTTTGTCGAGTTAGGAATAAAGCCGACACGTAGGATCTAAATAGCCCGACACAAACGAGTTCCATCCAGCCATCAACTTGACACACAAATGGGACCACTTTCGGCTTACGGGGGATGTAAGTCTAAGCAGACACAATCTCGGCAAGCGCTCAATCAAACGGTTATGGAATTGCCTAGTCAGACATCAGCAGGACAAGGCGCCGGGGAACTGACGCCGCATCCATGCAGGAGGCGTAAGCCAATGGTCGCAAGGGAGTTCTTGGACGAATTGAGGAGCATTCACCGGAATTTTCACTGGAAATATGTTGGCCGCAACCGAAACATCAGGGCTAGAGCCAAAGGCCGGCATAGTCCTCTTTTAGATCCTATCGGCGCTCTTTGCTACTCCAAAACCGGCGTAATCTACGACGAAGAAAACTGGTTCCAAGCTGCCCAAGAAATCGGTCTGTCCCACATCGATGCGGGCGACCTGACAGCCGCCGCGAACAACGTATGCAACTGCCCTGATCGAGCTTACGTGCGCACCCTCAGACGCCGGATAGTCGAGCGTGTACTACTGCAGCCTGAATTCGACGCGCCGGCAGCCCCCGAAAGTTTGGAACGACCGGCATTCGGTATATCCCGTTAATATCCGTTATCGGAATGTGTCCGCAAAATTGCGGCTGCCGTCACCAGCGAAAAAGCTAATTGAATTAGAAAACCGCAAAGCTGCTGGACCTGTTGGGGCGTCCTCACTACTCGGAAGATTGATTCCCTGAATCAAATAAAGCCGTCCACGGTTGAAGAACATATTAACGATTAAACGGCTGCGATCGGGACAGTCGATTCCGGTCATGTTCTTGAACCACGTTTGAATGGTATCCGAAGTTTGGCCAAGCCCGTCCGGGACACGTCCGCTTCGGCAATCGATGGTGATAAAACGTCCGAACACCGCGGCTCGGCCGGGTTCGACACGCGAGACCGAAATGGACGTAACATCACCGAGCTGCGTGATCATGGATTCGGCCTCGCCGAGAAGGATGGCGCCCTCCTCCTTGCGATCGAGAAGATCGACGACGGTCGCGACATACAGTGCGTGATCTTCTTTGACCGAATAGATGTGGGCGGTCCCGGAAGGAACGAGCGTCGTCTTGTAAGTACCCGTGGAGAGGTTGGGTTCGGCCGGAAATTCCACGACGAATCCGAGTTGGGGCTGCGGATACTCCTTCCAGGCCGCGCCTGCCGCGGTGGACGCGATCAGCACCGCTGCGATCATGAAGCCGATCCGACGCATGGCTCACCTCCCTCAGTGCCTAATTCCTGGACGGTTGCGTGGGGAAGAATGGGGTCAGACCCCTCTCGCGTAGCGTGACGTCGACGATCAAAATCAACTCCCGTTTCGCGGGAAGGGTCTGACCCTGTTTTTCCCCACGGAACCGTCCCAGAATTAGGAGACTCATGGTATAAGAACGGAATCGAACCACGAAATAGAAACATCTGCGGCAAGCTATCGTCCAGGGGGCTGCCATGAATTTGAAACTCACCGGATTCGTCGTTTTTGCAATGGCTGCCTTCGCTGTTCACGCGGGGGCCCATCATTCCTTCGCAATGTTCGATCATGAAAAAACGATAACGGTCACCGGAACTCTCAAAGAATTCGAATACACCAATCCGCATTGCTGGCTCCACCTGGACGTCACCGATGCGGCCACTGGCCGAACGCTCGAATGGGCGTTCGAAATGGGCTCGGTCGGTCAGATCGCCGCACAAGGATGGAAAGCCGACAGCGTGAAACCTGGCGACAAAATAACGATCGAAGCGCATCCCATGAAGGACGGATCCCGCGGCGGCCAATACAGGTCTGCGACGCTCGGCGACGGCCGATCGTTCAAGCAGGCCCCCAATGCAAACCCTAACAACAATGCGGCACGATAATGAGCTGGAATAGATTTATACATTACGCATGCGTTATCGAATTCTCTGCGTGTGCGCTTCTCCTGATATTTTCGAATAGCGTGCAAGCCCGTCAGTCCCGGTCCGTCACGGATCGTGTCTACTCGGCCGCGCAGTCCGCGCGAGGCCAGCAAATTTACAAAGCACAATGCGCAGGATGTCATGGCGACGCGATGGAAGGCACGAGTGGTCCGCCGCTGGCTGGAGATGGTTTCCTGTCAAATTGGAGTGCGCGCTCGCTGGCGACTCTTGTCGACAAGATTCAGAAGACCATGCCGTTCAACCAACCCGGCAGTCTTTCTCGGGCCCAGTCGATTGACATTGCAGCTTACATTCTCGACATCGGAAAGTTCCCGGCCGGACAGAACGAACTGAGCGAACGGACTTTGACACAGGTTTTGTTTGCTGCCGTGCGAACGGCGGCCCGTCCTGCCACAGGGCCGGAAGGAAACCTTGCCGAGCTAATGAGAGCGGTCGCTTTTCCGAATGCCAACATCATATTCAACGTCCAGCTGAAGGATCCTGCCGCGCAGCCGAAAAAGCAGCCGGCGTCCGCGCCGTTTGATTATGTCGAATGGGGATCTACTGTTTACCCAGGATGGCTGGCAGTCGATCAGGCCGCAGTTGCCATTACCGAAACCGCACCTCTCCTCTTAAGCCCGGGACGCCGGTGCCAGAACGGCAGGCCTGTTCCTATCGATCGCGCGGACTGGAAAAAGTACGTTGACGAACTCGTGGAGGTTGGAAAGCTGGCGAGGCGAACCGCCCAAGCGCGGAATTACGAAGGCTTCGTCGATGTCAGTGAGAAACTGAATGACGCGTGTGCAAACTGCCACAAGGTTTACCGCGACAAAGGCGGCACCGAGGGAAGCGGAGCACTTCGATGCCAGCCTTCGGCGGAGGAGAAATAAGTTATGCTACGGATACTCGTTTCGATAGGGCTGGTGCTCATCACTTCAGCGTCCTTATTCGCACAGGAATGGATTGAATTTGCGAGCCGGGACGATCGCTTCACATGCAATTTCCCCAGTCAACCGAAAATCACGCAGACTACATATCGATCGCTGCATGAAGCCGATCTACCGGCGCGTACATATGGCGCGACGCAGGGCCAGAGCCGCTACTCCGTAACCGTAGTCGATTACACCCAGGCTCAACGAATACTCACCGAAAAAGCGAAGTCCTGCCCGGCGGGCGCTGAACCTTGCTTGGGATCACCGGGTGATGAAGGACACTGGAAAGCCGATATCCGCGGAGCCATCGACTACGCGACATGGCAGTACCTCCAGCGCGACGCCAAGGTGACGTTGTTTGTCTGGAATGTCGTGGACCTCGTCGAAGGACGCCAACTGCAGCTAACGAACACCAAGGATAAATCCCGGACCTTCGTTGGGATTTATATGCACGAGAACAAGCTCTACATGATCGAAGGAACGGTGCCCGCAGGTTACCCGGAGCCCGGACTATTTCAGCAATCACTGGGATGGCTTGACGAGAACGGCGTCGGGCTTCGTTACCAGTCCTACTACTCCAACGGATTCCCCACACCGCCGCGCGTCGTCCGTGGAGGTCGTGGACAAGGTCAGGGCCGCATTGACGCTCCTGACGCCGACCCAGGTCAGAGGAGGTAAGCATGCGATTCAAAATAAATTTTCGTCTCATTGTCGCTTGTACAGTTGTTTTCGTGTTGCCGGCGTTGGCGCACCACTCTCATGGCAACTATGAAGACACGTTTATGGATATTCAGGGTGTCGTGAAGGAAGTGCATTTGGTTGTCCCGCATTCGTGGATCTATCTGGAAGTGAAGGATGAGAAAGGCGAGCCGGAAATGTGGGCTCTGGAAGCAACGGGCCGCACCGGGCTGCAGAGAATAGGAGTCACGCCCGACTACGTCAAACCAGGCGACGCCGTCAAAGCGCGATGCCATCACCTCAGGGACGGATCCAACGGCTGTCTGCTCGGGTTCTTGAAAGCAAAGGATGGAACCGTCAAGGACTGGGACGGCAACAATGCACCTCCGCCCGCTGACTTCTAAAGAGCTTTACAGTGACCCCGACGGCTGCGGCCTCTAACGAGGCCGCGCCAGCGTTATCCCTGCCAATTGACCAAGCGCTCCAAGCGTCGTCTGCGCCGAGTTGAAACCAAAACGAAAATCTTCCTCAGCGTAATTCTCGTATTTGTCCGTCGGTTGATGATGGTTGGGGTTTGAGCCCCGAATTATTCCAGTGATCCTTTCGTTCTCGCGAACGCTCACAGCCGCTACTAGATCCTCAAAGCGTATCGAATCCGTACCCGCCATATTCGTACCGATTGTTGCAGGATACTGAGCGTACGACCCGTTCGCCGTATGAAGCGCCGCTGCCAGCTTCGCCGAAGCATCGGCCATTTTGGAGTTCATCTGGTACTCAATGTTGATATCTGCAGTCGGAGTCTGCTTCGGCCCTGGAGGCATACCGTGGTCGAACATCATCATGTCGTGCTGGATAATGCCAAGCCATTTCGGCTCAGCGGGAGTGCCCTGAAGCGCTGCTCTTTCGGACGCGTAGGTTCCGCTGCCGTCCATACCAAATTCTTCGTTGTTCCAAAATATGAATCTTACAGAGCGATTCGTGCGGACGTCCGGCATGCCTAGCACTCGGGCCAACTCGAGCACAACCGCGCAACCGGAGCCGTCATCGTCTGCCGCTTCGCCGCCACCACGCCCGTCCATATGTGCGGATACGATGTACATTTCGCCGGGTGTCGTCGTGCCGATCTTCGTTGCGTAGACATTTTCAAGCGACCCGCTGGCGGCCATGAACTTGTGACGCTCGACGTTGGTATAGCCGAAGCTCCTGAGTTGTTTGTCGAGCCAGTCGATCGCGTCGCGGTTGCGCTCGGTTCCCTGCAATCGATCCCCGAACTGCGTCAGTCCCTTGATGTGAGCCTTGTATTTTTCCAGCTCGAGGCGGCCGACAACCGTTCGTGCGGCATCTGAAGGCGCGTTCCCCGTCTGGCCCAAAAGCGCGGCGGCCATTGCCAAGGTTCCCAGCAGCAACAATCGCATAACTGTCTCCTTTTTTGATGGCCCTGATACTACTTCTGAACGGTGAGCGTGGCCAAGCTATCTGACCAATGCTGAATTTCTCAATTCTCAATTCCCATCCGAGAAAACCGCTATCGGGTCTATCTGGGTGCCGCTTCCCGCGGATGAGAATTGTGGGATTGAGAATTGAGAATTGGTCAGATTTTCCAGGTCCGCCCTGTCGGACCAACGTATGCGCTCTGCGGCCTGATAATGCGATTTGCGCGGCGCTGCTCGAACGAGTGCGCGAGCCAGCCTGCGACGCGACTGATGGCAAACGTGGGTGTGAATAGCGGGACGTCAAGCCCAAGGCCGTGCAGCAGGAGTGCCGTATAAAACTCAACGTTCGTTTGCAGATTGCGCCCGGGTTTGTACTCTTCAAGCAGACGCACTGCGACTCTTTCGACAGCCCGTGCGAGTTCGTACAGCTTCATGTTGTCGCCGCCGCGGAACATGCGCTCGGCAGCCACCGAGAGCACATCGGCGCGCGGGTCGCGCACTTTATACACGCGATGTCCAAAGCCCATCAGCTTCTCGCCGCGCGAGAGTTTCTCTCGCAGATACGGCTCGGCGCGTCCGACGTCACCGATCTCGAAGACCATATCGAGCGCCGGTCCCGGAGCACCACCGTGCAGCGGACCCTTTAGCGCTCCGATCGCGCCTGCGACAGCTGAAACGAAGTCCGATCCCGTCGATACAATGACTCGCGCGGTAAACGTCGAAGCATTGAATCCATGGTCGACGACGGTGTTGAGATAGGTCTCCAGGCCGCGCACTCGATTCTCAGACGGGACTTCACCGGTGAGCATGAAAAGATAATTGGCGGCATGACCGAGGTCGGCGCGGGGCGCGATCGGATCGCTGCCATGAAGCAATCGCCAATAACTCGCGACGATGGACGGAAAGGTTGCAACCACATTGCGGGCGTCTTCTTCGTCCTTTCCAGTCGCGCTGCCGAGTCCCATCCGCAACGCATCCATCGGATCAACGCGGGTAGCTGCCGCTGCGGCAAGCCGATGAAGCGTCGCCTGCGATAGGCTTCGGCGAGAGGCGAGGTCGCTCCGAAACGGACCAATATCCTCAGGTAAAGATCCGTTCCACAACAGCCAAATGGTTTCTTCGAATGTTGCATTCAGTGCGAGAGCTTCGACAGGATAGCCGGCAATGACAAGTTCACCACGCACGCCATCCACCATGCTGAGCGAAGTCTCGGCCGCCACGACACCTTCGAGTCCACCGTGCATAACTCAAAAACTACGTGGCGTAGTCAACGCCGTCAATATTGATTCAACAATCAACTGATGTTACCTTGCCGCTCATGGCTACTTGGCTGAGTTCACAAGAGGCTGCAAAGCGGTTGGGAGTGAGCCGCCCCACGCTTTATGCATACGTCAGCCGCGG
>Ga0126369_10001165_pt1 | contig 18028 bp, 19 predicted proteins | sample PanSoiMetaPlot_1_FD_109646 | JGI IMG/M metagenome (GOLD analysis project Ga0126369, IMG submission 109646) | Tropical forest soil microbial communities from Panama - MetaG Plot_1 | ecosystem: Environmental > Terrestrial > Soil > Tropical forest > Bulk soil | place: Panama | collected 2016-02-17 | reverse complement strand
TGCGGGAGCTGCGGAACCGGACGGAGCGGCCCGACGTGCACTGGTGCTCGGCGCTGACCGGCGAGGGCGTCCCCCAGCTGCTCGAGGCGATCGGCGCCGCCGTCGCCGCCGCGCCGGCGCCGCCGGCGATCGAGGTGACGCCGCCGGTGGAGCGGCTGCGCCAGCGCGGGGCGCCCGCGGCCGCGCCGGCGGTCGAGCGGCACACGTGGGGATTCCTGGTCACGGGGGCCGCGGTCGAGCGGCTGGTGTCCCGGGCGCGTTTCGACTCGGAGGCGGCCACCCAGCGCTTCCAGGTCGCGCTCGACCGCATGGGCGTGTCAGCCGCGCTCGAGGAGGCCGGCGCCGAGCCGGGGGATATCGTCCGAATCGGCGAGATGGAGTTCGAATACCAACCATGAAGCTCGGGATCATGGGCGGCACGTTCGACCCGATCCACCTCGGGCACGTCGCGATGGCCGAGGCCGCGGCCGACTGCGCCGGCCTGGACCGGGTCCTGCTGGTCCCCGCCGGCGTGCCCCCGCATCGAGGAGCCGCGACCGCCCCGGCCGCCGACCGGCTCGCCATGGTCCGCCTCGCGGCCGCCGGACACCCGCGCCTGGAGGTGTCGGACATCGAGCTGCGCCGGCCGGGGCCCTCGTACACGCTGGATACCCTCCGCGCCGTCGCCCGCGATCGTCCCGGCTCCGAGCTGCACCTGCTGCTGGGCTGGGATGCGGCGCGCGAGATCCGGGCGTGGCACGCGCCCGAGGAGGTGCTGCGGCTCGCCCGACCGGTGGTCGTCAGCCGTCCCGGCTATCCCGCGCCGACGGAGCGCGACCTGGGGTCCGCGGGCATCGAGCCCACGTGGGCGATCCTCTGCGACGTGCCGACCCCGGACGTGGAGTCCACGGACGTTCGCCGCCTGGTGCTGAACGGCGGGAGCCTGGCCGGCCTGGTCGACCCGGCCGTCGAGGCCTACCTCCGCCGCCATCGGCTGTATGTCGCCCAGAGGTCCGGCCGGAAATGACGACGATCCGCCGGCATTCCCGCCGGACCTCTAGCTCTAAAAGACCGCGTTGTGGGCATAATCGCTGGTGTTGAGCACGCTTTCACCCATGCACCTGGCCGAGATGCTGATCGACGCCGCCGAGGACAAGAAGGCGTGGGACCCAGTGATCGTCGACCTCCAGGGGAAGACGACCGTCGCGGACTACTTCGTCATCTGCGACGGCGAGACGGACCGCCAGCTGCGCTCGATCGCGGACGCCATGGTCGAGCGGGCCCGGGAGCGGGGCATCCGCCCGCTCGCCGTGAGCGGCTACGAGGAGGCGACCTGGATCCTGCTGGATTTCGACTCGGTGCTCGCTCACGTCTTCCTGCCGGGCGAACGCGCGTACTACGACCTCGAGAGCCTGTGGGCTGCCGCGGAGAAGCGGCGGGTGATCAAACCCTCCAGCACGGCCAGCTGAATCTCGCGTTGCCCGACATCCATTAGCTGATAGGATGGCCATCAGAAGTGGCGAACGGGCGTAGTGAGCATTCCGGTGACGACATCAGGGTCCTGTTCGTCGAGGACGACCCGACGGTGGCGCAGATGTACCGGCTCAAGCTGGAGCTGGACGGCTATCAGGTGATCATGGCCAAGGATGGCGAGGAGGGCCTGCGGCTTGCCAGAGAGGTCGACCCGGACATCGTGTTCCTGGACATCCGCCTGCCCAAGGTCGACGGGTTTTCCGTCCTGGAGGGCCTGCGCGCGACCGACCGCACGAGGAACGTCCCGGTGGTGATCCTGTCCAACTACGGTGAGCAGGACCTGGTCGACCGCGGCCTCAGGCTGGGTGCGCTCGAGTACCTCATCAAGAGCCAGACCACGCCGGCCTACCTCTCGCGCGGCGTCGAGACCTGGCTGAAAGAAGAATGAGCGCGCGATCCATGGGTGCACTCGATCCGGGATTCGACCTCGACAAGCCCCTGTACACCATCTCCGTCGCCTCCGAGATCCTCGAGACCCACCCTCGGACGCTGATGCTGTACGAGGACGTGGGGCTGGTGCAGCCATTCCGCACGACGACCAATCGCCGCCGCTACTCCCAGCGGGACATCCGCAAGCTGCAGGTGATCCAGCACCTGACCCGCGAGAAGGGCGTGAACCTCGCCGGGGTCCGCCACATCCTCTCGCTGTTCGAGGTGCTCAAGAAGCGGGGGCTCCAGCCGCCGGCAGACCTGAAGGAGGTCTTCGACCGGTACGCCGAGATCGTCTAAACAGAATCATCGGCCAACCGCGGTATTGGTTAAGGCTCGACATCGGATTGACGGGTCGAGTACAATCGACCTGTCCGACGACAGCTTCCCAAAGCCCTCCCTCCTTTCTTAGGGTCCTCCATCAGCGGGTGGAGGACTCTTCCTTTCTTTACAGTTCGGACCCATGAAGGTGGTCCGCCTGCTGGTGCTCGGCACCCTGGCGCGCTTCGGGGCCATGCACGGCCACCAGCTGAAGCGGAGCATCCAGACGATCAACGTCGAGGCCTGGAGCGACGTCCGGGCGGGCTCGCTGTACCACGCCCTGCACCAGCTGGCGACCGAGGGCCTGATCGAGCTCGTGCAGACCGAGCGGCCCGGCCGCCTGCCGGCTCGCACCGTGTACCGGATCACGAGCGCCGGCGAGGCGGAGCTGCAGGTGCTCCGGGACCGTGCGCTCAGCGAGGTTCGTGCGTCGGCCGACCCGTTCGACGTCGCGCTCTGGGTCGCGGCGGGCCTGGACCCGGCCCGGCTCGAGGACGTCGTGCGGCGCCGCCTCGACACGCTGCGCCGGCAGCTGGCCGACCTGGCCTCCGAGCGGCGTTCCCACCTCGCCGACGGCAGCATCCCGGCGGTGGGCGCAATCCTCATGGCCCACGGCGAGGCTCGACTGGAGGCGGAGGTGCGGTGGCACGAGATGCTGCTGCGGGAGCTTCCGTCGCTGGGTGAGGGGCCATGGTCATTACTCAAGTTTGACAACTCAGATTTGAGTAGTTAGTCTGGCGCCATGCGGACATCACTCGAGGGCCTGACCCTGCACGTCGCGAGCGTCGAGCGCTCGCGGGACTTCTACCTCGCCATCCCCGGCGCCCAGCTGCTGCACGAGCGCGGCGACCAGTTCGCGCTGCTGCAGATCGGCAGGACCAAGCTGGGCCTCCTCAACCGCCGTGTGCTGCGCGCGGGAGGGCCGGGGTTCCACATGGAGATCTCGACATCGGCGACCGGCGTGGACGACCTGTACGAGCAGGTGCGCGCCGCCGGCATCGAGCCGGAGGGACCGCCGCGGAACCGCAGCTGGGGTGAGCGCACGTTCCATGCCACCGACCCGGACGGCAACCTGGTCGAGTTCGACTCGAGGCTGGAAGAGACGGCGTAGTTCGGCACATCGGTCCAGATGTGCGGTTCCCACGCCTCGGGAATCGCACATCGGTCCAGATGTGCGATCCGGCACACTTGCTCGGCGATGGTGCGCAGCATCGGCGTCGACCTCACCGCCTGCTGGCGGCCGCGGGCGGGCATGCTCACCGTCGCGGTGGGGCTCACCGGCGCCATGCTGGCCGCGGACGGCGCCGACCGGCGGTTCACCCTCTTCTGCAGCCGGGAGCGCCCCGCGGCCCTGGCCGGCGCCCGCGCCCGCGCCGCCAGGGCCGTGCTCTCGCCCCACCGGCACGAGGTGCTGAACAAGCTGCGGTGGCTGCCCGCGGTGGAGGCGGACGCCGGGCTGGACGCGATGTTCTACCCGTACTGGCCGTGCCCACCGCGGCGCCGCGCCGCCGCGCCCCCGGCCGCCATGGTCGTGCACGACCTCGCCTATCGCATGCGGCCCGGAGAGGTCCCCTGGCAGCAGCGGGTCTACATGGGCAGCATCATGTCGGGCGCCCTCCGCCGTGCCGGCGCGGTGCTCACGCCGTCCGAGTCGACGCGGCGCGACCTGCTCGAGCACTACCCGGTGCCCGGCCTCGAGTCCAGGGTGCGCGTCGTCCCGGAGGGCTGCAGCCTCCTCGAGGTCGAGCCGGGCCCACTGCCGGACGGACTGGAGCCCGGGTTCCTGCTCGCCGTCGGGACGATCGAGCCGCGCAAGAACTACCCGCGCCTGCTCGCCGCGTATCGCCTGCTCCGGGCGCGCGGCGGGGCTCCGCCGCTGGTGGTGGCGGGCCGCGTGGGCTGGGCCTATGGCAGCGCGCTCGACGAACTGCGCGCCGAGCCCGGCGTACGCCTGCTCACCGACGTGGACGACGCCGGTCTGCGTGCGCTGTACCGGGCCGCCGGTGCCCTTGCGTTCCCGAGCCTCTACGAGGGCTTCGGCCTGCCCCTCCTGGAGGCGATGGCCGAGGGCCTCCCCGCGCTGGCCGGCGACGCCGGAGCGCTCCCCGAGCTGGCCGGGGACGCCGCGCTGCTCGTCGATCCGCGGGACGTCGGGGCGATCGCCGGCGGGCTGGAGCGGGTGCTGGGCGACACCGAGCTGCGCGCACGGCTGGCCGAGGCCGGTCCGCGCCGGGCGGCCGCCTACACCTGGGAGGCGGGGGCAACCGCGACGCTCGAAGTGCTGGACGCCCTACGATGAAGCGGTTTGGCAGAGTCCATCTCGCTCCGGCTGCTGCTGCACGGGTCCGACGCGACATCGCTGCTGGGACCGCTGTCGGCCATCCGCCGCCTCGACGTACGCGCCCTCGCGCCCGGTGAACGGCTGCATCCGGCGGGCGCCAGCGTCATCGTCACATCCGCCGACCGGCCGTTCGACGCCGACGAGCTGGACGCGCTGAGCGCGCACCTGCGGGCCGGCGGCGGCGTGGTCACGCTCGGGGCGGCCCTGGCCTCCCTCGCCGGCCACCCGGGCTTCGGCGAGCTCGCGGGCTGGCGATCCGGGGAGACCGGCCCTGCGACCGAGCTCCGGGTCCGGCCGGTGCCGGGCTCCGTGATCGCCTCGCGCCTCGGCCCCGAGCTGCTGCTCCGCGACCGGCTCTTCCTGACCGACTCGCCGCCGGACGGCGCGGAGCCGCTGGTATCCGTGCCCTGGCACGCCGGCGAGCGGGTGGTGGCGTTCCGCACGCGCGTGGGCGCCGGCCACCTCGTGCACCTCGGCCTCGGCTCACGTTCGGAGGTCTTCGTCGATCCGGGCTGGCGGCAGCTGGTCTACCGCTGCGTCCTGGCGGCCGCCGGCCTGGAGGCGGCAGGGCCCATCGGGGTCGGGCTCTACGGCTACGGGGCGATCGGGCGGGAGCACGCCACCTCGGCCACGGCCGTGGAGGGCCTAGAGCTGCGCGGCGTCTGCGACCGCGTCGGCGACCGCCGGGCCGACGCCGTGCGGCGCTTCGCGGTGCCCACGCACGCCGAGGCGTCCGGTCTGCTGACCGACCCGGCCGTCGAGCTGGTGGTGGTCGGCGTACCCCCCGCGTTCCACGCGCAGGCGGTGCTGGAGTGCCTCCGGGCCGGCAAGCACGTGGTGTGCGAGAAGCCGTTCGCGCTGCACGCGGCAGAGGCCGACCGGATGCTGGAGGCGGCCGCGGAGGCCGGCAGAACCGTCACCGTGTACCAGAGCCGGCGCTGGGACCCCGACTTCACGGCCATGCGCGACGCCGTGCGCCGGGGCGACATCGGTCGCCCGTTCTACATGGAGTCGTTCGCCGGCGGGTTCTCCCACCCGTGCAGCTACTGGCACAGCCACGCGCCGGTGTCGGGCGGCACGGTCTTCGACTGGGGCTCGCACTACTTCGACTGGGTGCTGCAGCTGCTGCCCGGCGAGGTCGTCCGGGTGGCCGCGCTCGCTCAGAAGCGCGTGTGGCACGACGTCACGAACGAGGACCAGGTCCGGGTCGATCTCACGTTTGCGGGCGGCGAGCAGGCGACGTTCCTCCAGTCCGATGTCGCGGCGGCGCTGAAGCCCAAGTGGTACCTGCTCGGCGACCGGGGCGCGATCGTGGGCGACTGGCGGTTGGAGGCGGTGCGCTCGCGGGCCTGGACGGGCGACCTGGTCGAGGAGCGGCTGCAGCCGGGGGAGGCGCCGGCCCGGGTCCGCGTGCACCGGGCGGACCAGCACGGGACGGCCGACGTCACCGAGCTGGCGCTGCCCCCCCGCACGCCGAACGGCTTCTACCGGAACCTCGCCGACCACCTGCTGCTGGGCGAGCCGCTGGCCGTCCCGGCGGTCGAGGCGCGACGGAACGTGGCGATCATGGAGGCCGCCACTCGCTCGGCGGCCAGCGGAGGCCGCCCGGTGGAGCTGCGCGCATAAACGTCCGGCCCCTCCGCTGGGGCGTCCTCGGCGCCGCGTGGATCGCCGACCGAGCACTGCTGCCGGCCCTTCGCGACGCCCGCGGCTCCGAGCTGCTCGCGGTGGCCGCGCGGGACCCGGATCGGGCTCGCGACCTGGCCGCCCGGCACGGCGTCCCGCGCGTCCACGACGACTACGCGGCGGTGCTGGCCGATCCCGACGTGGACGCCGTGTACGTGCCGCTGCCCAACTCGCTGCACCTGACCTGGACACAGCGGGCGCTGGCGGCGGGAAAGCACGTCCTGTGCGAGAAGCCGCTCGCGCTCGATGCCACCGAGGCGCGCGAGGTGGCCGGGTCGGCGCGCGCGTCCGGCCGCCTGCTGATGGAGGCGGCCATGTACCGCTTTCAGCCGCGCATGCGCGCGCTGGTGGCGTCGCTCGCGGGCGCCGACATCCGCCACGTGGGGGCGTCGTTCGGGTTCCCGATCGCCGCGATGGACAACTACCGCCTCAGGCCCGAGCTCGGCGGCGGCGCGCTCCTCGACGTCGGCTTCTACGTGGCGGACGTCGCGCGCTGGCTGCTGGGCGATCCCGACCGGGTGGAGGCGGTGGTCCACGGCGGCGCGGTGGACATGAGCTGCAGCGCGCTGCTGCGGTTCCCCGGCGGAGCGCACGCGGCGCTGTTCGCGAGCTTCGAGTCCGCGGAGCACCAGGAACTGGTGGTGGTCTGCACGGACCGGGTCGAGCGGCTGGAGCGGCCGTTCACGCCCGACGGCCACGACCAGTACCGGCTGATGGTCGAGGCCTTCTGCGCGGCGGCACGGACCGGCGCCGAATCCCCGCTGCCGCTGGAGAGCTCCATCGCCACCCTGGCGCTGCTCGACCGCATTCGCGACGCGGCGATATAGGGCTTCGGCCTCTGGGCTCAGGTCAGGCGGTGCGGCGCAGCACGTAGTCGCGTGTATCGTCGGGCAGGTCGCCACCCGCGGCCAGCAGGCGCGGCAGCAGCGCCTTCTCGATCGTCAGTGCGCGGAACATCAGGCCGATCGTGACGTCGTGGCTCGGCCGCCAGACGATCGAGATCGGGTCGCCCGCCCGCACGGCGCCGGGGACGACCACGCTGAGGTACGCGCCGGGGGCGCCGTGCAGCGTGAACCGGCGCTCCCAGCCCCGGTTCGCCAGCCAGCCGGCGAACGTCCCGCACGGGATGCGCGGCGACCTGACCTGCAGCACGCAGCGGTCGCCGACCTGCCAGCGCTCCCCGATCCCGGCGCCGGTGACGTCGAGGCCGCGAGTCGTGAGGTTCTCGCCGAACACACCGCCCGCCAGCGGGCGGCCGAGATCGCCCTCCCAGTGGTCGAGGTCCTCGCGAGCGTACGCGTACACCGCCTGGTCGGTGCCGCCGTGGTGCCGCATGTCGCACACCGCGTCGCCGGCGACGCCGCTGGCGCCGGAGCCCTTCGGACCGGGATCCCGGATCTCCACCGGTCCCTCGGCGGGGCGCTTGTCGATGCCGGTGATCCCGACGTCCGAATGGGCGCTCGGCCGCGCCCGGCCCAGGTTGACCGAGACGATTACTGGGGCCCCCCCACCCCCTCCCCCCTCCCCCGCCAGGGGGGACGGGCAGGCTCGCTCGCTTCGCTCGCTCAGGCCGCGCCCGCCTTCACGCGCTCGTGGTGGCGCCGCGCCTTCGCGCGGTTCCCGCAGATGCGCATGTCGCACCAGCGCCGCGTCCGGTTGCGGGAGGTGTCGAGGAAGAGCCAGCCGCAGTCGCGGCCCTCGCAGCGCCGGATCGCGGCCAGCGGGCCCTCCGTCAGCAGGTCGGCCGCTGAGCGGGCGATCGGCCAGAGCACGCAGTCGAGCGCCTTGCCGCCCTCCGCCCAGAGCCAGGTGAAGCCGTTGTCGGTCGGCACCACCTGGGAGCGTGACATGGCCCCGGCGAGCTCGCCGTTCAGCACGTCGAGCGCTCCGGGCCGGATCCGCCGGTTCTCGGCGACCGCGCAGAAGATCGAGGTCAGCGCCTCCCGCAGCTCCACGGCGCGCTCCCACACGCTCAGCGCCTCGGTGGGGCTGCGGGTGCCGAGTCGGGCCAGGCGGACGGCCTCCTCCGCGTTCAGGATGCCGGCGCGCCAGCCCCAGCCCACGATGTCCGCGTACGTCTCCAGCCGCTCGTCGCGGTAGCCGCGGCGGTCGCCGGTGGTGTTGCAGTAATCGAGGCAGAGCCGGCCGCCGACGAGGTCGAAACGAGGTGGGTTCCTGGCAGCCATCAGAGTGGCCAATTCTTCACTGCCGTAAGGACCTTGTCAACGCTGTGCATTCGGAGGGGTTGCAGACGTAACCTCCATGACGTACAAAGGAGGTTAGATGAGGGGGCGACGAATGACCAGGGCTGAAGAGCGCCTGAACAGCAATCACGGTCGCCTCGTGCACGCGGCTCGCGCGGTGCCCGAGCGGCTGCGCAGCGTGCCGATCCCCGGCTGGGGCTGGACCCCGCGGGACATGCTGGCGCACGTGGTTGCCTGGCAGGAGGAGGCCGTGCGCCACCTGGACGACCCGGAAGCGCCGTGGCCGGCTCGCTCCGAGGTCGACGAGTGGAACGCCGCCACGCTCCGGGCGCTGCGCCACCTGTCCTGGGACGAGGTCCTGGCCCGGCTCGAGGCCAACCACGGCGACCTGCGCACGCGGCTGGACGGGGATCCGCCGCGCTGGTTCGGGCCCTGCACCTACTGGCACTACACCGAGCACACCCGGGCCCTCCTCGCCTTTCTCCGCTCCTTCGGTCAGTCCTCGACCACCACGGTGGCGCCGATCGCAGCCCAATCGTAGAGCTGCTGGAGGGGCCCGTCTATCACGTGCACGCAGCCGTGGCTCGCGTACGGCCCGTACTCCGAGCCGGGGCCGTAGGAGTCGTCCGGCTGCCAGTCGGCGCTGTGGATGAACGTGCCGTTGCCGATGAACTCCATCGCGTTGGACACCCACGTGGGCGGGTAGTAGAACTGGTTGCCGAGCGGCCACGGCGAGATCATGTGGTAGCGGGGCGCCTTGTAGTAGATGTGGAACGTGCCGCGACCGGTGGGGAGAGCCGCCCGGCCCGTCGTGACCGGGGTGCGCAGCATCGGGCACCCGTTGTCGTAGGCGACCAGCTGCTGGGTGGCCAGGTGGATGACGATGAGCTGGGCCGGAGCGCCGGTCTCGCAGGGAATGCCGGCGACCGGCAGGCGACCGCCCGCCGCGGCCTGGATGTCGGCGTCGAGCTGCTGGACGGCCGCGAGCGCCGTGTCGATGCCGGCTTCGTCGCGCGCCGTCCGCGCGGCCGTCAGGCCGGCCCGGGCCTGGTCCAGGCGGCCCTTGAACTCGTCGCCTGCGCCGAACTGTGTGATCAGCGGCAGGAGGTCACCGTCGCGGGCCAGCATCGCGTCGGCCTTCGTCTGCAGGTCGAGGCGGGCCACGAGCTGGTCGGTCTCGGCGCGCAGCCGCGTGGCGACGTCGCGGTGCCCGGACAGCATGGCCGGGTACGGGCGGCCCAGGTAGAGGTCAGCCGCCACGATGGCGGCGTCGGCGGAGGCTGCGCCGATCCCGTCAGCTTCGGCGCGGGAGACGACGTCGGACAGACCGGCGGCGCCGGCGACGACGTCCGCGGGCAGGCCGCGGGTCAGGCCGCCCGCCTCGGCAGACAGCTGCTCGCGCTGCGCCTCGAGCACGGCCGCGTCGGCGTTCCAGCGCCGGGCGAGCGCTTCCGCGTCGGCCGGGCGGGCGGTCCTGGCCAGCTCGACGATCCGGTCGACCTGGCCGGCGTCGTTCGGCCCGCCGGCGTCGTCTCGCCGAGCCAGCGCGGCCTCCGCCCGCAGTCGCGCCGCCGCCATCGCCGCGCCATAGGCCGCGTTCACGCTGGCCTCGGGCGCAGCGAAGGGGTCGCTCAGGGCCGCGCCGGACACCACAGCGTAGGGCAGGAGTCCAGCGCGCCTCGCCCGCTCGGCCGCCAGCTCGCGGCGGGCCTCGGCGAGGCTGGCCGCGGGAACCCCGGCCGCCTCGGCCGCCTGCAAGCGCTGATCCAGGTCGTGAGCTCGCACGCCGAACGCGGCCACATTGGCGGTGGCCGCGGTGATGGCCATGAGGAGCGCGAGCAGCAGCGCCGGCATCAGCGTCACCGTAGCCGAAGTCGGCTACGAACGCACGGCTGGCGGCGGTATCACCCCTGCGCCTCCACAGGGATGATGACGGTCGCTCCCACCTGCACCCAGTTGAACAGGGTGGCGAGCGGACCGTCCTGGACGTGCATGCAGCCGTGGCTGGCGAACGGGCCGTTCTCCGACCCGGGCCCGTAGGCGCTGGCAGGCTCCCAGTCGGCGCTGTGGATGAATGTGCCGTCGGCCGGATTGACCAGCATCGCGTCGTGGACGACCGTGGTCGGGTACCAGAACGGGCTGCCCTTCGGCCACGGCGAGATCATGGTGTAGTCCGGGTACTTCGCGTGGATCGTGAACGTGCCGGTGTCGGTACGCAGCTCCGGCCGGCCGGTCGTCGTCGGCGTGACCAGGAACGGGCAGCCGTTGTTGTACGCCACCAGCTTCTGGGTCGAGGTGTGGACGACGATCAGCTGAGCCGGGGCGTTGGGGATACACTGGGAGTAGTCGTTGAGCGCGGCCTGGTATGCGGCCTCCTGCGCGGCGGTCACCGCCCCGCTCAGCCGACTCTCGGCCTGCTCGAGCGCCGCGGTGGCCGTGTCCATCCGGGAGTCGTCGCCGGCCTGCTCGGCCGCCAGCACGTCGGCCCTGGCCTGGGTCGCGTTCGCGGTGTAGCTGCCGCCGACCGAGTACTTCGCCGCCTGGCCGAGGAGGTCGGACAGGCGGCCCACCAACTGGTCCGCGTGCACGCGCGTGTCGACGCGGTGCTGCACGGTGTCCCCGGCCGACCTGACCTCGCTCGCGATCGCGTCGTGCTGCGCGAGCAGGGAGGCGGCGGGCAGCTTGAGGTAGTTCTGGGCGTGCGTGACCGCGGTCGCGGCCGGCTCGGTCGACAGCTGCGCGTTCGAGGCGGCCGCGATGACGTCCTGGAGGTGCGACACACCGTCCACCACGTCTTTCGGCAGCCCGTTCGACAGGCCCCCGGCCGCCTGGGACAGCTGGTCGAGCTCGGTGGCCTCGGCCTCCCAGACGCGCGCCAGGCGGATGTAGTCCGGGAGCGATCGGGCGGCGGCCAGCTGCGCGGCGCGCGCGTCGGAGTCGGGGACGCCGAGCTGACGCAGCCGGCTCAGGTCGTCCTGCGCCCGGGAGCGGCTCATCGCAAGCGCCTCGGCCTGGCCGCGGGCGGCGAGGCCCTCGGGCTGACCGAACGGGTCGGAGAACAGGGCCCCGGAGAACACGGAATAGGGCAGGAACACCACCCTGCGACCCTGGAGGGCGCGCAGGCTCGCGCGCGCCGGCGCGAGCTGCGCCCCGGTCACTCCCGCGGCCTGCGCCGCGGACCAGCTCCGCTCCAGCGCCGCGGCGCGCGCGTCGAACCTGGCCGCGTTGGCCGCACCGAGGCCGACCAGCACGAGCGGGCCCAGGACGATGGCGCCGACGAGGCTCCGCACACCACCTATCACGCTTAGTACTACGGTGGGAGCGTACCGGCGGTTACGTCAAATGCGCGTCATGTTCGTGCCCTATCCCACGGGCGCCTTCGGGAGCTCACGAATCGCCAGGTCGATCCGTGACTGGGCCAGGTCCAGGTCCTCGAGGCGGCCGGCCAGGAACGCGTCATAGGCGGACATGTCGAAGTGGCCGTGCCCGCAGAGCCCGAACAGGATGACGCGGCTGTCGCCGGCCTCCCGCGCGGCGGCCGCCTCCTCCGCAACCGCGCGCAGCGCGTGGGAGGGCTCCGGCGCCGGGAGGAAGCCTTCGACGCGGGCGAAGCGCACGGCCTCGGCGAAGCACTGGTTCTGCGCGTACGCGCGGGCTTCGACGAGCCCGTGCTTCACCAGCAGGCAGAGCGACGGCGCGTCACCGTGGTAGCGCAGGCCGCCGGCGTGGATCGGATCGGGCACGAAGTTGTGGCCCAGTGTGTGCATCTGGACGACCGGGCCCACGCCCGCCGTGTCGCCGAAGTCGTAGTCGTAGACGCCGCGGGTCAGCGTCGGGCAGGCGGCGGGCTCGGCCGCGATGAATCGCGTCCGGGGTCGCTCGCCGGAGAGCCGGTCCGCCATGAACGGATACGCCAGACCGGCGTAGTTGGAGCCGCCGCCGACGCACCCGATGATCACGTCCGGGTAGTCTCCGGTCAGCTCCATCTGCTTCTTCGCCTCCTGCCCGATGACCGTCTGGTGCAGGAGCACGTGGTTCACGACGGAGCCCAGCGAGTACTTCGAGTCCTCGCGGGTGGCCGCGTCCTCGACGGCCTCGCTGATCGCGATCCCGAGGCTGCCTGGCGAGTCCGGGTCCTTCGCGAGGATGCCGCGGCCCGAGTTGGTCCGGTCCGTGGGCGACGCGTAGACGGTGGCGCCCCACGTCTCCATGAGCGCCCGCCGGTAGGGCTTCTGCTCGTAGCTGACCCGCACCATGTAGACGGTCACCTCGAGCCCGAAGAAGGTGCCGGCCAGCGCCAGCGCCGAGCCCCACTGCCCGGCCCCGGTCTCGGTCGTGAGTCGCTTCACGCCTTCCTGCGCGTTGTAGTAGGCCTGGGCGACCGCCGTGTTCGGCTTGTGGGAGCCGGCCGGCGAGCCCCCCTCGTACTTGAAGTAGATCCGGGCGGAGGTGTCGAGCGCCTTCTCCAGGCGCTCAGCGCGGTAGAGGGGAGACGGCCGCCAGATGCGGTAGATGTCGCGGACCTGGTCGGGGATCTCGATCCAGCGCTCCTGAGACACCTCCTGGGCGATGATCGCCTGGGGGAAGATCGGCGCCAGGTCGGCCGGCCCCAGCGGCTGCAGCGTCGCCGGATGCAGGTAGGGGGCCGGGGCCTCCGGCAGGTCGGGCAGGATGTTGTACCAGCGCTCGGGGATCTCGTCCTCTGACAGCAGCACCTTCTTCATGCGCACCTCCTGGTGCCACTCTATTCCCGTACGATCCGACTGCGGGTGGACGTCGCACCCCGCGGCGCCCCGCACGGTTCGGGCGGAGGGCGAATCGAATTGATCAAGCCGTACACGGCGGTGGGGCTCATCCCCACGGTCCGGGGCATCCGAAAGCGGTCCGACATCCGCGTCAACCTCGAGCACCTGGAGCACCTGACGAAGGCCGCCGCCTGGCTGTCCAGCCTGGACCTGCCCGTGCGGCTGATCGCGATCCCGGAGGGCGCGCTCCAGGGCTTCAACGACGAGGTGCTGGACCTCGACCACGTCACGTTCGCCCGCGAGTGCGCCATCGACGTGCCCGGCGAGGAGACGGAGGCGCTGGGCGGGCTGGCCCGCGAGTACGACTCCTACGTGATGGCCCAGGCCAAGGCCCGCCACCCGGACCTGCCGGACCGCTACTTCAACGTCGGCTTCATCCTGGATCCCCGCGGCGAGCTGATCCTGGTGCACTACAAGGTCTCGCCGTTGTTCCCCGTGGAACATTCCGTGTGCCCGCACGACGTGTACGACTGGTGGATCGAGAAGTACGGGAACACGCTCGACGCGTTCTGGCCGGTGGTCGACACCGAGATCGGCCGGTTGGGCATCATGATGGCGAACGAGGGCTCGTACCCGGAGAACGCCCGCGCCCTGGCGCTCAACGGCGCGGAGGTCCTCTACCGCGCCTCGTACCCGCATCCCGCCACAGGGAACGGGATGTTCGAGATCCAGAGCCGGGCCAGGGCGCTCGATAACAACCTCTACGTCGTGGCGCCGAACATGGGGACGTACTACCTGTTCCCCGAGGACACGACCGCCATCGACACGTTCGGCGGGCAGTCCCTGGTCATCAACTACCGGGGGGACGTCGTCGGCGAGCAGCGAAACGGCGCGGGCTCCACGTACGTGGCCGGCGTGATCGACATCGAGGCGATGCGCGACCACCGCGCCCGGGCGCAGTGGGACAACTGGCTCAAGGACCTGCGTACCGAGCTGTACCAGCTCGTGTACCAGCAGCCGATCTACCCCAAGAACCTGTACCTCGACCGGGCGCCGATGAAGCACGCGGAGTACCGGGAGCAGGTCATCGAGCGGCAGGTGCGGCTGATGCACGAGCGTGACATCTGGGTACCTCCGCAGCGCTAGTCGGGGGACCGCGGGGACGCGGGCCGGCCTTCCGGGTGGGCTCGCCGATGCCGCTCGTATCATTGTGGGTCCGCGCGCCTTATGAGCATGCCTGCCGGTGACCTTCCGGAGGTCTTCGACCCCGTGACGTACGGGGAGAGGGCCGCCGCCATGTACCGAGAGATGCGCGGCCTCTACCTGGACTTCGCGCGCTGCATCAAGACGCTCCTGGACGAGGCCCTCCGCAGCGCCGACGTCAAGGCGCAGTCCGTCGACGCCCGCGCGAAGACGATCGACAGCTTCACCCGAAAGGCGGGCCTTCCGCATCCACTCGACCCGACGCGTCCGAAATACGAGGACCCGCTCCGCGACATCACCGACATGGCGGGCGTCCGCGTGATCACGTTCCTGCCCGCCGCAGTCGAGCAGGCGGGCGCGGCGGTCGAGGCGCAGTTCGAGATCGTGGAGCAGGAGAACAAGTCCGACCGCCTCTCGCTGGAGGAGCGGTTCGGGTACGCGAGCGTCCACTACCTGGTCCGGCTGAAGGACAACCGCACCGGACTCCTGGAGTACCGGCGCTTTGCCGGCCTGATCGGCGAGATCCAGGTCCGGACGATCCTGCAGCACGCGTGGGCCGAGATCGAGCACGACATCCAGTACAAGGGCGCCGACTCCGTGGCCGGCTCCGTCCGCCGCCGCATCATGGCCGTCGCCGGCATGCTGGAGATCGCCGACCGGGAGTTCCAGGCGATCCAGGAGGAGGTCACCCGGCGGCGCCGGGTCGCCACGGAGGCGGTCGTGAAGGGCCGGCTCGACCGGGCGGAGCTCACGTCCGAGGCGCTCCGCTCGTACCTCGACGCCCGGCTCGGCGCGGACCGGCGAGTCGGCGATTCGAACTACGAGGTCTGGGTCGGCGTGCTTCGCCAGCTCGGGTTCACGAGCCTGCAGCAGGTCGACGACTGCATCGACGACCTCGACGACATGGCGATCAGCCGTGCGATCTGGGGCTCCAAGCGCGGCCAGCTGTGGCGCTTCGAGGGCCTGCTGCTCGCCGGCATGGGCGCCCACTACATCGAGCGCCACCCGTCGCGCGGCGTCGACCACTTCGTCGAGCTCAGGCGGCGCTGGCTGGAGCGGCTGAAGGAGCACATCGGGGCGGTGCGCAGCTACCGGCCGCGATGAGCTCGCGACCGCGTCTCGTCGTCCAGAAATACGGAGTCTCGGTCCGCGACGTTCGCGGCATCGTGAACGTGTGCCGCCGGATCAAGCGGGCGGTCGAGAGCGGCCAGCGGATCGTCGCCGTGATCTCGTCGCTCGGCCAGGACACGGACGACCTGGCCGAGCTGGCCTTCCGGATCAAGGGCGGGATGGCCAAGCCGGCGGCGCGCGAGCTCGACATGCTGATGGCCAGCGGCGAGGCTACGACGGCGCCGCTGGTGGCGATCGGCCTCCAGGGGATGGGAGTGTGGGCGGTCGCGCTCTCGGGCCTCCAGGCGGGCATCGAGACCGACGCCGCCTACGGGAGCGCCGAGGTCCTGCGCGTGCGTCCGCTGCGGGTGCGGCGCGCGCTGGAGGCGGGGATCGTCCCGGTGGTGGCCGGATTCCAGGGGGCCACCGAGGACCTCGACGTGACGACGCTGGGCCGCGGCGGCGGCGACGTCACCGCGGTGCGGCTGGCGGCCGAGCTGGGCGCGGACCAGTGCGAGATCTACGTCAGCTATCAGGGCATCCGGACGGCCGACCCCCACCTCGTGCCCGATGCGCGGGTGCTGAGCCACATCACGTACGAGGAGGCGCTGGAGCTGTCGAACACGGGCCTCCACATGTGGCAGCCACGCGCGGTGGAGCTGGCGCGGCAGTTCCACGTCCCGGTGCACCTGCGCCCCGTCGGCCGGCCGGACGGCGGCACGCGGATCGTCGAGGAGGTCCCGGAACTGATGAAGCGGACGGTCTGCGCGATCGGGCACCAGGACGGGATCGGACAGATCAGGGTCGCCGGCGTGCCGGACCGGCCCGGCGCCGGCGCCGACCTGCTGGAGCCGCTGACCGCGTGCGATATCACGGCCAACGTGATCTCGCACACGGCGGGGTGCGGCCTGTCGTTCATCGTCAGGGAGTCGGAGCTCGACGAGGCTCTGCGCGCGGTGGCCCCCGCCGCGCGGGCGATCGGCGCGTCGGCCACCGCCGTGTCGGACGTGGTCGAGGTCTCGGCCGTCGGCACCGGGATGCACGGGGGGTCGGGCGTGGCGGCGCGGATGTTCCGCACGCTGGCCGACCACGGCATCGCGATCGAGACGGTCGCGTCGTCAGACATCCGGATCACGTGCATCATCCGCCGCCGCCACCAGGCCTCTGCGGTGCGTGCCCTCCACGACGCGTTCGGCCTGAGCCAGCCCTGAGCGGCGATCCACCTGCGGGAGAGATGCGAGCCGGCAACGGCGCAGCCGTACGTCAGCCACCTCGTGTTTGGCCGCAGGCGTGGCGCCGGCACGGCAAAGAGTGGCGGATCGCCGCCGAGTCCCGGCAGGCGCCTACGCCCCTCGCTTGCGGGCCCGGGCGCCGGCCCGCCGCAGGGCCGCCCGGACCACGTCCCGCGCCGGTGAACGCGCGTCCGTCCCGTGCCACGCGACGTAGGCCACCGCCAGCTTGGTGGTGAGCTTGACGGTCAGCTGCTCCTGCTCGTCCGCGGTGAGGCGCCCCTCCTCGAAGAGGCGCAGGTATCGCGCGCAGCCGACCAGCGCCTCCTTGACCTGCTCGTGCACCAGGTAGGTGGCCAGGTCGTCCGACCAGCCAGTCGTGGCCGCGGCGGGCATGACCTGCTGCCACTCTTCGACCAGGCGATCGCGCTCGTCCTCGAGGTAGCCCATCTTGCTGATGTGCACGGCGAGGTCGTACAGCGGGTCCCCCCACAGCGCAAGTTCCCAGTCCAGGAACACCACCCGGTCGGCCGTGAGGATCATGTTCTTGCGGTGGATGTCGCAGTGCACGAGGCAGAACCGGCGCGAGCTCATGCCCGTCCAGCGCTCACGCACGCTTCCCAGTGGGTCCTCCGGCACCTGGAACTCGCGCAGCAGCCACCAGCACCTGCGCCGGAAGCGCTGGTACACGCGCTCGGTGACGTCGGACAGGACCCTCCCGAACGCCGCCGTGTCGCCGTCGGCGGGCCAGGGGCCTGCGATCCGCGGCAGGACCGCGCGAGGGACCCGCTGCAGCCGCCGCAGCAGGTCGACCACCGCGGGCACGATCGGGGCCGGGAGCCGGTCGCCCCGCGGCCAGACCGCGTTGACCAGGTCGCCCTCCACGTACTCGTGCACCTGGAACACGGGCTCTTGCGAGGTGTGCAGGAGGCGGGGCGCGGCGTCGACGAACGGGGCGATCGCGCCCAGCAGGTCCGCCTCGGGCAGCAGGCGCAGGTCCATCTCGTCCGCGCCGGGAATCGGGATCCTGACCAGGACGGCGCATCCGCGGTCCGCCGCGCGCACGTTCCGGTTGTAATAGCCCATTGCCTGCCAGGGGGCGGCCAGTGCGGTCTGATAGAGGCCGAACGGGTCCGCGAGGCTCACGGCCGTGCGTCGTCAAACTGGCGCGACATGGCGGGACAGTCTACGAGACCGTGGACGACCGACGCGCTGCCGGTGGCAGGCGCGGTACCGTATAGAACCAGG
>Ga0126369_10001164_pt1 | contig 18030 bp, 15 predicted proteins | sample PanSoiMetaPlot_1_FD_109646 | JGI IMG/M metagenome (GOLD analysis project Ga0126369, IMG submission 109646) | Tropical forest soil microbial communities from Panama - MetaG Plot_1 | ecosystem: Environmental > Terrestrial > Soil > Tropical forest > Bulk soil | place: Panama | collected 2016-02-17 | reverse complement strand
CGGCCAGCCATCATCGCGATCGAGAACGCCGCGTACGCGGCCGCGGCGAAGCCCGCGGCGGTGCCGAGGCTGTCGCGGAGGTACACGGCGCTCCAGTCCGCCGCCGCGCCCTCGCCCACGAGGCAGCAGAACACCAGCACCCCGAGGAACAGCACTGCGGACTGCAAACCGGCGCCGCGGCGGACGCCGGGCTCGGGCTCCGGCAGCCGTGCCAGTTCCGCCGGCAGCGCCCACGCCGCCGCCCAGATCGCGACGCCGGCCGCGAGCAGGGCCACGCTCAGGAACGTGGCTCCCGCCCCGGCGCCGGCGAACGCGAAGAGCCCGCCGATGCCCGCCCCCAGGAAGCCGCCCGCGCTGTAGACGGCGTGACAGGACGAGATGATCGGCCGGCCCCTCGCCCGCTGGACCTCGACCGCGTTGACGTTCATCGCGACGTTGAGCGTGCCGTGGACGGCGCCGAACGCGAACAGGCAGACCGCCAGACTGCCGAGGTCGAAGGCGAACGCGGGCAGGACCAGCAGCGCGGCGTCCGCGATGGCCGCCGGGATCATCACCCGCCGGCTCCGCAGCCGGTCGACGAGCGGCCCGGCCGCCTGCATACCGGCGATCGCGCCGGCCGCGAACGCCAGCAGCCCGATGCTGAGCTGCCCGTCGCCGAGTCCCAGGTGCTGCTTGACCGCCGGGATGCGCGCCGTCCAGGTGCCGAGGATCGTCCCATAGAGCAGGAAGAGCAGGGACACGGCCGCGCGTCCCCGCGTCAGTACCGAGCGCGGACCATCTTCCGTCGCCGCCAAAGTGCCACTATAATGGCACTATGCTCGCCAAGGCTACGCTGCGGCTCCCCGCACCGCTTCTGGAGAGGCTCCGGGAGAGGAGCAGGGAGGAGGGACGATCCCTGAACGAGACCGCCGCTCGAGCCATCGAGCGGGGCCTCGGGGGCACGGCCTCGGACGAGGGCTGGCTTGGCCTCGGCTCCGTACTCGAAGAGCTACCGGCGCGTCGCTACGACGGCGTGGGGCTCCGGCATCGATGGGAACGTCTCGGAAGTGGGACCCGCCGGCTGCACGAGGATCTCGACTGGGTGCGCGGTGACCGGTGATCGCGACGTATCTCGATTCCAGCGCGCTGGTCAGGCTCTGCGTGGGCGAAGGCGAGCTCAGCCACGTGGAGGAGGCCATGAGCGGCCTGCCGATCACGTCCGTACTGGCGGCGATCGAGATCCCGATCGCCATCGAAGCGCGCTTCCACCGCGGGCAGATCACCGCCGGCGAGCGGGATGAGCTGCTGGAGATCGCTGGCGAGGTCCTGACGTCGGTCGGCAAGGTCGGCCTGTCCGCCGCGGCCCGGCGTGAAGCCGTCGCAGCGGCACGGGGCAATCTCCTGCGGGCGCTCGATGCCATCCATGTCGGCACGGCGGTTGTCGTCAACCGGCATCAGCAGCGGCGCGGGAACACCCTTCTGTTCTGCACGGGAGACCTGCGGCAGGGGGAGGCGGCGGCCGCATGCCTCGGTCGCGACCGGGTGACGGTGCTGCCGCCGCTCTGACGGTCGCGTCAGCGCCGAGCGCGGACCATGGGGCGGCATCACCGCCCCATGGTGGCACCCGTCACGCCGCGGCCGAATGCACGACCGGAACCGCTTCCAGCCGCCGGCGCCCGGCGGCCGCCAGGGCGCACGCCGCTCCCAGCGCCGACAGGCCGGCGACGACCGCCAGCGCGGGACGGAACCCGGCGGTGAATCCGGCGGCCGTTCCCAGGTGCCCGCTGGCGGCGAACACCGCGGACGCGACCGCGATGCCGAAGACGCCGCCGAAGCGCTGCAGTGTGTTCGTCGCGCCCGACGCGCGGCCCATGTCGCGCGGCGCCACCGCGCTCATTGCGGCGGCCGGGGTCGCCGCCAGCGCCATCGAAATGCCCACGCCGGCGACCACCAGCGGCAGGACCAGCTGGCCGTAGCCGGTGCCCGCGGTCGCGATCAGCGCGATCCAGGCCAGCCCACCGGCCTGCAGGAGCAGGCCCAGGACCATCAGCGGCCGGCGGCCGACCCGGTCTGACAGCATGCCGGCGAGCGGCGCGACCACGACCGGCGTGGCGGTCCAGGGCAGGAAGCGCAGCCCGGTGCCGAACGGCGAGTAGCCGAGCACGAGCTGGAAGTACTGCGACGCGAGGAACGCGGCCGAGAAGATCGAGGCGGACATCAGGAAGGCGGTGGCGCTGGCCGCCGCGAACGGGCGGCTCCGGAACAGCTGCATCGGCAGCATCGGCTCCGGCGCCCGCAGCTCCCACGCCACGAACGCGGCCAGCAGCAGGATGCCGAGGCCCAGCGTGGCCACGGTCTCGAAGCTGGTCCAGCCGGCGTCGTTGCCGCGGACCAGTCCCCATACGACGCCCACCGCGCCTCCGGTCACGAGCGCCACCGCCGGCAGGTCGAGCCGCGTCGCCGGCCCGCGGCTCTCCGGCAGCCGCCACACCGCGAGGGCCGCGGCGGCCAGCCCGATCGGCACGTTGATCCAGAAGATCCAGTGCCAGTCGAGGCCCTGGGTCACCGCCCCACCGACGAGGGGCCCGCCCGCCACGGCGAGGCCCCCCAGGCCGCCCCAGATCCCGACGATCGCGCCGCGGCGCTCGGCCGGGAAGGCCGTGGTCAGGATGGTCAGGCTCAGCGGGATGACGAGCGCGGCGCCCACTCCCTGGACGGCGCGGGCGGCAACCAGGAAGCCGACGGACGGCGCGAGCGCGCACGCCGCCGAAGCCGCGGCAAACAGCAGGAGGCCGGCCGCGAAGACCCGGCGCCGGCCCAGGCGGTCGCCGAGCGCCGCCGCGGTGACGATTCCGGCCGCCGCGGTCAGGTTGTACGCGTTGACCGTCCACTCCAGGGTGGACAGGCCGGCGCGGAGTTCGCGGTGGATGGCCGGGAGCGCGGTGATGACCACCAGCGAGTCCAGCACCACCATGAAGAACGCCACGGACGTGAGCGCCAGCGCCCACTCCGGTCGCGATCGTTGGAGGACCATCGGAACGACTCCTTCGTCGGGAGCCGGCCGGCGGCGTCTCGCGGCGCCTCGTCTCCGGCCGGTTTCATCTCACCGACGGTCTGGATCGGCCGATATCGACAGCTCCGCGTCAGCCTTTCACGTAGGCCAGCTTCTCGGCCACGAGGCCCGACCGGACCCGAATGACGTCCACGCCCCGGACGTGCCCGCGGTTGTCAGGCCCCTCGTCCCAGTCGAACGTCCACCGGACCACCGCGCGGTCGCCCGCGGCGAACGCCTCCTCGGTCCGGAAGCGCGCGCTCGGCGTGGAAGCGAAGAAGCGCTTCCAGAAGTCGCCGACCGCGGCCGTGCCCGTCAGTCGCTCGCCGTCGGGCGCCGGCGTGGTGTTCTCGAAGACGCAGTCCTCGGTCATCCACGCCATGACCGCGCCGGCGTCGCGGGTCTCGAACGCCCGTCCGAGGGCCTCGACGGCCGCCGTCGTCCGCCAGTCGGCCAGGAGGCCCGTCACCTGTGCCGAGTGCTCCGCGTAGTGGTCGGTCAGCCACCCGAGGACGTCCGCCGGTCGGGTCGGATACGGCTCGCCGGAGTCGAAGCGCACTGGCGTCGCCCGTCCCCACTGGCCGGCGTCCAGGTCCTCGAGCAGCCGGCGCACCGCCGCGTGGAGCTCGTCGGTCTGCGCCAGTGCCGCGTCGCGCTCGGACGCGCCGGGCGTCTGCCCGGCGCGGGCGCCGGCCTCCTCGAGGAGACGCGAGGAGTCGGGCGCCGCCGTGGTTGCGCCCGGCGGCGCTGCGAGGACGGCCTCGGCGGTGCCGAGATAGTGGCTCAGGACTGCGTTGACGTGGTGGGCGAGTCCGCCCAGGGTGTAGGCCTCGCCGGGCCGCCGCTGGCCCAGCGATTCGGCCGGGGCCTCGGCCAGCGCGGTCCGGTATGCCGTGCCGGCCGCGTCGAACCGCTCCAGCAGGAGTTCACCGGTCATGTTCCGAGTGGTCATCACGCCATGCTGAGCCGCGCGCCGCCGGCGGTCATCGTCGAAATCCCACGGTCAGCGCGGTACCGGCCGAAGCCGGGATGGGAGATACCTCCTACGCGAGGTTGCGGCGGTGCGCGTAGGCGGTCGCGCCGGCGCGGTTGGCGACACCGATCTTCCCGAAGATGTGCGTCAGGTGGTTGGTCACCGTTCGTTCGCTGAGGAAGAGGGCGCCGCCGACCTCGCGGTTCGTCATGCCGCTGGCCACGAGCCGCAGCACCTCGGCCTCGCGCTCCGACAGGCCGTCGGGCGGCGCGGCCCGGGTTCCCCCGCCCGCCCGCAGCTGCGATCGCGCCCGCATGACCAGGGTGAGATCCGGCAGCAGCCCCTCACGCCGGCACACCTCCTCGGCGGCGTCCAGGTCGGCGAGCGCGGTCCGCTGGTCGCCGCGCAGCGCGGCCAGGGCGGCCAGCGTTCGCGCGGTGGGCCACCAGTGGAAGTCGCCGGCGAACGGCCGCAGCGCCCGCTCGCAGCGCAGGCCGCTGTCGCGCTCGCCCAGTCCCGCGTAGGCCAGGCCGAGCACCGTCCGGGCCGAACGCGCCGGCAGCGCTGCCGCGGGCAGCGCGACCAGGCGCTCCTCCTGGAGCGCGACCCCGACGCGGGCCTCGGCCTCGCGTCCCATCTCGAGGTGGACGAGGACCGGCAGCCCGCCATACCAGACCTGGGTCGCAGGGTCGGTGTCTGCCATGAGCGCCAGTGCCGCGCCCAGCCGCTCGGCGGCAGCGTCGAGCTCGCCGGCGCGCCAGTGCACCAGCCCCTGGACGACGCGTACGAACCCCAGCGGCTCGGGCGTCGCGAGTCGGGCCAGTGCCCACTCCGCCTCTTCCAGCAGGTGGTCCGCGGCCGCCCGGTCGCCGCGAGACCAGGCGAGCAGCGCGAGCCAGGAGTGGGCGTGCCGGAGGCTGAAGACGTCCAGTCCGCGCCTGGCGAGGGCCAGGCGCCGCCGCGCCGACCGCTCGGACGCGGCCAGCTCACCGGTCCAGTAGTACGAGTTGCACAGAGCCGCGCAGGCTTCGATGGCGACGGCCGGTTCACCCGCGGCGAGCGCGCGGTCCAGCGCCCGCTCAAGCAGCGGTCGTGCGTCCGCGGCATCCGTCCTGACCTGCACGTTCGCCAGGGCGAGGGCGGCCCTGGCCTCGAGCCGTGGGTCCCGGAGCCGTTTCGCGGCGCCGAGCGCCGCGGCGGCCTGGCGCTGTCCGTCCTGGTACCGGCCCCGGGTCAGCCCGTTCAGCGTGGCCAGCTCGACCTGGACCTCGGCGGTCAGGCGTTCACCCGCCGGCAGCGCCTGGGCCAGCTCGAGCGCACGGCGGAGCTCGCGATCCGCGTCCGTCGCGGCCTCGCGCCGCCGGAGCGCGGTTCCCAGGAGGAGGTGCAGCTCGGCCCGGCTGGCGCGGTCGCCCGCGGCCTCCGCCGCCCTGATGGCCGAGCGCAGCGCCGCGTCCGCCTCGGCGGACTCGCCGGCGGCCTCCGCGGCCTCCGCGTGCAGGCGCCGCGCGGCCACCAGGTCGCCGGCGCCCGGTCCGTTGATCCCGTCGGTCAGCTCCCGGGCCAGGCGGGCGCTGACCAGCGCGTCGGCGGGGGCGGCGTGGCCGCGGGCCGCCTCCGCCGCGGCTCGGGCGGCGGCCGCAGCGCGCCCGCGGTCGCCCGCCCGGAGCCAGTGCCGGGCGATGACGGCGAGGTCCTCCGGCGCCTCCACGGCGGCACCGGCGGCCAGCGCGGCCGCGGCCGCGGCGTGCAGCGCCGGGCGTTCGGTGGCCGCCAGCTCGTACATCGTCTCGCGTAGCGCGTCGTGGCGGAAGGCGAACACGCCGGCCGTCGAGCGCGAGACGACGCTGGCCGCCCAGGCCGGGTCGAGCGCGGCCTCCGCGACCTCGGGGGTGACGTCGAGCATGGAGGCGACCGTGGCCGCGGAGAAGTCCCGGCCGAGGACGGCGCCCGCGGCCAGGGCCCGGCGCGTCGGGTCGGGCAGCCGCTGCAGGCGCCGCGCGACCGTCAGCCGGATCATCGCCGGACGTTCCAGGTCGGCGCGAGCCTCCGGCTTGAGGCGCCACGCGCCGTCCGAGCGGATCAGCAGTCCGCGCTCGGCCACGTCGGCGAGCGTCTCCTCGGCGAAGAACGGGTTGCCCTCGCTGCGCCTGCCGACGAGCCTGGCCAGCTCGGGCGCAGCCGGGTCGCCCAGCCAGGCCGCCACCAGCCGCTCGACGTCGTGCAGGGCGAGCCGGCCCAGGGTCAGGATCGTGAGCCTGCGGAGCCGGCGCAGCTCCTCGATCGCGGCGGCGGGAGCGCCCGTCGCGCTCGCGAGCACCTCCTCGCGCGCCGCCAGGAGGACGAGCAGCGGCGCGGATCCGGCCGCCCTGACCAGGTAGGCGACGGCGTCCCACGGCTCCGGCGCCGCCCACTGCATGTCGTCCAGCGCGAGCACGAGCGGCCGGTCGAATGCGAGCCGCAGGCAGACGTCCACGAGCGCGTCCAGCAGCCGCAGGCGTTCGCCCGCCGGCGGGAGGGCGAGCAGGTCGGGCGCCGGCGTGCCCGGCGGTCCCATGCCGGCCGCCGCCAGGACCCGGGCCGCGTCGTCGGGAGGCGCCTCCGCCCGCTGCAGCCCGGGCCAGGCACCCGCCAGCGCCCGCGCGAGCGGCAGGAAGAGCGGGGCGCCCTCGCCCAGGTCCAGGGCGTAGCCGGTGAGCACCATCGCCCCCGCGGTCGCCAGACCGCCGGCGGCGTCCTCCAGGAGGCGGGTCTTGCCGGCCCCCGGCTCACCCGTGATCAGCACCGCCGACGGCCTGCCCGATCGTGCGGCGCGGAACGCCTCGGCGATGACCCTACGCTCGTGCTCACGCCCGACCATGCCAGCGGTCCGCGATCCGGTCCCAGGCCGGCCGGTCACAGCGCGAGGATACCTGTGGTCACATGGAGGGGGTGAAGATTCGAATTGGCGTCGGTCTCGGACGTACCACCAGCGCCGCGGACCTGCCCGGCGTCGTGGAGCGCCTCGAGACCGCCGGGGTGGACTCGCTGTGGCTGTCGGAGCTGGTGTACTCGGCTCAGGTCGAGCCGTTCGTCGGCATGGCGTACGCGCTGGCTCGGACCACGCGGCTCAAGGTCGGCACCGGCGTGGCGATCCTGCCCGGCCGCCACCCCGTGCTGGTTGCCAAGCAGCTCGCGTCCATCGCGGCGCTGGCGCCGAAGCGCGTGCTCCCCGTGTTCGGCCTGGAGCCGGCCCGACTGGAGGAGCGCGTGCTGTTCCCGGTGACGCCCGGTCGGCGCGGCGCCGTGTTCGACGAGTCCCTGCGGCTGCTCCGGGCAACGCTGGAGGAGCCGTCCGTCGACTTCGTGGGTGAGTTCTACACCGTCGTGTCCGCCACGGTCCGTCCGCGTCCTGACCCGCCGCTGGACATCTGGCTGGGCGGCCGCGCCCCGGCCGCGCTGAGCCGGGTCGGCCGCCTGGCCGACGGGTGGCTCGGCAGCTTCCTCACGCCGGCGGAGGCGCGCGTCGCCCGGGAGACGATCCAGGCTGCGGCAGCCGAGGCGGGCCGCGAGATCGAGCCGGACCACTACGGTGTCAGCCTGTCGGTGGCCGTGGACGGCATCCCGGCCGAGATCGCGGCGGCGTCGCGCGCGCGCCGACCCGACGTCGATCCCGCGGAACTGGTGGCGGGCACGTGGCCGGCGCTGCACCGGCTGCTCGAGGGGTATGTCGAGGCTGGGCTGACCAAGTTCGTCGTCCGCCCCGCGGGCGCGCAGCCGTTCGAGGAGTTCCTCGATCGGTTCGTCACCGAGCTGATGCCGCTCGAGACGTAGGAGGTCAGACGGGCGCGCGGCCCTGGGCTGCCAGGACGCGCGCGGCCGCGGTCAGCTCGAGGAGGTCGGCCAGGACGTGGGGATCGCGGCCCGTGCGGTCCGCGATCCGCCGCAGCCGGTAGCGCAGGGTGTTCGGGTGGATGAACAGCGCGTTCGCCGCCTCGGCGACGTTGAGGTTGGCGGCCGAGAAGGCCTCCAGTGACGCCGCAGGACCGGGTCCTGCAGGGCGGCGCGCGTCTGCTCCGGGATGAGCCGCGACACCGTGCGGCCGGCCGAGACGGCCAGCTCGTCGAACAGCCGCACCTCGTCCGGCCCGACGACGAAGGGCCGCGCCCGGCTGGCGTGCCGCAGCGCCCTGCGGGCCTCCTCGTAGCTGGTCCGCAGCTCGGCCAGATCGGTGAATGCCGGCCCGATCCCCGCGGTCAGCCCCTCGCCACGGGCCTCGCGAAGGGCCGCGGCCGCCCGCTCCAGGATCGCGACGACGGCGTCGGCGCGGGCCTGCCGCAGGACGGCGGCGACCTCCCCGCCGCGCACCACCACGAACGGCTGCCGGTCGGGCAGCGCCGCCGCCCGGCTGATGGCCTCCGCCACCCGGCGCCACGGAGCGGTCGCCCCGTCCACCGACGGCCTGGTGGACGTCGCCACGACCGCGATGTGGGCTCGGTTCGGCTCGAGGCCGAGGCCGGCCGCGCGGCGTGACACGTCCGCGGCCGCGTCGCCGCCGCCGCCGAGCAGCGCGTCGAGGACCTCGCCGCGCTGCCGTTCGAGGTCGGCCAGGTCGCCCTGGACGGTCTCCAGGTACGCGTCGGCCATCAGGGTGGTCGTGAGGAGGGTGTGCTCGAAGGTCATCGCGGTGATCTCCAGCCCTGCCCGCGCGGCGGCCACGCTGCCGCCGGCCTGCTCGGCGATGCACCGCCCGACCGTCCGGTTGGCGATCAGGTACGCGTGCAGCAGCGCCGAAAGCGGCACGAGCTGGCGGGCCCGCCTGACCGCTCGCTCGCGGACGAACGACAGCTCCTCGGGCGTTGGCGGCTCCGGCCGGCGGAGCACCTCGACGAGCAGTCCGATGCCCTGGCGGGCCAGCACGAGCACCTCCTCGGCCAGCCGCTCGTCCCGCACCGGCCCGAAGCCGCCGATCTCCTCCAGGACCGCCGCCGTCGTCTCCGCCGCCAGCGCCTCGACGTGGGTCGCGAGGTGCTCCAGGATGCGCGCACGGTGGTCCACGAGGGCACCGTAGCACCGCGATTGTCCAGCTGGACAACTGGCGGTCGCGAGATTCGGCGCGGCCCACGATGACCCCGCTGGAGCCGTGGCCGTACGTTCGAGCCGTCATGACCGAGCAGATCGATGGCCACCGGGTGGTCTCGCACGAGGAGTGGCTCGAGGCGCGCATCGCGTTCCTCGCCCGGGAGAAGGAGTTCACGCGGCTGCGTGACGAGCTCAGCCGCCAGCGCAGGCAGCTCCCGTGGGAGCGCGTCGAGAAGTCCTATGTGTTCGACGGGCCGGACGGCGAGGAGACGCTCGCGGACCTGTTCGAGGGCCGCAGCCAGCTCGTCGTGTACCACTTCATGTATCCGCCGGAGTGGGACGAGGGCTGCCCGCACTGCTCGTTCTGGGCGGACAACTTCGACGGCATACCGGTCCACCTGAACCACCGCGACGTGACGTTCGTGGCGATCTCGCGCGCTCCGCTGGCGAAGATCGAGGCATTCCGCGCGCGCATGGGCTGGGAGTTCAAGTGGGTCTCCGCCGAGCGGACCGACTTCAACTACGACTACCACGCGTCGTTCCGGCCCGAGGAGATGCAGAGCGCGACGGCGTACTTCAACTACCGGCGCACGGACCCGGGCCTACCCGATCGGGAGGGCGCCAGCGTCTTCTTCCGCAACGCGGCTGGCGATCTCTTCCACACGTACTCGTGCCACGGGCGCGGGATCGACATGCTGAACGGCGCCTACCACTTCCTCGACCTGGTCCCCAGGGGCCGGGACGAGGACGGGCTGGAGTTCACCCAGGCCTGGGTGCGGCACCACGACCGGTACGACCCGTGATCGGGGAGGTCCGCGCGCCGGCGCCCATCGTGGCCTGATCGGCGGTATCGTCGCCGGCATGGGAACCTTCCGCATCCAGAAGCACGGGCGGCTGCAGGAGCTCGTCGCGCACGAGAAGGGATACTTCAGCGACGAGGGACTCGACTACGAGTTCAGCGACTTCGTGTCGCGTGAGGTGATGGGCGCGATCGTCGACCAGCTCAAGCCGGTCCACGCCGACGGAACCGCGGCGGTGCCCGGCACGGTCGACGTGACGACCGGGATGTTCGAGACGTACGAGGCGGGCCGCGCGTGCGACATCAGCTCGGCGTGCCACTGGGCGATCAACGAGGCGGCGAGCGCCCAGTTCGGCCGCATGTGGGGTCACGCCTATTCGGTCACGCCTGGCGCGATCGTGGTCCCGCCGGAGTCGCCCGTGCGAAAGCCGGCCGACCTGGCCGGGGTCGAGGTTGCGGTCGGGTATCACTCAGGCAGCCACTTCTCGGCGCTGCAGGCGCTGGAGTCGTTCCTCGCCCCCGAGGACATCAAGCTGCGGTTCGTCGGGATGCCGTGGGACCGCGTCGAGGCGCTGCTGCAGCGCACGGTGCCGGCGGCGAACGTGTGGGCCGTGCCGCTCTCCCTCCTCGAGCAGCAGGGGTTCCGCCGGATCGCCGACACGACGTTCATGATCGGATTCCTGTTCGACAACGGCGCCGACCCGGAGGACGTCGCGAGGTACTTCCGCGCGCTGGCGCGCGCGCAGGCGGACCTGGACCTGGAGCCGGAGCGGTACAAGCACCATCACCTGGAGGAGATTCCGGCCCACCTGCGCGACCAGGTCGACGTCCGCGGCTTCGGCATGGGCGAGCGCATCGTGTTCCTGCCGTACACCCGCGAGATGTACGAGCGGTCGCAGCGCTGGATGCACGAGCGCAAGCTGTTCGACGAGGAGCGCCCGACGCCCGCATACGAGACGGTCGTGTACGCCTAGCCGCTCGCGCTGAGCGCCGCCGCGAACCGGGCGGCGATCTGTACGTAGCCGGCCGCGTCGGGATGGAAGCCATCCGGCGAGACCCAGTCCGGATGCTCGTCCGGCACCTCGCCGGCGGCGTGGAGGTCGACCAGCACCGCGCCCTCCCGCTGCACGACGCGGGCGATCGCCGCGTTGTACGCGTCGACCATCGCGTTCAGCTGATCGGGCGCCGGGACGGGGCCCGCGAACGGACACCCGGCGCCGCCCGACCGGCACTTCAGGTACAGCGGCAGGTGGTCCAGGTAGGGCGTGTTGGCCACCAGCACCCGGGTCGCCCCGCCGCGGCGGAGGGCGTGCACGAGCTGACCGAGCCGCGCCTCGTAGTCGGCGGCGCTCACGCCCGCCGCCAGGTCGTCCACGTTGAGCCAGACCGTGACCAGCGCCGGATCCACGGCGAGGGCCGCCGGCACCTCGCCGTTCAGGGCCGCCTCGGTGGTCTCGAACGGGACGCCGAAGCTGTACATCACCGCGGACGGCGGCAGCGCGGTGTCGTAGAAGACCATCGGCCAGGCCTGGCTGCGCGGGTCCTGGGCGCCGATCCCGGCCGTCTCGCTTGCGCCGACTGCCGCGTAGACGAGCGGCGCGGCCGTGGGCGACGGCGCGCTCACCGGCCGCCGGGGCACCGCCGCCGGAGTCCCCGACGAGCACGCCGCCACCAGCAGCAGCGCGAGGCCGAGCGCGACGCGCTTCCTCACGCCTCGACGACCGCCTCGCGCGCCGGCAGGTGCGCGGCCTGCAGCGACGGCAGCCCGCCGGCGATGACCGCCAGGAGGCCCGTGCCCAGCCAGCCCAGCAGCGGGATGACCACCGGCACCCCGACCAGGTCCAGGCTCCCCAGGTCGTGTGCGACCAGGTACTGGTTCACGGCCACGCCGACCAGCTCCGCGATGACCACGCCGGCGACCGCGCCCGCGGCGCCCCCGGCAAGGCCGATCGCAAGCGCCTCGACCAGGAACCACCGCAGCACGTCGCGGTCGCGCCCGCCGATCGCCTTCAGCACGCCGATGTCGCGGCGCCGCTCGTGGATGGCCGCCAGCAGCGCGTTCGCGATGCTGAGCAGCGCGACGCCCAGCGCCACGCTCCCGATCGACCCGAGCACGACGTTGACGACGCCCAGGTACTCCTGTACTGAAGCAACGAGGTGCTCGGGCGCGCTCGTCGCGTAGCCCATCCCGTACAGCTCCGCGCGCACGGTGTGGACGTCGCTCAGGCTGGAGGCGACGACCACCGCCCCGGCGTACGGCGAGCCGTTGACCGGGAACTGGGTGCTGCCGGCTCCGCCCTGCTCCCACTGCCGGCTCTGGACCACCTGCGGGACCGGGACGATGAAGTCGCCGTCCGTGAGGTCCTGGCCGACCACGCCCACGATCACCGCCCGATAGGACCGGCCCTGGCCCGGGCCCGTGTCGCCCGCGGCGATCCGGGGACTGGTCAGGGTGACCTGATGACCGAGCGCCTGGCGAGGTTTGTCGCCGTCGATGTGCAGCTTGAAGAGGTAGTCGGTCGTCGCGGCCACCTCGGTCAGCGAGTTCGCCGCCGGCCAGCGCCCGGCCAGGAGCGTGATCGGCAGGGTGCTCACCTGCGTCATGTCCGTCCCGATGATCCAGTCCTGGGACAAGCCGCCCTCGTCGGACAGCTCGGCCACGCGGCTGGTCTGGATCGGGACGACGCGCGTCACGTGGGGGGCGCGGCGGATCGAGGCGAGGGCGGCGTCCGTGAGGTCGTGCGGGGCTCCGGGCTGGAGCGCGTCACTGTCGAGCTGGCCCGGGCGGGGCTGCGCCGGCGCGACCCTGACCGTCGTCAGCGGGTTGCCCTGGCCCAGGCGGTCCAGGACCTTCGTGTCGGCCGCCGTCGTGACGACGGCAAGCGCCACCAGCAGGCCGCTGCCGAGCGTCACGCCCAGCGTCGTGAGCGCGGTGCGCACCGGCCGGCGCAGGGCGCCGCGGAGCGCCAGCGTGACCGCGTCGGACCACCTCATGGCACCCTCAGCTTCCCGTCCACCAGCTCGCACGACTCGTCGGCGCGCCGTGCCACCACCGGGTTGTGCGTGACCACCAGCAGACTGCAGCCGTGCTCCGACCGCAGCTCGTCGAGCATGTCGAGCACGTGGCCGGCGGCGGCCGCATCGAGGTTGCCGGTCGGCTCGTCGGCCAGGATCAGGCGCGGCCGGTTCGCCAGCGCCCGGGCGATCGCCACGCGCTGGCGCTCCCCGCCGCTCAGGGCGGACGGCCGGTGGCTGCTGCGGGCGCCCAGCCGTACCGCGTCGAGCAGTTCGCGGGCGCGCGACCGGCGCTCCTCCCGGCCCACGCCGTCCAGCGCCATGGCCAGCTCGACGTTCTCCTGCGCCGTCAGTGTCTCGAGGAGACCGAAGTGCTGGAAGACGAAACCGATCGTCCTCCGCCGGTACGCCGCGAGCGCGTCACCGGCCAGGCGGTCCAGGTCCTGGCCACCGACGACGACCTCCCCGCGCTGGGCGCGCTCGAGCCCACCGATGAGCGCCAGGGCGGTGCTCTTGCCGGCGCCGGAGGCGCCCATCAGTGCGAGGTAGCCGTGCGCGGGCAGGTCCAGGTCCAGGCCGTCCAGCACGGTCACCGTGCCGTACCGGTGGCAGACGCCTCTCAGTCTGACTACCGGCTGGCCGCCCCACGGGCGGGCGCGGTTCACGCTCAACGGATGCGCGGGGGGCCTGAGGCGGGCCGCGACGTCGCTGCCCCCGCGATCCGCAGCATCGCCGCCGCCGGGATCGAGAGCGGACGCGTCGTCCTGGTCAGCAGCAGGTCGGTGTCGAGGCGGCCGCCGTGGACGGTCGGCCCGAACGGGCTCCAGAAGGCGCCGTCCGCCGTGATCGTCAGCTCGGCAGGCAGATCGGCCAGTCCCGCGTCGACGCCGAGGCCGTGGTCGATGGCCCGCCCCCGGCGCACGATCGGACGGACCACGTGGTCCTCGTCGCTCACGCCCAGCGAGCGGTGCAGCTCGCAGAGGCGGGCCAGCGCGTCGGGCTCGACGCCGTCGCCCGTCGTGGCCACCCGGACGCGGATGCCCCGGGCGCGCAGGCGCGGGATCGCGTCGACGACCCGTGCGAAGTTGCGCGGCCCGCGCATCTCGTCGTTGGCCTCGGGGTCCGCGCTGTCGAGCGAGATCTGCACGGCGACGTCGCGCCCGGCCAGCACCGTCAGCTCGTTCAGCAGGCGCGGGGTGAACAGGGTCCCATTGCTGAGGACCACCGTCGGGAGCTCCGCAGCCATCGCGGCCAGCGCGCCCGCCATGCCGGCGACCAGGAAGGGCTCACCGCCGGTGACGCCGAGCGCCGTGAAGCCCGCCTCCCGCGCCTCGGCCGCGATCCCGGGCAGGCCGCCGACAGGGATCTGCCGCCTGGCCACGGCCGGCGCCGACTCGGTCAGGCAGTACGCGCACGTCAGGTTGCAGTGGTAGTTCGCGTAGAGCCAGAGCCGGCCGCCGATCAGGCCGCCCGAGACCGCCTCCGCAACCGCGGTCACGCGGGCAGCTCCAGGGCGGTCGCGAAGCGGTTGAGCATCACCGTCGCCGAGCCGAGCGTCACCAGCTCCACGATCTCCGGCTCCCCGAAGTGGGGGCGGAGCAGGTCGACCGCCTCCGCCGGCCGGTGGCTCAGCGCCTCCGAGAAGGCGAGCAGCGCGCGCTCGACCGCGTCCCAGCGGTCGGGCGGCGGTGCCTGGCCGAGCAGCGCGTCCAGCTCGTCCGGCGCGAAGCCCATGCGCCTCGCGACAGCGGTGTGCGACAGGGTGCAGTACCGGCAGCCGTTGGCGGACGATACCGCCAGGATCACGATCTCCTTGAGCCGCGCCGGCACGCTGGTGGGCCCGTAGACCACGCCCAGGAACGGCATGGCCACCTCCATCAGCTCGGGCACGTTGGCCAGCGCCGCTCCGATGGGGCCGGGGTCGCCGCCCGCGTAGAACGGCCGCGCCAGCAGCGGTGCGCGCTCGGCGGTCACCAGCTCGACCCTCGCCAACCTAACCCGCCTCCTCCAAACCCGACCCATGATCGCTCAGCCAGGCCGCGACGGCCGGCGCCAAGTTCGGCTCGCCCCGAAGCTGCTCCGCCAGACCGCGCAGCTCCTCCGCCGAGTCCACGTCGGGCCACGGCGGCAGCAGCACCGGGTCTCCCAGCGCGGCCCGGGTGTGGGCCAGGACGGCCGTCGTCCCCATCGGCGCCTCCAGGTAGGCGCGTTCGCGGCGCCGGCGGGAGAGACCCCGCCGCTGGCCGACCAGGTAGTAGCCGCCGTCCGGTCCCGGTCCCAGGACCGCCCGGCCCTGCTCGAGGACGCGCGCTGCGCGCCGCAGGTACGCCTCGGGCAGCGTCGGTGCGTCCGCGCTGACCGCGATGGTGAACGGCGCTGGTAGGTCGGAGACGTCGAGGAGCGCCTGGCCCAGACCCGGGCGCCGCTGCACGAGCGCGGGCAGGCCGGTCAGCCGGCGGACCTCGGCCGCGTCGGCCGGCGACGGGGTCATCGCGGCCGCGTCGAGACCGGCGGCGACTGCCGCGCGCCGCAGCCGGACCCCGGCGTCGCGCAGGCACGCCGTCCAGAAGCCCTCGGTGAGGTCCGAGCCGATATCCGCCTCCAGCCGCGTCTTGCTGTGGCCCGACCGGGGCGCCTTGGCCATCAGGACCATGAGCCCGCGGCGCCGGGTGGCCGCGCGTGCCTGCAGCAGCATCGCGCGGCCGGCCCGCACCGACGGGCCGAGCCGTCCGGACACCTTGCTCTCGCCGCCGGCCCGCCGCCGGAACGTGGTCGGCGCCTCGACCACGCGGAGCGCCGGATGCGTGAGCGCCCGGCCAACGAGCTGGACGGTCCACCCGTAGCCCGGGTCGTCCAGGCCGAGCCCGGCGAGGGCGTCGCCCCGGACCAGCTTGAAGGGCGGCAGGTCGTGCACCGGCCGCCCGCCGCGCACGCGCAGGACGGCGGCGACCAGGTCGTTGCCGAGGCGGGCGTGCCAGGGCAGCGCGTCCGTCTCCGTGCGCCGGCGGCGGCCGAGCACCACGTCGGCCCTGGCGGCGGCGTCCTCGAGCCGGGCCAGGTCGCCGGGGTGGCAGGAGCCGTCGCCGTCCAGGAACGCGACGAGCTCGTGCCCGGCCGCCGCCTCGGCGCCGGTCAGGCAGGCGCGGCCGTAGCCGCGGCGCGGCTCGTGGACGACGGTGCCGCCCGCCGCCCGGGCGGCCTCCTGGGTGCCGTCGACCGATCCGGCGTCGACGACGAGCACGCAGCAGACGCCGGCGGCCCGCAGGCCGCGCACGACGTCGCCGATGGCGGCCGCCTCGTTCCAGGTGGGGACCACGGCGGCGAGCCGGTGCGTCGACATCGAGTCGTGGCGCGTCATCGGGACGCCTCGTGTCCGCACTGCCGTACCGGAGCCACCTCTCTGGCAGCAAATGACGTGGCCGCCGTACGGCAAAGCCGCTGCTCAGCCACTGCCGGCCGGCCCCCACAGCTGGAAGCGGCCGTCGTCGCACGCGAGCCGGCGGCCCTCCGTGGGCAGCGCCGCGAGGTGCTGGGCCCGCGCGGCGGCGTTGACGTACGACGGCAGCGGGCTGGCACGGTCCACCACGACCCAGTCGGACGGCCCGCCGTACGTCAGCGGACGCTCCAGCGGCCGGGCGGCCAGCGGCGGGGCGGCGTCGTCGTCCACCGCGACCGGCGCCGCGGCGGGCAGCGCCGAGGTGCACGCCAGGAGCCGGCCCAGCGCGGGCGCCGCGGGGGCCGGGCGCTGGCCGACGAGCGGGCCGAACAGGGCGCCGATCGCCAGGGCCGGCAGCGCCAGCGCCGCCAGCGCCACCGCCGGCCGGGGCCGGTCCAGCAGCCGGCGCGCGCCCAGGCCGCCGGCCACCAGCACCGGCACGACCAGCGGCAGCGCGTACTGCAGGCGCAGCTCCGGCTGCGGGACGTGGGCGCTGAGCAGGTCGCCCAGGAGCGGCGGCAGCGCCAGCGCCAGCCAGGCGGGGCGCACGAGCGGCAGGCCCGCCATCGAGGCGATCATGGCCGCGAACGCCAGCCAGCCTGCCGGGGCGGTCAGAGCGTCGACCAGCAGGGCGGCGGTGGGGCGGTGCAGCCACTGGTAGTAGGAATTCAGGTCGCTGGGCACGGGGCCGAGCAGCGCCGGCATCACCACCAGCTCGAGCGCCCCCGCCCAGGCCACCGCGGCGAGGACCAGCGCGATGCCCTGCCGGCGCGAGGGACCGTGCACCGCAAGCAGCGCGCCGATCACCGCAACCGCGTACGCCTGGTCCTCCTTCGACGCGAGCGCGACCGCCGCGCAGGCCCAGCACAGCCGCCACCGGCCGCGCAGGCCGGCCCACCCGGCGACCAGGACCAGCGGCAGCGCCAGCGCCTCGGGGTGGAACCCGGCCCGCTCCGCCTCCTGGAGCGCCAGCCAGAAGGGCACGGGCGCGCCCAGCGCCGCTGCGGCCAGCCCGGCGCCGGGGCGGTCGCCCAGCAGCCCCCGGAGCAGCAGGTAGGCCGCCGGCGCCGTGGAGGCGAGCGCCGCGGCGTGCAGCAGGGCGAGCAGGCGCGCGTCGGGCCAGGCCAGCTCGAGCAGGGCCGGCAGCGCCAGGAGGGGCGAGAAGTGCAGTCCCAGGAAGCCGCCCGGGAAGAACCCGCTGACCAGGCCCCGTCCGTGGCCGAGGTTCCACACGAGCTGCTCGAAGAACGCCGTGTCGTACGCCGGGACCTGGAGCGCCGCGGCGCGCTGCAGCAGCGTCCAAGCGACCAGCGCGAACGCCAGAGCCGACGCGGCCAGGGGGACGGCCGCGGGGCGGCCGACCGCGCCCCTCAGTACATCCAGCGGGTGCCGCAGCCCCGGCAGCACTCCGGCGGGTCGTCGGAGGCGTGGGCCCGGCGAAAGGCCTCGTACTCGGAGCCGTTCCATATCTCGCTCATCGGGCGCTCGTGCACGCTGCCGAGGATCACGCCCTGGTAGTCCGTCGTGGTGAACGGGGCGAAGCAGCAGGGCAGGACGTTGCCGTTGGCGGTCACATATGTCGAACGCCAGGGCCGGGTGCAGCCCGACCACGGCCGCCGGGCCGCGACTGGCTGCAGCGAGTCCGCGGGCGAGAAGCCGCCGGTGCCGACCAGCTCCACGCCGGCCCGGCCGGCGGCGTCGCGCCAGGCGGCCGT
>Ga0126369_10001163_pt1 | contig 18031 bp, 14 predicted proteins | sample PanSoiMetaPlot_1_FD_109646 | JGI IMG/M metagenome (GOLD analysis project Ga0126369, IMG submission 109646) | Tropical forest soil microbial communities from Panama - MetaG Plot_1 | ecosystem: Environmental > Terrestrial > Soil > Tropical forest > Bulk soil | place: Panama | collected 2016-02-17 | reverse complement strand
AAGAGTGCCCGAGTGACGTCATCTCGGCTCTCTATGGAGCGGTTCTTGCGTTTTCTGGCGGCACGAAACAACAGGATGATCTGACAGCAGTGGTTATCAAGCGAACTTAGAATACGACCTATTCCGTTTTGCTGATTTAGGTACATCGTCAAGACCTGCAACGCTTCGGCTTAAATACTGCTGACCGACGAGAACTGATTCGAGACTGGGCAACAGTTCTGTCGCAGCATCCTCCTTATGAACGTAGCCACATCCGCCTGCTTCCAGGGCCGCCTGCAAGATTTCAGGGTTCACGTGACCGGTGAGAAAGATAATCTTGCAACCGGGACGGAGTTCCCGGATTCGGCGGGCAGTTTCGATACCCCCCAGCCTGGGAAGGCTGATGTCCAGCAGAACCAAGTCGGGTTGTAGTTCTCCGACTTTCTGAAGAGCTTCCAACCCATCCGATGCGAAACCTGCGATGTGGACTTTAGCATACCCTTCCAGATGGGCTTGGACACAATCTCGCCAAAGCCGAAAATCATCGACGACGAGTAGACGGACGATTGCCATTCGTGTTTCCTCTTATGTGCACTAGATTGGAGAGGGACCTCTTCTAAGTGCATTTCAAGCCAACGCCCCTGGGATCAGGTTCACATAACCAGCGATGGCTAGTCGTTGCTCCGGAACATCCTTGAATCTGCTACACGACAATAAGAGAGGGCAAAGCCACAAGATCAAAGGTGAGGGCAAATGGTACTTCGAGGTCAAATGGTATGAAAAAGAAGACGTTCCGGAGAACGCAGCAGAACTTTTCCGCGGTGCTTTAGGACGGCGCCGTTGTTTTGCCACTTGCTCATCAAGCGGCTTGCCGTGAACGGGGTGACGTTAGCAGCGCCAGCTAGCTCCTCGTTTGTAGCATCGAACTCAAATCCGCCCGAGACTTTGTCGCCTATGGTTTGCGCCAAGCAAACCAGCACGCCCGCGAGTCTCTGACGTGCAGTCTGGCTGGTCAAGGCCACATGGTCAGCGACATACCATGCCAGGTAGTCGTAGGCTATGAGCAACGCGTTTTCCAGCAGCCGCGGGTAACGGCCCGCCAAATTTCGGAGTGTGGCTCGGTCCCACATTAACATCGAACAATCTTTCAGCGTTTCGGTGCTGACGAGATACAAAGAAGGAGTTGACAACAGGGCCGCGCCGCCGAAGATCTCGCCGGGAGTTAACCAAAGTAGAATGACCTTTTTCCCTTCCTGTGTATTGAAGAAGAATCTAGCCCGTCCTCTGGTCAACAGGAACAAGTGATCGGCGGGGTTTCCCTGGTTTACCACGACAGAATGGGAGGCGAAGTTCCGTTGCTTGGCTGCCGCGAGAATGACGTTGAGGTCCAGCGGAGAAAATCCATCAAGGAATCGGGATCTTAGATTCGCAGTTGCGATTGCAGGTTTCGAAAGAGACATAAAAAGGGGATTCAAGAGCCTCGGCTCGCAGTAAACAGGTCCGCAGTAGCAACATCACTTTGCTAAAGTCCGAATAACATCGTCGCAGCTAATCGAGAACCTGTTAGTTCTAACAGTAAGAACAACTCCTTGGAGAACGTTGTTTTGCTCCTGGCCGTGATACGACAACTGTTGTGAAATGAAAATGTTAGCTGCCAAGGGCACGACGAATGGCGGGGACGAGCTCACTTGCAATCCTGGATTTCACGATATACCCGAGCGCCCCCGTCGAAAGGCACCTATTCATGAAATCGGCGTCGCTGTGAACGCTCAAGAAAACAATACGAGACGTACAGCCCAACTCCCTCAAGCGGTCCATAGCTTCAATTCCATCAAGAATAGGCATGGATATATCCGTGATGATGAGGTCCGGTTTCAGACGGATGGCCTCTTCGATCAGCGCCTGCCCGTTGCCAACTTTGCCGACAACCTCGAACTCTGGTTCCAGGAGGCGTGCCTCCATCTCCGGGAAACGTGGGTGATCATCCGCCAATAAAATTCGTGCTCTCATCAATTGGCCCGCTCGATGAATGCGCTGCCAAATAGAGGTCCTGGCGTTCATAGAGCGCACCGTCTACGGCTCGGGAGGCGAGTCGCCTGCACCGAGCGGCGGCCCGAATACTGGGCAAAGATTATCTACCAGGCGAGTACACGCCTACTGTCAACAGTGGCAGCAGAGGGATGGGCTCCCGAGAAACGAATGTGGAAGGAACTGCTTCCAAAGCTGAACCCACTTTGCGTGTCCTGTGACGGCGATTTATTGAGAACGGCTTGATGGATACAGGCAATCGGTTAATATGTTAAAATGTCCTACACATTCCTACAGCTAGGATTGTCAGCACTGAATCGGGGGCCCAAATGGCTTGTAAGGCTTGCCATTCTGAAAACTTGCAAAAACTGGATGGGGAACTTACAGCCAGCCTGCCCACTCTGAAGGCCCTGAAGGTTCCTCCCATCTATGTTAGCCAGAATATTGTGGTCTGTTTGGACTGTGGCTTCGCGGAATTAGTCATTCCTAGAACCGAGCTGCTGTCACTTAAAAATGCAAAGGCGGCACCTGGCTCTTAGGATGAGGTCTAGCTAAGAGCCACCTTTTGGTTCACTGATGAAGTACGCCTCCTAGTTCTTTGTTTTAGGGGGAAAGTTCTTGAAGGACTTACCCACGATATGCCGGATTTCCTTGTCTTCATTCCTGCGAGCTTTTTGCGGGTCGTGCCATTTTTTCGTAGTGGTACCTTGCCAGATCACGATTTTGGACTTGCAATCGACTGCATAAAAAACGAACTTCCCTTCGACGGAATACCACACATTGGGCGCGAAACCCGCGGTCGATCCCGCGCCGACGCTCCACGTATTACTTCCGGTGGGGTTGAGCGCGGGCGGATGGATACTATCGAGGCCCTCGGGAGTGGCTGCTGCAACTTGGAGGCCCTCGTCCCCAGGTCCAGCATGGTAAAAAAGGTAGAAATCCGGGTTGCTGGAGTCCTCGACGATGCCTTTGGAAGCCAGTTCCTGAGTAATGACGCGCATAATTTTCAGGTCGAGCATTATGTTATCTTCCGGGTGCCGAATCGTAACCAGGTTGTTTTTTCTCCACGCGAAGCGTTTCAACTTTCCAAAGTCGAAACCTTTCGCCCACTCCGTCGTGACTTTCTGCGCGTAAGAAGGGCCAGGGACAAACAGGGCGACAAAGAGAAGCGCTAAGCCGAAGTGACGAAGTATCTTCAAGGTCTACGTCCATCGGAAGGCCCGGCCCACAATATCGGCGGCAAAACCAAGCGCCCTCACAACAGACACCATCGCTGTCAACTAACAGCCCGGAGCTGCTCTCGCATGCGCCCTCGCGCGTCGAACATTCGAGATTTCAGGGCCGGCATAGTAATTCCTATTTTGTGCGCCAACTCACGATGACTCCAGCCCTCAAGGTTGATTCGAATAAACATCTCGACTAAGTGTGACGGTAATCCCCAAAATGCTCTTCTAGTGAGCTCCTTGGCTAGGTATTGCCTCTCAGGATCGGGGCGGTCATCGCTGATATTTGAAACAAGATCCTTCTCACCTTCTAATGTCAGAGCATCAAGAGTGAGGTGAACGTAGTGAAATCGACGCATTCTCATCAAGGCTTCATTGATGGCAATGCGAAATAGCCAGGTCGAGAAACGGGAGCGACCTTCAAAGCCGTCAATGTTTTCGTAAGCCTTCAAGAGCGCGTTTTGGACGTTGTCTTCAGCATCCGCATGATTCTGCAGGATCTTCAGAGATATGCTATAGAGCTGGGGAGAGTACATACTCACCAGCTTAGCAAACGCGTCTGAGCTGCCGCTTCGTGTCTGTTCAATTAAGAGTTGTTCAGCGTACCCGTCTCGCTGGTTTGCTTTTTTCACTTTTATTGCCTTTTTTGAGTCAGTCTTATGCGCCAGGCCGGTCATTGCTGAGTTAACTCCCGTTTGCCAGGCGTTGTTTCAACTATGCCGGCTTCCGAGCAAATTCCACGGATCACAACAGCGGAGCCAGCGCCAAAGATCCTTTCAGCTGGGTAACGGCAAACCTTCCGGCGGGTTCACACTCGCATGAGACGATTCGTCTCCTTAACTGTCAGAATTGACAGCGAGGCGGTGCCAGATCGTTCGGCAGAGATGAAAACGGGATGAGTATCGCGAGCCGAGAACTCGCTGCAAACTGCTATGCCTCGGCTTTCCGATGAGTCTCTACTGTCTGTCACTTCTAACAGTGTGAGACGCAGGTGACCCGCACTAGTGTAGTCGGGGTGCGCCCCAGCTAGCCCAGGTCCAGGAAGAGGGTTAGGCCTTTGACCCAACGAGGGTCATCTCATAGCACTGCCAAAAGAGTCGATGCCTGGAAGGCTTTGAGTCGGCATGGCCTATGCTCTATCACCGCAGTCCTATTCTTAGTGCCTTTCGTATCTTTTCTGGGGCAGAGCTGGGCTCAGACGGCGGCCCAGGCATCCGGAGCGCATTCTGAATCTTCGAAAGGAGATCAGCAGCGGCAGCAGAACGAAACTCCCTCAGTCCTTCCGAACCTTCCAGGGGATCGCGCCATTCCTTTACCGAAGATCGCTGACCGCGCGGAAGAGCTGGATCACCTTCTGCGCGAAATCAGCGGTCAGCTCACTCCCAAGTCTGAACTCTTGGAGTCAGAAAGAAAAACAACAGAACAAGGCGCGGAGACTCTTCGACGAGCGCAACAAACAAGGGAACTCTTGGTAGGCACTCCAACACCGTTGGAACTCGAGGACGAGTACCGTTACTGGCGCTCTCGAAATCTTGAATATGTCGAAGAACGCGGGCTGCTGACCCAGCGTGCAGCGAAACTGGAAGAACAGATTCAAACCCTTGAGGCCCAAGAACCTGAGTGGATGGCCACCTGGATCCACATTCGCGAATCCCCTGGGATCGAGTCAGTTGTCGAGCGTACAAAACAGCAGCTGGATAAGATTCAGGCGGCCAAGTCGCAGGCTCAACAGCAACTCAACGTCGTCCTCACTTTGCAAAATAAAGTCTCACAACAAGACCAGCAAATCTCGGATATTTTGCTCCGGGTCCGCGCGGCTCGCGAGGCCGAACGCAGCCGCCTCCTGGAAGCAGATAGCCCTCCTCTTTGGAAGGCTGGCCAGTTTCGCCAACTGGATCAAACGGTGGGATCCAGCTTTCACCGCTCCTTTGATCGGTCCTTCACGACTACCGGGGAGTTTGTGCGGGCCCACAAGCTCGCCCTTCTTGGACTTGTCGGTTCTTACCTTTTGGTCTTTCTCGCCATTTTCAAACTCAGGCGCTACGTTGCGCTTAGGATGCAACCGGATGTTCCGGGCGAGGCTGTACATGTTTTGAACCGACCCTATTCGGTAGCGCTCTTGCTAACGCTGATCGGATTTGGGAAATTCATATCTTCCGCGCCCATCGGAATCGCATTCTTGTTTTACCTGCTGTATCTGATTCCCGTATTGCGAATACTGGCCCCGTTGATCGAACTCAGGTTGCGGATTTTTCTCTATGTCCTGGCTACGCTCTACGGGCTCGAAGGCGTGTATCTCGTAGCTCAGCTTCCCTCTGTCTTCAGGCGTGAACTCAACGTTTTGCTGGTTCTCACGGCACTGATCAGTCTCAGTTGGCATGCGCATCAGTCCAAAATGCTTCAAGGCACGACGCAAAGCCGCTTCCAGCAAATCATCGCAATGGGGATTCGCGGCAGTCTTCTGTCACTAGCCGTGTCCCTCTTTTGCAACATTGTGGGGTTTGTTTCGCTATCTCAGGTGTTAGGAATGATTGCTTTGATCGGTCCTTTCACCGCCTCCGCCCTTTATTGCGGGGCACGTGTCCTGGCTTTGATTATGAGCATTGTGTTGCACACTCATTGGGCCCGAACGCTGCTGGACATGCGCGTTGACTCCATAGAACGGTGGGGAAGGCGTCTCCTGGCCCTGGGAACTTCTTTGCTTTGGCTGAAGTCCATGTTGCAACTAGTCATGTTCAACGACTTTTTAGTGGAAGCCGCATCGAGAGTGTTCAGCTACCCCATTGGTTTTCAAAAGATACACTTTACCCTGGGCGACGTGCTTGGCGTTCTATTCATACTGCTCGGTGGTTACTTTGCCGCCAATGCGTTCGCTTTTCTATTGAGAAAAGTGATTCTTCCAAGACTGCCGTTGCAGCGTGGCTTGTCCTACGCTATCTCCACTGTCACTTATTATGCTCTCCTGGTGTTGGTCGCCCTGGCGGCTTTGGCTGGGGCGGGGATCGAGCTGAACAGGTTTACGGTGCTCACCGGTGCCCTGGGGGTCGGTCTCGGATTCGGTCTACAGAATATCGTGAATAATTTCGTTTCCGGATTGATCTTGCTATTCGAGCGCCCCATTCACGTCGGCGACACAGTGGACGTGGGCGGCTTGGTTGGTATCGTTCGCCGGATTGGGGCACGCTCCAGCACCGTCGTAACATTTCAAGGTGCGGAAGTGATTGTTCCCAATAGCAACCTGCTATCGAACCAGGTCATCAATTGGACCCTTTCGTCACAGTGGCGGCGTGTAGATGTGCCCGTTCGGGTTGCTTACGGGACCGACCCTGAACGGGTGATCAAGCTGCTTGTCTCCGTGGCCGAATCTTATCCGGGAGTCTTACTTGAACGCCCTCCAATGGCCTTCTTCATGGGATTTGGCGAAAGCTCATTGAACTTTGAGCTGCGTTTCTGGTCTGCCTGGCAGGATACGTGGTTTCAGCTCCAGAGTGATGTCACCGTCGCTGTCGCTAAAGCACTGAGAGAAGCCAGCATTGAAATCCCCTTTCCTCAGCGGGATTTGCACGTTCGAAGCATCGATTCACCTGTGGCAGAAGGCATTGCAGAAAAAGGAATGCCCGAACGGAATCCTGTTAGGTAATGCCACAGTTTTGTGGTCATTCGAAGGATAAACACACTTCACGACGCGATCACAAACGTTCTGTCGTGTTTTTGGGGGAGCGGATTGCTCATCGGCCGTGCAGAACGCGCTGACGGTCGCGTACGCTGACGATGAAATCAAACACGCCTCTAAGCCGAAGAAATACGAAACGAACTCCATGCCATAACAAGAGGAAGGCAATCACTGGAAGCAGCAAAAGAATGAGCAAGGCAGCTATGCCGCCCATAACAGTAAGTGCCTCCTCCACTGAATACATCGTCAATCGTGGCTGCCATACAAAAATGAATACAAAGGTGATGAGAACTATCATCCCTGCCTTCCGGTTCACGCTGCGCTCCCTTCGGATGGTCTGTGGCCCTAGAATTCTTGACTTTAATGGCGATTGGTGCGGTCGGACTCCAACCGACTTCATCGTCCTGCCGATCGGTAACATAAACCACTGTCTTTTTTGCCAGAAGAAGACTCCTGGACGAATCAGACTGAAGCTTCGCTTGTTCCTAAGGAAGCGTGTGGGACTGTTGGGTTTCTGATTCTTTTGTGCCCAATAAGCGAATAAAACCTGCAGCTGCGGCGCACCTAACCGCTTGATTCTTATCCGCAAGGTGGGATGCCAGAGCGTCTGCCAGGCGCGGCTCATCCCTCTGGGCAAGCGCTTCCAGAGCCGCGACGCGCAGTTTCCAACTCTTATTGTAGGCCGCTTCGATCAGCGCGGCCTCCGTTTGAGCGTTGGGGTCTTTTGCCAATTTCTGCACGGCCTGCACACGAACGGGGCCAGCATAATCCTTCGAAATGACCTGAAACATCGCCCACGCGTAACCAGCGTAAGGCGCAAGCCCGGCGGCTGTGCCGAGCATCATAAGGGTCATCGCCTTGGGGTCTTTGATCAGCCGCTTTTGTTCCTCTACGGGCCCTTCGCCGCTCTTGCGCTTGCCTATGAGCACTTGGTAGTAGATGGCGTACCCGCTGGAATCTCCGAGAGAAAGCAGCGCATTCGAGGCCGCAAAGCCAACTTGAATGTTTTTGTCTTTCAGAGCCTCCCTCAGCAACGGAATGGAGCGGACGGAGTTGAGTTGTCCTAAAGTCAGTGCCGCGACCGCACGTACGTCGGGCTCCTTGTCGACGATACGCTCCTCCGCCAGTGCAACGGCTCGGGAATTGCCTGGTAGTTGTCCGAGCGCCCGGACCGCATTGATACGCTCTTTTGCATGGCGGCTGGTGTGCCCCTTCTCGAGAATATCCCAGGCAATCCGCGTAGGGGTCTGGGCCTGCAAGGATTGGGTGCCAGTGACTGAGACAACCGCCAGAAGTCCTAAAATTACCAGACGCATCAACAGTCACCGTATCTCGCAGTTCGCAAATAGGCCGCTAATCCTGGGCCTATGGCCTGGAAGAGGTCACGGCCATCCTAAAGAGGCAAGGAAGACCCAAGGACTGTCAATACTTACAGGTGGTAAGGACTTTTTGAGGCGCTTCCCTGATCATCACCGTTCATGATCAATTTGCAGTGGCCCCCTGCTGTCTGTTAGAAGTTACAGTGTTCGTCTTAGGCGTGCTTTCCCTAGCATGAGGAAGTACAGGTGAACTCATGACACTGCCGCGAGTCATGCTGGCCGACGATCACACTATTCTTGTGGAGGCATTCCGCAAGCTTTTGGAACCCCACTTCGAAATCGTAGGTAGTGTTGCCGACGGGCGGGCCTTGCTTGAAACTGCCGCACAGCTCAAACCAGATGTGATCGTCGTAGATATCGCCATGCCACTTATGAATGGTTTGGAAGCGGCTTTGAGATTGAAGGAGATGATGCCGGCAGTGAAGCTCATCTTCCTGACGATGAACGAAGATCCAGACTTGGCAGTGGAAGCAATGCAGCGCGGAGCTTCTGGCTACCTGTTGAAGAGTTCAGCCGCTTCCGAATTGATACGCGCGATCCAAATGGCTTTGAAGGCGAAATCCTATATTACTCCGCAGATAGCGCGGGGAATGCAGAAAGCGTTTATCAATAACCCGCGGCCAAGAATGCGCGCCAAGGCTTTGACCCCTCGTCAGCGCGAAGTCGTACAACTCCTAGCCGAAGGAAAATCCATGAAGGAAGTTGCTGACGTCCTACACGTGACCCCGCGGACAGTGGCATTTCATAAATACCGCATTATGGAAGAACTTAGCCTAAAAACGACCGCAGAGTTGATACAATTCGCGATCAAATCGCGGATTCTTGTGCCCTGACCCCACTTGTCGGTTGCTTTTCTCACTATCATTATTATTAGTGCTTTGCGCCTCATCTCAAAAAGAGTTGTCGGGTCAAGCCAAATGTTCCGGCAAAGTCTATAAATTCTGCCAGTTTTTGTTTTCGATGCCAGTTGTGAGCTTTCTTTTCAGCACACAGAGGGGCGGCGGATGGGAATAGCGGGGTCCATTCGCAGCCCGTCCGTTTTTGTTCGTCCCTAAGGCAGCGAAGAATTCTGTGAAACAAATTGCATGCATTGGGGTCGCCACTCCCAGACTGACTTCTTCCTCTCGGCCCAAAGCTCGTTGCCAAGTCGGGACTTATTGCAAAGGCCAATCTCAGTTCTTGGAGCCGCCCACCAGGTCGCAGTGTGTTCGCTAATGTTGCTCCTGTTGCTCGGAAAATGCTCATTCTGATTGGCAGAACAATCTTGGGCGCGTCCCCGCAAGCCCGCGCATTGGGGCCAGAATGCTGGCGCGCTCTCAGAAATTCTGTCAGTTTTGCCAGTTTCGCAGTCACCCCCTTATCTCTAAGGTCTCGATAGTTGCTCGAAGCTGCTCGTTTCCGTGCAGGAGGTGGATTCAATGAAACAACGAGTTTTCAGAGCATTTTGCGGCATCCTGGGCGGAGCGTTTCTACTCAGCGTCACCGCCTTTGCACAAGACACCAAACCCGGGAAACTGAAGATTTCGGTTTCCCCCAAGCAGGCTTACACCTTTGTCGACGGCAAGGCGATTGGTCCGGGCAATCGGACCATTAAGCTGGACGTTGGGACGCACCATTTGGTGGTGGCCAATTATGGTTTCAAATTCGTGGAACAGGACATCTCCATCGATCCGGATCATACGCTGCCGTTGGACATAAGACTGGAACCCGCCGGCGCAGAAGTGCCCGGCCCGCGAGGACGCATCCAAATTGAAGTTGGCATGAGGCGTGTCGGTGACGCTGCCGTTCTCCTGAACGGTACTAAGCCTCAATACTTCGTGGGACACGTCGACGAGTTCAACAACGACATAATTAAACACCAAGAGTTGATCGTGCCGGCAGGCCAGCATGAGCTGACGGTCACCAGGTACGGCAAGGAACTGTGGACCGGTCTGGTTACCGTTGGCGCCAATCAACGGGTGATAGTTGACATCTCAAATGGGAAACAAGTCACCAAAGATTGGCCTCGCGGATCGAATGAGCTTGGCGGTGGCGTACAACGTTTCAAAGCGGGGACTGCAAGTGCCACGATTGCCATCGCTCCCGTCAGCGGAACCGTTTCGGCCAATCCGCCAAATATCAACTGCAGCCAAAATACGCAGTTGGCGTGGACTTCGAGCGAGACTGTCGAGGCCGATATGAGTGGTATGAGCCCGGTTCCGACGAGCGGCGAAAGGACGGTTTCGCCACGACAAACGACGGTGTACGAACTGACCGCAAAAGGCCCAGGGGGAGTCACCAAACCGAGCACCACTGTCGAAGTGAACACCACCGTGCAGTCTTCTGTGAGTGCTTCACCGACCGAGGTGCGTTACCGCCGCATCGGGGATAAGGTCATCGAGCCGGGAAACACCACGCTCAACTGGTCCTCATCCAACTCCGATAAGGCTTCCATTGATCCACTTGGGGCCGTTGACACCACCGGTACTAAGTCTGTAACGCTCAGTCCAAAGCAAACGAGCGACGGCCCTGTAGATGAAGAATTCAAGTACACTCTGACAGCGACGAACGTTTGTGGCGGCTCCGATACAAACACCGTCGCCGTGCGCTTGAAAGGTTCCATCGAACCGATTCCAGCGGTGCTGCTCAACAGTGTCTTCTTTCCCACCGACTATCCTACGAAGAAAGACCCAGCGCTCGGGCTTGTTCGCAGTCAGCAGGACACGCTGCGGACGCTTGCAGATGGATTCAAAAAGTACCTTGAGTATGACCCGGACGCGAAGCTTACGATTGGCGCCTATGCTGACGAACGTGGCCAGAATAAATACAACCAGGCCCTGACGGAACTGCGGGCTCAGCGCGTCAGGGACTTTCTAGTTTCAGAAGGCGTCGCTGCCGAAAAAGTCGACACGGCAGCCTATGGAAAGGATAAACCCCTCGACAAGGCAACCGTCATTGACTTGCAAGCGCGAAATCCTAACGTAACTCCGAAAGACCGCATAACCAAGTTCCGTGCAACCTGGCTCGCTTACAATCGCCGGGTGGACGTTATTCTGCTTCCCACAAATGCCGAATCGGCGCGTTTCTATCCTCAGCAGGCTGCTGATTCACAAATCATTTGGCAGAGGCCGAAGCCAGCACGCAGTGTGGTTGAAAAGAGTAATTAAGTATCCCGGGAAAAGCATCCCATCCGAGGTACCAATTCTTTCGCCCGCGGCCCGCTCTGAAGAGGAAAACAGAGCGGGCCGTCCTTTTCTACTCGAGGTCTTGAGTGCGCTGTCTGTCGACAAACCTACGACCACATTGGTGGATCCTTTTGGTGCTTCTCTTTAGCACATTGCATTGGGCCCTTGCACCCATGCTTGTCATGGCGCAAGAAATGAGAGCCAGCCAAAGCCAGGATTCTTCTTCCCCAACACCCGGAGGTCCTCTCGGGGGTTCAGAGCCAGCTAACCAACACGAGGAACCACAAAAACACGCATCCCAGAAACGCGCGGCCTTCGTTGTTGCACCTCTTCCAATCTCCAGCCCGGCTGTGGGTTCGGGAGTCGTGCCCGTGTTGGCCTATATTTTCCCCACTAGCAGCAGCGACAAAACGTCTCCCCCTTCTGTAGTCGGAGCTGTAGGCCTTGTCACCGATAACGGCAGCCGGGCGCTCGCTTTGGGTGGCGAGGTGTACTTCAAGAAGAACTCCTATCGAACCACCACGATCTACGCTCGAGGAAATCTGAATTATGATTTGTACGGGCTGGGCTCCGGTGATTCGCAACCACGGCTGCCTCTCAAACAGACCGGTCAATCGGTCTTCGAAGAGTTTCTGCGTCGCACATGGTGGAAACTCTTCCTCGGGCCTAGATTTCTTTGGGGAAGCTCCCTGATTACAGTTAGACCGAACAATCTCGGGACAGCCCCGCTTCCACCCGACCTTGGACTCAATACCAATCTAACGGCCGTGGGTTTCCGGTTGAACCGCGACACCCGACCCAACCGTTTTTATCCGACTGCTGGAACATTTCTGGATTTCACCGCTGATTTCTTTTCCGACGTGCTGGGAAGCAAATACTCGTTTGAGAGCTACAAACTCAACTTCAACAAATACTGGAATCTGGCGCAAAACCAGGTGCTTGCATCCGGCTCGTTCGCTTGCTTTACCGGCGGCGAGCCCCCCTTCTACGGAAACTGCATCTATGGCACGAATAGTCAATTACGCGGATACACCGCCGGACGCTATCTTGATCGTTACATGTTCGGCACGCAGTTGGAATATCGGCTGGTCTTACCCAAGCGGTTCGGCCTGGTGGGGTTCGCCGGCTTGGGAGAGGTTATCCCGGGCGGCAATCAGCCGTTTAGAGCCAAGAACTTCCTGCCGAGTGGCGGCGGCGGTGTCAGGTTTGAACTAAGCACGAAGTATCACGTAAATCTGCGAGTTGACTTCGCGCAAGGCAAGGACAGTCACTCCTGGAGCATGGGTGTGGGAGAAACCTTTTAGCTCCTTGCACTACATTTTTACTAGCCTCTCGTCTGTAAATTCTGACAGGTGCGACCTTTTGGTGCGAGCAGTACAAGTGTGACCTGGCACCCTTACAAATAACGACAAATCTCGAATTACGGGCACGATCAGGAGGAGTACGCGACATGCGAAAAACGATGGTATTTATCTTTGCCGCCCTCATGTTCTTCTTTTCAGGCGAGGCTTTGGCTCAGACAGAGACCGGCCAGATTAGCGGTACGGTGCTTGATCCGCAGAACAACGCGGTTCCCAACGCAAAGATTACGATTCGCAACACGGGCACCGGGGCTTTACGTGAGACAGCGTCCAACGATCACGGCGCCTTCATAGTCACCAACTTGCTGCCTGCAAAATACTCAGTCATGGCGGAGGCACAGGGGTTCGCCAAACTCGAACAACAAGTTGATTTGCCACCCGGCGGGAGGGTTGCATTGGAAGTAAAGCTCCAGGTGGGCAAGGTGGGCGAGACGGTTGAGGTTTCTGCCACGGCGTTGGCAGTCAACACGGAAAACCAAACTGTCGGCCAGCTAATCACCTCGAATGACCTTGCGAACCTACCCCTGCTAACGCGGAACCCCTATGACCTCGTTGGCGGAGCGGCCAACGTTTCTAGTGCTGCCGATGCAGGACTGACTATGCGGGGGGCAGGATATAACATCAACGGGCTGCGATCTGCGGGCACAAACATTCTGCTGGACGGGGCTGCAAACAATGACGAGTTCACTGCCTCGGTTGGCCAAACTGTTCCGCTGGACTCCGTACAGGAGATCAATGTTTTGACGAACAATTTCACCGCCGAATACGGTCGCGCATCCGCAGGCGTTGTTAACGTGACAACCAAATCAGGCACCAACGGCTTCCACGGCACCGCCTATGAGTTTGGCCGTTATTCGGCGTTGGCCGCGAATACCTTCGATAATAATGCCAGGGGAATCGCAAAGCCTGGTTTCACGCGGAATCAGTTTGGCTATTCCGTCGGCGGTCCGATCAAGAAAGATAAGTTGTTCTTCTTCCAGAGCACCGAATGGCTTCGCGTCAGGAGCTCGGCGACGGCCATCGTCAATGTTCCCACGCCGCAACTTATTGCTGCTGCCGGTCCCAATACACAACAGTTCTTCAACGCGTTCGGCACCCTGCGGTCGAACTTTATACAGCTCAAGACGTACACTCGCGATCAGTTGACCGCCGCCGGGATCACCGCTTGCCCGCCCGCGCCCAGCACATGCGACACAGACTTCCCGGTCGGCAGTACGACGCCAATGTTTGCTCAGGGCCAATACTCGGTCCCATCAGATTCGGGCGCCGGTTTTCCCCAAAATACCTATTACATCGTGGGTCGTGTGGATTGGAACGCCACTTCAAAGACTCAATTGTATGGGCGCTACGCGCTCGAAAAGGGAAACCTGTTTACCGGCAGTGTGACCAATAGCCCTTACGCCGGGTACGATTCGGGGCAGTCAACCACAAACAATAGTTTCTTGCTCTCTTTAATTCATAGCTTCAACTCAAGGCTGACCAGCCAGTCGAAGATTGTTTTCAACCGATTGAATCTGCTACAGCCGCTCGGAGCCAATCCCGTTGGTCCGACCCTGTACATGAATTCTGTTTCAGCTCCCAAAATTGAGGGGAATCTCATTGGCATGCCGGGATATTCCCCTTTCACTCCGGGCAACGCCATCCCTTTCGGGGGCCCACAGAACTTTGTCCAGGCTTACCAGGATCTCAGCTCAGTCCATGGACGTCACACGTTCCGCTTCGGTGGTAATTACACCTACATCAGAGACAACCGGAGTTTTGGCGCCTATCAGGAGGCTGTTGAGGCCCTCAGCAGCACAACGAGCTTCCGTACAAGTGTTGAAAGCTTTCTGAATGGCGTCCTTGGACAGTTCCAGTCTGCTATCGATCCGCAGGGAAAATTCCCGTGTGGCGCCTCAGGCGTTGTCCCGGGCTGCACCGTGACGCTCCCGGTTGGCCCACCAGTATTTGCTCGGAGCAACCGTTACCATGAATTCGGTACTTATTTCGAGGATTCATGGAAGGCAACAAACCAATTGACATTCATCTTGGGAATGCGTTGGGACTACTTTGGCGTCCAGCACAACAAAGACCCGAACCTGGATTCGAACTACTATGATGCTCAGGGCGGCAATATCTTCACCAACATCCGCAATGGCAGCGTAGCCACAGTTCCTAACAGTCCTATTCATGGGCTATGGAAGAAAGACTGGAATAACTTTGGCCCGCGCATCGGTGTAGCCTACGACCTCTTCGGCAATGGCAAGACAGCCCTGCGCGGCGGGTGGGGCATTTCCTATGAGCGGAATTTTGGTAACGTAACGTTTAACGTTATCCAAAACCCGCCGGCGTACTCAGTTATCTCTATCCTGCCTGTTGATGTTGGCGGCACCATTCCCATCACCACGGACAACGCGGGTCCTTTGGGAGGTTCGACCGGATCCAAGGCCCTTCCTAAAGTCAGCCTGCGAAATGTGAACTCCAATATTCTCACGGCATATGCGCATCTCTGGAGTGCCGTACTCGAGCATCAATTGACGCGCAATTTCATAGTGGCTGCTGAATACAACGGGTCCAAAGGCGTGGACCTCTACTCCATTGAAAACCCCAATCGGCCGGGCGCCGGAAACGTATATCTCGGTGATCCCTGCCCAACTACGCCATGCGCGCCCGCCGACCTTACGCGACTGCAGAATTTTCAATATAGCAACATCAACCGCCGCGGCGACAACGGCTTTTCTCACTACAACAGCGTAGCCGCCCGCGCAGAGCTGACGAACCTGGGCAATACGGGATTAAGCCTGCATTCAAGCTATACGTACGCTCACGCCATCGACAATATCAGCTCCACCTTCAGCGAGTCCAACAACAATGCAAATCTGGGACTCCTGGATCCCTTCAATCCCAAGATTGATAAGGGCAACTCTGATTTCGACCTGCGTCACCGCTTCGTATTCTCTGGTACCTGGGACATTCCGTTCGCGCGGAACATGACCGGCGCGGCTAAAGGATTCCTGGACGGGTGGACAGCCGCCCCCATCATCACAATCCGCGGGGGCTTCCCATTCACCTTGTTCGATTGCACAAACGCCTTCACGACTTGCATGCGTGCGGTCCAGACGTCCTCTCATGCGAAAACCGGGTCAGCGAGACCGGATCCCAGCGGCGCCGCGAACACCTTTGACTACTTTGACTTCAGTTCCGGATTTGACAGCACCTACGTCAACCCCGTCGCCGGCATCTCTGACTTCGGTCCGTTTCCGAAGAACATGTTGACGCGCGGCTACTTCTATGGCCCCGGCGCCTATACCATCGACCTCGGCGTGTACAAGACTACGAGAATCACCGAGCGAGTCAGTGTGCAGCTTCGTGGCGAGTTTTTTAACATGCTGAATCACTCCAACATGTGGCTTACGCTTAGCGACAACGACCTGTCTTCAACCACGACCGTGCATGCCCAAAAAGGCGTGCCTCCGGTCAATGCGAACGAGCGCAGGAATGTCCAACTGGCACTCAAGTTGATCTTCTAGTTCGCGAGACTTGATTTTTTTTGCCGGGAGACCTGTGGGTCTCCCGGCATTTCGCTTTTTGCCTTGGCACAGCTTATTTGATTTTGCTAGAATCCGCCCAACCCGGCGGAGGCCGCCTTGCGGCCATATTGCAAAACCAAGCAAAATTTCTCTCTGTACTTCCTTGTTGCGACTAACGCAGCTTTATTGCTGTTTATGTGCCCGGTCGCCTCGGGCCAGGCCGCACTCCCAACGCCAGACCACGTGGGGAAGGTGCTCGTCCGCGTTCGCGATCGAGTCAATGAAGAGCAACTCGCACAGGTCCAAGTACAGCTCATTCGTTTCCCCGGGGGGGTTGTGGGTGAGCAATTCACAGGTTCAGACGGCAGTGTTCAATTCTCGGGTCTCTCTGTTGGTGCCTTTACCGTCCGCGCCTCATGCCAGGGCTACGAACCTGGGGAGGCTCAGATTGATTTGCGCAATAGCGATCGGACACTCCAAAGTGTAGACATTGCGCTCATGCCCCGCAGGCACGATAAGAGCGAGGTGCTCAATGGTGTTGTCGCTGCTGAAGTTCTAAAGATACCCGGCAATGCCAGGAAGGAATTCGAACGCGGCAGCCGACTTCTCAACGAGAAGAAGGATTTCATTCGCAGCATTGCGGCGTTTCAGCGAGCCATTGCGCTGTACCCGCGCTATGCGGATGCCTATTTTCTGATGGGCGCAGCACAAATGCAGACTAGTGCTGCTTCTGATGCGGAAGCCTCTTTGAGAAAGGCAATTGCGCTGGATGCTCGCAGGGCTGCCCCGTATTATCCTTTAGCGCTATTGTTGTTTGGGCAGCACCGCTACGACGAAGAAAGCGAGCTTCTTCTAGAAGCGCAAAAGCTGGACCCCACCGACTGGCGCTGGCCTTTCGAGCTGGCTCGTTGTCAGGCGGAGCAAGGTCAGTGGGAAAGCGGGCTGCGGTATGCGGTGGCCGCCAGCGGGAGCACGAATGCCCCGCCCAAAGTGCATCTATTGATGGCCGACATCTACGCGAATTCTGATAGACCACGCGAAGCGGTCGTGGAACTCGAACTGTTCACCAAGCTTGACCCAAAGAGCTCTTATATGGAACGGGTACGGGAAGTTCTTCCCCTTCTTCGCCAGCGCGCGGCCGCTTCGGCTTCGCCTCTCTTAAGTCCCGCTGACACAGTCCGGAAATAGCAAAAGAACTGATCTGATTCTCCCCCGTGAATATCAAAAAGGAGTTCTCCGCTCGCTCGCACGGCAGCAACACTGTCAACTTTAACAGGTGCGAGCCCCTGGGAAGCGCTACAAATTGCGCAATGCGCAGGATGGTCGCGATTCTCAAGATTAAAAGTCACTGACAACGAGGAGCCTCGATGCTGCCCACACGAAAAGGATTTGCTCATTTGAGGTTACATGGCCGCGCAGGGATAGCTTTGCTCGCAATTTCCCTGGTGTTTCTTTTCTCGACCTTGAGTTGGGCACAAGAGCACGACATGGCCAGCATGCCAGGAATGAATATGAGCTCGCCAGCCGCGTCCGAAGGGCCGGCGCAAGCGGCTAAGCATCTTGCTGACAAAAAAGAGAGTGAGTTCAATCATCACTTGGCAGGGTTGTTTGTGATAGTCGCCGGGATGTTCATCCTCTCGGAGAGTTATCTGGCAAAACGGTGGCCTCTGGCCCACTTTTTCTGGCCTATGTGTTTCCTTGCCGTCGGCCTTTTT
>Ga0126369_10001162_pt1 | contig 18032 bp, 19 predicted proteins | sample PanSoiMetaPlot_1_FD_109646 | JGI IMG/M metagenome (GOLD analysis project Ga0126369, IMG submission 109646) | Tropical forest soil microbial communities from Panama - MetaG Plot_1 | ecosystem: Environmental > Terrestrial > Soil > Tropical forest > Bulk soil | place: Panama | collected 2016-02-17 | reverse complement strand
GGCGAGGCGATCGTCTACCCGTCGACCATGCTGCACGAGGTCGTGCCGGTCCGATCCGGCCAGCGTCTCGTCTCGATCACCTTCATCGAGAGCCACATCCCCGACGAGCACCAGCGAACACAGGTTTACGAGCTCAATGAAATCGCGGCGATCGAGGGGCTGTCGATGAAATGGGAGAGCCGCGTTCGCCTCGACGTTGTCCGACAGAACCTGATGCGGATGTGGTCGACGACCTAGCTCCTAGAGTGCCCCGCCGGTAACAAGCTCCGCGAGCGCGCTGTTCGCCCTGGCTTGGCCCTCGAGCCAGGCCATTCCTTTGCGAATCTCCCCCCGGTTGTCGCGGCGCGAGTCCCGAAGAACCTCGGCGCGAACCTCCGGCGTATAGGCGTGCTCCGGCGCCTTGGAATAGCGCGTCAGCGCGGGGCTTCGACCCACCATGGACAGAAATCGTGCGTCGTCGCCCATGCCGAAATGGATCGCCACCCGCTGCATGCCGTCCGTCACGGACGAGAGGAACGCATCGAAGTCCAGCGCGATAACCCGTTCACCGAAACGCTTGAGCGTCTCGCGTTGCGTGCAGCTTTCCGCGAGCCAGCTCAGCGCAGCAAGCTCGCCGATGGACAGCTGATGCAGGGGGGGAAGTGGCACCGTGACGCGCTGCTGCAGCCGTCGCATCCGCTCGGGGCCGTGTCCGCGCAAATCGAGAGGCGAATTCTCTCCAGCGAGAAGGGTTGCGAGATACGGTTCGGCTCGGACGTTGAGATAGATCGCGCGCGAGCGCTCGCTGGCCGACAGGATGGGCGCAGCCAGGCGGCCCACGCTGCTCGTGGCTTTCACGACAACGGTGCGCGTCGTCTCGTAGGCGCGACTCCACAGGCGCAGGAATGTCTGAAGAATGCGCTCGAATTGTCCGGGGCTCAGGAGCGAATCGGCGCGGGGCAAGGCGTCGGACGCATCCGCCAGCGTTCTGAGCGGCAGCGGCTCTCGCACTGACAGGACGTCTCCCTTCTCGTCGAGCAATCGGCTCAGCAGCGTGGAACCGACGTGCCCCGTGTGAAAGATGAAGTGCAGGGGGCGCAAGTTCCTCGCCAGTTGCGCAGCCTGGACGACACGATCGACGGGAACCCACACACCTTGTGTCGCAGGGCCCAGGATGCGGTCGTCCAGAAAGCTCGCCGAGCGGTAAGCAGTCGCGTCGAGCAGAATGAGCAGGACGGCTCCCCGGATGAGGTCGATCTGCTGCGGATAGGCATCAGGCGATCCCGGCAATCGCGCCAACAGGTCGTCGGCAGGGGAGGCCGAACCGTTAGAGGTCATGAGGAAGGGTACCCGGGTCTGGTCTGTTTACTCTAAATACCCGGGCAGCGAGCGACCGAGTTTTCGCTTTCAGCGGGGAATCTTGGACGCGGAACGGCGCAGACGCCGGGACCCACAAATAGGTGTACGATTCTGGAGGTCACGGCCTTTTTGACGAATCAACGGAGGGGCCCATGAAGCTGCGGACATTCGCATTTATTACCGTTGCTACGATCGCGGGCGCGGGTTTCGCGTCAGCCCAGCCGGCACCACCGCCGGTCGGCAGTCAGCTTGTAACGTGGCTGTCCCAAAATCTGGACGAGGTCTACCTGCGGCCAAACACCAACTGGGCCGGTTACCACAAGGTTATCATCGACCAGCCCAAGGTCGTCTTCGATCGATACTGGCTCAAGAGCATGAACTCGACACGCGATGTGTCGCGATGGATTACGCCAGCCGACCAGCAGGACATCGCCGACAATCTGACGGTCGTCCTTGGGCGTGCAGTCGGAAGCGAATTTGCGACCCGTGGCTACGAGGTGGTCAAGGATCCCGGCCCAGATGTGCTGCGGGTGAGCCCCACGGTGGCCGATTTCTTCCTTAACGGTCCCGATGTGACGTCCTCGAACCTGAGTCGCGAATTCACGCAGGATGCGGGGCAAGCAACGCTCGTCTTGGAAGTGCGCGACTCGGTCACCGGCGCCGAGCTCGGTCGCATCGTTGATCGCAGCCTCGCCCGCGAAGAGTTGAGAAACAGGGCCAAGTTCGCCAACCGCACCACGCAAGTTTCAAACCTCTTCTGGATGGATGGCCTGTTCAGGTCGTGGACCGGCTATTGCATCAAGGAATTTGCAATGGCGTCGGACCGCGTAAAGACCTCATCCGCGCTCACGCAGGAGCCGCTCGCCAGCGCCAGTCGCTGAAACGGGATTCAGCTTCGAGTACATTCGGCGGCCTTGTGCCGCCGAATGTTCATTTGAGCCGCGTTACCTTGATCAGGCCGTTGCGGCCGTCGATGATCAGGTTGTAGCTGTTGAAGAAGCCGCGCTCGATAGTCACTTTCATCGTCGAGCCTACCGCCGGAATGAGGATATCGGAGCTGTCGGCGTCGAGCTGCCTCCACACCTGGCCGTTGGCGAGGGTGAAAATAGCCTTGCCATAGGGCGTCTTGCCGAATTCGATCACGCTCGAAGTGATCTGGGTGATCTCTGGCTCTGGCGGAGGAGGTTCTGGTTTGCCGAACTGCTCGACCTTGGTGACCGGTACCGGCGGAGCTGGAAGGCCGAACGTCTCCGGGGTAGTGCCGGCTGGTTTCGCCGGGGCCGCCGCCGGCGGCGGTGCTGCCGGCGCACTCTTCGCGCGAGCGGCATCGTCATAGCATTTCAGTCGCTGGGCCGCGTCGGTGATGCTAGCGCATTTGGCAAACTCAGTCAGCGCGTCTTGCGCCGCGTCGGCGTGTACCTGCCCGGCGGCGAAAGCGGTCGTGACCATCAGGACTGGGACTGATATTCGCATTTGAGGCTCGCGGTTATCGGCAAAAGAAAGTCAGACGCCCCAGGCGGGCTTCTCGCCGCCGTAGGCATCAATCGCTTCGAACATCGCGCCGACGAGCACCCGCTCTTCTTCGGTGAGCTCGGGTCGCCAGACGTCGAAAAGAAGTATCACGCGGGCCTTGTCGCTGCCGTTCCAGGCTTCGTGCTCGATCGTATCGTCGAACAGCCACGCTCTGCCCTCGATCGGGGCGCGCGTGTCGTTTCCGACGCGCAAGGCACAATCGCGCGGGACGATCAAGGGCAGGTGGCAGATCAGGCGCGTGTTGATGAGCCCGCAGTGCGGCGGAATCCGCGCGCCGGGACGCAGGAGCGAGAACAGGATCGACGGCGATCGGCTCTTCAGACGGCAGAGCGGCGCGTCCGCCAGCGCCTCCATTGTGCGGGGACACCGTGTGGCGTTCTCGGCGACGATTTCCCCGTCCTTCCAGAGGTAGAACGCGCTCCAATCCGGGTTATCCTGCATCCCATCCTGCTCTTTGCGGGGACGCTTCGGGTGGCCCTGTACATAGGGCGTAAATGCAGACTCCTGCTTTTGCACCTCCATCAGCTCGGCTCGGATGTCCACGGTTGCTGCTTCCACCTTGTCGAGCCACGGGAACCGACTCCGGTCGTAGAACTGGACCTGCGGTAGCTCGGGGAAAAAGTAGTTGAGCGGTTGCTGGAAGTAGATCTTCTTCCGTCCCAGCAGGATCTCGAGTGACTGGCCGAACCGGCCTGCCGAGCGGCCTTCGACGAGACCATGCGCGGCCAGACGGCTGCGCAGAAAGCCTTCGTACTGAGACGCGTAGCGCTCGCACATGGCCTGCGCCCGGGCGAGTTCGTCGCGGAGGTCCGTTGCAAGCTCATTCTCGGGCGGTGCGATCTGCACAGCGAAGCGGTAAAACGAAGACGCGGCGCGCGCATCGCCGCCCTCGGCAAGACAGTCGCCCTTGAAGATGAGTGCGCGCAGATTGCGGGGATCGAGTGCCAGCGCTTTGTCCACGGCGCTGAGCGCAGCCTCCCGATCGTAGAGGCGGTGGCACGCGTAGGCGAGCCCGAGGCAGGTCGAAGCATCGGCTTGACCCGCAGTGACTACGCGTTCGAAGGACTCACGAGCCCGCTGCGCGTCGCCTCTCCGCAGGGCCTCCACGCCGGAGCGCGCAAGAGCATGGGCGTCGATGGTCGGTGTTTGCATGGCCGCGAGTGTAGAGGCCTCCGACTTCCTGTCGCAAGCCCCCGGATCGGGCGGTGACGGAGCGGATTCGCATCCCGCGAGGCGGGAAATGTGTTAAAAGGAGCCGCGGAAAAAGGGCGGGCTCGGGGAATGCAGCACGGAGGCTCGACCTTTTGGTTGTAAGCAACCGAACTCAAGGGAAACCCATGAAGAGAATCCTGACCACCGTGCTGTTCGCAACGGCGGTGATCGCAGCACAGCCGGTTTTCGCGGAGGACAAGGCCGCGGACGTGACCGACATGCAGGCGCTGAGAACGGCAGTTCGAACCGACAAGAAGGCCTTCGTCGCGTCCGTGCTGAAGCTGACTCCGGCCGAGGCCCAGAGATTCTGGCCCCTTTACGACACTTATCAGCGCGAGCTCGATGCGGCCAATCGTCGTGTGACGCTGGCCGTCGAAGCCGTCGTACTCAAGGAAGGGTCGTTGTCGAATCTTTACGCGAGATCGCTGGCCAATGAGCTGATCAGCGCGGACGAGGCGGAGGTCAAGGCGCGACGGAAGCTCTATACGAGCCTGACCCGGCGTGTGCCTGGAAGAACGATGCTGCCGGCCGTCAAGGTTGATCGTTACCTGCAGCTCGAAGCCAAGATCCGCGCCATGCAGGACTACGATATCGCTTCGACGATTCCGCTCGTGAGGGAGAAGTAACGAACGCTTCGGGCCCTGCTCGGCCGGCCCAGCCCCGTGATGGGGGAACGGGCAGGCCGAACTGGTTGGTTTAGATCTGCTCCTTGGACCTGGCGCGGACCATCTCCGAACCCCGCGCCGAAACGATGTTCGAGTCGCGTGTGCCGACAATCTCAATCGCGGGAATGACTACGACCTCAACCTGCTGCGGTGTGATCGATGTCGAAAGTCTCGCCGGGGCGACCACTGCGACGCCGATGATGACCGCTGTGACAGCCGCAGCGGCGAGCCCGAGGGCTGCGCGGGGGGTTGGGAGTACGTAATGTCTCATGGTTTTCTCCTTGGATATGCTCGGCTTCTGGGTACTTGGATGCTTCGTATCGACGATCCGGATTCAAGTTTTCAGGGGGCTCGCTTGGTATGCCTGGATCGTAGGCAGGCTCGCCGAAGCCCTCAAGAAGCTCGCGACGAAGCGCGCGAATCGCCGGGCGAGTGCCCTGGGCGCGCGACGAAGCGCAAGGCTTTTATTGCGTCACGCGAGTTCAGATGGACTTTTCAACGCTTTTGTGTAAAATCTTGCGGCTTTCTAAAGAGAGGCTTGGCCCCGGCCCCGGGGCCAATGCGTTTTGGCGATTGCGCGGCCGGCCAGAGATGGCGACCTGCGGTGGTGTTCCCGAGTGTTGCAAGGGGAGCTGCCGGGCGGTGCCAGCGGCATTCCAAGAACCTGGCCCGCACTCAGCAGCCAGTGTGACTGCCACCTGCCAACTTTCTGACGGAAACAACCTTCTGCCTGGAGACAACATGTTGAAGATCATCCGTACGGCCGGATTGGCTGTGGGCCTGCTGATCGCAATTGGCGCAACGACGGTGCCGCAGTTCGCCCATGCGCAAACGCAGCCGGCCGCACCGGCCGCGTCGTCTGAATCGACGCCGGCCCCGGCCGCGCCGATGGCTGCACCGCGCGCGACTACCGCCACCGAAGTCGTCGAGAATCCCTACGGCCTGGAAGCACTGTGGAAGGGCGGGGACATCGTCGCCCGGATCACGCTCGGCATCCTAGTGATCATGTCGATGGGAAGCTGGTACGTGATCATCACCAAGGTATACGAGCAGGCCAGGATGGGCGCACAGGCACGCGCAGCTGAGAAATCATTTTGGAAAGCTCCCTCCGTGCGACAGGGAGCGGAAGGACTCAAGAGCGGCAGTCCGTTTCGCTTCATCGCTGAATCCGGCCTCGAGGCTTCCAGCACGCACACGGGTCTTCTCGGCAACGTCGATCTAAACACCTGGGTTTCGATGTCGATTCAGCGTGCGATCGATAATGTGCATAGCCGAACCCAGGACGGGCTCGCATTTCTAGCCACGGTTGGATCGACCGCGCCCTTCGTCGGCCTCTTCGGCACGGTCTGGGGGATCTATCACGCATTGACGGCCATCGGCATCGCGGGGCAAGCGTCGATCGACAAGGTCGCGGGACCGGTGGGTGAAGCGCTGATCATGACCGCGCTCGGCCTTGCAGTCGCGGTTCCGGCAGTGCTCGGGTACAACTGGCTCATCCGCCGCAACAAGACCGCGCTGGACCAGGTTCGCGGATTCGGTGCCGATCTGCACGCAGTTCTGATGAGCGCACCAAAGGCCGCGGCGCACGCGCACGCGGCTCCCGCCAGGGGCTAACTCATGGCGATGGGTGTCGGCCCTTCGATCGACGACGAGGAAGTCGTCTCGGCGATCAATACCACGCCGCTCGTCGACGTGATGCTGGTGCTGCTGATCATCTTCCTGATCACGATTCCGGTGGTAACGACGTCGATTCCCGTGCAGCTGCCGAAGGAACGCAACGAGATCCGCGAGACCAAGCCCGAGAACATCACCTTGTCGGTTGATGCTCAGGGCCGGATCTACTGGAACGATCTTCGCATCCAGTCCACCAGCGCGCTGGTCGACCGCCTGAAGAAGATCTCGGTGCTCACCCCGCAGCCGGAAATCCAGATCCGCGGCGACGCTGGCGCGCGCTACGAGGGCGTAGGGCGGATCATCTACGCAGCGCAGCGTGCGGGCATCGCCAAGGTCGGCTTCATCACCGAGCCGCCGCCGAAGTCCGGCGGCTGAGCCGCATCCTTCGACTTCGAGTAGAGGATTCATCATGGCAATGAGTGTTGGTCCCAGCAGATCCGGTGATCCAGACGTCATGATCGACATCAACACGACGCCGCTGATCGACGTGATGCTGGTGCTGCTGGTCATGCTCATCATCACGCTGCCGATTCAGCTGCATGCGGTGAACCTCAACATGCCCGTCGGCAACCCACCGCCTCCCGTGATCCTGCCGCAGATCGTGAAGATCGACATCGACAACAACGGCACGACCTACTGGAACGGCGAGGTGGTGCCCGATCGGGCGACGCTCGAGGAGAAGATCAAGGCCGCAGCCGCGCAGAACCCGCAGCCCGAGGTTCACCTGCGCCCGGACAAGGCGTCGAAATACGGAGTCGCGGCTGGGGTGATGGCGTCTGCGCAGCGCCTCGGATTGACCAAGATCGGCATCGTGGGCAGCGAGCAGTTCATCTCGGAATAACCTGGGTTGCCAAGGCGGCCTGAACGCCGCCGGAGAACCGGAGTCATAGCGCAATGGATTTCGCACGGCAGCAGAGAGACCCGACCAGGCACCTCGTCGGAATCGCGGCCGTCATTCTGGTGCACGCTCTGGTGATCTACGCACTGGTGACGGGGCTTGCGCGCAAGGCGGTGGAGGTAATCAAGAAGCCGCTCACCGCCACCATCGTCGAGGAGATCAAAGCCCCGCCGCCGCCGCCGCCGCCGCCGCCGAAGAAGATCGAACTTCCCAAGGCGCCGCCGCCGCCCGAACAGCCCTACGTTCCACCACCGGATGTGCCCCCGCCTGTGACCACTCAGGAACCGGTCATCGCTGCCGTGGCGCCCACGCCGCCTCCTGCGCCCCCGGTGATTGCCCCGCCGGCGCCGCCGGCGCCGCCGCCACCGCCGGCCAAGCCCGCGATCGTTCGCAATCCGCAGCCGATCAATGACTGCGCTCCGTCGATGCCCGGAGAGGCGCAGCGGAAGAATATCGAGGGTACGGTCGTTGCGCTCATGAACGTAGATGAGAAGGGTGAGGTGACCGACGTGAAGATCAAGTCATCCGACAATCGCGTGTTCGAACGACCCGTGCTCAATGCGCTGAAGGAGTGCAAGTTTCGCGCGAGCGGCGACAAGTGGATCGGCGAGTGGGAGCTCGTCTTCAAGCTTCAGTGATTCGATAGCGCCTCGCGCTCCACCAAACGAAAGGCCGCCTCGAGGGCGGCCTTTTTCTTGATGCAGGTACGAGACGGCTACTCGGTTCGAGCGGCGAGGAAGAGCGCGCTCCAGGTGATTCCTCCGAGCAGGGTCAGGAGCAGCGCGAAGTCAGCCAAGCGGATCCGTTGACCGATGAAAAGCGTGACGATCCCGCGGAAAACGTCTTCGAACCACATCGGCAGCGCCGCGATCACCGCGACCGCGACCAGCGACCAGAGCGCGATCAAGATCGGCCGCCGCCACGATGGCAGCGCAGCAGGCTGCGGCAGTCGCTCGACGACCCGTGCCGTAAAGCCGTCGTCGGGCAGGTAGCTCGCTGCATGCTCGCGCGCGTCGGTGCGTAGCACCTGCTCGAGCCAGTCGTCAGCGTTCGTGTCGTGTGCGTTCATCGTCATGCGGCGGGAGCCCATGCGCCGAGCCTGGCTTTGAGCTTCTGCTTGGCCCGCAGCACGTGCGTCTTGACCGTGCCCACGGGACAACCCAAAACCACCGCGGCCTCCTCGTGCGACAGGTCATTATGGTAGCACTGGATGATGGCGGCGCGTTCGGCGTCGCTCAGCGTAGCCATTGCCCGCTCGAGGTCCACTTTGAGGGAGGCCGCCCGAGCGACCGGTTTCGCATCCTGCTCGTCTTCCGGAACGAGAGTATCGAGGTCAGCGTCGTCGGGCAGTGGAGATTCCTTCATTTTCCGCGCATCGGCAAGAAATGCGTTGTAGGCGATCCGGTAAAGCCAGGTCGAGAACTTCGACTCCTGCCGAAAGGACTTCAGGTTTCTGTAAGCAAGCAAGAAAGTCTCCTGGGCCAGATCGTCTGCCAACGCCGCATTGCCGGCGGTCAGCTTTCGCAAACAGGCGCGCACCGTCGATTGGTGCCGCCGCACGAGCTCGCTGAAGGCATGGCGGTCATCCTGAACCAGTACGCGGGCAATGAGTTGCGCATCGCTGACCGCTGGAGGTGACATGAACGGCAGGCATCAACGAGATTCAACCTCCACCGGGCCCTGACACGCTGCTATTGCCTTCGCGAGGTGCAACACTCGCGCCGCCGTTGCCCGCCTGCACACCGCCGGGCGGCGCATGCCGTCCCTCCAACCACCAGAGCGCGATGTACCCGACGCCGACGAACAGCAGGATCAGCCCGACCCAGCTCGATTCACCCTGCGCGGTGATCCAGTAAAGCAGGAAAGCGAGGCCAAGCATCGACAGGATGATGCCTTTGCGCAGGTCCGACCAGGCGACGCGCCTGCGCATCGCGGCCGCCTGCTGGTAGAGCTGCGGTGCAACGGTCGACGGCGATCCGTTGCTCGCCAACGCGTCCGCGGCCTGCGCGGGCGGGACCACGCCCTTTTCGGCGAGCTTGAGCATCGCCTCGTTCTGCAACCGCGTTCTGCGCAGCTTGTACCAGATGATGCCGATGAGCAGGATGACCGGGGTAAGGAAGATCGAGCCAACGATCAGAAAAACGAGGCCGATGATCCAGGGGTTCTTCTTGGCGATGCTCCACCCTGGGCCCGATATGTCGAAGTCCTCGTCGTCCCCGTCTATACGGATGTGCGCTGCACCACGCTTGCCTCTGGGCTTTGCATCCGAAGGCGTCGAATCCGTCGCTTGGTCGGGGTCGCTGCCCTTCGAGGCATCGACCGTGATCTTGACCGTGGCGTCGGTGAGATCCTTCGTCGTGCGCTTCGTAAGCGCGGGCGCGGCGTCGCCTTGGTTCCCGGCGTCGACCTTGGTCGCGGTATCGGCTGCCCGGACGTACGGCGTCCCGAGCGCCAGGGTTACGGCGAGCAGGAGGGCATGGAGCAGCGCCACCCAGGGGGCGCGAAAAGCGGCGGAGCGGGGCATCGGGAACTCCCGGAAGTTGTGCATTTGTAACTTAGATGAACCGAACCCCTCCAATGGATTCAAACGGATGCACGTCTGTCCGAGCGGAGGTTCTTAGGAGCCCATGCTATCATTGCGGACCCCGCGGCACCCCCTTTCCGGGGCGGCGGGCGCCCTTCGTAACCGGGAGACGTGACCATCCGCATTCGGCGCTTCCTCGCCTGTACCCTACTGGCCGTTGTGCTGGCGGCGGCCCCGGCGTTGGCGGCGGAAGACACGGTTACGCTGAACTTCGTCAATGCCGACATCGAGGCGGTGGTCAAGGCCGTCGCCGAGATGACCGGCCGCAACTTCCTGCTTGACCCCAGAGTCAAGGGAACCATCAACATCGTGTCTGCGCGACCGGTGCCCGTGAGCCTGGTCTATCCGACCCTCTTGTCGGCGCTTCGGCTGCAGGGTTTCACTGCGGTCGAGAGCGATGGACTGACCAAGATCATCCCGGAAGCCGACGCCAAACAGCAGGCGGCGCCGGTGAGCGTAGGTGCGGTTGCGGCCGGGCGCGACCGCCTGGTAACCGAGGTCTACGCACTGAAGAGCGAGTCGGCCGTGCAACTCGTCAACGTGCTGCGTCCGCTGATCACGCCGAACAACACTATTGCCGCTGTACCGACCGGCAACGCGCTGGTGATTACCGACTACGCGGACAACCTGAAGCGCATCGACCGCATCATCGCTTCGCTCGACGTCCCCCCTGCCGGTGAGCCCATCATCGTGCCGCTTCGCTACGCGTCAGCGATCGACCTGATCCAGATCCTCGGTCGCCTGCTCGCCGATGCCGGGGTTGCTCCGGGGGCTGCACCCGACCCGCAGCAGCGCGTAACGCTCGCGGCTGACCCTCGCTCCAACAGCATTCTGGTCCGCGCCGACAACCCGACGCGGCTTGCGCGCGTGCGGGCGCTGATCGAGCAGCTCGACACCCCCGGGCGTTCCGGCGGCAACATTTTCATCATCTACCTCAAGAATGCCGAAGCGCTGCGGGTTGCGCAGACGCTGCGCGGATTGCTGACGGGCGCCGGTAGCGACTCCGGGAGCGCCGGGGCGCCTGGGGCGCCAACCTCGCTCTCCGCATCGCTGAGCGCGATCGGCGGAAGCGCTACCAATCCGATGACCGCTCCAGTGCCGACACCCGCGGTTGCGACCACCCCCACCGCATTCTCGGCGGGCGGCGTGACCATTCAAGCGGACGTCGCGAACAACGCTCTGGTCGTAATGGCCCCCGAGCCTCTGTACAACAACATTCGCGCGATCGTCGAGAAGCTCGATACGCGCCGCGCACAGGTGTTCGTCGAAGCGCTGATCGTCGAGATTAGCGCCGACCGGGCATCCGAATTCGGGATTCAGTGGCTGTACCTACAGCCGAACACCAACAACACTTATGTGGGCGGGGGCACCAACTTCGGCACCCGCGGCGGCGGCACCAACATCATCGACACCGCGGTGAACTTCGGGAGTGCGGGGCAGGGACTCAATCTCGGGCTGATCCGCGGCACGATCACGATCCCGGGCCTGGGCACGATCACCAATCTCGCCATGCTCATCCGGGCGCTGCAGGGAGACAACACTGCCAACATCCTGGCGACTCCCAACCTGCTGATGCTCGACAACGAGGAATCGAAGATCGTCGTTGGCCAGAACGTTCCGTTCATTACCGGGCAGTATGCTCAGACCGGAAGCGCATCGACCGTGACGCCATTCCAGACCATCGAACGCAAGGACGTCGGCCTGACCCTGAGAGTGAGGCCGCAGATCACCGAGGGCGGCACGGTACGAATGGTGGTCTACGAGGAGGTGTCGCGCGTTTCGGACACTTCCAATCCGGCGGGCATCATCACCGACAAGCGCTCGCTCGAGTCGACGGTGCTTATCGATGACGGGCAGATCATCGTGCTCGGCGGCCTCATCCAGGACAGTCAGTCGGACGGCACGCAGAAGATCCCGTTCCTGGGGGACATACCGGTCGCCGGTGCGTTGTTTCGCTATGACACGCGCAGTCGGAGCAAGACCAACCTGATGGTTTTCCTGCGTCCGACCATCGTTCGCAACGCAGCCGCGGGCACGCAACTCACGACCGATCGCTACGACTACATCATCGGCGAGCAGAGAAGCATTCGGACCGATCCCAGCGTGATCCCGCCGGTATTGCCGAATCTGGATGACCCGCGCCTGCCGGTTACGCTGTTGCCGAAATCGCCGCTGTTGCCGCCGCCGTCGCAGATCCCGTTGCCGGCGCTGATTCCGCAGCTTCCTCCCCCTCCCGAGCCGAAGACGCCCTGAATCGCTTCAAGAGTGCGCATGGCTGCCGCCGTTAATTCCGAGTCGACGACCACCACCGGGTCTGCCCCGGCGCAACGAATTCCTTACGCATTTGCCCGAATGCATGGGGTGCTGCCGTTGCGCGACGAAGGCGAGGCCGTGCTGGTGCTAGCGCGCAGTGATGCTTCGGTCGAGGGAATCGCGGAGCTGAAGCGGGTGCTGCAGCGCCCGCTGAAGACAACCACCGTCAACGCCGAGCGGTTTGCGGCGGAGCTCGCCCGCGTCTACAACCAGGCGTCCGCGCCCGTGGCGCAGATCAGCGAGGACCTCTCGCGCGATACCGATCTCGCCCGGCTGCTGCAGGACATCCCCAAGGCCGAGGACCTGCTCGGCAGCACGTCGGACGCGCCGGTCATCCGGATGATCAACGCGCTCCTGCTCCAGGCGTTGCGCGAGCGCGCTTCCGACATCCATTTCGAGCCCTATGAGGCGAGATCGGTGGTGCGGTTCCGGGTCGACGGCATCCTCCACGACGTGATCGAGCCGCCGCGCGCGCTGCACGCGGCGCTCGTGTCGCGCTTGAAGGTGATGGCGAGTCTCGATATCGCGGAGAAGCGCCTGCCGCAGGACGGGCGTATGGCGCTGAAGCTCGGCGACAAGAGTGTCGACGTGCGCGTGTCTACCTTGCCAACCGGTCCCGGCGAGCGCGTCGTGCTGCGGTTGCTCGACAAAGACGCGGCGCGGCTCGACCTCACTGCGCTCGGGATGAGCGACGCGACGCTGGAAGCGATCGACCGCCTGATCCGCGAGCCGCACGGAATCGTCCTTGTCACGGGTCCGACGGGCTCCGGCAAGACGACGACGCTCTACGCGGCGATGTCGCGGCTCGACCGAAGCACGCTCAACGTCATGACGGTGGAGGATCCGATCGAGTTCGCGCTCGACGGCGTCGGACAGACGCAGATCAACCCGCGGATCGATCTCAACTTCGCGCGCGCGCTGCGATCGATCCTGCGGCAGGACCCCGACATCATCATGATCGGCGAGATCCGCGACCTCGAAACGGCGCAGATCGCCGTGCAGGCGAGCCTTACCGGGCATCTCGTGCTGGCCACTCTACACACGAACGACGCCGTCAGCGCGGTGACGCGCCTCGCCGACATGGGCATCGAACCCTATCTGCTGGCCTCGAGTCTGCTCGGCGTGCTGGCGCAGCGCCTGGTGCGCCATCTTTGCCCGGACTGTCGCGAGGCTGCACCGCCGACGCCCGGCGAAGCCGCGGTGCTGGAGCGGCTCGGCCTCGATCGGACGCTCGCGCTCTATCGCCCGGTCGGCTGCCCGGCTTGCGGTCAGGGCGGCTACCGCGGGCGAACGGGGATCTACGAGCTCATCGTCATCGACGACGCACTGCGCCGCCTCGTTCACGATCAGGCGGGCGAACCCGCGTTGCGCGAGGCGTGCAGCCGTGCCGGCGTGCGCTCTCTGGCGACCGACGGAGCACGCTGGCTCGCTGACGGCACGACCTCGCTCGCCGAGTTGCTGCGCGTCAGCGGCGCCGCCTCTTAAGCGATGGCCAAGGCTCCGCGCTCCTTTCTGCTCGAGCAGCTTCGCGCGCAGGCTGATGCCGTCGCCACGAAGCGTCTGCAGCAACTCAAGCTCTCGCACGAGCTGATCGATCGACTCCATCGGCGGCTTCACGCGGTATTCCAGTATTTCGACGAAGCCTGCAAGCTCCTCCAGGTCGTCTGTCCTCCGATCGAGCGCGAATACGTGCTTCCCGACATCGCGCGCTTCCAGGGGCTCACCTTCGAGCGCGGGAACGTCATGTTCCGCAAGCAGCGACTGCAGGACCGCGACGTCTACGATTACGTGGTCGTCTATTACAACCTCGCAGGAGAGGCGCCGGCGCCGTTTAGGGTCGCGATTCGCCATTCGCCGGAAATCGAGCGTGCACTGCACGGCGCAAACATCGAGTTCAAGTCCGAAAGCGATTCGAACGTGCGCGGGGGTGCGGCGTCGAACGTGATCCGCATCGCGCCAGGGCTGCGCTGCGAGGTGCGATTCGACCCGGATTTCGAATCCGAGCGCATCGTCGTGGCATTGCGCAACGTCGACCGATTCGAGCCGGTGATCCTGGATTTCCAGCCCGAGGCGCTCGACGTCCGCGCGCTCGATGACCTGGTCAACCTCATGCTCGGCAAGCCGAGCCAGTTTCTGCTGCGCGCTCCGCTGCGAGGCTTCAGCCGCTAGCGGACATGCTTTAGCCTCGCCAACGCCGTGCCCGCGTTTCGCTACGAAGCTGTCGACCAGGCGGGACGTCCGCGTCGCGGGATGCTGGAGGCAGGCTCGGCCCGCGCGGCGCGCGATGCCCTGCGAGGCGACGGGCTGTTCCCGACAGCGGTCGAGCCGGCAAGCAGCGTAGCGACGGCGCGCGTGGATGCCACGCGGCTCGCCTCACCGGTTCTCGCGCTCGTCACGCGCCAGCTCGCCACGCTCGTCGTATCGGGGATGCCTTTGGATCAAGCGCTCTCCGCAGTGGCCGAGCAGATGGATCACCCGACCGCGGCCCGTTTGCTCGGAGCCATCCGCGAGCAAGTCGCTGCCGGGGAGCCGCTCGCCGCCGCGATGTCGCGCTTCCCCAGGAGCTTCCCCGAGCTCTACCGCGGCCTGGTCGCAGTCGGCGCAGAAAGCGGCCAGCTCGGAAGCGTGCTGTCGCGGCTCGCCGACTATCTCGAGGCGAGGCTCGCTCTGCGCCAGAAGTTCAGCATGGCCCTGATCTATCCGGCGCTGGTCACGGTCGTTGCGCTGGCGGTGATCGCGACGCTGCTCCTCTACGTCGTGCCGCAGGTCGTCGCCGTGTATCAACAGAGCCGACAGACGCTGCCGTGGCTTACTCGAGCGCTGATCGCGAGCAGCGATTTTCTGCGCGCGACGGCATGGTACTGGGTCGGCGCGCTGATCGCGCTCATCGCAGTGGGAATGCTGCTTCTGCGCCACGAGCAGTGGCGCGAGCGCTGGCACGCGATGCTGTTGCGCTTGCCGCTCGTAGGCCCGGTGCTGCGCGGCCTCGACACGGCGCGTTTCGCGAGCACGCTGTCGATCCTGACCAGCAGCGGGGCTCCGCTCCTGCGAGCCCTGGAGACCGCGGGCTCCGTGATCTGGGCCGTGCCGCTTCGACGCGCGGCGCATGGCGCGGCGCGTCGAGTTCGCGAGGGCGTCACGCTGGCACGAGCTCTCGCGGACGAGCGCGTGTTTCCGCCCCTGCTCACGCACTTGGTGGCCAACGGCGAGCAGAGCGGTCAGCTTTCGGCGATGCTCGATCGTGCTGCGCGCGAGCAGGAGGCCGAGGTCGAACGACGGCTCACCTGGCTTGCAGCACTCGTGCAGCCGATCCTAATCATCGTGATGGGCGGGATCGTGCTGGTGCTCGTCCTCGCCGTCATGCTGCCGATCGTGTCGATGAATCAGCTCATCCGTTGAGCCCGCTCTCGCTGTCGAGCAAGCGCCCAGGCCACGTGCTCACGAACGAGCGCTGAGGGATCCTCGGCGCGTCGCTCGAGCGCGGTGAGGACCTTTTTGCTGTAGGGCGCATTGCCAAGACCCACGGCGAGGTTGCGCAGCCAGCGTTCGTAACCGATACGCCGAATCGCGCTGCCTTCGGTGCGCGATTCGAACTCCTGCTTGCTCCAGGCGAACAGCGTCGCGAGCTCGACGTCGTCGAGGCCGTAACGCACCGCGAAATCCGGCTCCGGGCTCGGGCGCGCGTATTTGTTCCACGGACATACGAGTTGACAGTCGTCGCAGCCGTAGACCCGGTTGCCGATCAACGGGCGCAGCTCTTCGGGAATGCTTCCCTCGAGCTCGATGGTGAGATAGGAAATGCACCGCCGGGCGTCGAGCTCATACGGTGCCACGATCGCTCCTGTGGGGCATGCATCGATGCAGGCGCAGCAGTTGCCGCAATGCTCGCTTACGGCGGCCGTCACCGGCAGTGGCAGATCGGTATAGATCTCGCCTAGGAAGAAGAACGACCCGCCGGTGCGCGTGAGCAGCAGCGTGTGCTTGCCTCGCCAACCCAGCCCCGACTTGGCCGCCAACGCGACTTCGAGCACCGGGGCGCTGTCCGTGAAGACGCGATAGCTGAACGGGCCGACGGCCTCCGCGATTCGCTCGGCAAGGCGGCGGAGCTTGCCACGCAGCACCTTGTGATAGTCCCGACCGAGCGCGTAGCGCGAGATGTATGCTCGATGCGGGTCGGCCAGCACGCCCGCTGCGGTTTTCGCCTGCCGTGGTAAGTAGTCGAGGCGCGCGCTGATGACGCGCAGCGTTCCCGGCACGAGATCAGCAGGACGCGCCCTGCGCTTGCCGTGGCGTGCCATATAATGCATCTCGCCGTGACGTCCCTGGTCGAGCCACGCCAGCAAGCGCGTCTCGTCGGCCGACAGGTCGGTGTCGGCAATGCCGATCTCAGCAAAGCCGAGTGCGCGGCCCCAGCTCTTGATGTCGCGCGCGAGTTCTTCGAAGTCGATGCGCCTGACTGCACCTTGCGTCATCGCCGCGACCGCTCGGGCGGCGTCAACCAAATCATGACCACAGCAATTATAGAAGAGCGCTGCTTCCTTCCGGACTCTGCGGCGACCATGCGCGCGGGCATGCGCATCGCGGCCGGGATATGCGGCGGAATGGTCATCGCATTGTCGGGAGACCTTGGTGCGGGGAAGACGACACTGGTGCGCGGCATGCTGAAAGGACTCGGTTGGAGTGGCCTCGTCAAGAGCCCATCGTATACCTTGGTTGAGCATTACGTCATTTCGAGCTTATACTTCTATCACTTTGATTTCTATCGCTTCGGCGATCCGGATGAATGGCGGTACACAGGCTTTGCCGAGTACTTCCGGCCGGACTCGATCTGTGTGATCGAATGGCCCGAGCGAATCGGGACCTGGTTGCCGGAGGTCGATCTTGCTGCGCGTCTCGAGTACTCCGATTCGGGGCGGGCGCTGATGCTTCGCGCAGCTACAGCCGCAGGTAGAGCATGCTTGGAAACCTTAAGCGCCAGCGCCAAGTGACGCGCGTCTCACTCGAGCGCCGTCAGGTCTGCAAATGGTTTGCTGTCCCCGTGGTGCAGCTGCTCTTCCCGATCGGGGCGCGCGCTGCCACCGTTGCGTCCGCGCGCCTGTGGCCCGCCGAAGAGTACACGCGACTGATTCTCGAGAGCCCGGCGCCGTTTCCTCATCAGGTCCTGAGCATGAAGAATCCGCCGCGGCTCGTGCTGGATCTGCCGGACGTCGAGCTCAATGCGGCCCTCGCGCAGCTGCCGCGACTGGTGCGGCCGAGCGATCCTTACATTGCTGCAATCCGCGTGGGAACCTTCAGGCCGGGCGTGCTTCGCATCGTGCTCGAACTCAAGTCGGAAGTGAACCCGCAGCTCTTTGCCTTGAAGCCTGTGGCCGGTTATGGCTACCGCGTCGTGCTCGATCTGTATCCGCTCACGCCGCCCGATCCACTGATGGCTCTCCTCGAAAGCGAGCGTCGTGCGTCACCCGACGCAGGCCGCACCGATATCCCGCGCGAAGCGCCGGCGCCCGCGCCAGAACGTGCGCCGACCGAGCCGCCGGGCGACGCCAAGCGTCCGATCGTGGTCATGATCGACCCGGGCCACGGTGGAGAAGATCCAGGCGCGATCGGCAAGCGCGGTACCTATGAGAAGCAGGTGACGCTGTCGATCGCGAAGAAGCTCAAGGCACTCATCGATGAAGAGCCGCGGATGCGCGCCGCCATGACGCGCGACGACGACTACTTCGTTCCCCTGGCCGTCCGTGTGCAAAAGGCTCGGCGGGTGCAGGCCGACCTGTTCATATCGATCCACGCCGATGCCTTCACCACGCCGACGGCT
>Ga0126369_10001160_pt1 | contig 18038 bp, 20 predicted proteins | sample PanSoiMetaPlot_1_FD_109646 | JGI IMG/M metagenome (GOLD analysis project Ga0126369, IMG submission 109646) | Tropical forest soil microbial communities from Panama - MetaG Plot_1 | ecosystem: Environmental > Terrestrial > Soil > Tropical forest > Bulk soil | place: Panama | collected 2016-02-17 | reverse complement strand
TGAGACGCTCATCCGCGAGGGCCACCACAACGACACGTTCTGGATCCTGCTCGAGGGCGAGGTCGACATGGTCATCGGCGGCCGGCGGCACCAGACGATCCGGCCGAACGGGTTCTTCGGCGTCACCAGCATGCTCGACGGCCACGCCGCCGTCGGCACGGTCGTGACGAACACGCCGATCCGGGCCTTCGTCGCCAGCGCAGCGCAGTTCCGGGCGATCGAGGGCAGCGAGACGGTGATGGTGCGCCTCATGTCGGCGGCGCTGGAGCGCATGCGCGAAGACCTGGAGATCCAGCAGGGTCGGACGTCGTCGCCGCCGGCGTGACCGGTGCGCGGGGCCCCGGGGGGAGCGTTCGGTCCTGGGGGCCCCGCCGATCCCGGGTCGTTCGGCCCTGGGCGCCGGCCGCCGGCCCGACCACGCTGGCGAGGTCATGTTCCTCAAGAGCGTCACGGAGCTGGCGGCCGACTTCCCGGACGTCCGCGACGCGATGCTGCGCGATCCCCGCGACTGGCTGTCGGGTCTGGCTGCGGAGGCCGGGGACGATGGGGATCGGCTCGTCGTCCACGTCGGGCTCGAGGTCGCGGGCCAGCAGGTCGGCGGACCCGCGCGGCTGGAGGTCGGCGAGCCCGTGACCGGCGAACGAGTCGTCATGCTGCCCCTGAGCCTTCGCCCCCGGGACCATGCGCGGCTGTTCCCCGCGCTGGAGGGCAGCCTCGACGCGGCGTGGCTGGGCCCCGGGCGCACGTACCTCGCGCTCAGCGTCACCTACGAACCGCCGCTCGGACTGGTGGGCAGGACCGTCGACCGGGCGCTGCTCCACCGTGTTGCGGAAACGGCCGCTCAGCGCTTTCTCGTGGCGGTCGCGCACGAACTGGCCGACCGGGCCGAGCGACCCGGGAGCGCCGGCCCGAGCCGTCAGGCTCGGGCCACACCCTGAGGCGCCCGCCGCCCCGACTGCGGTGCCGGCCGGCCGGCCGGCGCCGGCTCCCCCGCCCGATCCGGCCTCGGGCGACGAGCGGTCTCCCACTGGTTGGCCAGACGGTCCAGCGCGCCGCGCAGGTCGTACGTGCCGTGGACGACCAGATCCGCCGCGCTGACGTTGTGTGCGTAACCGCGCATCGACAACCTCCAGCGTCAATCGTGCTCGCCGGGGGTTCAGGGGCCGAGTGCCTGGCGGCCCGGGAACGGGGGGACGTTCGGCCGCGGCCCGCGCCGGAGACGACGCCTAGGCTGGAGTCATGAGAGCGAAGGACGCGATGACGTCACCGGCGATCACGGTGGCGCCCGAGACGCACTGCAAGGACGCGGCCGCGCTCCTGGTCCGGCACCGGATCAGCGCGCTGCCCGTGGTGGACGGGAGCGGCCTGCTGGTCGGGCTGGTCTCCGAGGCCGACCTGCTGCCGCTGGAAGCCACGCCGGATCCCCGGTCGCTGGCGACGCCGCTGCCGCCCCGGGCCGAGCCGCTGCCCCGCCGGGTCGACGAGGTCATGACGCCCGACGTCTACACGGTCGACGAGGACACCGACCTGGGCATCGTCGCGCAGCGGATGCTGGACGCGAACGTCAAGCGCTTCCCGGTGCTGCGCGGAGACCGCGTGGTCGGCATCATCAGCCGGCACGACCTGGTCAGGGTGATCGCGCGGTCGGACGACGAGGTCCAGGCCGGCGTCCAGAACGCGCTGAACGAGGAGGGCATGCGCCTGACCAGCCTGGGCGTCCGCGTGCGGGACGGGGTGGTCGAGCTGACCGGCGGCGGCGACCGCCAGACGCTGCGTCTCGCGGAGATCCTCGCCCGTTCCGTCCCCGGCGTCCTGGACGTGCGCGTGGCCGGCGGGAGGGAGTAGGCCATGGAGCGCGTCAGCACGGTGGCGGGCCGGGGGGCCGTCATGCCGGGCGTGGCGGCTGTGAGCGGTTCGGCCTGGTGGCTCTCGGGCGCCCTGGCCGTCGTCGCGGCCGCCGCGGCCGCCACCACCCTCTTCGTCCCCGGCGTCCTGCGCGGGACCGCGGTCATGAACGGGTCGGCGCGCGGCACGGCGCTGGTCGCCCTGGTCGTCGCGGTGCCCGTCCTCGTGCTGGCCATGGCGGCCGCCGCCCGCGCCTCGGCCCGCGCGGTCGTCGTCTGGCTGGGCGCGGTCGCGTACCTCCTCTACAACGCCGTGCTGTTCCTGCTGGCGACGCCGTTCAACAGCCTCTTCCTTCTCTACGCCGCCATGTTCGCGCTCGCCGTCTGGTCCGCGGCGATGCTGCTGCACGGCATGGACGTCCCCGCATTCGGGACGCGCTTCGGGCCCGGACTGCCCGTCCGGGCGCTCGCGATCTACCTGTGGGCGGTCGCCGCGTGCAACGCGCTGGCCTGGCTCGTCCAGGTCGTGCCGGCGGTCCTGAGCGGCGGTGCCCCCGCGTTCCTCGACGGCACCGGGCTCACCACCAACCCGATCTACGCACAGGACCTGTCGTTCTGGATCCCGCTGACCGCAGTCGCCGCGCTCTGGCTGTGGCGCCGCCAGGCGTGGGGCACGGTGGTCGCCGGAGCGCTCATGACGTACCTGGTGATCGAGAGCCTCGGGATCGCGGTCGACCAGGCGTTCGGCCACGCGGCCGACCCGGCCTCGCCGGTCGCCTCCGAAGCGCTGGTCCCCGCGTTCGTGGCGCTGGCCGTGATCGGGCTGATACCTCTGCTCTTCTACTACCGCGCGCTGGACCGCAGGAGCGATTGACGATGCGCATCGGAATGCTGACCGGTGGAGGTGACGCCCCCGGGCTCAACGCCGCGATTCGGGCCGTGGTGCGGGCGGCGCACCAGGCAGGACACCGCACCAGCGGGATCAGGAACGGCTGGGCCGGTGCGCTGGAGGGGAGGATCGACGAGCTGCTGCCGCGCGACGTGCGCGGCATCCTGCCGCTCGGCGGCACCGTCCTGGGCACGTCGCGCACCAACCCGCTGAAGGAGGCGGACGGCCTCCAGCGGGCAATGGGCCAGCTGACGAGCCACGGCATCGACGCCGTGGTGGCGATGGGCGGGGACGACACCCTGTCCGTCGCGACGGCGCTGCACGAGACCGGCTATCCCGTCGTCGGCGTGCCCAAGACCATCGACAACGACCTGTCGGCGACCGACTTCTGCATCGGCTTCGACACGGCCGTCGGCATCGTGGCCGAGGCGCTCGACCGCCTGCACACCACGGCCTCGGCCCACCACCGCGTGATGGTCGTGGAGGTGATGGGCCGGGACGTGGGCTGGGTCGCCACGATGGGCGGCCTGGCGGGCGGCGCGGACATCGTCCTGATCCCCGAGTACCACGTCGGCCTGGACGAGGTGGTCGAGCACCTGCGCCGCCGGCGCGGCGAGGGCGAGGACTCCAGCGTGGTCGTGGTCGCCGAGGGAGTCCGGATGGCCGGCGTCGAGACCGGCTCCGGCGTGACGGACGCGTTCGGCCACGTGCGGCTCTCGGAGCGAGGGGTGGGCGACGCGCTGAGCCGGGCCATCGAGGCGGCGACCGGGTTCGAGACCAGGGTGACGGTGCTGGGCCACCTGCAGCGGGGCGGCACCCCGTCGACGGTCGACCGGATCTGGGCCACGCGGCTCGGCGCCCGGGCGGCGGAGCTGGCCATCGACCACTGCTCCGGGGTGATCCCGGTGCGGCGCGACGGCGACGTGGCCGTGGTGCCGCTGGCCGACGTGCTGGAGCAGCGGCGCGTGCCGAAGGAGCTGTACGAGCTGACGCGCCTGTTCGGCTGATTCCGGGTCGTCCCGGCCGAATCGATGCACGCTATCTCTGATCGCCCAAATGAGCTATCATTGATAGCCATGGCATTCATCGTTGCGGTGGTCCTGTTCGTCGGCGTGGTGGGCGTGCTGGACGCGCGCCTGGTCGGCTGGCCCCGACCGGGCTCGCGGAAGGAGGTGGAGCCGTGATCGCCGGTCACTTCGGCCTCGCCGCGGTCGTCAAGTCGCGGGAGCGGAGCGTCCCGCTCTGGGCGCTGATGCTCGCGACCGCCTTCCTGGACGTCGTGTTCGTCCCGCTGTACCTCGCCGGGATCGAGCGGATCATCCCGGTTCCGGGAACGCATGGCGGCTACGGCGACGGCGTCATCCATGCGGACTACACCCACTCGCTGGTGGGCGCGGTCGCGCTCGCGGCTGCGTTCGGCCTGGTCGCCGCGATCCCGTGGGGCCGTCGGGCCGGCGCGGTGCTCGGGGCCGTGGTGTTCTCCCACTGGCTGCTCGACCTCGTCGTCCATCGCATGGACCTGGCGATCCTGCCCGGCGGCGCCGGCGGACTGCCGCGTCTCGGCTTCGGCCTGTGGGAGATCCCCGTAGCGGCCGCGGCGGTCGAGCTCGCGCTGGTGGCCGCCGGCGCCTATCTGTACTGGCGGTCGGCGCTGCGGACGACGCAGGAGCCGGGACGCACGGCCGGGTCCGGCCGCGCCCACGTCGTGGCCGCCTGCCTGCTGCTGGCCGGGGTCGTCACGCTCGCGCTGGACGTCACGAGCTGAGGCTGCGCCGGCGGCGACGCCGAGGCGGGTCGAGCCGGCAGGGACGATCAGCGGGAGGCGAGGCCCTGGCCGGTGCGCCAGCCGGTCCGTGCGGTCACGCGCGTGAACCGCCAGCCGCGGTCGGTGCGCCGCAGCGTGCACTCGTACCATCCGCCGGCCTGGCGGATGATCGCGCCATCGGCGGCGACGTGCGTGGCGAAGTAGTGGGAACGCGTGCGGGCCGTGTCCCCCTCGATCTGGATCGACGGGTCGTCCACCACGTGGTGCGAGGACGCGACGCCCGTCAGGATCCGCTCGGACAGCTCCGGGACCCGGTCGCGGCCCACGCCGGTGCCGCCGTGCTCCATAACGCCGTCGTCGGCGTAGGTGTCCTGCAGCCCGGCCCAGTCCCGGGCGTCGATGCAGTGGGCGTAGCGCGCCAGGAGTTCGGCGATCTCCGCCCGGTCGACCAGCCAGCGAACCAACTGCTCCATGTTCGACGATGCTAAACGCGAAGGAGGTCCCGAGATGCTCAACCTGAACCCCGCCACCGGCACACGCCACGAGGTGCCGCCCAACCCGTTCGGCCTGACGGGAATGGACCACGCGGCGCTCGCCGTCGCCGACGTCGAGCGCTCGGTGCGCTTCTACGAGGAGGCGCTGGGCGGCCGCACGTACTACGCGACCGGCTTCGGCCAGACCGGGCGCACCCCGCACGTGTTCATGCACGTGGGCACGGTCCTGCTCCAGGTCGGGTACCCGAACGACGGGAGGACGTTCGCCGACCGGCACAGCCAGAGCCACTGGCCGCACGTGGCCTTCGGCGCGTCGGCGGCGGTCCTCGACCGGATGTGCGAGCACCTCCGGGCGATGGGCGTCCCCTTTTCGGGACCCCGCTCGCACCCGCCCGTCGACGCGGTGTCGATCTACTTCAAGGACCCCGACGGCAACAAGCTGGAGGTCTGCACCTGGGACCCCTACCCCGTGGAGCGGACCGAGCCGCTGGGACCTGGCCACGGCCTGGACTGGGAGACGCTCAACCACGACTGGCGCCCTGCGCCGGCCCCCGCCGGGTAGCGGAGTGACTCTCCGATTCGGGTTCGTGGCCAGCGCGCTGCGGCCCCAGGGCATGCCCCCGCCGGCCGAGCTGCGCCGGCTCGGACCCCGCCTGGAGGAGCTGGGCTGGGACTCGGTCTGGGTGGCCGACCGCCTCGCGTCGCCGGCCGCGGGCAGCCCGCTGTTCGAGGGCGTCGCGATGGCGGCCGCCTACGCCGCCCTGACGACGCGCATGCGGGTCGGCATCGGCGTGCTGGTCGCGCCCACCCGCCACCCGTTCGTCCTCGCCAAGCAGCTGGCCACCGTGGACTATCTGGCGGCGGGGAGGCTGGTCGCCGGGCTCGGCATCGGCATCAACCCGGCCGACTACACCGCGGTCGAGGTCCCCTTTCGCGAGCGCGGCCGTCGCCAGGACGAGCTGATCCCCGCGCTGCGCGCCGCGTGGGCGGGCGGCGGTCCGGCGCGGTTCGAGGGCCGCCGCTACCGCTTCGACGGCGTGTGGCTGGAGCCCGCACCGTACCGGCCCGGCGGCCCGCCGCTCTGGATCGGAGGCACGTCCGAGGCGGCCCTGCGTCGGGCCGGCCGACTGGGCGACGGCTGGCTCGCGTACCAGGTGGCGGCGGACCAGGCGGCCGACATGATGGCGGCAATCCGCCGGCACGCCGAGGCGGCGGGTCGCGACGCCGACGCGCTCGAGTGCGGGCTCCTGGTGCCGGTGCACGTGCGGGCCGACGGCGCCGTGGCGCGGCGCGAGGCCCAGGAGTCGTTCAGCCGGCGCTGGGGCCGCGCCCTCCCGGCAGAGGTCATGGAGCGCCTCTGCATCGTGGGCGAGCCGGCGGAGTGCATCGACAAGGTGGCCGCGTTCGCCGCTGCCGGCGTCGGGGAGCTCGTGCTGAACCCGCAGAGCTGGACCCGCGACCCAGTGGCGGACGCCGAGCAGCTCATGGCCGACCTGGTCGCGCCGGCGCGGTCGGTCCTCACGTGAGCCCGGTCCGCCAGGGGACGGCGCTGCCGGCCGGCGTGACCCGGGAGCTGGTCCCGCTGACGGCGGAGGACGGGGGCCAGCTCGACGGGGCGCTCTACGCGCCCGCGGAACGGGGCGGCACGGCGCTCGTCCTCATGCATCCGTCGGTGGGGTTCCACCACCACTACGCGCTGGTTCCGTTGGCCCAGCGGGGCTTCACGACCCTCGGCCTGAACTCCCGCTTCGCCGGCAACGAGGGACCATTGATCATGGAGCAGGTGCTGCTGGATCTGGCCGCGGGCATCCGCCACCTGCGCGGGCTCGGCCACGACCACGTGGTGCTCGTCGGCAACAGCGGCGGGGGCGCGCTGGCCGCGTTCTACCAGGCGCAGGCCGAGCGCCCCACGGTGACGGCGCCGCCGGCCGGCGGCCCGCCCGACCTGACGACCGCAGACCTGCCCGCGGCCGACGCGATGGTGATCCTGAACGCGCACCGGGGCCGTGCGCAGGTGCTGACCGCATGGCTCGACCCTGCCATCACCGACGAGGCGGATCCGATGGCCAGGGACCCCGAGCTCGACATGTTCGACGTGCGCTGGGGACCGCCCTACGACGCCGAGTTCGTGCACCGCTACCGGGAGGCACAGGAAGCGCGCAACCGCCGGATCACCGGTTGGGTCGAGGAGCGGCGGGCGGCCGGCGCCGAGGACCAGGCGTTCGTGGTCCACGGCACGGCCGCCGACCTGCGCTTCCTGGACCTGTGGCTCGATCCCTCCGACCGTGCGGCCGGCACCTATCGCGGGCCGGACGTCCGCGCGGCCGACCTGGCGGCGACCGGCCTCGGCCGCTGTTCGACGCTGACGTCCTGGCTGTCGCAGTGGTCGCTCGACACGACGAACGCAGCGGCCGAGCCGAACCTGGCGGCGTGCTCAGTGCCCGCGCTCTTCCTGCAGGGCACCTCGGACCAGGGCATCTTCCCGTCCGATACGGAGGCGCTGTTCGCGGCCTCGGGCGCGAGCGACCGCGAGCTGCACTGGATCCGAGGCGGGACGCACTACTTCGACAACCAGCCGGAGCGGCAGGCCGAGGCGTTCGACGGCATCACGGAGTGGCTGCGCCGGAGGAAGATGGGACCGTGATCGCGAACCTCGTCGGCGGCGCGTGGCGGCCGGCCCAGAGCGACGCGGACCTCCCGGTGTTCGATCCGGCGACGGGCGAGGAGATCGAACGGGTCCCGCTCTCCACGCGGGCGGACGTCGACGCCGCGGTGACGGCCGCCGCCGCCCGCTTCGAGACCTGGTCGCGCGTTCCGGTGATGGAGCGTGTCCGCCTCATGTTCCGGTTCAAGGCGCTGCTCGAGGAGCGCTTCGAGGAACTGGCGGCGCTCGTCACGCGCCACCACGGCAAGACGCTGAGCGAGGCCGCGGGCGAGGTGCGGCGAGGCATCGAGGTGGTCGACTTCGCCTGCGGGGCGCCGACGCTGCTGCAGGGCCGCACGCTCCGCGGCGTGTCCACGGACGTCGACCAGGACGTGTACCGCTACCCGGTCGGCGTCTGCGCCGGCGTGCCGCCGTTCAACTTCCCCGTGATGATCCCCCTGTGGATGTTCCCCATCGCCGTCGTGAGCGGGAACACGTACGTGCTCAAGCCGTCCGAGCGGACGCCGCTGGGCGCGGTCAGGCTCGCGGAGCTGTTCCTGGATGCGGGCTTCCCGGAGGGCGTCCTGAACGTGGTGCACGGCGCGGGCGAGGTCGTCGACGCGCTGATCGAGCACCCGGCGGTCACCGCGATCTCGTTCGTGGGCTCAGAGCCCGTCGCCCGCCACGTCTACCGGACCGCCGGCCAGCACGGCAAGCGCGTGCAGGCGCTGGGCGGCGCCAAGAACCACCTGGTCGTGATGCCCGACGCCGACATCGAGGTGGCGGCGCCCGCGATCCTCAACTCCGCGTTCGGCAACGCCGGCGAGCGGTGCCTCGCGGGCAGCGTCGCCGTCATGGTCGGCGCGGCGGCCCAGTCGTCGGTGGACCTGCTCGTCGAGCGCGCCGGGCGCCTCCGGGTCGGGCCCGGCGACCAGCCGGACGTGGACGTCGGGCCGCTCATCAGGGAGAGCCACCGCGAGCGCGTCGCCGGCTACGTGGCACGGGGCGAGGCCGAGGGCGCGGACGTCCTGCTCGACGGCCGGTCGCGCATGGTCGGGCCAGGGTACTTCCTGGGCCCGACGATCCTCGACAACGTGTCCGACCGGATGGCGGTCGGCCGCGAGGAGATCTTCGGCCCGGTGCTCTCGCTGGCCCGGGCGGCCACACTCGACGGCGCCATCGAGCAGGCGAACCGCTCGGCGCTCGGCAACATGGCGGTGATCTTCACCGCGTCGGGCCGGGCCGGGAGGGAGTTTCGCGAGCGGGTGCAGGCCGGGATGGTCGGGATCAACGTGCCGATCGCCCAGCCGTTCGCGTTCTACCCGTTCTCGGGCTGGAAGGGCTCCTTCTACGGCGACCTGCACGTGCACGGCACCGACGGGTTCGAGTTCTCGACGCGCAAGAAGGTCGTCGTCACCCGCTGGTAGCGTCCGCGCGCTGGTTGCGGACTCGACGCCATCCCTGCGGCGCAGGCCGAGGGTCCGGAGGTTCCATCTAGAGTTCGGGAGTGATGGACCCATGGCCCGAGCTGCCGTACGAGACGTGGCGCCCGACCCGCGACACCCTGCACATGTACACGCAGGTGGTGGGCAAGCTGCGGCTGGCGCTGTCCCCGTTCGAGCCGCAGTGGGCGAACGTGCCGCTGTACCTCACGGCGCGCGGCCTGACGACGTCGCCGCTCCCGTTCGGGCCGCTGATCTTCGACGCGGAGTTCGACTTCTTCGGGCACCACCTCGTCCTGCGCGCCAGCGACGGCCGGGAGGACCGCGTGCCGCTCGGCGGGCCCGTCGCCGAGTTCCACGACGGGGTGATGGCGGCGCTGCGGAGGATGGGCATCGAGCTGGGCATCTCCGAGGTCCCTTCGGAGGTGAACGACCCCATCCCGTTTCCGGAGGACCGCGTGCACCGCGCCTACGAGCCGGAGCAGGCCCACCGCTTCTGGCAGGTCCTGTCCCGGGTCGACGTGGTCCTGAAGCGGCACCGCGCGCGATTCCGGGGCCGGACGACGCCGGTGCAGTTCTTCTGGGGCACCTTCGACCTGGCCTACTCGCGCTTCTCCGGCCGGCCCGCGACCCCGCCGCCCGGCGCCGGCACGATCATGCGGTACTCGGAAGACGCCGAGCAGGTCTGCACCGGGTTCTGGCCCGGCGACGAAGGGACGCCGTACCCGGCGTACTACGCGTACGGGTACCCCCGGCCCGAGGGTGTCGAGCGCGCGCAGCTGCAGCCGGAGGCCGCTCGCTGGGCAGAGGAGGCCGGCCTGTTCGTGCTGCCGTACGACGCGGCCCGCGCCGCCGGAGACCCGGCCGCGGCCGCGGAGGCGTTCCTGTCCAGCACCTACGACGCGTGCGCCGCCGGCCTGGGCTGGAGCGCCGACCTGCTGGTCACGGACACGCCCCGCGGCGCCGCATGATCCGACGCGGCGCGAACGCCTGGGGGGAGGTTGAACTGCCGGCAGTTCAACCTCTCGCGGCCACCTGCGACGTGTAAGTGCCGGCAATTCCACGTCTCAGTCACGAGTCCGGGCCGAGCAGCGCCGAAGGGCGGCCTCGCCACACCGGCACCCGCCTGCGAGTGGGAGCGATCTCTCTACAGTGATCGGATGAGTGACCTTGCGGCTCATCCGGATCCCGACGCGCTGCTGCTGGTCGGCGACATCGGCGGCACCAAGACCGACCTCGCCGTCGTCGGCAGCCAGGGGGGACCTCGCCAGCGGCTCGCCCACCGCCGCTACCCCAGCCGCGAGTACGACGGCCTGGAGGACATGGTCCGCGCCTTCCGTTCCGAGTTCGGCGGACTCGATATCCAGTCGGCGTGCTTCGACGTCGCCGGCCCCGTCGTCGACGGCCGGGCCCAGCTGACCAACCTGCCGTGGCAGCTCGACGAGGTCGTGCTCGCTCGCGACCTCGACCTCCGCCACGCCTGGCTGGTCAACGACCTGGTCGCGACGGCCGCGGCGGTCCCGCTCCTGGGCGCGGAAGAGCTGTACGTGGTGCAGGATGGCGAGCGGCTGCCGGGCGGCGCGATCGCCGTGCTGGCGCCCGGGACCGGCCTCGGGGAGGCGTTCCTGACCTTCGACGGCTTCGGCTACCGGCCGCAGGCCTCCGAGGGCGGCCACTCCGCGTTCTCGCCGGCCGACGAGCTCGAGGTGGGCCTGCTCCGGTTCCTGTGGGGGCGGTTCGAGCGCGTCAGCGTCGAGCGCGTCGCCTCGGGCATCGGCATCCCCAACCTCTACGACTTCCTGCGGGACGAGCGCGGCATGGCGGAGTCGCCGGCGCTGGCCGCCGTGCTCGACGGCGCCTCCGACCGGACGCATCCGATCATCGAGGCGGGCATCGACCCGGCGTCCCCGGACCCGCTGGCCCAGGCCACGGTCGACCTCTTCCTGCAGGTCCTCGGCACCGAGGCGGCGAACCTGGCGCTGAAGGTGCTGGCGACGGGCGGCATCTACCTGGCCGGCGGCATCGCCCAGCGCCTGTGCGAGCGGCTGCCCGCCTCCGGGTTCCTGGACGCCATGCGCCGGTCCGGCCGGTTCCGCGCGACGCTGGAGCGCGTGCCGGTCGCGATCGTCAGGGGCGAGGTCGCGCTGCTGGGCGCCGCCAGCGTGGGCCTGCGCCTGCGGGCGGAGGCCGCCACCAGGTGACGCTCAGCGGCTGAACGTGAACGCGTCGGGCAGGAGCTCGGCGATCCCGCGCCGCACGATGTGGCCGTCGCGACGGTACAGGACCACCGCCTCCGGACCGAGCTCGGCGATGACCTGGCGGCACGCCCCGCACGGGCTGCAGCTGGGGCTGCCGGCGTGGACCGCCACCGCCGTGATGCGCGTGTGCGGCCCCTCCGCGGCCACCGCGGCCGCGATCGCCGACCGCTCGGCGCAGATGGTCAGCCCGTACGACGCGTTCTCCACGTTGCACCCGACGAACGTGCCGCCGGCGGCCGTCCGCACCGCGCACCCCACCGCGAACCCCGAGGCGGGCGCGTACGCGCGCGCGCTCACGTCGCGTGCGGCCCGGACCAGGTCGCGCTCGGCGGCAGTGAGCTCGTCCACGATCGGCTAGCGTACCGGGGCCACGTAGCGGCGGAGCGTCGGGTCCGGTGGGCCCGCCCGACGCCAGCCGAGCCGCTCGTACAGCGCGTGCGCGGCGCGGTCCCGCTCGAGCACCTCGAGCGCCGGGTGCCGGCCCAGGCGGCCGAGCTCGTCGGGAGTCAGCCAGCGTCCCGGGTCTTCGGGCCAGTGGACGGGATAGCCGTCCGCCGCGTGCACCCGGGCGAGGAGCGCGACGCAGCCGTCGAGGTCTCCGGCGCGCCGGGTGGTGAGCCGCACGGCGACCCAGTATGGCGCGACTTCAGGGCATCGAGCCGGCGGCCGCCGCGCCCCAGGTGGGGCCGGCGAGCCGGCGCGACCCCCCCGATGTGGTCGCGGTCTGCGGTCCCGCCGCGCCGCCGTACTTCCGCTCAGCCGCGTCCACGACCGCCCAGGCGCTGGCCGCCCAGGCGGCGGGGACCACCGAAGACGAGAAGGGGCCATCACGCGTGTCGCGCAGGAGCAGCGTCCGCAGCTCGTCCGCCGTCATGCGCGCCAGCGGGCGGTTCCCGGTCAGCAGCGGCACGAGGTACTGGAACAGGCGCGGCCGGGTGAGCAGGTCCGCGAGCCGGTGATGGTCGGGCTCGGCGACGAGCGCGACGAGCTCGTCCATCAGGCCGGGGTCGCCGCCGGCCGCCGACTCCCGCGCGACCAGGCGCATCGTCGGCTCGCGCAGGTCCGCGGGCGTGAGCCGTCCCTCGTCCAGCAGCCGCGCGATGAGCCGGGCTGCGTCCTCGTTGTCGACGAAGTAGCCGGGGAAGGTCGTCTTGTGTTCCTGCACGACCGGCGAGGCGTTGTCGAGGTGGACCGAGCCGGCCGGCAGCCCCAGCTGCTCCTCGGTGGGCGTGAAGGCCGGCACGACGTGTGTCCCGTCCACGTCGTGCACGCCCACCACGCGGTCGCGCAGCTCGGGGCACAGCGACCACACGTAGAGGAGGCTGGGGTCACCGTGGGTGGCGAGCAGCTGGATGGCCGCGAACGCGATGGCCGTCCGCTCGCGCTCCCGGGCCGTCCGCTGCTGCTCGCCGTAGGGATAGGCCGCCACCCTCCCCATCGACGCGATCCGGAGCTCGGGATGGTCCTCGTGGGGCGCCAGCAGGCGCGCGTGGTTCCTGAGCGCGTTCCAGAGCGGCGCCGACCCTACGTCGGTCCGGACCCTCCAGAAGCGGATGTCGAGCGGGAGCAGGTCGGCGGGGTCCGCTCGCTGCTCCTCGGTCAGCTCGGATGCGGCGAGCGTGACCTTGCGCATCACGACGAGCTTCGCGGGCTCACCCGCCCGGGCCACCGACGCGCAGTAGTGCCATGCACGATAGGGCGGGCCGCCGCCGTCGAGCGGGTCGTGGGCGAACACGTCGCCTTCGTGGCCGCCGCCCCACATCGCCGGGTACGAGCCCCGCGCCCGCTCGATGTCGTGCAGCTCGCGGTCGTTCAGGCTGCGCCCGGGGATCTCGACGACGACGACCGTGAACGATCCGACGCGGATGCGCAGCTCGCGCCGGCCGCCGGGAAGGTCCCCCCGAAGCTCGACGCCCTCAACGCGCATCTCTGACCACCTGCACCAGGAGCGCGGTGACCAGGAACAGCGCGACGTTGCCGCCGAGCGCGATGGCGAACGAGCTCGCATACGGGAGGGGCCGGCCCAGGAGCCCGAAGAACAGGACGCCGCTGAGGGCGACGCCGAGGGCGCCGGCGACCTGCTGCGTCGTCACGAGCACGCCCGACGCGGCACCCTCGTAGTCCGCCGGCACGACCTGGAGGACCAGCGTCACCAGCGTCGGGATCACCAGCCCGAACCCCATGCCGCAGGCGAACAGGACGGGCAGCATCGCCGGGATCGCGGTCCGGCCGCCGCCGCCGAAGGCGAGCGCGCCCAGAGCGGTGGTGGCCGCCACCAGCTCCAGCGCGCCGGCGGTCAGCACGTGCTTGCCCAGCCGGCGAAGCAGCGCCGGGGCCACTAACGACGCCGCGAAGAACCCGAAAGCGACCGGCGTGAACACCATCCCGGTCGTCAGTGGCGGCAGCCGCAGGCCGTGCTGGAGGTACAGCGTCAGCAGCAGCCAGAAGGACAGCTGGCCCGTGTAGAACACCAGCGTCATCACCAGGCCGACCGCCATCGCCCGCACCCGGAAGAGGTCGAGTGAGACCAGCGGCGTCTGGCCTCGTGCGGCCAGCCGGCGCTGGTGGACGACGAACAGGGCCCCCAGCAGGCCGGCGCCGGCAGCCACCGGCCACGTCCAGACAGGCCAGCCCAGCTGACGGCCCACGATCAGCGGGAAGACCAGCGCGAGCAGTCCCGCGGTGACCAGCGCCACGCCGGCCAGGTCGAGGCGCGGCGCGCCGCTGGCCCTGGACTCGGGGACCAGGAACAGTGCCAGGCCGGTGGCCAGCACGCCGACGGGGAGGCCGACCAGGAAGACCGCGCGCCAGCCGAAGCCGAGGAAGTCGGTGCCCACCACGTAGCCGCCGATCAGCTGGGCCGCGACCGCCGCTCCGCCCAACACCATGCCGAACGCCGCCATCGCCGCGCCCAGGTCTCGTCCCGTGAAGTGGACCCGGATCAGCGCCAGGGTCTGGGGGTACATGAGAGCGGCCGAGGCGCCCTGCAGGACGCGGGCCAGGACCAGCACCTCTTCGCTGGGCGCCGCCGCGCTCAGCAGCGAGGTGGCGGCGAACAGGGCCAGTCCGACCACCAGCAGCTTGCGCCGGCCGTGGATGTCGCCCAGCCGGCCCCCCGCGATCAGGAAGGCCGCGTAGGCGACGCCGTAGCCGGCGACGACCAGCTGCACGCCGGCGTCGCTGGCGTGGAGCTGGTCCTGGATGGAGGGCACGGCGACCAGGACCACGAACGCATCGAGCACCGCGAGGAACGGGGCGGCCAGGAGCACGACCAGCACCGTCCACTTCCGGCGCAGCCCGGCCGGCGCCGGGGGCTCCGCCAGAGCCGCCGGCTCCGTCAGGAGGCCGGGATACACGGCGCGCTGGATCATGGGCGTCCTCCAACCCCGCGGCGAGGAGCGGGACGAGGCCGGCAGCCACCCCCCTCACCACGGTGTTCCCCGGGGCGGATCCGGTACCGGCGCTCGTCCCCCATAGCGGCGCCGACCATAAAACAGGCCGGACGGTCAAGCAAGCGATACCGGGTGGGGGTGACTTGACGAGTAAAGTCATGTCAATTCGGCTCGCGTCGGCTCACCACTGCGCTCCGCCAGGCGAGGGTGAGTCGCCACCCCTAAGTGGAGGTCCCAGACAATGGCAGGCATCGTCCGGATCGTGTCCATGCGCGCCGTCGAACTCGTAGAACCGGCTCCCTCAGGAGCCACGGCGCGCACCGCCCAGGGTGGGCCCGGCGTCTAGCGCGCCACGTGCGTTCCCGGTCGAGCCGGACCTCGGGTCCGGCTCGACCGGAACCATCTCATTGACTTAACACTTACTTGACGATAGACTCCCCTCGGCAGGTATGGGGCGGAGGCAGGAGCAGAACGCCAGGGGTCGGTTCGCACGGGGCGAAGCCATCAATCCGGCCGCCCTCCGTCAGGCTCGCCGTGACGCGGGTCTGACGCTCGCGGAGACTGCCGAGGGCATCGTGAGCCGCCAGGCGCTCCAGCAGTTCGAGGCGGGCAAGGCGCGGCCGATGCCCGGCACGCTCCAGGCGATCTCCAGACGCCTGCGCATCTCGGCTGACGCGATCCTGGCGCGTCCGCACGATCCGCGCGAGCTGGCCATGCGCGATCTCGAGGAGAAGCAGCGCTGGCGTGAGCTCGAGCGCCTCGCCTCTCACACGCTCGCGGACCTGAACGTCACACCGCGGACGCAGGCGGTGGCTCGCTTCTACCTCGGACGCGCCATCCTCGACGCCGAGCCCGAGGACGCGCTTCGGGAGCTGCGGCGCGCGCGCGGCCAGCTCGCGAAGCTCGGCGAGCCGTGGCTCGCGGCGGAGGCCAGGGACTGGGAGGGCGCGGCGCTGTACCTGCTCCAGGACCTGACGGCGCTTGACGTGGGCCGTGACGCGCTGGCGCGGTACCGGGTGCTGACCGACCGTGATCCCGGCGTCGAGGCGCGCATGCTCGAGCACATCGGCAGCTACCAGCTCCAGCGCGAGGAGGTGGGGGAGGCCCTGACGAGCTACCGCCAGGCCATCGACGTGGCGGGCTCGATGCTCAACCTCGCGCGCCTCGCGAACATCTATCACGGTCTCGCCAGCGGCTGCCTCCGCGTCGGCGAGTCCCGCAAGGCGCTGGACTACTTCGACCGTGCGGTGCACTTCAGCCGCACGGCGCACGACGTGCGCGGGGACGTGAGCCCGAACCTCGCACGTCTCGAGAACGACTTCGGCGACCTGCTGATCCGCACGGGCCGGTGGGAGCGTGCCGAGGAGATGATCAACGCGGCCCTCGACCACTTCGCTGCCTGCGGGGTGGAGGTCGGGCGGGCGGTGGCCCTACTGAGCATGGGCGACCTGCGTGCCCAGCAGGGCCGCCTCGACGAGGCGCTCCAGTGGACGAACCAGGCGATCGAGCTGGCCGAGCGGCTGGGTGAGACGGTCTCGCTGGGCCTCGGCTACCAGCAGCTGGGCGAGCAGTGGGCCGCGATGGACGACGTGGACCGGTTCGAGGCGAGCTTCAGCCGGGCGTTCGAGACGCTCGCGGACCTGCCCGAGGCGCAGGCGGAGTCGCTGGCGCGCTACCGCCGGGTCCGCGACGCGCACTCGCATCAGCAGCAGCTCGGGAGCTAGCCGCCGGCTGGCGGCACAGTTGTGGCCTTGCCGTACCTCAGCCACGTCATCGGCTGGCCATGGGGTGGCGCTCATACGGCAGAACGGCAGCCGACCCATCAGGGGGCGAGGCGTGTCACCAGGTCCTGGCGCCCGATCAGCCGCGCCTCACGCAGCGCCTCGGATCGCAGCTCCTGGCTCAGCGTCGCCAGCGCCGCCGCGAGCGCCGACTCGCGCACCTCGCGCCGCTCCAGGCTCAGCGCGGCGCCGCCCACCAGCCCGCGCTCGCGCTCCACGACGGTCAGCATCTGGAGCGCCTCGAACGGGCGGCCGGCCGCCGCCTCGACGGCCGCGAGCGTCTCCAGCGCGTCGAGCTGTCCCTCCGCGAAGCGCATGCCGGTGTAGACCGCCAGGCTCTGGCGGCCCCACCGCTCGGCCCCTTCGAGGTCGCCCGCGCGGGCCGCGACCAGGCTCAGGTCGTTGAGCGTCGCCCCCTCGCTGCGCCGGTCGCCCGCCTCGCGCGCCGTGGCGAGCGCGGCCAGCAGCGTGTCCGCCGCTTCGTCCAGGTGGCCCAGGCAGCGGAGGGCGGCGCCGATGTTGTCCAGCGTCGCGGCTCTGGCCAGCCCGGCGTCGGGCCGCCGCAGGTCCTCGGACCGCCGCAGCTCCTCCAGGCCCCCGCGAAGGTACGTCAGCGCGCGCTCGTAGTCGCCCCGCGCGTGGGCCGTGATCCCCAGCCCGTTCAGCGCGGCGGGGATGCCGTCCGGGTCGTCGAGCGCCCGGAACGTCGCCAGGCATTCCTCTCCCAGGCGCTCCGCCTCGTCGAGATCGCCGCCGTGGCGCGTGAGGTGGGCGGCCGCGCGGAGGCCGAGACCGCGTGCCCGCGTCGGGGTCGGCCCGAGTGCGTCGAGGCAGCGCAGCAGCCAGCGGCGGCCCTGGTCGGCGATCCCACGCAGCCAGAAGTACGGCCACAGCGGGGAGATGATCCCGATCGCGCGATCCGGCTCGCCGTCCCGCAGGAACCAGTCGACGGCGGCCCGCAGGTTGCCCATCTCGGCGTCGACGATGAACGGCCACACGTCGCCGATCACGAAGTCCGGTCCCCACAGCGTCCTGACCAGCCGGCGGCACCACACCGCGTGCCGGCGCCGGGCCCGGTCCGATTCGCCCGGGTCGACGAGCTGCTCGGCCGCGTACTCCCGGATCGTGTCGAGCAGGCGGTACCGCGTGCGACCAGCGAAGGACGAGATGGCGGCCACCATCGACTTGTCGGTGAGCCGGAACAGCACCGGCATGACGTCCTCCGGCCGCGCCGGCGCCACGCCTTCCGGGTCGGCGCCGACGGCCTCCGCCGCACCCAGCTCGAAGGTCCCGACGAACGTCGAGAGCCGGCGGAAGACCGCGCGCTCCTCGCCGTCCAGCAGCGCGTGGCTCCAGGCGATCGCCTCGCGCATCGTCCGGTGCCGGGGCGGCCGGCCGGGTCCCGTGGTCACCAGCAGCGAGAGGCGCCGGTCCAGGTTCGACGCGATCTCGCCCAGCGACGCGCTCGGGAGGCGGGCCGCCACCAGCTCGATGGCCAGCGGGAGGCCGTCCACACGCCGGCAGACGGC
>Ga0126369_10001158_pt1 | contig 18053 bp, 17 predicted proteins | sample PanSoiMetaPlot_1_FD_109646 | JGI IMG/M metagenome (GOLD analysis project Ga0126369, IMG submission 109646) | Tropical forest soil microbial communities from Panama - MetaG Plot_1 | ecosystem: Environmental > Terrestrial > Soil > Tropical forest > Bulk soil | place: Panama | collected 2016-02-17 | reverse complement strand
GAGACCCTCAGGTACAACGAGGTTACCGGTAAAGGTGGGACCCCCTCGACTGTCCACTCCGTTTCGATGATGATGGTATCGTTGGTTAGGCGGTTGCCGCTGAGGAGGTGAAGGACCTCACGGCGGCCGCTTCATTATCCATGATGTCGAAGACCGTATACAGCTTTGTAATTTGCATCACGTCGTGGACTTTTGTCGTGAGGTTGAGCAGCTTCAGTTCTCCCTCCTGCTTCCGCACGCTTGTAAAGGCACTGACTAGATGCCCCAAACCTGAGCTGTCGATGTAATTGACATCGCCAAGATTGAACAGAATCTTCTTATGTCCCTTACTTAACAGGTCGCACACCAAGTTGCGCAGTGCGGCGCTCTCTTCGCCGAGAACAATCCGGCCGCTGATGTCCACGATCGTGACGCCGCCCACTTGTCGGGTGCTTGTCGTCATGTTCATTGGCAACCTCCTGAAACACCTTAATGCCCGAAGACTTCGCCCTTACACTAGATCACCGTGGCTTACTCAACTTTCCCGTAACCCCACATTAGCGCAAATCTTGATACAGCGGTTGGGAATCCCGTTCCAGCCAGAGCCTGAACAATTAATTGTTCTGATCAGACCTCCAATTCCTCCGCCGCGAATCAAGGGCGCGATCAGTGCGGTTACCAGACAGATTCCCTCAGCATCGCTACATCGGCTTTGCGTGGGCAGGCAGGCCTTCGCGATAGGTCTTGAGATTATTCTTATCCACTACCACCGTGCCGGTACCCACAAACGTGGGCGTCGGCGGTGCCATGGCCGTACGCCAATCTTTGAATTGGTGTACTGCATTATGATGCAAGTCGTCGAGGAATTTTAGCCCGTAATAGCTCATGACGTAAGGCTTTTGTGCGATAGTGGCCGCAATTGCCCCGCGCTCGATCCAATCCAATGTCTCCGGATCATCGTCGAACGCCACGATGGGCAGCTTGCCTTCCATGTTTAGGCGGTGTAGCGCTTCGGCGGCCCCGGAACCCCCTGTTGCTTCCAGGCAAATGATTCCGTCTACTTTTTCCTTCTTCTGTAGCAAGTCGGACACTTGGTCAAATGCACTTCGCGCGTCGCCTTTGTCATCCAGGATTCTTATCAACTTGAGAGCAGGGAAATTCTTCAGTGCATCCGCGACTCCAGAGACTCGATCGTCCAGGTTATGCTGCCCCTGAATCGTAACAACCGCGATACTCCCCTTATTCGAAAGGAGCGCTGCCATCCGCTGTAAGCTTTCTCGTCCGGCCTTAACATTATCCGTTCCGATGTACAGAACCCGCTTCGAGCCCGGCACATCCGCATCCACACAGACTACTGGGATGCCCTGTGCAATCGCCTTGTCTACCTCCGCCTGGAAAATTTCGGGTCTCCCAGCGGATAGGCAGATTCCCGTGGGCTTCTGCTCTACCAGTTGGCGGAACATTCCGAGTTCAGCGTTTGGCTGGTAAGCCGGCGGGCCGATCAGTTCGGCTTTTACCCCCAGTGCTTTAGCCGCGTCTAGGAACCCCGCTTCTGCGTTCTGCCAGTACGGCAAGTTGATATTCGTAGCCACGAACACATAGCGTTCGTTTTCCTCGTGGTAGGGTTTTGTACACGATCCGATCAGCGCTGCCCCACAGAGAAAAAGAACGGACACTAGAGTTGCCCCATGGCTCCTCATTCGAGTTCTCCTTTCGCTTACTGCCTAGCCTGTGCGCGTGTTGGCTCGCGCCTTGGAGAATTTGGCTCTCCTACATCCCCACCTGCGAACCTCTCGAACAGGCATGCGGGAACACCTCGATGTTCACAGCTTCAGCCCTTTTGATCCCTCCGGAATCTCATAATCCAAGTCTATCTGCTTGCGAGACCATAGGTCGCCGCTCGTCTCCTGTCAATCTCACATCGCCATTGAAAAAGGCCTCCCCAAGACCAAGAACTAGCCTAAGGCATGTGAATCAAAGGAAATCCTTTGATACCGCTGGAATCGCCGATTAAAAAGCCGTAGAAACTAACGACTTAAGTCTCCGGATTCGACGACCGTTTGATACACCCGTTGAGTACGGTGAGCTCGGTCCGAACCTCTCTGAAAGCGAGTTTAGTGGTCAGAAGGCTCGTCAGAGAATTGATTCAATGAGTTTGGCTGGCTTGATCTTGAGTGCCCGAGCCAGTGCAACGATGTTGAGAAGAGCAATATTGCGCTCGCCCCGTTCGACGCCCCCGACGTAGTTCCGGTGGAGGTCTGCGAGCTCGGCCAGCTTCTCCTGTGATAGGCCACGCTCCATCCGAAGCATCCGGAGTTGCCGTCCAAAGACCGCCCGTGGATCTGAGCCTCGCACCACGGCATAATGAAAACCTTGACTACTATAAGTCTACACACTATAAGTGTGATACAGAGCCCACGGTGAGAGCCAGGAGCTCTCCAAGACTCCTGCGAAGGGTTCCCAGATGCGCCTATCTATCCTGAGCGGCATTGCGGCGTTCGTCCTTTGGTGCATAACAGATACCAGCCTAAAGGAGGACCAATTGCGAAGCTGTTGGACTGACAGGAAACTCACCTTCGGGCGGACTCTTTCCGTCGTGCTCGTTCAGATCGTTCTCTGGACCCTCACGGGCCTTTTCGCCTTTTGGATCGTTCCGCGCTTCCCTAGCTTTTTCATCACTGGATGGAGGTTCCCTTTCACGGCTTTTGCCTTGGCAGTCGTGCAGTGGTTCGCCTTATTCATGGTGCTTCAGTACGTGTGGCTTCTCGTCCGAGCCACCGTGCTGACTGCTTTATACGCGATCAGTAGCAGTTTCCGAGAACGAGATACTATCCGTAAATTGGAGCGAATCTTGAAAGAAGGTGACGGGTAGCAAAGAACGGACCGTCCGCTGAAAGAGGATAAGGTCCTATCTGAGAGGTAAAAATGCCAGTTGAAATCATCGGCGAGTTCGGAACACCGGGTGCAAGCCGTGCGTGGATCTCAGCCCAGGCCACCCTTGCTATTCGGTTCATTATCAAGCCATGCCCAGCGCGGGAGTGCGCCATCGCTGACGCAATCTCACAGCCCGAGCGCATCCTCGAAAAGATTGACGAACGGTGACCGACACGGCTCCTCGGCGTTAATCAGGGTCACGCCCGTAACGCGCTAACTCATCTTCAAGGAAAAGAAAAACTAACTCATTGAGCGGCGTATACTTAAATGCGAAGGCGGATTGTATAATACAGAAATCGCGCAGAATGTCGCGGCGCGAAGGCAAGGGGTAGCCATGGGGCGGTTCGAAGAATTCGGAAAACGCATTGACGACGAAGTCGCCCGGCTGAAAAGCATGAAAAACTTCGAAGATTTCGGAAAACGTGTGGACGAGGAGCTTTCGCGCATCAAGAGCTTCTTGAAAGAAGATGTTGCGCCGGAGACGGAAAAGCGAACGGCGCAATTTTTGCGAGAAGTGTCCGAGAAGCTGAGCGAAGCGGCGAGCCGGATCGAAGAGCGTAACGCCGCGCGCGATGCGAAGAAATCGACAGATTCCTCCCAGTCCTAAAACGGGCGGTCCTTGAAAGACTCATTCCAGCGCCACGCAAGCCCTGGGAGCAGGCGGCGAAGTTCTGTGTCGTCTCGAGGGGCGGGGAAAACGAGCGGACGGCGAAGCCGTTCTGCCGACGCGCGACGCGTGCGCGCCATTCTTTATTTTGGCTCTACAACTTTGTTCTTGCTGGCGCTGATTGGATCAGGATGCGCCGGACGCAGGCCGATTGCCGGACGCCAGCCGGCACCGACGCAGCCTTCGAACACTCCACCGGGCACGGCGGAATCCGCGAAGCGCTCGACGGATGTGCCGGAGTCGCCTTCGAATCGGCCGGCGGGAACGCCAAGGCGTGACCGGCCGATGGCGGCGCCCGCTCCGGCCGGGTACACGGAAGAAGGAAACGCTTCGTGGTACGGCGAGCCGTTCAACGGACGGCGCGCTTCAAACGGCGAAATCTACGACATGTATAAACTCACAGCGGCGCACCGGACGCTGCCGTTCGATACGATGGTGCGAGTGACGAACCTGAGCAACGGGAAAAGCACGACGGTTCGCATCACGGACCGCGGGCCTTTTGTGGAGAACCGTATCATCGATCTTTCGCTGGCGGCCGCGCGGGAGATTGATTTGGTAGGTCCGGGAGTCGCGTCGGTGCGCGTGGAAGTGCTGGGCAACCACGTGGATCCGACGGCGGGATTCTTCACCGTGCAGGTGGGGGCGTTCAAGGACCGCGGAAATGCCGAACGGCTGCGCGACCGCCTAAACGCTTCGTACTCACCGATTTTCATCCAGCAATACGATGCGCCTGAAGGAACCTATTATCGCGTCCGGGTGGGCAAGATCTCCGGTGAGGATGCGGCCCAGCAGTTCAGCGAGCAATTGCGCTCGCGGGAAGGCTTCTCCCCGTATGTCGTTCGCCTCGACGAATGAATCGGCGCTGCGGCAAAGACGCATCCCAACCGTGAGAAGCGTGAGGGGAGCAGAGGTGTTTGAGGGAAGCGCGTTGATGAGGAAGCGGCTGTCGGCCGCGATCGGCATGGGCGGCAATGATCCGCTCATTTCCGAGGAGCACGCCTGGAAACTTGCCCTGTTTTTGAGCCGGTTGGACTCCCTGCCACCTCCGGTGGAAACCGAATGGCGCAAGCGGCCTAAATAACGCGGCCGGCGTCCGTTCTTGCGCTTTTCCTTGCATGGGTTTCCCGCTATTCTTGCGATTCAACCTTCCACGAGGTGCAAGTGATGGATGCCAACTGTTTGTTTTGCAAGATCGGGGAGAAGCAGATTCCGTCGAAGATCGTATACGAGGATCCGGAGCTGTTCGCATTTGAGGACATCAGCCCGCAGGCGCCGACGCACATTTTGATTTGTCCGCGCAAACATTTCGAATCGCTGACGGAAGCGAGGACAGAAGATCAAGCGGTCCTGGGAAAGCTGCAGCTCGTGGCGGCGCAGTTGGCACGAGAGCGGAAACTCCTCGCGGGTTACCGGACAGTGCTGAACAACGGCGAAGGAGCGGGGCAGTCGGTGTTTCATCTGCACTTGCACCTGCTAGGCGGTAGGCCGTTCCGGTGGCCCCCGGGATAAGGCAGTTCTTTGGTCCTTCGTTATCAGTGGTTAGTTAGAACCTCCTTTTTTTAGTTCACATTGAACGATGACAGCTAGACGACCGCGGCATGGAACCACGGCTCGTGGCAAGACCATTTTGTACCTACCACTCTCAGGTAGAGGTCGAGAACATCCCTGCATGCAAATAAAAATACGCCGAGCGTGCGCGGAAGACTTGAAGCACATTCTGCACCATCGCGTCGCCATGTTTGAAGAAATGGGATTTCGCGAGGCTGCCGTTCTCGGTCAAGTGGAGGCTGCTTCGCGGAAGTACTTCGCGGAAGCCCTTTGGGCTCAAACGTACCTGGGTTGGATCGCAGAAGACTCGGGCGGGCAGGTGGTTGGAGGCGGCGGGATCGTGGTTGCTGCTTGGCCCGGCTTTCCCGGAGAGAATCAGACGAAGCGGGCGTGGATTCTCAACATGTACACCGAGCCGAGAGTGCGGCGCCGCGGAGTTGCCAGAGAACTGATGAAGGCGATGACTGAGTGGTGCCGAAGTGAGGGCTACGGATCGGTTTCTCTACATGCGAGCGAGGCGGGACGCCCGCTGTATGAGAGCATGGGATTCCAACCGACTAACGAGATGAGGCTTGAGCTGGGCTGAGCCTCACTAGTCCATCGCAGGAAGATTGATCACCGTCCTCATGTTCAGCACATTTCCCGGGAAATGGTTTCGGAGGCGCTTATTTCGCTACGCGGAAAAGGCACAAGGAGCAAGCGGCGGAATCACTGGAGAGGCCAAGGAAAGTTCTCCGATCCTCTTTCAGCAAGCCTTATAATCTCCCGCGATGGGAGGCTTCCTTGTTGAAGAGAGTGATGATGCTTGCGGCATTCGCCGCAGCGGTTTCAGCGCGCGTGCCTGGTCTCGTTGGCGCAGAGCAAAATTCGCAGGAGAAAGAGCAGATTCTTTGGCAGAAACTAGCGGCTACGGTCAATGAAGTGGATGGCAAACTCGATGGTGTGCTGGCGGTGGCGATTTTGGATTTGTCCTCCGGACAGAAATATTTGCGGCACGCCGACGAAGTGATGCCCACGGCAAGCTCGATCAAGATCGCAATCCTTGCGGAGCTATACCGGCAAGCGCAACAAGGCAAGGTCAAGCTGACGGATTTTTACACGCTGCAACAATCGGATCTGGTGGGTGGAAGCGGAATCACCGGCGTGCTGACACCGGGAATGACCAAGCTGACGCTGCGGGACGTGGCGGGGCTGATGATTTCCGTGAGCGACAATTCGGCAACGAACGTCGTTATTGACCGCATCGGAATGGACAATGTAAATGCGCTGCTCGATTCGCTGGGACTAACGCATACGCGCTTGCGGCGGAAAATGATGGATATCAAAGCGGCCTCGGAAGGTCGCGAAAACGTGGCCACGCCGCGCGAAATGATGCTGCTGCTCGAAAACCTTTATCGCGGAAAGGTTTTGAACAAGCAGATGACCGAGGACTTTTTCAATTTGCTCAGCGTGCACAAGGAGAGCTACATTCCGCGAAATTTACCGGAAGATTTGAAAGTGGCGAACAAGCCCGGCGAGCTGGAAGGCGTGCGGAACGATTCCGGGATTGTTTTTACGGGCAAACGGCCTTACATCATCAGCGTGATGACCACGTATTTGCGAAGAGAGCGCGACGGCGGCGAAGCGATTACAAAAATCTCCGATGCCGCTTACCAGATGTTCGACCGCCTGAGCCGTGCGTCGGAGTTGGGGCGCGTTGTTTCACCGCACGACACGGGGAATCCCTAGAGCCTATCGTTGCGCTGCCCGGGGTCTTAGGGAGCCACTACGTCCTTCAGTTTTGTCTTCACTTGGACTGCCGAGAGGCTTGAGGCATCCCAGCCGCCGCCGAGTGCTTTCATGAGCAAAACGCTGGTGACCAAGCGCTGGCCGCGAATCACCGCAAGCTGCTGTTCGTTGTTCAGCAAAGTCTGCTGCGCGGTGACGACGTCGAGGTAACTGACGAGCCCCCCGGTATAGCGATCCGTGGAGATATTTAGCGTCCGCCGGGCCGCGTCTACAGCTTGCTCCTGCGAATGAAAGGCCTGGTCGAGCACGATCAGGCCGGTCACATCGTCCTGCACTTCGCCGAAGGCACTGAGAACGGTGTTGCGATATCCAGCGACGGTGGCATGGTAACCGGCCCTCGCGAATTGGGTTTGCGCGCGGCGAGAACCGCCGGTAAAGATGGCTTCGGCGGCGTCGGCTCCTACGGCCCAGACCGTACTCTGCACATTCAGGAGCTTGGCAATGTCGGCCGCCTGCCATCCGCCACTTGCAAAAAGATTCAGCGAGGGAAAGTAAGCGGCGCGGGCAATGCCGATTTGCGCGTTGGCAGCAGCCATTTGACGCTCCGCTTCGGCGATGTCCGGGCGGCGCTCGAGAAGGTCCGATGGCAGCCCGGCATCGAGCGCGGGTGGCTCGGCGTTCAATTCCTTTGGCGCAAGATGGAAATCCGGAGCGGGTTTCCCGAGCAGAACGGCAATCGCGTCCTCAAACTGCTTTCTTTGCTGCTGAAGCAGGATGGCTTGTGTGCGCGTGGTGTTGAGAAGCGTTTCTTCCTGAGCGACATCGAGGCCGGAAGCAACACCGCCTTTGTGGCGCGACTCCACGAGTTGCAGGCCCTTTTGCAAGGTCTCGACGGTGCGATTCAAAATGCCCAGCTCGGTATCGAGTTGGCGGACCGTGAAGTAATCTGCCGCAAGCTCGGAAGTGATGACCAGACGGACATTTTCCAGATCCGCGGCACTTGCCTGATAAGCGGCCTGCGCCGCTTCGATGCTGCGACGGCGCCGGCCAAACAGGTCGACTTCATAGCCGGCGGTGAACGGCAAGGTGTAGCTGTTCTGGGTTATCGCGGAGGTAACGGGAAAAGATCCACCCGCAGGGCGGTTTCCGGAAAGGCGCTGGCGCTCTGCCTGAGGCGCTGTGGATAGCGTTGGGAACTGCGTGGCAATTTGCACCGCCGCGGAGGCGCGCGCCTGCTCCAGGCGAGCGGCGGCAACTTTGATGGTTTGGTTCGCGTCCAGAGTTTGCTTTACGAGAGCGTCCAGTTCTTCGTCGTGGAAAACGCTCCACCACTCGCCCTTGGGCACGCCGTCTTTGGGCGCGCCCTCGCGCCAGGGCTCCGAAACGTCCCACTTGGCGGGCACGGGAACGGACGCGCGCTGATACTTTGGTCCGACGGTGCAGCCGGCAGCGAAAACGCAGACAGCGATGCCATTCAGGACCGCAGCTTTTTTCATACTTCGCATTATTGTTTGTTGGAAGCTGGCCTTGGCGCGGATACTTGTGGCTTGCCGGGAGCAGCCGCGGGCGCAGCATTCTGGGCCACTTCTTTCACGCGAACTTCCTGGCCTTCGTCGAGCGAGTCCGCAGGGTTGAGGACGATCCAGTCAGAGTCTTGAAGTCCCTGCAAGACTTCGAGCGAAGTGCCGTAGTCGCGGCCGATGGTCAGAGGGCGCAGGTGAACTTTGTGATTTGCGTCCACGACCAAGGCGCGAAGCCCTTCCGACCGAAACAAGAGGGCGTTGACGGGAACGGACAGGCGAGCGGTGGTTACTTTCACGCGCAGATGCACCTGCGCGTAGCCGCCGGGAAGAAGCGCGCCGTTATGGTTAGGCACATCCACTTCGGTGAGCAACGTGCGCGTGGTCAGATCAATGGCCTCGGCGTTGCGCACGACTTTGCCTTCAAACTGCTGACCGGGATACTGCGTAAGCTCGAGATAGGCGCCCAGCCCGGCGTGAACCGAAGGTGCCGACGTTTCCGGAACGTTGACGTAAACACGAATAGGGTCGGTCTGCGCCAGAGAAAAGAGCAGCTGCGACGAGCCGCCGTTCCCGGCATTGATCAACGTGCCAATGTCCACGTTGCGCTTCGTGATGACTCCGCTGAAAGGTGCGTAAATGTGTTTGAAGGATTCCAATTCCTCGAGGCGGCGAACGTTGGCCTCGGAAGACTGGACGGTTGCCCGCTTCGCTTCGAAATCGCCCGTTGCATTGTCCACTTCCTGTTTGCTCACGCCGTCGGTCTTGATGAGTTCGGCGTAGCGCGTCGCGGTAATTTCAGAAAGATGGGCGTTGGCTTTCGCCGTGTTGAGATCGGCGCGCGCCTGGGAGAGTTGCTGGTCCACTTCTGGCGTGTCGATGTCTGCGAGCAGGTCTCCCTTCCGAACGCGGCTGCCGATATCGTGATACCACTTCTGCAGATAGCCGCTGGTGCGCGCGTAAATAGGGGATTCCACGTACGCTTGCAGCGTCCCGGGCAGGACCAGGTCTTCCTGACCCGCTTCCGGCGTGGGATGAATCACGGCCACCGTGGGAATCGCCAGCGTTTCCGTTTCCTTGGCCAGGGCCTGATATTGCGCGCGGCGCTCGAACAACGTGAATCCGCCAAAGACAACGAGCAGAATCACGAAGAAGAGGAGCAAGGTGAAAATCCGCCTGCCTCTGCTGTACTGCGTTTCCTGATGCTCAGAATCCATCGAAACACCGCCTCCCATCATGGCCCAAACGACCGCTAAGTTCCATCCCGAACAATCTCAAGGCGTGACCGGCTCCGGTGGCGGCTCGTAGCCAGGCCGACGCGTGCGCCGCCCATGAATCATTGAGAAAATACAAGGGACGAAGAAGAGCGTCGCGAAGGTAGCAAAGAGCAGTCCGCCGATCACGGCGCGCCCCAGCGGCGCGTTTTGCTCTCCGCCTTCTCCCAAACCCAGCGCCATGGGTACCATGCCGATCATCATGGCCAGCGCGGTCATCAGCACCGGGCGGATGCGCACAAAACCTGCTTCGAGGGCCGCTTCCCGGGCGCCCTTGCCTTCATCCATTTGTTCGCGCGCGAAGGAAACCATGAGGATGCTGTTAGCGCTGGCCACGCCCATACACATGATTGCACCGGTAAGCGAGGGCACGTTTAAAGTGGTGTGCGTGAGCAGTAGCATCCAGCAAATGCCGGCCAAAGCGCCGGGCAAAGCTGTAATGATAATGAAAGGATCTAGCCAGGACTGAAAATTCACGACGATGAGGAGGTAGGCGAGAACGATCGCGCCGAGCAGGCCGTAGCCCAGCCCCGCGAACGATGTCTTCATCGTTTGTACCTGGCCGCGAATCAAGATGTGGCTGCCCGGTGGCAGCCCATTCTTTTCGATGGCCGCCACTTGCTGTTCCACTTGGTCGGCTACGCTGCCGAGGTCGCGGCCATCCACGGCCGCATACACGTTAATCATGGGCAAGCTGGTGTAGTGAGAGACTTCCGCCGGGCGCGCCGTCGTGTGCGTCTGAACAAGATTTCCCAGAATCTGGGGCGCGGCCCCCGGAGCGCTTCCGTTGATAGGCGTATTCTGCAGCGCCTGGTAGGAATCTACCCGGTACTGCGGCTCCTGGACGGCGACGGAGTACTCGACGCCGTTTTTCGGGTCCAGCCAAAATGCCGGGGAGGTCTGGAAACTGGAGCTTAGGGAAACGAGGACGTTTTGCGCGACGTCGCGCGACTGCATGCCCAGAGCCTGTGCGCGCGCCCGATCCACTTCCATAAACAGTGTGGGATCGTCAAACGCCTGGTGAACGTGGACGTCCACAGCGCCGGGAATGTGACGAATCTGGCTGGCAAGCTTTTCTCCCACGAGATAATTCCCCCGTTGATTCATGCCGGTGATTTCCACATCAATGGGCGAAGGCGTGCCGAAATTCAGGATCTGGGTGACGATGTCGGCTGGCTGGAAGAAGAACTGCACGCCGGGAAAATCCTGCGGCAGCTTCTGCCGCAGGTCGTTGATGTATCCGGCAGTGGACTTGCCGCGTTCTTCTTTCAGTTGCACGAGAATTTCCGCGTCGGATGTCCCGATGGTGCCGGCGTTGCTGTACGACAGATTGATGCCGCTGTAGGGCACGCCGATATTGTCGAGAAGCGTGGTGATTTCTTCCTTCGGAATGGTTTCGCGAATGGCGCTATTCACCTGGTCCGCGAGGCGTGCGGTTTCCTCAATGCGCAGGCCAGTGCGGGCGCGCATGTGCAGGCGAATCTGCCCTGCGTCAACTTTGGGAAAGAAGTCCCGGCCGAGAACAAAAACAAGCGAAATGGAAAGAATGCAGAATCCCAAAAAGCTGATGGTGAAAAGACGAGGAAAGTGCAGCGCCGTGTGAAGCGCGCTCCGGTAGGATTCGCGGAGTTGCTCGAATTTCCTCTCGAACCCTTGCTGATACCCGCGGAAGAAGCCCATGCTCTCCCCGGCGTGCTCTTCGGCGTGATACTCATCTTCGGCGCTCAGCAGATACATGGCCAGGGTCGGAACGATGGTTCGTGACCACATGTAAGAAGCCAGCATCGCGAAACTCACGGCTTCCGCCAGCGGCACGAACAGATACCTTGCCACGCCCGACAGGAAGAACATGGGAATGAACACGATACAAATGACGAGCGTAGAAACGAACGCAGGCACGGCGATCTGCTGAGCGCCGTCGAGAATGGCTTGCACGGTGTCCTTACCCATGGCCAGGTTGCGATTGATGTTCTCGATTTCCACAGTGGCGTCGTCCACGAGGATGCCGACGGCGAGGGCCAGGCCACCCAGTGTCATGATGTTGATGGTCTGGCCCAAGGCGCTAAGACAAAGGACGCTGACCAAAATGGAGAGCGGAATCGAGACGGCGATGATTAGCGTGCTCTTCCAGTTGCCGAGGAAAAGCAGAATCATGATGGCCGTCAAGCACGCTGCGATCAGAGCTTCACGCAGCACGCCTTGAATGGAAGCCCGGACGTATAGCGACTGGTCGAAGAACAGGTTGACCTTCAAGTCTTTGGGGAACGACCCTTTGTTGTACTCGAGCATCCGCTTCACGCCGTCCACGATCTGGAGCGTCGAGGCGCCGCCGGTCTTGTAAATGCTCATAAGCACGCCGCGCTGGCCATTGGCGAGCACGATGTTGGTTTGCGGCGAGAAGCCGTCGCGAACGTGGGCCACATCCTTCATGTAAATGGTCGCGCCGTTGGTGGTTTTCACCGGCAGGTCGTTGAGTTCCTCAACGGTTTGAGGGCTGCCGTTCATTTCGACGGTGTATTCGAGTGGCCCAAGCTTGGCGGTGCCGGTCGGAAGAATCAGGTTTTGCGCATTCACCGCGTTGACGATGTCCACTGCCGAGAGGCCTTTGGACTGCAACGAGGCAGCGTCAATGTCGACGCTGATAACCCGCTGCTTGCCGCCGTACGGAAAAGGCGTGGCAGCCCCCGGGATGGTGGCGAGTTGCGTGCGGATAAAATAGTTGCCGAAGTCGAACAGCTGCTGCTCGCTCATCGTGTCGCTAGTGAGACCGATTTGAATGACGGGCACTGTCGAAGCGGAATAGATAATCACCAGAGGCGGCGTCGTTCCCGGAGGAAGAAATCGCAAGAAGGTTTGCGAGATGGCCGCGGTTTGGGCCAGAGCCGTCTGGATGTTTGCGTGGGGCTGGAAGAAAACCTTGATGACGGCAATGCCGTTTAGCGATTGCGACTCAATGTGCTCCACGTCGTTCACGAGTGTGGTCAGGCCGCGCTCGACGTTCGATGTGATGCGCTGCTCCATCTCCTGCGGTTGCAGCCCGGTGTAGGTCCACACCAGGCTGATGACCGGGATGTTGATTTCGGGAAAAATGTCGGTGGGCGTTTGCCTCAACGCCACGGGCGTCAGCATAATAATGACAAGCGCCATCACCACGAATGTGTATGGCCTGCGCAGTGCTAATCGGACAATCCACATAAATCAGTCTCTACCTGCGGGTTCGCGTTTATCTTGAGGGCTCACTTCTATCTTCAAAACTGACTTCCCCGCCACAAGGAGGCGTCCAGCGTGCCGATTGACGTTAGATTCGCGAAACCAATGGTTCGGGTACGTTTCCTTTGTTAATACCGCGTATAAGGAAAACGCATCCTCTAGCCCAGACCCTTTTCCGCTGGTCGTTCCGTGGCCGGCGAATAACAGAGGAATCTGCGGGTCAACTCCTGCATGCCCAAACGATTAGAAAGCGTGCAGGGCGGGCCCCACACGGGCCACGTGCCCATTCGATGCGGGCATTCTGACACCGGGCATATGAAAAACCCCATCCAATTTGGAACGGGCTTTAGACGAGTCGTCTCCGCAAAAAGCAGCCATCCGAGGACGGTCGGCGGATCAAGTCAAAACCGGCGTTGCCGCTTTTTCCCAGATGCTATTTGTGGGTCATGGTGAAGACGCCGTCCCACGCCGTCGGCGGCTCTTCGAAGAGATAGTCCTGGCAGCGTTTCCAGTAGGCGCGCGAGGGGCCGTCGCCAGGCCATTGATCAAGGATGCTCTGAAACACGTCTTGGGCGGCTTGCCATTGGCGCTGGCAGTAGAGCGCGCGAGCTTTTTGGAAAAGATCGAGGCGCATGCGAACTTCTTCGGGTGTGCCGTAGACGGAGTTTTCACCCGTGCGGCCGATAAGTTCCGAGACGGTGACCGGCTGGAGCTTGCCCTTGACGCGAATCAAATCGAGTTCTCGGAACACGAAGCCGCTGTCTTGGGCTTCCTCGTAAGTGGATTCATTCACGATGATGTGCGTGCCGTAGTCCTTGTTGAGCCCTTCGAGGCGAGAGGAGAGGTTCACGGTATCGCCCAGCGCCGTGTAACCATAGCGCAGAGCGGAGCCCATGTTGCCAACGCTGGCCATGCCGGTGTTCAGGCCAATGCCGATGTCGAGATGCGGTTTGCCCTCAGCCTTCCACTTTTTTTGCAGCTCGCGGACGCGGTCCATCATTTTCAGCGCAGTCTTGCAGGCCTTCGCGGCATGACCGGGTTCTTCGTAAGGCGCCCCCCAGAAAGCCATCAACGCGTCGCCGATGTATTTGTCGAGCGTTCCCTGGTGATCGAAAACGAGACTGGTCATGTCCGAGAGATACTGGTTGAGGAAAAGCGCCAGTTCCTGCGCGTCGAGCTTTTCGGAAATGGTGGTGAAACCGCGAATGTCACTGAACATAACGGTGATTTCAGTTTTCTTCGGCTCGACAAGTTGAGGATTGACGAGCAGGCGCCGAATGACTTCGGGGCTCAAATACTGCCCGAAAGCGCTCCGCACGCGCCGCTTTTCTTTTTCCTCGAACAGCGAGCGATAGAGAGAAACCAGTAAGACGTTGGTGGACAATGTCAGCGCGGGCACGAGCAGGTTCAGCCACCAGCCGTGTAGGAATGCCCAGTAGTTGGCGGCGACCATGGGAACAAGAAGCGCCAATCCGAACCACATCCACCGCGGCGTGACCAGCGCCATCCAGATTCCCAGGGGTATCCCGAAGAGAAAAATCAGCAGAACATCGAGCAGCGCCTGCCTCCCGCCTCTCTTTAGAAAGCGGTCGTTCAAAATGTTGTCGATCACATTGGCGTGGATTTCCACTCCGGGATAGTCCGTGCCGCCATAGGGGGTGCCCCGAAGGTCACCGATGCCGGTGGCCGTGGCTCCCACCAAAATGATTTTTCCGCGAAAGGTGCCCGCTGGGAATCGTTTCTGCAAAACGTCCACGATCGAGTAATGCGCGAACGTACTTGCCGGTCCCTGGTAATTGATCATCATCTGGCCCCGCCCATCCGGATGCAGCATCAATGATTGGCCGAAGCGAATCTCGATGATGCCCTGCGGGCCATAGATTACGTCCATATCTTGTGACGGTGGGCCGAAGAACGCCCGGGCGGCCATCAGATCCAGTGAGGGGTAGATGTCCCACTCGTCCGGATTCTTGCTGCGCCCGTAGGGAAGCAGCAGGGTAGCGCGGCGCACGATTCCGTCATCATCCGGCGGGGCATTGAAAAAACCCGTCCAGGAAAAATCTCCATTGAGCGCGGAGGTGAATTGATCGAGGTTCGCTTCGGCGCCCCGGGGAATCAGCCCCCCGAGGGAGAAGGCCTCCAGCATCTGCAGTTTTTCCTTTTTCTGGGCTTCGTGATGTAAAGCGTTGGCGGGAGGGTAAGCAAAGAAAGCGATTTGATTGGCATAGGCATCCAGAGTTGATGCTTCAATGCCGCGCAGGTCTGCGTCCGTGAATAAAAAATAGTTACCGAGGATAACCGGGCCAAATCCCTGAATCGCGGCGGCAAACTGTTTGTCGGCGTCATAGGAGGCCGCAAGGCGCCGAACTTCCGCCGCCAGTTTTTCGTCGACAGGCTCGCCGCGGTTTTTGCGCACTTCCAGTTCGGCCCAAAGCGCGCGAATCGGCGCTGCCGATTGCTCCGGCTTGCTGAAAGTAATGTCGAACGCCACGACCTTCGCGCCTTCCTCGTGCAGCACGTCAAGCATCTTGACAAAGTGGGAACGCGAGAACGGCCAGCGGCCGAGAACCTCCTGCGCCTTCTGATCGATGTCGATCACCACAATTCGTGGGTCGGGGTAGGAAAGCCGCTGCGGACGATACCGAAAGCGAGTGTCCAGTGTGGCAAGTTCCAGCCGCTGCACGAATTCAAAAATCGGTGTGGGACGCTCTCCGACGAAGGTAAGAATATAGAGGACGAGCGCGGAGAGTGTGATGCAAAGACTTAAGAGGAACGAGACGCGATGCCGCCACCACGACTGCAGGAGCTCGTAGAGGCCGAAAAAGCCCCGCCTTTGCCAAAAGCTCTCTGACGGAGCGGCCATCGCGTTCGAACACTACTCGCGGAAAATGAAGTTCAGCTTTACGCCGGAAACTTCAATCACATCGCCATCGTTCAGGCGCGTGGGCCCGCCGATAAGCCTTCCGTTGACCGAGGGCACTTTATCGCCGGGGCCGAGGTAGTATCCGTCGTCGCGCTGGTTGATCTGTGCAGCCATTTGCGGCTTGAACCAGCCCTTCAATTTCACCGTGGCCATCGCAGACTTGCCGATGACCGTCAGCTTGTTGGTCAAAATATATTCTTTCTGGTCCGTGCTCCCGCCGAGCACCATCAGCGTCGCTACCTTCACACGTGTGGAGGCAAATTGCATGGACTCGCCCATGGCCGCGGCCTGCTGGAGCATCTGCCTCCGCTCTTTCGTATCCAACACCATCGTTTCGTTGATGCGCGGCGCGGCTGTTTTCCGGCCGGAGGTCCAGGGCACCGGCGCGTCGCCGCTGGTATCCACTTTGATGATGTGTTTGCCGATGTGGACTTTGTCTCCGTCATGCAACGTGGCGCGCTCAACACGCAAATCGTTGACGAAGGTGCCGTTGAGGCTGTTGAGGTCCTCAATGACCATCCGTCCGCCCTCAAAAAAGATCTTGGCGTGGTAACTGGAGACCGCCAGGTTGTCCACGGACAAATCATTGTCCGGGGCGCGCCCGATGGTCACCGGGCGGCTTCCCACCGGCACCTCTCTTACGACTTTGTTATCGAACATGAGGCTGAGCTTCGCCATCACTTCCCTCCAGCACTGCCATTGTTGCTGAGATTCTTGGGCATCTTGCGTCGAAACCACGAAAACCATCTCTTGGAATCCTGGAGCATCCGCGCAATCACCACGGTGATGTTGTCCGGACCTCCGCGCTCGTTGGCGATAGAAACCAGTTCCTCGGCTGCGCGCGCGGGATCCGTTTCTGCTTGCAGTACGCCGGCAATTTCCGGCTCCGTAACCACGCGCGTTAATCCGTCCGAGCACAACATCAAAACGTCGCGCGGGAACAGGATGTGCTCCTCGGCATCCACTTCGATCTCCGGCTGAGCGCCCAGGGCGCGTAGCAACACGCTTTGCATATCGCTTTCTTCCGCTTCAGCAGCCGTTAACATGCCCTGCCGCACCTGTTCCGCTACCAGCGAGTGGTCGCGCGTCAACTGCAGCAGGGAGCCGCCGCGCAGCAGATAGGCGCGGCTGTCGCCAACGTGCGCGATACTCAGTTTCGAGCGGTCAATCCAGGCGGCGGTCAGCGTCGCGCCCATGCCGCGTTGTTCCGGATGCTCTTCCGCGGATTTGCAAATCTTCTTGTTGGCCAGGTGCAGTGCGGTGGAAAGACGCTTGGTCTTGGCGCTCCAGCCAGGGTGCACTTGCCCTAACACTTGGGCCGCGGGGTTGGCCTCCTCATCGAGACAATGCTTCACCACCGTTTCCACAGCCAACGCGCTGGCAATTTCGCCGTGCGCCTCTCCGCCCATGCCATCGGCCAGGACAAAAAGGTTCAGCGGCGTGACAATGCGAAAGCAATCTTCGTTGTTCGTACGCACGCGACCAAGGTCGGTCACGCCGCCACTCGAGATTTGCACGCTTGCTCCACGTTTTGCGTAGCCGACCGGGATGCGCTGCTTAAACTCACACCCCTGCCCACAGTTCAGGCGCACGCTTCCCGCGCTGACCCTGTTCACACGCTAACACACCCCAAGCCCCGCGAGAGGCTTTGAACCCTACTGATTACTCACATTTAAGCCACACGGAAACGCAGGGAATTGCCTTGTTTTCTGTCACTTAGCAGTTTGCCGTCGTGCGAAAAGCCCGGGCAACTGGAGCTGCCACCTTTAGAGGACCTTGGCCTATAACTCATTCGAAGCTCACGGACGAAGCAAGCCCGGAATGCGCGAAATTCCCTAGTATTCTTTCGAAGGGTCGCTTCCCATGTTGACTTTTCTTCTTGGGCCATTCCTCGCGGTGCTGCCCAGAAGGTGGCGTCAATCGCTACCTCTCCTCAAGTCCCTGGGATGGCGCACGCCTTGCATGCTGAGCGGATTTGGCGAACTCGTGGTCGCGATCGTCGCTTACATGTACTGGTATTCGTATTCGATGAACACCTGGGTCTCCCGCGGACTAGACGCGGCGCTCGCGGGGAAAATGGATCCGCGCGTGACCGACCATGACATCACGATCATGAGTTTGTTTATCTTCGCGACTCATCCGCTTACATGGACGATTCTATACGTTGGACTTGAGGGCAGCGTAAGGCTCCTGGGAGCGGCATTTTCCGAGAGTTATCTTGGAATTCTCCCGCTGTTCGTGGCCGACAAGACTTTTTTGAAGATTACTGG
>Ga0126369_10001154_pt1 | contig 18104 bp, 14 predicted proteins | sample PanSoiMetaPlot_1_FD_109646 | JGI IMG/M metagenome (GOLD analysis project Ga0126369, IMG submission 109646) | Tropical forest soil microbial communities from Panama - MetaG Plot_1 | ecosystem: Environmental > Terrestrial > Soil > Tropical forest > Bulk soil | place: Panama | collected 2016-02-17 | reverse complement strand
TTCGACCGCGCGCCGCCGAGGCGCAACTTGTGCTGCAAGGACATGCGGAACCTCTTCCGGCGCACAAGGTGCGCGACGAAGGCCTCTTCGAGGTCGCCCTGCCGATTATCAGTGAGACTGCTCCCACACCCTCCAGTTACCGCCTGCGCTACAAGACAGAATATGGCGAGGTTTTCGAACATCGAGACACTTACGCGTTTCCCTATCTGCTCTCTGAGTTTGATCTCTATTTGATGGGGGAGGGCCGCCATTACGACACCTACGAGAAGCTCGGAGCGCACACTCGAACGGTAGACGGAATAGCCGGCGTGCATTATGCCGTTTGGGCGCCCAGCGCTCGCCGCGTAAGTGTTGTTGGAGACTTCAATGGCTGGGACGGGCGAGTTCACCCCATGCGTGCTCGCGGGTCCTCCGGGATATGGGAACTGTTCATACCCGAACTGGGCGAGGGCACTGTCTACAAATTCGAAATTGTCGGTCCGCAGGACAATATTCTGCCGCTGAAGGCGGATCCTTACGCTTTTTCTTCCGAACTGCGGCCCAATACGGGATCGGTGGTCGCGCGGCTTGATAGGCACCACTGGAGCGACAACGAATGGATGGCCCAGCGTCCGCATAAGCACTGGCTGGAGCGGCCGGTGTGTGTTTATGAGGTCCATCTGGGTTCCTGGCGCCGTGTTGCCGAAGAAAACGACCGTTGGCTCACCTACCGGGAGCTCGCGGACCAGCTGATCCCATACGTAAAAGATCTGGGATATACACACATTGAACTGCTCCCGATCATGGAGCATCCCTACGATGGCTCGTGGGGCTATCAAACGCTGGGCTACTTCGCTGCCACCAGCCGATACGGGTCACCAAGCGATTTCATGGAGTTCGTCGATCGATGCCACCAGTCCGGGGTCGGAGTTTTCCTCGATTGGACTCCCGCGCATTTTCCGCGTGACACGCATGGATTGAGCATGTTCGACGGCACGCACCTGTACGAGCACTCTGATCCGCGGCAAGGATCACACCCCGATTGGGGCACGCTGGTTTACAATTACGGCCGGAACGAAGTGCAGAACTACCTGATCTCGAACGCGCTTTTCTGGCTGGACAAATACCACATCGATGGCTTGCGCGTAGACGCCGTAGCCTCCATGTTGTATCTCGATTACTCGCGCAAAAGCGGCGAATGGATTCCAAACCGTTATGGCGGGCGGGAGAATCTGGAAGCCATCGATTTCTTCAAGCGGCTGAATGAGGTAGCGCATCTGCGTTTCCCGGGCGTGCTGACAATCGCGGAAGAATCCACTTCCTGGCCCAGTGTCTCTCGGCCAACGTATCTGGGTGGCTTAGGCTTCAGCATGAAGTGGAACATGGGCTGGATGAATGACACGCTGAACTACTTCTCAAAAGATCCGGTGTATCGGCGCTACGAGCACAATAAACTGACATTTTCGCTTCTTTATGCCTTTACGGAAAATTTCGTGTTGCCGTTCTCCCATGACGAAGTCGTGCATGGGAAGAATTCCCTGCTCCGCAAGATGCCTGGTGACATGTGGCAGCAATTTGCGAATCTGCGACTCCTTTTCGCGTATCAGTATGCGCATCCCGGCAAGAAGCTGCTGTTCATGGGTCAGGAATTCGGCCAGCGCGCTGAATGGTACGAAGCGCGGAGCCTGGACTGGCATCTGTTGCAGCACGAATCACATCGAGGTGTGCAACGACTGGTTGGTGATTTGAATAAGCTCCTTGCCGCAGAACCGGCGCTGCATCAGTTGGACTTCGAATGGCAAGGTTTTGAGTGGATTGATGCCAACGATTCGGACAATAGCGTCTACTCCTTCATTCGGCGCGGCAAAAACCCAGACGAGGTGATCATCGTGGTATTGAACGCGACGCCGGTGGTCCGTTACGGCTATCACATAGGCGTGCCGCGTCCTGGTCATTATGAAGAGGTGTTCAACTCCGATGCGGCGGGGTATGGAGGGTCAAACGTAGGAAACCTTGGCGGCATGAACGCTTCGGAACACGCCTGGCAAGGGCGCCGCTATTCGCTGGCGCTCACCTTGCCGCCGCTGGCTGCGGTGTTTCTGAAGTGGCGCCCCGCTTGACTTGCTCTGTCGTCACCACTTCTTCTCGTACAACCCCACGCATTGCGGTAAAATCATATGGACAGGACAAGATAGGCTTCGATAAGAGAGGTGCAACTTGTCGCTCCGTCTGATCGATCGCATTACCTTCGGCGCAGGGGCAGCGCTGCTTGGCCTGTGGCTGAGTCCTGCTGCCTATACCCAGGACCCCGGCCCGCTGCCGGCAGGGCCGCCTCCTTCGAGACCAAAGTCGCAGCCTAGGGCTCAACCGGACGCCCCTGCTACGCAAACGTACCATACGCCCACGCCGCCCCAAAAACTCCATTCGCCGGGCGATAATCCCATCGTCAACGAACCGCCCTCCATCCCCGTCGAGCAAGTCGTTAAGAGATTTGCCGAGCGCGAGGCGGAGTTCAAACGTGAACGCGATAATTACACTTATACGCAAACCTTCTCGATTCAGACCCTTGACGAGGACAATCGCCCCGACGGCGAATACCGCATGACCAGTGAAATCGTCTTCACGCCGGACGGAAAGCGTTTTGAAAAAGTCACATTTGCGCCGCCCAATACGCTGCAACGCATCTCCATGAGCCAGCAGGACGAAGATGACGTGCGAAGCGTGCAACCGTTCGTTTTGACGACAACGGAGCTGCCCAAATACGACGTCAAGTATGTCGGCCGGCAGCAGGTCGACGAACTCTCCTGTTACGTTTTCGATGTTGGACCTAAGGTCATTGAGAAAAAGCAGCGATACTTTCAGGGGCGTGTATGGGTCGATAGCAAGGATCTTCAAATCGTGATGACCGATGGGAAAGCGGTGCCAGACATCGTCAACAAGAACAACGAGAACGTGTTTCCGCGATTCCGGACCTACCGGGAGAACATTGAGGAAGGTTTCTGGTTCCCGACCTATACCCGGGCCGACGACTTCCTGCATTTCAGCTCCGGCGAAGTACACATTCGAATGACGGTAAAGTACTCCAACTACAAGCGTTACGGCAGCACCGTCAAAATGGGGACGGTTACCGAGGTTAAGTAGATTTAATACATCTGGTTGGGCGCTCCACGCTTCAAACAGTTGTGGGTCAGCTAGGGAATTTCCTGTATTCTTAGTGGGAGATCGGAACTGTCCGGCTGAGCCGCCCGGCTCGTAGTTCAGATCTCTTTCGCGTGATGGTCGGCGCCCGTTGGGCACTACTTGAAGTTCCTCCCCACGGTACGCTTTACGAACTTTCATTCTGAGCCGTCGCCCAATTTCTCTGGTTCTGCGAGAAAATAGCAGAGAAGCATATAGGCAACTGGGGTGTCAATCTTCGTGGGTAATAGAAGTACTGAGGCGAATCCTTTCTCGGGAGCCCTTCTTAGGGCCCACCTTGGCTCGGCTAGCGCCGCTCTTTTTGCATTGTTGTTTTGTCTTTGCGGCGGTTCCCCGACGTTCGCGAACTGCCAAACAATTCCCGCGGGAAAATCCTTCTGGGTGCGACTGATTGATCCAGTTGCTTCTTACAGTTCCAAGCCTGGTACGCCGATCCGCGCGGTTCTGATTCAATCACCCGAGTGCGACTTGACGGCGGTGTTTCCAGCGGGCCTGGAAGTCGCGGGCCTGATCTCCTCGGTTCGCAGGGTCGGCATGGGCTTGATTCATGATACGGCTGCTGTCGAAATCCAGTTCGACCGGATTGTCACCGCCGATGGATCAGTGCTCCCCATCGCCTCGCAGGTGGTTGAGATCGATAACGCGCGGGAGACGGTGCGGAATGGCGTGGTTCGCGGTATTCGCGCCACCAACACACCGCAGGGCCGGATCACCAGCCGGTTGGCCCACTTGCCAACGTTCAATCCGTATACGGACATGGGCCTGATTGTATATCGCGCGCTCACTGTGCTTCCAGAGCCGGAAATTTACCTGCCGCCCGGAACCGATATCCGGCTGCGATTGAATGTGCCATTGTACGTGGGAGACCAGCCTGAAATGCCACGGGTGTCTTTCGCAATGGACGAATACGAGCGCGGTGACGTGGAATTGCTGATGCAGCACTCTTCCGATCGTACGACTACGAGAGCAGGCAAGGACGCCGATGTCGTCAACATTCTTTTCGTGGGACCTGAGGAGCAAATCGAACAAGCGTTCACGGCCGCGGGTTGGCTACCGGCGGACCGCAACTCCAAAAGAGCGGTCCTCAAGCAGCTTAGTGCTTTCCTGACACTCTCCAGCTATTCCACCATGCCCATTTCGCGGCAGTTGCTCAATGGCCAACTGCAAGATGCGACATGGCAGAAAAGCTTCAACGCCTACGGCAAGCGGGCACACGTGCGCCTGTGGGCCCAAACTCGCAAGGTTCAGGACCAACAGGCGTGGATGGGCGCCAACACACGTGAAACCAGCGCAGTATTGTCGCTTAAATACCACAAGTTCATTCATCACATTGATCGGAACCTTGACGACGGCGTCAATATGCTTGTCCGCGACCTATCTCTGACCGGCTGCGTCGAATCGGTTCGCCAGCTTCCGCGCCCCGAACTCGGACGAATCCTCGTCAATTCAACTGGCGATGAGATGAAGACCGATGGCATGCTTACGGTCGTGCACTTGAAGGAATGTGACGAGCCCTCGATTCAATATGCCCGTGGCAATCCGCTGGTGCCGATCCATCCAAAATCCATAATAGCCCGGTACTTCCGGTCACAGATCCTCGTGTATAAGAGCGACGTCATCCGAGGCAACCTCATTTACGGCGCGTTTGACTTGACGCGCATGAGCGTCCGCTCGTTCCGGCACCGTCACGACTCCAGTGCCACAGGCGATGATGATAATCTTCCGATGGCCCCCGTGTCTCCCGATACGCTATTCCCTGCGCTAGCACGCGGAGAGATTCCCCTGGGCAGGTAAGTGGTTCTGAGGTGGAACCTCGCTCATCGACAATGCCGCGTGTTTTCAGTCATTTCCCTTCGCCATTACCTCGCTCATTAGCGATCGTTGAGTCTCCCCAGTCGATCGAACTTATTTACGCATTTCTCGCGTCCGGTGGAACTTTCCCCGTCCTCGGCGCGTACTTGTCACCAAAGGAGCTTCAACATGAACCGCATATCCCGGGGAGTCTTTGAGTTCGTAGCCACCGTGGCCTTCGCTGCCGTCTGTGTTGCTCCTGTCTCAATCGGACAAGGTACTTCAGAAACCTCTTCGAGTGCCAAAGAGCAGTGGATCCACGTGCGCGTGACGAGCACGGAAGACAAGGGCGAAACGGTCCGGGTCAACGTGCCAGTGGAAATGGCGGAAAGGGTGCTTCCAGCCATCAATAAGGACAAGCTACACAATGGAAAGGTTCACATTGATTCCGCGCACCTTGACGACGTCGACCTGCGGACACTGTTGGATGCGGTTCGCACTTCGAAGGACGGCGAGTACGTTACGTTGCAGAGCAGAGAGAATGACGTGCGTGTGGCCAAGAGCAATGGCTATCTGTATGTCTATGTAACGGAAAAGCCTGCAACGAAGAACGCCTCCAAGGGTGAAACCGGCAAGCTCAATTCCGCCAAAGAATCCAAGGTGGAAGTGAAGGTTCCGATGAAGGTGGTGGACGCTCTGTTCTCCGCTGGCAAGGATGAACTGGATGTGGTCGCCGCTCTTCGGGCCCTCTCGGCCAACGGCGACACCGAACTGGTCAACGTCAAGGACTCCGAAAACACCGTGCACATTTGGATCGACTCCAAGAACCTTGCCGACTGACCGAGAAAAAGCAAAGGAGAACGGGTGATGCTGATCATTGCCAAGATTGCGCTCGGATTCGGTGCCACCCTGGCTGTCGGCGGGGCTTATGTCTTCCACGAAGGTGTAATCAACGTCGATGTGGATGAGTTCCGGCCAGGCGGCTCGCACGTGCATGTGTGGGCGCCGGCCACGGTGGTCTCCCTGGGAATGCGCGTCGTGCCTCGGCACCACCTGGAACAAGCGGCCTCGCGAGTGCAACCCTTTCTGCCGGTGCTGCGCGAAGTCACCAAGGAACTGAAGCGGTTCCCGAACGCGACGTTCGTGGAGGTGAAAGACGGGACGGATCATGTCTTCATCGGAACAGCAGACGGGAAAATCCGGATCGACGCGGTGAGCGACACCGAAACCGTTCACCTGCGAATTCCGATTGAAACTGTCGATAATGTCGCGGACCGGTTGGAGGCTGACGCTCCAACCATCTGACATCGCGGTTGAAGTGCGCAAAGAACGCCGTGATTATTCAACCGACTCTTTGCCCGGATGGAAGTACACCTCATCTTGCAAACCGGTTCTCTCCCACCCTGCTCGAAACAGGATGCCCCTTCCGTTTTCGACCATGTTGGGGTGTCCGCAGAGATAGGCCGTCGTATCGGCCGGTTTCAGATGCCACAAGCTTGTGTATTTGCGGATCAGATCCTCGACACGGCCCTTTTCCCCGGACCATTCCGGTTGCTCCCGTGCTCGGCTGACTGTCGGAACATATTTCAGCCAGGGCACCTCGGCCGCATATTTCTCCAATTCGTTTCGATAGCCAAACTCCCAGGGCCGGCTTGCCCCGTGAATGCAGTAGAGGCTGTGCTCCCCGGGCATCGGCGTGCCACCCTTTCTCCAGTCTGCGTACACCGTTCGAATGTAGCTCACGTAGGGAGCTACACCGGTGACGGTTGCCAGCAGCAGATGATTCTTGCGGCCGCTTCGCAAGTCCAGCGTGAATCGCCCCTTGGCAAATCGGCGGAGGAGCAGCGGAGTGCCCTTTTCCATTGCGTATAACAAGGGCGAAAGTTGCCCGGCCGGCACGCGCTCCACAAAAAACTCCAAAACCTCTTCGTACGGGGAAGAGCAGAGCGAATACGCCCGCTCAATGCGCTGGCCATCGACTTCGACGCCTAACGTCGCGTATTGACCCGCCAAAAAAGTGAATGGCGCGCCCACCTGCACGTGCAGCAGAAACAGATCCTCCGCTATCTCGGTGCGGTCCATAATCTTCGCCGCAAGAAATTTCTCAGGATTCATTGTCACCGGGCCTTACGTGCTTCGATGCATTGCTCAACGAAACGATACCGCGGAGGCGACGCCTGCTCCTCCCGATTTGCCGCTTAAGCTTTCGCGAGTTGTGCGAATTCTCAAGGCTTCGGCTGTTGTTGCCGCTGTTGCATCATCATCTGGGGATTGAATTTTTGCACCGGGCCGGTAATCTGGTCCGGCACGTCCGTCAGAACCTTGCTCAATACCATAGTGTTATTCGGGCTCGTTTCTTTCACCATGCCGAAGGGAGTCACCTTGTCATTGGTCCAGACTTCCGAATTATTCTTGTCATTCTTCCAATGCTCACAACTGAAAGTCCCCGCAGGTACGGTAACGCTCTCGGTGCCGATCGAGTGCCACTCGCTCATAGCGTCCTGCATGCCTTGTCTCGTGCCTTGGGCGGCATTGAAGGGCATTTCCATGGCGCCCTGCCCGGGTGCCTGAATGACCATGCGACGAAATTGAAAATCCTCTCTCGTGAATAGCATCTTGCCGACGAAATTCCCGCCCTTCTCGACGGTGGTCACGATTTCCATCCAATAACCATCTTTTCCGTCGACGGATTCCTTTCCGACGATGAACATCTGCATAGTTTGCGGGGTAGTTTTGGAATCCGCCCTGATCGTTTGGTACTCGGCGCCCTTCCCCACAACAGGATTGAAAACCTTTGTGAAAGAGGGCTTCTTGAACATGTCCATGCCCATCTGAGGCCGGGCCGAATACGGCAAACAGAGCGACGCAACGATGAGCAACAACGCTGAAATTAAGCGTTTCATGAGACTCTCCTTAAGCGCACTCCTGTTTTTTTCCTTGTCCGGGAGCTGAGGCAGTTATGTATGCTCCTCTCATATCAGTTTCATTGGAAGGAATCAATTCAGGTTCCCGGGAGGATTGTGCAAAACAAGGAAGGGACTCTATTCGTAGGCGAGAGCTTCGACCGGGTCAAATCCCGACGCGCGCAACGCCGGCACGGTTGCGCCCAATGCTGATCCCAGGAGTGCCAAGCCCACCGAGCCGAAAATCCAACCGGGCGTGAGAAGGATCGAGAGCCCCGGGTTCGTTTCTTTCAGAACGCCCTGCGTTATCAGGGTAATCGCTATACCCACGAGGCTGCCGATGACAGTCAAGACAGCGGTCTCACCCAGCAGCATTTTCACAATGTCGAATCGCGAGAACCCCAAGGCCTTCAGGATGCCAATTTCTCGGGTGCGCTCCAGAATCATGGTGTGCATATTCATCAGCACGACGAGGAAGCTCACCACCATACCCAAGCCCACCATGGTACGAATAAAGGGCTTAAGCTCCGGCAAGTTGGACGAATTCATCAGCGTGACGTACTCCGACATGGAACGAATGCGGTTTTGAGGATTCAGCTTCAGGATTTCCGCCCTGGTCCCTTCGGTGTCTCCCTTGCTCCGCACGAAAAACATCGAGACCTTCTTGTCCGCACCCACGATGTCTTGCCCAGACTTCAGCGGAATAAAAAAACGCGCGCCCTTGCCATGCGCCACAATCCCGGCAATCCGGAACGGGTGGTTCAGCAGTGTGACGGTGTCTCCGACTTGCAAGTGGCGAGTCTGAGCCACGATGTCATCCGCCACGGCTTCGTCAGGAGCTTCGAAGGGCCGCCCCGCGCGGAAAATGAACCCCTGACTAAGAGCATTGAATCGTTTGTAGTCGATCGCGAAGACATTCACCATCGTCTTGTCGCTCTGGATTAGCGTCGGAGCTACTTCGTCCACGCCCGGCAATTTTTCGATTTGATCGCCCAAGGACTCCTGCATCACCGCACTCGAGAAGGCAAAGAAAATAGAAGCGTTGGGCGGCTGCACTAGGATGTCCGCGCCTACGCCCTCAACTCGCTTTCCCCACTCCGCGACCACGCCGGAGGTCAGACCGACGATCATCAGTACCAGAACAACCTGAATTGCAATCGCCAGGATGCTCAGAAAGCAACGCAACGGCCGCGCCGCCAGGTTGCCCCAGAACATTTGCAGCAGAGAAAAAGGACCGTCGTGTGTATCAGGCATAGAGAATCCGCAACAAGAACTGTAACAATTCGACTTGAGCCGGTCAAAAGTACAAGAAGGATTCGGTGCGAGAGCTTGTAGCACGATCGCTGCCGAAGTGCAGCAACAAAAAACAATTTCTCGTTAAGTTTTCAACATTCCTCTGGAAAACTTTGTGGAAAGCGCGGGAAATTTTCTTGTAACACCGCAACTTTTCAATACGATGATGCGGTTTGCACTATTCTGGTGCAAACCGACGTTTCTGCCACGAGAATGGAAAGCTTTTGCGCAACTCTGTGACTCCGTTCACGCACTTTCACTTTCCTTTGAGGAGGCCTGCACCTACGTAAAAGCAAAAGTGTTCCACGAAGTTTCACGAGCGTGTCTTGGTTCTTAAGCAGGTTTGCTGGAAAGAAAAGATCAGTACCACTTCGGCGGGCGGTCCAAATGAATCTTGATGGTTTGTTTGGCATCGGTGACGTCGAACCAATGCCCATAAGTCTTCCAGCCTTCGGCCACAACCTGAATCAATACGCGGCCCTGAGGGGCCTCCGGAATGTGTGCGATACCGGACTGATTCGTCTTCACGTTGATTTCGGTTTTCTTGTCTTTAATCGTGTGTTGCTCGACGGTCTTGAGGTAGACACTGGCATTTTCTATCGGCTTGTCACCGTCGCCGCCGGTAACTTCAATTCTTAATCGATTGAACGGGGATGGGGCTGCAGCCTTCGGTGGGGTCGTGTTTTTATCTTGCTGCGCCACAGCGGGAAACAAAGACATGCCGGTGAGTGTTGCAGAAACCAGGAGTGACGAGATTACCTTCATAGCTACCCTGCATCATGTTCACCCGAAGTGCACCGAAGGTCAAGATCAACGGTCATTCGTGAGGGCATGGCGTTCGACTTGGCAGGCACCGCGTGCCGGTCCGGAGTTCGCCAAGCAACAGTTGAAGATTGAAATCTCACATTCATCGCCAATTCTGCGTTAGAATTCGTGTTCGCTCGGACATCCCACACTCGTCTTTCTTAGGAAGGTGCACGTGTCTTCCGGCCCGCGGTCGAGGCCCGTTGTCGCTACTAGCTCTACGGTCTCAGTCCTCGCGGTTGCGTTGCTTGCGCTGATGGCTGTTCTGGCGGGTGGCGCAGCACTGCGTGAATCCGTCACCTTTGATGAGGTGGCGCACATCGGTGCCGGTGTTAGCTATCTCCAGAAGTTCGACCTTCGTTTGAACGAGGAGCATCCTCCCCTCCCCAAAATACTGGCTGCTGTGCCGCTCGTTCTGCTAGGCACTCGGGCCGATTACTCGAACATCTCGTGGACCATTAGCGAGAAGTTCTTTCCCGCTTATCTTGGCCAGTGGGTCTTTGGCGACTGGCTACTCACGCACTGGAATGAGCAAGCGAAATTGCTCGCGTGGGCGCGATTCCCCATGCTTCTTCTTACGCTTGTACTTGGGTGGATTGTCTTCATCTACGCGCGTCAATTGGGTGGCGATTGGGCGGGGCTTCTGTGTCTCGCAGTATTTGCCAGCACGCCGGCATTTCTGACCTTCGGCCCACTTGTACTCACAGACATGGCAGTTACTTTGTTTTCGTTGCTTACCGTCTGGAGGTTTGCCGATCTCTGGCAAGATCCGACCAAAAGGAATGCGTTCCTGTTCGCAATGAGTTTTGCCGGTGCACTCCTTTCAAAATTCACCGCCGGAATTCTTCTATTTGTGTTCATTGCTTTCTCCCTATGTACGCGTTGGCTTCACCTCCCGGGACAACCAGGTGACAAGGGCGAGGCGCGCAGCTGGCGAAAACTGCGCTGGAGACTGACTCGCCTCGGCATCTTTTGGGCCGCCATCACCGTGTACGTTTTCTATTTCATTTTCTCGATACACCAAACCAGCAACGTTCTTTACCTGCTGGGCCACGGTCCTGCATGGATTCCGCTCCGACGCCTGCTGATGCCTGCGTGGCTGTACCTGCGCGGCGTGGGGCTGGTCGTGCTCACTTCCAGCCGGCCCAGCTTTATCCTCGGGCACGCTTATCCCCACGGCGTATGGTTCTACTATCCAGTTGTATTTATTCTGAAGACTCCCATTGGATTTCTCGCGCTGCTACTTCTTGCCTTGTTGCTTGCCCTGGCTGGCCGAAAGCGCCTTATGCCAGCACACGAGCGAGCAATCCAAGAGGGTCAAGAATTCCACTGGCGCGCGATTTGGCTGTGCCTGATTGTGTTTCTGGCGTTTTGCATGCTCGGCCGCATGTCCATCAGCATCCGCCACTTCACCGTCCCGATTGTGATGTTGCTTCTGTTGATCGCACCGCTACCTCGTCTGCTGGCAAGCCTGCGCACGACTGCGCCAGTCAAGAGCAAAGTCGCTACTGCCATCGCCGCGATTTGTGCGCTCAGTTGTCTTTTCACCGCTGTGCGCACTTATCCCTTCTACATGCCTTATGTCAATTCCCTGGGTTTTGGAAAGCCGGCCTACACTCTGCTGAACGACTCGAACGTCGATTGGAATCAGGCCTTGCCGGAAGTGAAGCGCTTCGCCCAAGAGCACGCCATCGAACACCTCAAGATCGACGAATACGGTGTGATCGAGGTTGCCGATGCCGTCCCGAATGCCGCAATATGGGATTGCCAGAAAGCTACGGCTGCCGACGCGGGATCCTGGGTTGTCGTGTCTGGCGCCAGCATGCTAGACGGGCACAATTGCGGATGGCTGCAACAATTCCCGATGCAATCAATCGCAGGCGGCAGCATGTACGCCATACAGCTGCCTTCGCAGATTCCGGCGGCCGGCAGCCCGGGAGGGCCCCCGGCACCGTCCGACTACCGTTTCATGGGCGGCACGCCATTCGACATGCAAGTTTATTTCCTTGGCGTCATTCGCGATCCCCAAAAGCTTCGTGCAATTCTCGAGGAAATGCAGGTGCGCTTTCAAGAGGCGCGAGACGCGGCGAAAAAGAAATCTGCGGCGGGCAAAGACGCCAAGTAGGGCGGCGGCTTTGTGCCGTTCGGGTAATAATCCATGCGCAGCACGGCGATTGACTCCCTGCATGGCCTCTTGTAACTTCGATGCACTGCGGAAACCGCAGGCTCAGGGGAGATTCCTTCCTCATTTAGAAATACGCCCGGGACTATTAACCGCGCCGAAAAAACTGGACGCGGACAGCGTGTGCTCGGCAATCACATAAGGAGACGACATGGGATTTGCGACGAACGCCATTCACGTAGGCCAGGAACCCGATCCGTCCACGGGCGCGGTGGTCGCGCCGATCTACCAGACTTCCACCTACGTTTACGAGGAATTGGGCAAGGCCAAGGGCGGGTACGATTACGCCCGCACAAATCATCCCAACCGCAAAGCGCTGGAGCGCACGGTTGCGAAACTCGAAGGCGGCCACAGCGCCTACGTCTTCACCTCGGGCATGGCGGCGATTGATTCCGTGTTTCGGCTGTTGCGCCCAGGCGACCACGTCGTGCTTTCCGAAGCGGTGTACGGCGGCGTCTATCGCCTCTCCACGCAGCTGTTGGTGCACTTCGGTCTTGAATTTAGTTTCGTGGACACCACCGATCCGGCTGTGGTCTTAGGCGCGATGCGTCCGAACACCAAGATGCTGTATATCGAGACGCCGACGAATCCGACAATGCGTCTTACAGACATCGCGGCGATGGGCAAACTGGCGAACGAACGTCGCGCGACGCTCGTGGTTGACAATACTTTCCTCACGCCCTACCTTCAGCGACCCATCGAACTCGGCGCCCACATCGTTGTACATTCCATGACCAAATACCTGAACGGCCACAGTGACGCCACCGGCGGTGCTGTCGTCCTTACGCGTCCGGAAGATGCGGAAAAGATTTACTTCATTCAGCGCTCCGCCGGAGCCGGCCTTGCACCTATGGACTGTTTCCTGGTCTCGCGCGGTATCAAAACTCTTGCGGTGCGCATGTTGCAGCACAACGCCAACGGCTTGGCCGTCGCGCGCCATCTTGATGCTCATCCGAAAGTCCGCAAGGTCTTCTTCCCCGGCCTGGCGTCGCACCCCCAGCACGATCTCGCTCGCCGCCAACAAAAGGGTCCCGGCGCGATGCTATCCTTCGATCTCGGCGCCGAAGACGCCGCACGACGTTTCCTGAATCAGGTGAAAGTCTGCTCGCTGGCCGAAAGCCTGGGCGGCGTCGAGTCGCTCATCTCATTACCGGCGCAAATGACCCACGCGTCGATGCCCAAGGAGGTTCGCGACCGCGTGGGAATTACCGACAGCCTGGTGCGACTCTCGGTCGGCATTGAAGACATCGAAGATATTATTGCAGACCTGGATCAGGCTCTCCTGTACGTCTGACCCTGCTGAAGAACCGCTGTTCCGTCATTCCGAACGGAGTCTACGGAGGATCTCAGCCCCATCGCACGCCTGCTGTGCGATGAAGCCCTTCACCTGCGACGCAGCTACTCTGTGAGAGACTCCGCGATCCAGGAGAGGTATTTGGAAGACCCACCCGAGATGGGAAGGGCGATGAATTCCGGCGTCTCGTAGGAATGCAGTCGGCGCACTTCCCTCTCGAGCGCTTGCAGTCGCGCTTTGCTGGTTTTGATGATCAGCAGACGTTCGCGGGATTCTTCCAGGTTGCCCTTCCAGCGATAGATCGATTCGATCGGCCCCGGAAGTATGTTCACGCAAGCTGCCAGACGCTTATTGACGACCACCTCCGCGATTTTCCGCGCCTCGGCAGCCGAACCGCACGTCACTAGCACGATACAGAACCGATCATCCCGAGCCATAGCAGGTCTCCCGCCCGATTGTACACGACCACCGCTCTCCGGTATTCACCCAGCGAAAGCAAGGCAAATCCCGCAATCTAGCGATGGTGGCCGCTTGGACACGCCCTTCGCAGAAAGTCGCATGCGGCCCCACTTTGGTGCCACAAAATTCCAAGTCGGGGTTAGAATTTGAATTGCCGATGAGTGTCGATCTACAAGAGAAGAGGCGCATGGCACACCACTATGTGCCGCACCTGCTGGCGGTCTTTGTCGCCGTGCTTTTCCTTCATGACGTTTTCGGCACCCATGGCTTCGTGGCCATGCACCACAAGCAGCAGGAAATTCAGAAAGTAAAAGCCGATCTGGACCGGCTGAACAAGGAAAACTCCAGCCTGGAACAGGACGTAAAGAACCTCAAGACCGATGCGCACACCATCGAGAAGATTGCGCGTGAAGAGCTTGGCCAGGCCCGTCCGGGCGAAGTGATCATCAAGCTACCGGTGGCACCGCCGAGCGATTCTCAGCCGACAAAGCCTTAACAGTTCTCTTCTTATAGCGCGTCCGCCACATTGACAGCCCCAGCATCGCCACGAAAATCACCAGCAATCCCATCGTTGCTTTGAGTATGGAAGAACCGTGCTTGGGCAAGAACGACAACCGCCCGTAGACGAACTCGATGTGGACCCAATACACCAGCAGCGAGGTGGTTCCCAGCTGAATCAGCGGGCTGAATCCCTTCTGAGCCCATCCCCATCGGCACCACGCATAGACCACCGACAAAATGACTAGCAAAACCCCGCAGCGAACGGCGAAGAAATTTGGGTTGGAATGCCAGAAATCGTAAACGGTATAGAGGTGAATCGGCAACGCATCAAACCAGAGCGCCAGGAAACAAATCAATAAGCCGGCCACGCCCAGCCCTGCAAAAAAGAGAGCTTGGCGACGCCGCGCAAAGCCTGAGAACAGCGAAAAGCCAACCGCCAGGCCCACAAACGCAAACGCGCACCACGGGAAGATCGGGAACAGCCACGGCTGAGGTTGGTGGAAGGTATGCACTCCGTTGATGTAGGACTCAATGGGCCACGGCAGCGCGTGCAGGCGCGAAGAAGTCCAAACCGGTGGAGTAGCCAGAGCGATCACCGCTGCCGTCACAACTGCCGCGAACAAGCTCTTGTTGCGGGCGCCGTTCAGTTCCCCAGCCCCCGCCAACCAGCACATCACACCCATCAAGACGATGGACAATCCCAACATGTTAAGGACGTCCACACGCAACAGATCCGTCCATGGAACCCATTTGTAGCCGAGGATATATTCCTGGATTCGAAACAGAATGCCCAAGCCAAATATCTCCGTACCGCGAACGACGGTTTGCCTCGCAATCGCGTTGCGCGTCATTCCCTTCTCACGGGATCTCTGGGTCGTTAACGCCACAGAGATGCCGGCAAGGAAGATAAAGAGCGGCGCCGGCAAGGTTCCGCCGACCTGCGACCAGCGGTAAAGCCGCGTTTGGTGGAGCTCGGGCCGCAACCACGAGTCGTAGCAATGCGTCTGAAACATCAGCAAGCACGCAAGGCCGCGCATCCAATCAATGTACGAAAGGCGTTTCACTTTGCAGATCTCACAGTTCAGTTTACAGTTCCCAGTTCCAAGAGTTTCTATAATGGCGGGAGTGTTGTGTAAAGTTCACACCGGACGCGGAGCGGCTTGATGAGACAACTGAATGTCTGGGGGATCCTGGGAATCTGGGCGTTCATCTGCCTTGGAGGAGGCATTTACGCAAGTTGGCAGGGAAATGGAGGGCGCGCGTTCGCCGCAACGTTGACGGCTTTTGCGCTGCTGCTTTTTGTCATGCTGCTGTTTGCCGCAAGGGGAGTGGCCGAAAACCTCGCGCGCAGCATGGGACCTACCGCGGGCTTTCTGCTCGGCGCGTGTGTGTTCCTCACCTACATCGCTTACCTGCTGGGGACGGGCACATTTGCCATCGCTCGCGCAGGCGTAATGGCAGGGCTGGTTTTTGTCCCACTGGGGCTCGCGAGTTCAGCGGCCAAAGCGGCAGCAGGCGCGTGGCAAGACTTCGTGATGCTCACGGGAGTATGGGTCTTCGTCAAGTTCAGCCCTTCGCATTGGCTGTGGCCTTACCCTGGGGGACGGCTTGCCTATGTCTTCACCGTGCTGGCGGCAGCGGGCGTGGCCCTGGCCACATTTGTCTTGGTTCGGCGGGTGAATGGCATTGGCTACTCCATAGGTTGGGGTCGCAACTGGGGAGTCTACGTTCTGGCAAGTTTTCTGTTGTTCGCCGGTATCGCGATTCCTTTGGCATTGAAGATGCATTTCATCGTGTTTGCACCGCAGGGGAGGCATTGGAGTTCGTACCTCGGATTGTCACTGGTGATTCTCTTTTTCACCGCCTGGCCAGAAGAGTTCTTGTTTCGCGGCTTGTTGCAGAACTTCCTCTCCAAGGCATCGAAGAGCGATCTTGCCGGATGGTGGACCGCCTCGGTTCTGTTCGGCTTTTCCCACATCAGCAATATGGGCTTCCCCAACTGGCGCTACGTGATTCTGGCTTCGCTTGCCGGCCTTTTTTACGGGTGGACTTGGAGGAAAACCGGTTCCATCTTTGCTTCGGCCTTGGTGCACGCCGCCGTCGATGCAACTTGGCACTTCCTGTTTCATAGTTAAGAAATTTAGAATCACTATGGGCCGACTGTATTCTGGCCATTAAATCGAGTTAAATCGGTTTTCGGTTGGTGTTCTTGGTTCGGCGTGATAAGTTAGAAGTATCTAATTTTCAGGTCGTAGCGCCGGTGCGGGGGACTTCGGGGTATGATTCCAACATTTTTCAATTACAACGTGTGTGTCATGCTCCGGGCCGCCTCCAAATTGCGGTTTACTTCCGTTCACGTCCCCATGCATTAATCCTGAAAGTTGTCCCGGTTAGATTTGCCGTAACCCTCACGATCGATTTCAGCAGAAAGAAAGACCGGCCAACTATTTCCGCAAGCCGGTTTGTCCACCAGGTCAATTCCCCACGGCAGCTTTCTATAGCCTCCGCATAGGAAGTTCCCCGGCGGGCCAGTTCGCGAACCCTGCCGTTCGCATTCTGTCGGTGTAACTCGAAAACTAATTTTTGAGGAGGATCTACCAGTGAGCTATCGGAATGGTATGCGTGTTGTCGGTTTCCTGAGTTTGTTATTGGTTTGGGGATGAGCTCAGGCGGCACTCTCGCAAGCCCTGCCGCAAACAAGAATTGTCGCAGAGGTAAAGAATGAACAACGCGTGGCGCTGAAAGGAACAACTCCGGCCTTCGTAGCGGTCAGCGCAGAGAGGGGACCGCTGCCCGGAGGGCAAAACCTTGGCCGCATGATTCTGCAACTGACGGCGACAGACGAACAGGAGCAAGCCGCCGAAAAGCTGGTGAGGGACCTTCACGACCCATCATCACCTTCCTTTCACAAGTGGCTGACGCCTTCAGAATTCGGGCAGAAGTTTGGCATATCCGAACAAGACGCAACGAAAGTTCAGCAATGGCTGGAAAGCCAGGGACTAACCGTCCACGAAGTCGCGCAGAGCCGGCGCTACATGGTGTTCAGTGGAACGGTGTCCCAGGTTGAACACGCCTTTGCCACTCAGATGCACTCGTACGAATACAAGACCAAGAAATTCATCTCCAATTCCACCGACATCCAGATTCCCGCGGCACTTCACCCCGTGGTGAAAGGAGTTGTACGGCTGCACAGCGATCCGCGCACCGCAACGGCATACATGGGGACCAAGATTCATTTCAAGAAGGCCGGCTCTCAGTTCACGTTCGATGACGGGTCTCACTATATGACGCCCGCTGACTTCGCAAAAATCTACAATGTGCAACCGCTCTATGACGCTGGAATAGACGGCACCGGGCAGACCATCGCGATCGTCGGTCGCAGCAACATCGACGTGCAAAACGTCCGTGATTTCCGCACTGTTCTGGGGCTTCCCGCCAACGATCCCGAAATTATCCTGAATGGCGACGATCCCGGGCAGAACAGCGATATGCAGGAGGCTATGCTGGACGTGACCTGGTCTGGCGCGGTCGCCCCTATGGCACAAATCAAGTTCGTGGTTTCTCAGAGCAATTTCTCCGACGGCGTCGACGTCTCCGCGGCATACATCGTGGATCACAATCTGGCGTCCATCATGAGCACCAGCTACGGTTCTTGCGAAGACTCACTCGGAAAAGTCCAGAATGCGTTCTACAACACGCT
>Ga0126369_10001153_pt1 | contig 18143 bp, 15 predicted proteins | sample PanSoiMetaPlot_1_FD_109646 | JGI IMG/M metagenome (GOLD analysis project Ga0126369, IMG submission 109646) | Tropical forest soil microbial communities from Panama - MetaG Plot_1 | ecosystem: Environmental > Terrestrial > Soil > Tropical forest > Bulk soil | place: Panama | collected 2016-02-17 | reverse complement strand
TGGTTGCGTTCGCACCATCGGCGGGCGGTGTCACGGCAACGGTCACCGGGTCGAGCCTCCGGACCGACGAGCACAGCCTCGGCCTGCTGCTGTTCGATGTCGCGACCGGGAAGCCGCTGCCGCTCGACTACGGGTTCGCCACGACGCGGACGACGCAGGCCGGTGTCGTCGCGACCGTGAGCGTGGCGTTCGGCGGCGTGACCCCGCCGCCCAGCGTCCTCGCCTACCTCATGGTGGACGCTTACCCAGCGGGTTCCGCCGTGGTGCCGATCCCCTAGGCACGCAAGCTCGGCCCGCGACCGCGCGCTTCTCCCTCCCTGCGATCAGGACGGCGGTTGTACTACCACCAGGCCTCGGGATATCCGCGGCCCGATGGAGGCGCGAGCCACCGAGGACCGCTTGGCGCCCAGTCCGGTCTTGACCGGGTTGCTCCTCGGCGTCGCCTGCGGGCTCTTCTTCGGAGAGCTCGTTCGTCCGCTCGAGTTCGTGGCGAACGCGTTCATCCGCCTCTTGCAGATGGCGGTCCTGCCCTACATCGTCTTCTCGCTCACGGCGGCCGTGGGCCGCCTTTCGCTCCGCGAGGCTCGCTTCCTGGCCGGCGTGGGCGGTGGGCTCATGGCCGCCCTGTGGGCCCTTGCGCTGGCGGCCACCGTCGCCATGCCGCTCGCGTTTCCCGAGAGCGGGCGCGCGGGCTTCTTCAGCACCACGCTCGTCACACCGCACGAGGATTTCGACCTCGTCAAGCTCTACATCCCGGACAACCCGTTCCGTTCGCTGGCCGACAACGTCGTCCCCGCGGTGGTGATCTTCTGTCTCACGCTGGGGAGCGCGCTCATCGGGCTCCCCGGCCGCGAGCCCCTGATCGCCCTCGCCGACGTGATGACGAAGGCGCTCGAGCGCGTGAACGGGTTCATCATGCGCCTGATGCCGATCGGCGTGTTCGCGATCGCAGCGGTGGCCGCGGGCACCCTAGGGTTCGAGGAGGTCGGCCGGATCGAGGTGTTCCTGGGCGCGTACATCGTGCTCACGTGCCTCGTCGGGCTGTGGGTCATCCCGGCGTTTGTGGCCGTGTTGCTCGGCTCGTCGGTCCGCGTGGTGCTCCGGTCGGCGCGCGAGGTGCTCGCAACGGCGTTCTCGACCGGCAGCATGCTCCTCGTTCTCCCGGCCCTCTCGCACGCGAGCCTGGAGCTGGCGGTCCGCCGGGCGCCCGACGACGAGGAGACCCGATCGGCCGTCGACGTCCTGGTGCCGATCTCGTTCAACTTCCCCCACGCGGGAAAGCTCCTGACCCTCGGGTTCGTCCTCTTCGCGGCATGGTTCGTGGGCCGACCGCTCGGCCCGTCCGCGCTCGCCCGCTTCGCGCTCGCCGGCGTCGTCGCCGCCTTCGGCAGCATGAACGTCGCCCTTCCGTTCATGCTCGACGCGTTCGCGCTGCCTGCCGATTTCTTTCAGCTCTTCCTCGTGGTCGCGGTGGTGATCTACCGCTTCCAGACGCTCGCGGGTGCGATGCACACGCTCGCGCTCACGGTTCTCGGCGCGTGCGCCGTACGTGAGACGCTCGTCATCCAGTGGAGCCGGATCGCGCGGACGACGGCCGTCTCCGTCGTAGTGGTGGGCCTCGGCATCGTGGCGACCCGGGCGCTGCTCGCACACATGGTGGGAGCCGCCGGTCCGAGGCGGTCCGCGGTGCGCGAGCGGACCCTCACCGTCGATCCCGTCCCGTCCACGGTGCGATCCGACGTGCCGCCGGCCGAGAATGGCCCGGGCTCTGCCCTCGACCGCATCGCGCGGACGGGCGAGCTCCGGATCGCCCATCCGTCCGCGCGCCTCCCCTTCTCCTACTTGAACACGCAGGGCGAGCTGGTCGGCTTCGACGTCGACATGATGCACCGGCTCGCCCGCGAGCTCGGCGCCCGGCTCGTGTTCGTCCCGCTCGACCGCGCGCGCCTCTCGGCCCAGCTGGCCGCGGGCCAGGTGGACCTCGCGATCGGCGGCCTCGAGGTCACGACCGCGCTCTCACGTCGCGTGGGGCTCTCCCAGCCGTACCTGCACCTCACGATGGCGCTCGTCGTCGAGGATCGTCGGCGCGACGAGCTCGGCACGCGCGAAGCGTTGCTCGCGCATCCCCCGCTCCGGCTCGCGCTCGTTTCGGACGAGTACTACGAGGCGAAGCTCCGCGCCGTCCTCCCGCATGTCGAGATCGTGCGCATCGACGCCGCCAAACGGTTCTTCCAAGGTGGTGGGCTCGGGCTCGACGGCCTCGTCGTCCCGGCGGAGATCGGCGAGGCCTGGACGCTGATCTATCCCGAGTACACGGTGGTCAGGCCGAGCCGTCTCCGGGCGCCCATCGCCTTCGGCACCGCGCGCGAGGACGCCGACTTCCGCAACTTCCTCGACACCTGGATACTGCTCAAGCGGGAGGACGGTACGATCGACGCGCTCCGCCGCTACTGGATCGACGGCTTGGACGACCGCGCGAAGACGCCGCGCTGGTCGATCGTGCGCGACGTGCTCCACTGGGTGCAGTGACGTCGGCCTGCTGAGCCCATCGAGCTTTCGTGACGGATTTGCCATCCCGCTCCCGCGCTAACCCACGGCGACTCCCCGCCCGCGAAAATGCGCCGCCAGGCAGACACCCACGTTCCGCACGAGATCCGGATCCGAGTTGAGGAGGTAGATCTCAGGTCCGACGCGCCAGATCTCCCGTTCGAGGCGGGCGGGCTCGGGCCAGGCGAGCCGACGGCGGGTCACCTCGGCGGCGAAGAGCACCACCAGCTTGTCGCGCATGCGGAGTGTCGTGTCGGCGAGGAAGAGCGCGCAGTCCGGCCGGAGCGTATCGACGCGGTCGAGGAACGCCCGCACCTCGCTCTCGACGATCTGCCGGGGCGGGGCCGACTTGGTCTCGACGTAGAGCACCTTGCCCTCGGCGCACCCCACCACGTCGTAGTCGCCGCCGTGTGGGGCGCCGTGGACGCGGAGACCCGCAGCCGCGGCGCACCCGAACTCGCGCGCGAGGACCTCGGCCACGTACCACTCGAGCGTTCCGCCGAAGGAGACGATGCGGGAGTCGTGGAGCCGGTAGCGGCCCCGGCCGCTCGGTTCGACGAGGCGCGCCGTGGCGAGGAAGCGAAGGTAGTGCGTGGCCACGGCGGCGGTCGTGTAGCGGGTGAGGGCGGCCGCGCGGAGGTCGGTCGGCCGGCGGAGGACGTCGCGCAGGAAGAGCCGGTAGGAGTAGTGACCAAGGAGCGCATAGTGGCGGCGCTGCGCGGCGCCGGTGGGGACGAGGAGCGGTGTCGGGTCGCGCTCGCCGTTCCACCGGAGGCCGCGCCGGCGGAGGGCGTCGCGGACGACCTGCTCCCCTGCGCTGAGACGTCGGCGGCTTGGCGAGGGCATGCGCTTCGGCTAAAGACGGCCCGAACGCATGGCCGACGAGCCCGAGAAGGAGTGCTGCCGGCGGACCCGCGAGCGCTGGATGGAGCGGATCCGTGCCCACTTCACGTCGTACCCGGTGATCAAGGATGTGCCCTGCGACCAGTGCCTGGAGATCATCGAGATCCGGGTCTACGGGTCCTCCGTCGGGTGACGCTCGCGAGCTACTCCGGCCGGGGCGCGCGGCGCAACCGGACGGGCGTCGCCTGAAGGGCCGCCGGTGACCGCGTCCCGCCCGACGGCGCCGACCCTCCTTCCGGATGACGACGCCAACCGCGCCCTGGTGGAGAACGTGCACCCGCGGGGTTGGACGAACCCGTCGCCCGCTGGGCGCTACAACCTGGTGGTCGTCGGCGCCGGGACGGCGGGCCTGGTCACAGCGGCCGGGGCGGCGGGCCTGGGTGCACGCGTCGCGCTCGTCGAGCGTCGCCTCATGGGCGGCGACTGTCTCAACTTCGGCTGCGTGCCCTCGAAGGCGATCCTGCGGGTCGCGCACGTCGCCGCGCTGGTGCGCGAGGCGGGCGGCTACGGCGTGACGGTCGATGATCCGCCACGGATCGACTTCGGGGCGGCCATGGCGCGCATGCGCCGCCTCCGCGCGGCGCTCTCTCCCACCGACTCGGCCGCCCGCTTCCGTGGCCTCGGCGTCGACGTCTACCTCGGCGATGCGCGGTTCGTGTCGCCCGATACGGTGGCCGTCGACGGTCAGGAGCTCCGCTTCCGCCGCGCCGTCATCGCGACCGGCTCGCACGCGGCGACGCTCCCCGTCCCGGGGCTCGCCGAGGCCGGCTTCCTCACCAACGAGACGGTCTTCTCGCTCACCGAGCTGCCGCGCCGGCTCCTCATCGTCGGTGCTGGACCCATCGGCTGCGAGCTGGCGCAGGCTTTCCGGCGTTTCGGGAGCGAGGTGGCGATCGTGAGCCTCGACCCGCGCCTCCTGCCCCGGGAAGATCCCGACGCCGCCGCGATCCTCACCACGTGCTTCGAGCGCGAGCGGATCGGGCTCCATCTGGGAGCGCGGCTGCTGCGCGTCGAGACGGGGCCCGAGGGGAAGGTCGTCATGTTCGACCGGGGACGGGGCGAGGAGCGGGCGGCGGGGGACGTCATCCTCCTCGCCGTCGGTCGAGTCCCGGAGCTGGAGGGGTTCGGCCTCGACGCCGCCGGCGTCCGCCACGAGCGGACCGGGCTGGTGGTCGATGATCGGCTCCGCACGACCAACCGCCGCATCTACGCCGCGGGTGACGTCTGCTCCGGCTTCAAGTTCACGCACGCGGCTGACGCCATGGCGCGCATCGCCATCGAGAACGCGCTCTTCTTCGGCCGGAGGAAGATGAGTGCGCTCGTCATCCCGTGGTGCACCTACACCGAGCCCGAGATCGCGCACGTCGGGTGGACAGCGGCGGAGGCGCGCGAGCGCGGGCACGACGTCGCCACCTTCACCGTGCCTCTCGCGGAGGTCGATCGCGCCGTGCTCGAGGGCGGGACGGAAGGATTCGCGCGTCTCCACCTGGAGCGGCGTCGCGGCCGCATCCTGGGCGCCACGCTCGTCGCGCGCCACGCCGGCGAGACGATCGGTGAGGTCGTGCTGGCGATGACCGCGGGTCTGGGCATCGATGCGCTCGGCCGCACGATCCATCCCTACCCGACGGTGGCCGACGCGCTCCGTCGCACGGCGGATGCGCAGCGTCGCACCCGACTCACGCCGGGCGTGCGCCGCCTCTTCGAGCGCTACTTCCGCTGGCGGCGCTGAGCCGTGCCGACCGACGTACCGCTGCTTCACCGGATCAGCGTCATCATCCCCGTCCTGAACGAGGAGCAGCGGATCGGCGAGCGTCTCGCGGAGCTCGGCCGGATGACCGGTGTTGCCGAGGCGATCGTGGTCGACGGGGGGAGTCGCGATCGGACCGCGGAGGTCACCCGCGGCTTCCCGGGCGTGCGCCTCGTCTCCGCGGCCCGCGGTCGGGGGTCGCAGATGAACGCGGGCGCGCAGGTGGCGTCCGGCGACGTGCTCCTCTTCCTCCACGCCGACGTCGGCCTCCCTCCGGATGCCGCGACGTGGGTGGGGCGGCTGCTCGCCGACCCGGCCGTGGTGGCGGGCGCCTTTCGGACGTGGACGGTGGTGGACGCGGGTCGTTCGTGGGTGGCGCCACTCCTCCACCTGGCCGATCTCCGCTCGCGCTTCACACACCTCCCCTACGGCGACCAGGCGCTCTTCGTCCGCCGCGACGCCTTCGATCGGGTGGGCGGGTTCCCCGACCAGCCGCTGATGGAGGACCTCGAGCTCTCCCTCCGCCTCCGGCGCCTCGGCCAGATCGCGACGGCGCCCGTCGCCGTGCGCGTGTCGGGGCGGCGCTTCCTGTCCCGGCCGATCCGCTCGGCCGTCCAGATGCGACTCTTCCCGCTGCTCTACCGTCTCGGCGTGCCGGCGCACGTGTTGGCGCGGCTGTACGGTGACCCGCGATAGACAGGCGACGCCCTGGTGTCGCGCCTGGGCTCCAGGCCTCGACGACGTGAGCTTGCCGCTGCAGCGCACCGCCGCCTAGGGTGGCGAGGCAGCCTTCTCGTGCGCATGGAGGCGCTGCAGCTCTTGCTTCCAGGGCGCCATGTTGCCCGTGAGGAGAACGTAGGCGCGCGAGCCGACGAGCGCGAAACGCAGCCCGGCCTCGTAATCCTCGAGCGCCCCCCTGAGGTCGCCGTTCGCCTGCCGCAACGCCCCCCGGTTGTTGCGGGCGAGCGGGTCTTCGGGGTTGATGCGCAGGGCCTCGTTGAGATCGCTCAGCGCCCCCTTCTGGTCACCCCGCACCTGCATATCCCACGCGCGGTTCGTGTAGGCCATGGAGTTGGACGGATCGACCTCGATGGCGTGGGTCCAGAGCGTGGCGCTGTTCCTCCACACCATCGTCTGCCGGAACGTCAGCGCGCCGAGGACGCCGAGCGTCGTGACGAGGGCGAGGGCCCCCGCGCCGGCGAGCGTAGACCGGCGCGCTCCAAGCCAGAGCCGATACGATGCGGCACCGAGCAGCAGCGCAAACGGGGCCGACGCCAGATAGGTGTACCGATCGGCGGCGATCTGCGGTCCGCTCTGGAGGAGCCCGAGCACGGGGGAGACGATGAAGACGTAGGATAGCCAGGCGAGCAGTAACCAGGGCCACCGATGCCAGAGCAGAGAGGCGACGGCGGTGATCCCGATCACGACGAGAAGGCTCGCGACGTAGCGCGGCGCCGCGGGGTCGAGGTGTGGTTCGAGAAGGTAGAGCGGTGAGAGCCGGAAGGGGAAGACGGTCTTCCAGCAGTAGAAGACGAGTCCATAGGTCGCCTGGGCGAGGCGAGCCGCGGCGCCATGGTTGCCGAGGGGCAATGTTGCAGCCTCCGGCCAGGCCGCCAGCGCGGCCACCGCGGCTGCGGCCAGGCCGAGCCCGACGAACGGCACCTTCTCGAGGAGAACCCGGCGGCGCGCTTCACCACCGGCACGGAACCGTCCGAGCGGATAGATGTCGAGCGCGAGGAGAACGACGGGCAGTGTCATGCCCCACGCATCGGCGAGAAGCGAGAGCGCGAACGACCCGAGCGAGAAGCCGAGCCATTTGCGCCCCGTCGCAGGCGAGGACGCCTCGTGCGCTCGGACGTAGGCCAGCACCGCGGAGAAGTACAGCAGACCGGACAGCACGTCCCGCCGGGAGGTCGCCCAGGCGACGCACTCGACCCGCAGCGGATGAATGGCGAAGACGGCAGCCGCCATGGCCGCGGCGGCGCGGAGGGCCACGGGATGGGACCGGGAGTGGAAGGCCCGGCGCAGGATGACGATCGCGCAGCCGTAGAACACCACCGCCGCCATCGCATGCAGCAGGAGATTCGTCAGGTGATAGCCCACGGGATTCATTCCCCATACCGTGTAGTCGAGCGCCAGCGAGAGCCAGCTGAGCGGCTCGTAGTGGCCGGCGTGGAAGGTCGTGAGCATCCAGGCGAGATGCGAGGGAGAGAGCCCACGGAAGTGGGGGTTGTCGGTGATCATGATGTCGTCGTCCCAGGCGACGAAGTCGTTGTGCAGGCTGGGCGCGAACGCGATCGAGACGATCACCAGGAGCCCGAGGGGCAGGCCGAAGCGCACTGCGGCCGGGACCTTCTCCTCCGTCACCGGCGAGGTTGTAACAACCGTCGGTTGTACCGGTCCAGGGTTCGCCATGTTTACTTCGGTCCCCCCGTCGGCGGGGACTGGTCGCCCGTCCCCAAACGGAGGCGGAGCGCCTGTTCCGTCGGCGCGGAGGGATGGAGGGCCAGCGCGGATTCATAGGCGGTGCGCGCCTGTAATTTGTCCCGCAGCCGCTGGCGTGAGAAATCTCCGATCGCCATCAGGAACTCCGCGTCGTTGCCACCCGCTTCCGCCGCCCGGCGAAGGAACTCTCTCAGCGCGGTCGGGTCTCGCTGGTCGACGCCGAGGCTCGCCAGTATCGAGAGCGCGACGGCGCGGTCATCCGGGCCAGGATTGTACCGTATCAATTCCAGAAGCTCGGCGAGCGCGTCCGGATAGCGACCGGCCCGCGCATACCCGATCGCCGCGAGCGCGAACTCCGGAGGGCGGTAGAGGAACGGGCCAGCGGGGGCGCCGCCGAAGACGACTCGCTGCTGGAACGCGGCCGCTGCCGCAGCGATGGCGGCGCTCGACCCCAGGGCGAGCAGGAGTGGCGCGGCTCTACGCTCGCGGAACCACCGGTAGCTCTGGGCGATGGTGACGCCGGCGAGCGGCATCAGGTAGACCGCGAGCGTGGCGCGATAGCGTGAGAGGGGCAGGGTGAGCATGATCGACGCGAAGAGCGCGATGGTCACCGGCAGGAGTGGCGCCAGCCGTTCCCGCCGTCGTAGCGCGAGCGCCAGCCCCACCGCCGCCAGCGGAAAGAGGACGCCGTAGTCGGGAAGGACCCGCAAGAGCGGGTTCTTCAAGGCCGCATAGTAGAAGTTGGCGTTGTCCGGATTCTCGTAGGGAATCACGATGCCACTGGCCTTCTGCAAGTAGAACAGTAGGTAGGCGGCGGGGCTCGAGAACGAGGCCACGCAGGCCTGCATGAGTGGCAGGAACCTGCCGCCGGTTGTCTGGAGAAGGTGCGGGAGCGAGGGAGGGATCGAGAAGAAGAAGGGGTTCGAATCGGGGGCGTTGAAGACGGCGAAGATGCAGCTCCCCGTCACCGCCAGCGCGAAGGTGGGCGCTCCCACGAGCACGTTCCGGAGGATGACCGGTGCGAGGGCAATGAACGTGCCGATCAGGAAACCACCGCCCAGTGCAGCGACTCGCTTGACCTCCCGTACCCACCACGCGATCAGCCCGAGCACGAGCACCGGCAGCAGGAGGAATCCCTCGTTGACGAGCAACGCGGCTCCCACCGTGAGCCCGAGCCAGCCCGCTCTTGGGAGCGAGGGCGTCAACCTTAGCGCGATCAGCTGGGAGGTGACGAGGAGCGACACGAGCACGATCCACGGACCGCGCAGCATGACGACGTCGTAGTGAATGGCGGGTGCGTAGAGGGCGAAGAGGATCGCCCCCAACCACCCAGCCTCCCGGCCCACGAGTTGCGTGCCGATCCGCAATAGGAGGATCGCCGACCCCGCGGCTGCGCCGATCTGCAAGATCGCCAGGGGCAGCATCGCATCCCCGAACAGTCGATAGAGCAGCGCGATCAGGTACGGGTAGAAAGGAGCCTTGTAGAAGACCAGGGGATGCCCGTACCATTCGTTCCAGCGCTCGAGGGGAGCGAGATCGAGCTGCCACGCGATGACCGGCTGATAGGGTTGGCGTCCAAGCACGTCGCCGCTCACGATGTGCCGGGCCCATTGATCGAACAGGTACATGTCGGAGGCCTCAAACGTGCGGTGGTACGTGAAGACGGGGGTGTTGACGACGCGCAGCAGATGTACCGCGCGAGGCAACACGGTGATGCCGATCAGCGCCAGAATGGCCCACCGGCCGGGCCCTCGATCTCGGGGTGGGACGGAGCGCGGCTCAGTCGAAGACGTGCTGGGCGTCATATCTGCCGGCGCTGACCTGGCACTGCATTGACGCTCGTCGCGCGGAAGGTTACCACCCGAGCGCGACGGAGACGAACGGGTCCGACTCGGGCCGATTGGCCCACGACGCATGAAGGTCGCCCCCGAACGACCGCTGACGATCGGCGCGGGCCCGCGCGCGCTCGAGGCGCGTCTTGCCGACGTCGGTCCGGCACCGTGCGCCGGTGCGGTTCTCTGCCATCCCCACCCCGAGTACGGTGGTAGCATGGACAACGCCGTCGTCGTCGCGGTGGCGAGCGCGCTCGCGGCCGGGGGGTTCACCACCCTGCGCTTCAACTTCGGCGGGGTGGGGCGGAGCGAGGGTGGCTTCAGCGGGGGACCGGCCGAGGTCGACGACGCGCGCGCGGCATTCGCCGCGCTCACTGGTCTCCTCCCTCCCGGCAAGCCGCTGGTCGTCGTCGGCTACTCCTTCGGTGCCTGGGTCGCGCTCCGCCTCGCGGCCGAGGCGCCGGGGCTGCGGCACGTCGTCGCCGTCGGTCCCCCGCTCGGTTTCCTCGACTGGAGCTTCCTCGACGCGGTGCCCGCGCCGATCACCTTCGTGGCCGGCGACCGGGATCAGTTCTGCGACCGTGCCCGCCTCGCCCGCGTCCTCACGGCACATGCTGGACGGATCGAGCTCCGGACGATCGGCGGTGCGGACCACTTCCTCCTCGGGCGCGAGGACGAGGCGGCGACGGCGGTCAGGGATGCGCTTCGCAGTGTCGCTTGAGGTTGCGGAGCGAGGTCGTCACCGCCACCCGCATCCGCGGGCCGATGTAGAGGCGGTCGACGAGACCCCCGACCAGCAGTAGCGCCGTGCGGATGGCGAGGTCCGCACGCAGCTCGCTACCGCCGCCGCGCGGAGTGAGCGTGTAGGTCTCCTCGAAGCGGAACGGTCCGAGGGCGAGCGACGAGCGGAGGACCCGCTCGCTCACGACCTCCCGCGGGCGGTCGTGCAGGATGCGGAAGAGGCCATGGGGAAAGCGCCAGCGCACGTGCTGGCCCGGGCGCGGATAGTCGGGCGGTGCGTCGAGCGCCTCCGTCACGCCGCCGTCCCATGCGACGACCTCGTGCGGCTCGACGAGCGCGCGCCACACGCGTGCGGGCGTGGCCATGACCTGCTCGGTCAGCTGGAAGACGTAGGGCGTGCTCAGGCCTCGGCCGTGCGGGGGAGGGTGCGGACGAGCTCGGGCGCCCGCACGAAGAGCGCGATCGCGGCGATCGTGATCACGACGCCGCCCACGGCGAGGGCGGCCGGGACGCCGATGTGGTCCCCGACGAGCCCCACGAGGAGGCCCCCCGTGGTCGCGAAGCCGAAGAGGATCACGGTCATCATGCTCATGATGCGGCCCCGCATCCCGTCCTCCACGGCGAGCTGGATCGTGGTGTTGATCGACGCGACGCAGACGGTCTGCAGAACCCCCATGATGAAGAAGAGGCACGCCGTTCCGCGCACGCTTCGCACGACGGCGAACGTGCCGAGAGCGGCGCCGAAGAGAATGGCGCTCCCGGCGGCGACGAGGCCCTTGCGGGGAAGATCGCCCGCTGCGGAGAGGCCGAGGCCGCCCACGACAGCCCCGCATCCGACGGCGGCCATCAGGTAGCCGAGCCCCGAGGCGTCGAGCCCGAGCGTGTCCCGGGCGAGGGCCGGTAGGAGGATGATGTAGGGAAACCCGAACACGCTCATCACGGCGGCCAGGAGGAGCGCCGGACCGATCACCGTGTGCCGACGCGCGTAACCCAGACCTTCGCGCAGGGCGCGCGCGATGGGGGGTGGAGCGACCACGGGCCGGTCGGGGAGGCTGATCTGAGCGAGCACGAAGGTCAGGAAGAAGAAGCCCGCGCTGTTCAACGCGAAGCAGCCGGCGGGACCGATCCGCCCGTAGAGCGTGCCCGCGACGGCGGGGCCCAGCGTCCGCGCCAGGTTGAACTGCACGGAGTTGAGCGAGATCGCGTTCATGAGCTCGTCGGCCCCGACCAGGCTTGGGACGATGGCCTGCATCGCCGGGCCCCAGAGGGCGGACGCCGTGCCCGCCACCATCGCGATCGCGATCACGTGCCACACGGCGAGGTGCCCGGTCGCGGTCAGCAGCGCGAGCGAGAGGGCGGTGAGGCCGATCACCGTCTGGCTCCCCAGCATGATCGTGCGGCGGCTCGCGCGATCCGCGATCGCCCCCCCGACGAGCCCGAGGACGAGGATCGGCATGTTGCCGCAGAAGCCCACCGTGCCGAGCAGGGAGGCCGAGCGCGTCATGCCGTAGACGAGCCAGCCGAGCGCGATCTGCTGCATCCAGAAGCCGACGTTCGAGACCAGCGAGCCGGACCAGAAGAGGCGGTAATCGCGGTAGCGGAGCGGCCCGAGCACGGCGCGACCTCATCACGCGCGCACACCATGGTCAAACCGGCCGGCTCGCCGCTCGTGGACCGAGCGCGCGCGCCTCACATCTCGGCGGCGTCCCCGCTCTTGGGTGCGGCCGGCGTCCGCAGCAGCTCCTCGAACAAGGGCGCGTAGTCGGCTCCCCAGCCGTGCGTGGCGCGATACCAGGCCTGAAACGCCTCCATGCTCCGGGCGAAGCTCACCTCGGGACGGTAGCCGAGGACCTCGCGGGCACGGTCGCATGCGTGCCGCAGGCCGCGCAGTTGGAGGCGGCAGAGGCGCTCGTCGTAGGGTGGATGGGCGGCGGCGTGCGGGCGGCGCCGCTTGGGCGGGCGCAGGATGCCGTCGAGCCGTTCGCGGGCGCTCGGGGGAAGAAATCCCATCCCGCTCTTCGTCAGCTGGAAGAGCTTGGTGATCAAGGGGTCTTCCTGGAGGATGGTCCGTACCTGGTTCGATGCGACCAGGCGCTTCATGCGTCGCCGGAGCGTCGACGGTGCCGTCTTGGCCGCGCCCAGCCAGTGCGATGCCTCGTCGCGCGAGATCGAGGGGGGCTTCGGTCGTCCCGCGAGGTCGGCGAGCGGAGATGCGAACTGCCGCCAGGTCGTGCCCGCGTCGTCGTTCACGAACACGCGCTGCGCGTCGGCCGTCGCACAGAAGAGGGCCAGCTCGATCGCCTGGGCGAGGTTCTGGACGTCGACCAGATTGACCACCGTGTCGCCGCCATCGACGAGCGCCAGACGCTCCTCCTGGATAGCCTGAAGCACGCGCAGGACGAACATCGAGTAGGCGCCGCTGATGTACGGCGGGCAGAGGATCACCGAGGGGAGCCCGCGACGGCACGCGGCCTGCACGAGCTGGTCCTGGCGGAGCTTGTTCGCGCCGTAGGTGTCACGGACGGGTCGGGTGGGGGCGTCCTCGTGCACGGCCTCGGGCGGCGGGGGATCGCCGTAGACCGCGACGCTGCTCAGATGGACGAAGCGCTGCACGCCCTCGGCGAGGCTCGCCCCGAGGAGGTTCTCGAGCCCGCGCAGCATCACCTCACGCGGTCCGCTCGAGCAGTTCACCACGTGCGTGCACCCACGGAGCGCCGTGCGCAGCGCCTCGGGTGAGAGGAGCTCCACCGTGCGGAGGTCGAGGGCATGCCGCGACAGGCGCCAGGCGCTGCCGGTGCTGTGGATCAGGGGGACGACGGTGTACCGCCCGCGCGCGAGGAGGCGCTCGACCAAGGTCGCGCCCACGAACCCCGACGCCCCGACGACGGCGATGCGGGTCAGGCCGTCTGCCGTTCTCGTGGTGGGCACGCGTACCAGTCCGTTCGCATCGGCTGCCGGCAGCTGTAGAGCGCCTCGATCAGGCGCAGCGACTCGACCCCCTGCTCCGCAGAGACCATTGCCGGCCTTCGGGTCTGCGTCGCCTCGACGAAGTCCTCCAGCTGGAGCTGGAAGTGTCCCCGCTTGCGATGCCCGAAGCCGTGGCGCTCGCGGACAATGGTTTCCACCGACGGCTGGCTCCGCGGGCGGAAGACGATCTGCTTCAGGTCGTCGAGCAGCACGACCGTGCCCTCGTCCGTCTCCATGACGAAGCCGCCCTTGAGCGACACCGTCTTCGAGAAGCGCACCCGCCCCTTGAAGCGCCCGCGCGAGGTGTACCCGAAGCGCGCCAGCGCGTTCGCCTCCGGACCTCCGTCGGCGTCATCCTCGTAGGCGATCTCGTCCGGGTAGCCGAACCACGACAGCATCCGGTCGAGGAAGTGCGTGCCGGTGACCATCACGACGCCGCCCCCGGTGGCGCGCCGGTCGAGCGTGTAGCCGGTGAGGGGTGCCCAGCGGCCCTTGCTCCCCGACTGGTAGGCGAAGCGCCGGATCTCGCCGAAGTCGCCCGCCTTGAGGAGCCGCGCCATCACGCGCACGCTCTCGTCGAACCGCGTGGTGTAGCCGACGGCCACCGTCACGCCGCGCTCTCGCGCGGCCCGGGCGATCGTCTCGCCTTCCTCCACGGTGGTGGCGAGCGGCTTCTCGATCAGCGTCGCGACGCCGGCTTCGATGCACCTGAGCGCCACCTCGCAGTGCGTGAAGTTGGGCGTGGCGATGATCGCGCCGTCGAGCTCGCCGAGCACGTCGTCGAGTTTCGTCACGGCGCGCGCGCTCGTCCCGAACTCCCGGGCCAGCGCCTGGCCGCGCGTCACCACGGGGTCGACGATGGCGACGAGCTCCACGTTGGGCAGCGCCAGGGCCGCGGGCAGATGGGCGGACGCGGCGATCTTCCCGGCACCCACCATAGCAAGACGGAAAGGCTGACGCATTGGATCCGTGGAAGCTCGACTATGCCGCTTGCCGCCCGGGTGTTCAAGGACGGCTGCCGCCCGGAGGTACTAGAGTTCGGCGGCCAGATGGTCGGCGAGCCGCGTGGCGAGCGCCATGATGGTCACCTGGGGGTTCACCTTGCAGGATGCGGGGAAGAGACTGGCATCGCCCACCCAGAGGCCGGGCGTGCCGTGCACGCGTCCCGTGGAGTCGGTCACCGCCGCGCCGTGATCTTCTCCCATGCGCGCGGTCCCCTGCGGGTGAAACGCCATCATCTCGAAGTCGGCCGCGGGCAGGCGCGCCGTCTGGAGGGCGCGCGCCTCGTCGATCGACTGGAGCACCGGGCGCGAATGCACTCCCGAATAGACCTCGTGCGCCCCCCCGGCGAAGAAGATCTCCGCGGTGAGGCCGATCGCACGCGCGAGCTTCTGTGCGTCACGGCTCCCGAGGCGATAGGTGACGAGGGGGAACCGCCCGCGGCCGGCGCGCACGCGGCCGGCGGACTCGTCCGAGATGAGCGCGCCGAACGATCCCAGGCGGGCGTAGCGGGCCATGCGCTCCTTGTGCGTCGCGCCGACGCCGGGCAGCACCGGCGCCTCGAGGGGCGGTGGCACGAACTGCCCCTGGATGAAGATCCCCTCGCGCGTGAACTGATGCACGTTGTACGCCTGCGGTACCTCCTCCCAGCCGCGCACCTCCTCCGCGAAGAGCGCTCCCACCCGCGTGGCGGGATGGATGTGCAGGTTCCGTCCCCGCATGCGCGAGGGATCGGGCACGCCGCTCTTCTCGAGGAGCGCCGGCGTGAGCAGGGCGCCGCAGGCGACGACGACGTGGCGCGCGAGCACGCGGAGCTCACGTCCCGAGTCGTGCGCCCCGGCATCCGTGAAGCAGCCGATCACGCCGATCGCGCGCCCGGCCGAGAGGAGCACGCGTCCCACGCGACAGCGCGTGTAGAGACGGGCCCCCGCGCTCAGCGCGCGCGGGACGTAGGAGACGTGCATCGCCTGCTTCGCGTCCTGCGGGCAGCCGACGGCACACACGCCCGTGCCGAGGCAGCCGCGCTCGTTGCGCGGAATGCGTCCTCCGGCGTAGCCGAGCCGCTCGGCCCCTCGCTCGAAGAGCCGGCTGTTCCGCCCGTAGATGGCATCCGGGACGGGGTGGATGCCGAGCTCGGTTTCGACCCGCTCGAAGTAGGGCCGCAGCGCAGGCTCGTCGACGCCGCGCACGCCGTGGCGCGAGACCCATTCGTCGAGCACGTAGTCAGGGGCGCGGTAGCAGGTACCGGAGTTGATCGTGGTGGTTCCCCCCACGCAGCAGCCGAGTGGAATCGGGATGGTCGGCTGCCCGACGGCGCCGGTGAGCCCGCGGTTCCGGTAGAGCAGGTCGATCATCGTGCGTGGGTCGCCGGTGAAGTCCTTGCCGGTGAGGAAGCTGCCCTCCTCGATGAGGACGACGTCGCGCCCGCGGGCGGCGAGCTCGCGGGCGACGACGGCGCCGCCCGCGCCCGAACCGACCACCACCACGTCGGCGAGCTCGTGCACGTCCTGGGCGACGCTGGCCCCGTCGACCGTCATCCCCCGGTCCCGAGCCGGGCCGCGTGGTGCGCGGCATTCGGACCGGCGAGGAGCTTCTCGCGGAGATGGGCGTCGTCGTAGCCGATGCTGGGCCAGATCTCGCGCCGCTCGTAGAAGTGGAGGAGCGCAATGAGCTTCAAGCTCGCGATGACCTGACGTCGGACGCCGAGCCGTGAGCTCTCCCAGCCGGCCAGGGAGCGGGCCCGTGCCTCGGGATCAAGACGCGAGAAGGGCCGCGTCCGTTCGAAGACCACCGGACCGTACTCGATGGCCCCGAGAAGGAGACGGAGGCCGACCGGCCCGAGACCGTGGAGAGAGGTGAAGTAGCGCTCCACGGCGGCGTCGACATCGGTGTCGGCCGCGCCCGCGGGGAAGGCGCCGCCCCGCGGCACGAGCGCGTCGAGCACGATCCGCAGGCGCTCCCGGTCGAGCGCCTCCGCGCCGGGGTTCGTCGCCCCCACCGCGGCCCAGGCCCCCAGCACGATGAGCGTGAGCGAGCCGTCGACCAGCGCGTTCAGCAGGTACACGAGCGCGGGCTGCGCGCCGAGGAAGTACCCGAGGCAGGTGAGCGACGACGTCGCCTTGCCCGCGGCGAGGATCGGCATCAGGTCGGCGCGCCCGCGAGGGTCGCGCGCGATCGCCGCGGCGAGGAGCGTCACGAGCATCATGTAGGCGACGCCGAGCGAGAGCCAGAAGCGGAGCGGCGAAGCGGGGGCAGGGGGAAACCCGAAGAGACTGCCGGTGGTATTCAGAAACCGGATGGTCCCGTCGGGGAAGGCGAAGAAGGTGAGCCCCGTCACCGCGAAGGCGGCGCACAGCGACCAGAAGAGGATGCGGAGCCCGCGGTCGAGGGGGGCGAGCACGGGGCCACGGATAGACGCCTGCCGTGACGGGCGTCAAGCTCGTCGTCCAGCGCACGGGGAAGAGGGCCTGGAGGAGGCGAAGGCGGGATGGGGGGTCCCCCTTCCCCGTGCGCAAAATCGGCGTCGCTCTACAGGGTGCTCCTGAGCTGATCCACGCGGCTCGTGAGCTTGCCGAGCACGCGCGTGAGCGCGTCGGTGCAGAGTGGGGAGAGCCCACGGTGACTCCCGAGGCGCCGGAGACACTTCGTCGCGCCGTCGAGGGTGTGTGCCGCCCGCGCGAGGAGCTTTTTCTGCACGCGGGGATCGGTCTCCGAGGCCGCCGCCGTGATCTGGCTCGCCGCTCTGGCCGTGAACTTCTCGATCCTCGCCGGCGTGGGACGGCACACCGCCGGCTCGAACGTGGCGGTGACGAGCAGGCAGGTCACGGCCTCGAAGCCGCCGACGGACCGAAAGACGCAGCCGGCACTCGGATCGCAGGAGTCATCCGTGCAGGGGTCGCCGTCCTCGCAACGGATCTCGGGGCTCGTGCAGGTTCCCGTCGCGGGATCGCACACCCCGGCGCGGTGGCAGGCGTCGGGCGCGCTGCAGGTGATCGCGCGGCCCTGGCAGCTCCCTGCCGTGCAGGCGTCGGCGTCCGTGCAGGCATCGCCGTCGTCGCAGGGCGTGCCGTCCGGCTGGCCGAGGCACGTCTCGATCGCGGCCCGTGTCTGATCCCACCCCGCATATGCCGGTGGCGCGCCGGCGACAACCAGCGCAACGAGGAAGCGCAGGATGGCCCCACGCCTGAGGACGCCAGCCGCCGATGCTTGCTCGCTCTTCGAACGCATGCCCTGTTCGCACCGCCCGGACGGGCCGGGCCAGGCGTGGTCTAGGACGTGGACCGCCGCGCGTCAATAAAAAACTTGCAAGCTGTGAAGATGATGTGGCGCGGCGCATGGCCGACTCCCGGGTACGTCGCGAATGCTGCAGGAACCCCGAGAGGGCGGCGCGCACCGCATGGCGGCGCGCGTGACGGACGCCATGGAGGGCGATGGGTCGTTCGGACCTAGAGGGAGCCGTAGAGCGCAGCTAGCATTCCAGCGACGCGGGTGTCGCCCGTCGTCCCGGGAGACATCTTGTTCATGACGTAGGCCCAGCTCACGCCGGCATCGAGGTCGGCGACGCCGAGCGAGCCGCCCCAGCCGCCGTGCCCGAAGGTGCGTGGGTTCGGACCCAGGGGCAGCTCGGGGCTGCTGAGCATGAAGCCGAGCCCCCAGCGCATGATGAGCGGAAGGACGAGATCGCGGGCGTGGCGCTGCTCGGTGATGGCGGCGGCGAGCGTCCGCTCGTGCAGCAGCCGCACGCCATCGAGCGCCCCGCCGCGGGCGAGCACCGCCATGACGCGCGCGACCGAACGGGCGTTGCCGTGTCCGTTGGCGGCGGGGATCTCCGCCCGCCGCCACCTGGGCTGGTTGGCGAACTCGGCCCGCACGAGCGGATTCCCCAGCACCTTGCCGAGCAGCGACTCCGGATCGACGGCCGCTGCGGGAGTCGCGGCCGTCTCCTGCGCGGTGGGGGGAAC
>Ga0126369_10001152_pt1 | contig 18144 bp, 15 predicted proteins | sample PanSoiMetaPlot_1_FD_109646 | JGI IMG/M metagenome (GOLD analysis project Ga0126369, IMG submission 109646) | Tropical forest soil microbial communities from Panama - MetaG Plot_1 | ecosystem: Environmental > Terrestrial > Soil > Tropical forest > Bulk soil | place: Panama | collected 2016-02-17 | reverse complement strand
TTCGAAGCGCTCGCTCCCCTTGAGGACGAAGAGACCAGCAAGTGGATGCGCGTCATCGACACGGGCGACCGCGGCGAACATGCCCTGCGCTTCCTCGCCGACACGAATCCCATGTGGAACTCCATGATGCGCGACACGATTGCGCCCACTGTTTTCCAGGCTGGTTTCCGTGCCAACGTGATTCCCACCGACGCGCACGCCGTGATCAATGTGCGGCTAATTCCCGGCGACACCATCGACCTTCTCGTCAACGACCTGAAAAAACTGGTCAACGATCCGCAGATCAAATGGGACATCCGGCCCGATGGCGGCTTCGCGGCTCCCAATTCGTCTCTCGACAACGAATTTTTCGCGCTTATCACCAGGGTCAGCGCCCAGGAATTTGGCGGAGTCCCGGTGCTCCCGTTCATGTCCACCGGCGCCACCGATTCGGCGCAGCTTCGCCTGCACAATGTGCAGGCCTACGGCTTGCGTCCCATGCCCCTGACCGAAGAGGATCAGCGCCGAGTGCACGGTGACGAAGAGCGCTTGCCAGTTGCTTCTTTCGCCAAAGGCGTCGACTGCATAACCCGCATCGTCGTCGAATTCTCCGTGAACAAATGACTTGCCTGGAGACCGCCTTCTGAGGTGGTCCGGTTCAGGCTACAATATCTCGTTCGCTCTCATGAATCCACGCCATTCCAAAATCGTGTGCACCATCGGTCCCGCCACGCACACGCCGCGCATGGTCCGCCGCCTCATCCAGGCCGGCATGGATGTGGCCCGCCTCAATTTCTCCCATGGCACGCACGAGATGCATGCCCAGAGCATCGCCATGCTTCACAGTGCTGCCGCGGAACTCGGTAAAACCGTAGGCATCCTCGCCGATCTGCAGGGCCCCAAAATTCGCACCGGTCCTCTCGCTGGAGGCGGCACCGTCATTCTTCGTTCCGGCCAGCAATTCACCATCACTACTGCCAAAATCCTCGGCGATTCCACGCGTGTCAACACCATCTTTCGTCCTCTTCCTCACGAGGTGAAACCCGGCGATCGCATCCTCCTCTCGGATGGCTTGATCGAATTGCGCGTCGAAAAAGTTTCGGGTCAGGAAGTCATTACTCGCGTGATCAATGGCGGCGCGCTTGGCGAGCACAAAGGGATCAATCTTCCCGGCGTGAAGCTCCGCGTTCCTGCGCTGACTGACAAGGATCGCCAGGACCTACGCTTCGCGCTTGCTCACGGCGTGGACTACATCGCCGTTAGTTTCGTTCGCCGGCCCGAAGACGTTCTTCTTGCCAAATCTCTCATCCGTCGCGCCAAGGAAAACACTCCGGTTATTGCAAAACTGGAAAAGCCGGAGGCTATCGAAAACCTCGAGGGCATCTTACGTGTCTCCGATGGGGTGATGGTTGCGCGAGGGGATCTCGGCGTTGAAATGAACCCCGAACGAGTTCCCGTGGTGCAGAAAAACATCATTGCGCGGGCCCGTGAGTTTCGTCGTCCGGTCATCACTGCCACGCAGATGCTGGAATCCATGACCCAGAACCCGCGCCCCACGCGCGCCGAGGCTTCCGACGTTGCCAACGCCATTTTTGACGGCTCCGACGCCGTAATGCTCTCCGCTGAAACCGCTTCCGGATGTTATCCGATCGAAGCTGTTTCCATAATGGCGCGCATCATCGAAGAAGCCGAAGCCAGCATCCAGGAATATCCGCGACCAAATACCACACTGGAAAGGCTGAAGGTTGCCGAAACCGTTGCCGAACTGGTTTGTCACGCGTCACGCGAATTGCATATGAAGCTGATTGCGGTCTTTACCCATAGCGGCTTCACCGCGCGACTGGTCTCCCGGTACCGCCCCCTTGTCCCCATCGTCGCGTTTTCGCCCGAGGCTGCGACGCGCCGCCGCATGTGTCTGCTCTGGGGTGTTACCTCGCGTCACATTCCCGACATCAAGAAAATCGAAGGCCTCGCGGTGATCGCCGAGAAACGTCTCGTCGAAGAACGTCTTGTCAAGAAAGGCGACGTCATCGGCATTGTCGCCGGCACGCCCATGGGCATCCGCGGCACGACCAACTTCATGAAGTTTCACGTCATCGGCAGCCTCTCCTAGCCGCCTCGCGCGGTTGCCGCTGTGGGGATGGCTAGGTGTGACGCCGGTCGCTTGAACTGTGCTTGGAAAGACTCGCGGGAGGTCGCAAGCCAACACTGGGCGATCCTTCAATTCACCCAGTGATCCGGATGTGAGGGAGGCTCATCCTTCTTTTTCCTCATGTAAACTTCAAACCGCTTCCGGTTCTGCTGATACTTCCAATCCGCCACTTCATTCCGCACGCGGTACAAAAGCGAGCCCCGACGCAAATACAACCACCCGATCAGCATGCCGCCCAAATGGCACAAATGACTTACGCCATCTCCGCCCGCTCCCAAAGTGCCGAAAAACTCAATTGCGCCCATCACCGCCACGAAGGGCCGCATGGGGATCGTTAGCGGCAGCGGGAATAACCAGATCCTTCGATCGGGGAACAGAATTGCGTTGGCAATCAGAATTCCGAAGATGGCCCCGGATGCTCCGATTGTGGGAGTATCGGTTGGCCGCACGCCCCACAGCATCGGAGTCACTTTGACCAGGACAGTAATGATGCCCGCGCCGATTCCGCAAAGAAAGAAATAGTTCAGGAACCGTTTTTTTCCCCATACTAGTTCCAGTTCTCGGCCGAACATCCACAGCATCAGCATATTGATTAGCAGATGCCACAGCCCGCCGTGCAGGAAGATATAGCTAACCGGCTGCCAGATGCGCAGCCCGGGAATTGGCCCCAGCGGTACCAGTCCCAAATGGTAGTTGATCCACAATCGGGCAGGGACGCCGAAAATCAACTCGGCGGCCGTTTGTACCAGAAACACTCCGGCGCAAATCAAGACCAGGAGTTTTACCGCAGGCGTGATAAACCCGCGCCAGTCGAAGCTAACCCGAGGCGCGCCGTAAGACGAACTCATACCTGCAGTGTACGGCCTCCCCCGGTAGCCCGTCAAAACCTGATTCTTTTCGTTGTCAGAAGTAGCAACGCAACCGGCTGCCCATGCGTCAGCTTGGCATTCCGTTAGACCAGCTGCGGTCTTTCATCTCGCAGATTGATCTAGGGCTTCGGCCTGTGCTTTCCGACAAAACTAGTCCAGCCTTTTCCGCGCAAAATAAAACAGCGATCCTGCAAGCAGCAGAAACATGAATGCCCCGAACAAGTTACTCGTGGCCAATCCGCCCAGAATCTTCGGACCCACCGCAAACAGATCCGCGCGCCACGGAAGCCGCAGCACAGACGAGACCCACCCTGGCACTCGCGTCGAAATCTCCGGATCTTGCAACAGATTGATCACAATCCCAAGCAAGCCGAAAATTCCTCCTGCCGCGATCAACCCGCTTGAGTAGAGGGCACCAGGACTCGCTTCACTGTCCGAATCGCTCTTCTCCTTCATACTTGCTTCGACCGCCAGTCGAACCAGCCCGCCTGCGAACATCGCCGCCGTTGTTGCAATCGAAATGTACATTCCCGTCGCAAATGCTAGTGATCTCACTCCCAAAATCTCCACCGCAATCACCAGCGCGACGCCCATCAGCACTAGTCGCCAGGGCAGCCGCTGGTTCAAAATTCCGCTGATCACCGTCGCCATCAAACGCGCCTGCGGCGCCGGAGCCTTGTCGCTTCCGATGCCTTGCGCCCACTGGTATTCGATCCGGCTGGTTACGCGGTCGTACAAATATTCTCCGTCTGGAATCTCGTGCGAACCCAGCACGTTGATGAGCACGTAGTTCTTCGCCTGATATGCGAAGGAATCCCGCTCGACCTTTACTCCGGACGGCAACGCTTGTAGGTTTACCGCGATTTCGGTCGGGATGTATCGCTCGAGTCCCTTGTTCATCAGGTTCAGCGTGGCGCCAATTGCGATCGTAGAAATCGTCACGCCCACCAGCAATCCCATCTGCTGCCAGAAAGGCGTCGCGCCCACCAGGAATCCCGTCTTCAAATCCTGCGAAGTCGCGCCCGCAATCGCTGCAGCGATGCACACCACTCCTCCGATCATTAGCGCCAGTACCGCGTAGTTCGGGGCCGTCCATCCCGCCACAAAGAAAATCGCGCAGGTGGCCATTAGCGTCGCGATACTCATCCCGCTGATCGGGTTCGAGGAATTTCCCAGCAAGCCGCTGATACGTCCGGCCACGGTCACGAACAAGAATCCGAAGATTACAACGAATACACCGGCGAACAAATTGTGATACCAAGCAGTCTGTGCGCCCCGCATAGGATGAAACGTCAAAAGCACCCACATCATTACCACAATCAGCAGAGAACCCAGCACCACCCACTTCATCGGCGTATCGCGCTCGGTGCGAATATTCGCCACCGCTTCCGCGCCGCCTTCTGCCCGCACATCTTTCAATCCCGCAGTCAGAGCCGAGATAATCGTCGGCAACGTCCGCAGAAGTGTAATCAAGCCCGCCGCCGCCACCGCGCCCGCTCCCATCGGCCGGATGTAGCTTCGCCACAAGTCGTCGGGTGTCATTTGAGGGATCGGAATCGTCGAAGGGTAAATCGCGGTGTTCCCCGCCAGCTGCCCGTAAAACTTGATCGCGGGCATAATCACCAGCCACGAGACGATTCCGCCGGCGAACAAAATCCCTGCCACGCGCGGCCCGATAATGTAGCCCACGCCCAGATATTCCGAAGTCACCGCCGCACGAAACGATGCGCCGGGGAACCAACCCGGCCGCGCTTCCGGCTGGCCCGTCCACGCCTGCACGGTGTTCATCAAGAATGTATAAACGCCGCCCAGTCCCAGCCCCCAAAACACGCGTCCGGCGAATGATCCGCCCCGTTCCCCGGCAACCAACACATCCGCGCAAGCGGTGCCCTCGGGAAACGACAGATTGCCGTGCTCCTTTACGATCAATTGGCGCCGCAGCGGCACCATAAACAGCACACCTAGCCACCCGCCCAACAGCGCCATCGGAAAAATCCGCCAGAAGGTGAACTCCGACCCGAACCCCAGGAAAATCAGTGCCGGCAGCGTAAACATTACGCCCGCCGCCAGCGATTCGCCCGCTGACCCCGTCGTCTGTACGATGTTGTTCTCGAGAATCGTCGAGCGTCCAAACGCCCGCAAGATGCTGATGGACAGGACGGCAATCGGAATCGAAGCCGAAACCGTCAGCCCCGCTCGGAGTCCCACATATACGGTCACTGCACCAAATAACAACCCAAAGACACCTCCCAGCAGCACCGCCCGCAATGAAAATTCCGTCGGGCTCTGCGAAGGGGGCACGTAGGATTGAAATTCGCCCACTGGTGCCGTAGAACTCCATGGACGGTCGCTCACCGTTTCCTCCCTCACTGACACAATCGAACGCTGGTTTGAATCCGTGCGCCCGGATTATGCCCCACCCGAGCCCCACCCGCAACGCGCTTCGTCCAAGGAATTGTAATATTCCTGCGCCGCCTCCTCTCGACAACTCTTGAACCACTCAGTATCGTCACAGTTTTCCGCGGCGATGCCGCCCGGCGCGCAAGACTGGCACTGAAGGGATGTTGATAAGGGCGTTGACCTGACTCCGGCAAGCTTCCTAGTCACTTGCGCTTGATTTGTCCGCTTCTCCTCGGCGTAAAGTCGAGCGGGCTAATGGAAGGCAAAGAAGCGGGGAAATATCCGGTCGGATTCGAGGATTCTGGAGATACAGATACCTTTGGACTCAGATGCTGGACGGCTAGGTCGAGGGCGAATGGTCCTCGCACCGGGTATAGCTTCGGCAGTTATCACAGCAAGACGAAAGCTGCGGCAGGCACCATTCGTTGCGCGGGTACCTTTGAGACAAAGGAATTTACAGTCCCGGTGTCCAAGGCCGATGACCTGAGGAAGTTTTACCGCATCATCGCGGGCGATGAGCGCAATAGCGGTATTCTCGGACCGTCCGCTTCTCACTCGTTCGACTAAATTCGTTACGCAAAGGCAAGACCTGTGGAATTCGACTGAGAATCCCGGGCCGCGCACTGGTTTCATCACAAATTAGCTGACCCAGTCGAAGGCACCTACTGCGGCGTCTGGTGTTGCTGCCGACGTTCGCGCATCTGGTCGCGCATTTCCGCTTGCATCTCGTCGTACTTCTTTTTCTGGTCATCGTTCAGAACGGCTTTGATTTTCGTGTCGCCATCATCGTAGATGGCCTTCATTTTCTGCGCTTTCTGGAGGCGAGTGGACGACGTGTCCGCCGCCAGAGCCTTCAGTTTGTCCTGCCGGTCCGCGATGATCGGCGTAATTTTCGCCTTCTGGTCCGCGCTCAGGCTCAGTTTGGAGTCAAGCTTGGCCACGACTTCATCCGGAGTCGGCCAGCTCTTTTCCTGACCTGCTGGTACCGCCTTTGTCGGAGCCGCGAACGGCATCGAAATCCCGAGAACCACGAAAAGACCGAGTGTTGCCATTTCTTTTGTTCTCATGACGTCCTCCCGGCACGCCAACTTATCCCAGGACCTGGCATTCCGCAATTTCATTTTCTGACAGCGTGGCAGCGCGAATTCTCAGAACCCGCAGGATACAGATAGAGTGGCTGCAAGAAGAACCCGGGAGGCGACTCAGGCCGTTTCGGAACTCGCTCCGCCGCCGGTGACTTGTGGAAATCTTCCTTTAGATGGCCTGGGCAACGCGGAGGGGGCTACAGCACCTTGCTATCCAAATGATGTTGCCAACGTCTTCCATTCTCGAGACTAGCATGCCAGCTTAGCCATGCAGTTTTGCATCTGGGCAAATTAGGGAGGTCTTCAAATGAAGCACGCACGCATTGTCCTCTTTTTGGCACCACTTGTTTTTGTTGCGCGCACTGATGGGCAGAGCAAAAGCAGCACAGCTGCGAGTGCGCCAGAGACACAATCTTCGCAACCAGCCGCGACCCTGGCCTCCGCGGTCGACCGCGAGATCAGTGTGATCGAAAAGTTAATTCTGGATGCGGCCGAAGCCATGCCGGAAGAGAAGTTCAATTTTTCTCCCGAAGCTCTGAGCCTTCCCGGCAGCAACTACAAAGGCGTGCGGTCATTTGCAGTGCAAGTGCGGCACATCGCCGCTTCGAACTATTTCTTATGGTCACCGCTCACCGGCGATAAGCTGCCGGAAGGGCTGAAGGACGGCAACGGACCGGAAAACCTGAAGAGCAAAGCGGATATCCTTCAGTTCCTGAAGGCTTCCTTCGCTCTGGGACACAAGGCCGCGTCCACCTTGACCGTGGAGAACGTCCTAGAGAACCCCGAGCACAACAAATCGACTCGCTTCCGCCTGGCGACATTTGGTGTTGCGCACGCCTACGACCATTACGGGCAAATGGTGGAGTACTTGCGCATGAATGGCATTGTCCCGCCCGCCAGCCGGGCAAAGTCCGATTAAGGGCTCCCTGTGGCGTGACTAGCGCGTCTGGGAAGGTCTTTCGGCGAGATAGAGGTAGCGCAATAGCCTCCGTTCGGCTGTCAAGCGCTGCACGCAGGACAAAAAGCCTTGCAATCCTTCGAAGTTGGCTGCGGTTTCCAGCTTGACCAGTTCCGCTTTTCTATTCTCGCGCGCCTGATGCCACTGCTTGGCGATTCTGGACGCAGCTTCAGTTGTATCCAGTACACGGACCACCTGAAATCCTGCCTGTTCAAGAATCCGTTCATTCTCCCCTGGCGGACTGTACACATAAAAGCCGATGGAACTACGTGCCGCGATGTCCTGGTGCGAGATCATTCCGCCGATGACCAACGCATCGCTGAACAGTAACCTCCCGCCCGGATTCAGAACACGGAAGATTTCGCGCAAAACATCACGGCGGCCGGGAAGGTGACACAAGACATCATTGGCAAAGACCGCCTCGAAGCTTGCTTTCTCGAAAGGAAGTTGTTGCGAAGCATCGAACTGCTCAAACCGCGCTCGAGAAGCGAGGCCTGATTTCTGCGCGAGTTGGTTCGCGTTTTGAATACCCAGAACATTTACGTCCAAGCCCACCAGACGACAGCCGATACTCCCGGCAAGATGCAGCGCGTACCCGCCGGAGCCGCAGCCGATTTCCAGCACCGACGAATTGGAATCGAGGTCGAGCAACCTGGGGATTTCTGCCGATTCTTCGCGTGTAACCCAGCTGGTCTGCCCGAGATCGTGCCCATACGTCTCTATCCGCACACCACGGTACACATCCGCGCCATAGTTCGCATAAGAGCTGTCGTAAAGATCCACTTCCGGGGTCATTGGCAAATCACCGCTTTTGCAAGTTCGCAATGCGTTCGGAAAGGCCCAGCGTTTTTAGGACTCCAGGACTCGCTTCATCTATGGCGAGCGGCTCATGGCAAGTACTGCAGTCCTGCGTGATGGTCATTTTCTGATCGGAGGTGGAGTGCGCGCCATCGTGGCACCGGAAACACCCCGGAAAATCCGTGTGACCCAAGTTATTGGGATACGTGCCCCAGGTGACCTTCAGCTCCGGAAAAACATTTCGGTTGTAGATGGCGGCGATTTCCCGTCCTGCATCGGAGATCTCCTTGGACCGCTGTGATGACGCGGCCGGATCGCTGCGCTCATAGAATCTGGCCAGTTCGGCAGGTATCGTCTGAGACGCCTCGTCGTTACTCTGATAGTTGGCCTTGAGCAACGCGACGGCTTCCTTCTTGATAAAGGGCAGCGCTGGAGAGATGAGGCCCATCCCCATGGCTCGGTCCACCGCTCGCTCCGGGAGAGCGAATGTGTGCGTCGGGCGGTTGTGACAGTCAACGCACTCCATTTGAAAGCGGGGAAGATTGCCTACCGTCGCAACGGTCGATCCTTCCACCAGAAATGTTTGAAGCTCACCCGTGCGGTGATTCCTGTATTCCACCCAAGGGATCTCCTGGCGCTTGGGGTCTTTGGCCGCGTAATGGATTTCGACCCCGGGTCCCATATGTTTCCCATGAATTCCGCCAAAGTTCCCGCCACCGATTAACATCATCAACAGGGTCTGCGTTTGTGTATTTGTGGCGTCATCCCGGAAGTGAAAAATCAGGCGCAGGGCTACCGAATCGAATTTTGCCGGCCAGTGGCACTGCTCGCAGGTGTCGCGGGACGGCACCAGACGGTTGCTTTCGATCGCGGACGCGATCGGATAATGAACGCGACGAAAGACAACGTCGAGCAGTTGCCGTGTGCCCGCTTTTTTGCTGGCAATCCATCCGCCGACGCCTGGCGAGACGTGGCAATCCACGCAGGCGACATTGGCATGCGGCGAATTCTGGTGCGCGCTGAATTCCGGCTTCATCACGTGACAGCTCTGGCCGCAGAACTGAACCGTTTCCATATGCTCGACGGCGCGATAGGTGCCTTGCGTTCCGATGACGACGTTAAGCGCGCTGGTAATAGCGAAAAAGATCGCAAACTTTCGAATGTAACTTCGCCGGTCGGTGTCGACCAGAAACTCGCGCCCCATCCGTTTCACATGCTTCCGCGCTAGGAAAATTCCGAAGGGAATCAAGACCAGGCCCAGCACGAAAATGACCGGAATGATAATGAAAACGACGATGCCGATATACGGATTACTGGCGTGCCCCCGAAACTGGACAGGCAAAACGAACAACCAGGAAAACCCGGCGGTGGTGACTAAGGCCGCCCCCAACATGGTGACCCAGTGACAGGTAAGCAAGGCTAGGACTGGGCGTTTGGGTTGATCGGCCATGGGGTTACCTCCGCATTCGGATGGTCGAATGACGCCGGACGGAAGGCACCCATCTTATATCATGGGTTGCGGCTGCGGATGATTTTGAGTGCGATGCCTTTTGCAAATTCGGGCGAGAGAAGGGTTTTCTCGCAACCTGGGTGATCGAGCTCGCCTGCTGCTATTGTGGCTCCCGTGCGAACGTCGAGCCAGGCAAGGGCGTATCTGCCGGCAGGCAGATCTAGGTGCAGTTCGGTGGGACCGTTGCCATCCAAATAAATCGCGTACATCCCGGCCGAAGAAGAAAGAACACGTGGATAAACGCCGGAGGAGTGTTTCACTGTGCGTGCATCGGGTGACATATCAACCAGAGGCAGTGACTGCAGAAACTGCAGCAGAACCCGCAATTGTCGACGGAACTCCGGACTACCTCCACCGGGTCCGTTAGGTTCGGTGTCGGTGCCGTCCTCATGCCCCACAGAGAACGAATAATCCAGATTGTTGAAGGCGCTGCCGCCAGAGAGCAGAAAATTCCACGCTTGGCGCAGGTAGTTGGCATCTTCGCGCCCGAGAAAACCGGTTTCGTCGTAAGCCAAAGCCTTGCCGAGCCCATAGTTGAGAGCGACAGCTTCGGGATAGGCGTAATGGAAATTGAGAATGCTGACGCCGGGAATGGGCCGGCGAACAGACAGGCGGAAGTTGCAGTAGTTCTGGGCAATCAGGTGCTTATTTGCGAGCGAGGCTTCTTCACTGGCAATCCATTCCGCGACACGCTCCTGCCAGGCCATGGTCAGATCGTCGGGCAGATCAACGGAATTCGGATAAGTGTCCCGGCCAGGCGGAAATAGGTAAGGATTCACGACGTCGGTGAGCACGGGCCTGTCGGACCAAGGCTCGTTAGCGATTTCGAAGATTACATTTGGAAAGGCATTGGCCTCACGGACGATTTTCCGCGTATAGCGTTCCTGGTATTGCAGCAGATCGCCGTTTTCGAGAGTGTTTAATTTTCTCCAATCAACAGCGTCGGTGTGGTTGATGTTGTTGGCGGGATGAAAGGGGTTAATGTTCCACTGCATCTCGCCGTATTGCGAAGAGAAAAGAGAGATTTCGACAATGATATTGCGTCTCTGCGCCTCGGCGAGGAAATCGTGCAGCCGCTCGAAGTATAGCGGATCCCAGCGATCAAGGTCGAATTTGCTGCCGCCGGCCGCATAACCAGGAGTGTCGCTGCGCGCCCAGGGAGCGAGAAAGCGGCCAGACGCAGGCGCCAGATCGTTTCGCAAAATTCCGAACGATTTTGCCGGTACTTCGACATAACTGCCAGGAAACAGGCGCGTATAGTTTAGACCGGTGGCCTCAAGGGCTGACAAATAGCGGCGATAGTCAAAGTCCGCATTGAGTACGCCCCCGTAGTGCTCTCCACTGCTGACCAAAACTGTTACACGGTCCCGAAATAGATAGTAATGAGGATTTTGAGGATGCAGCTGGATGGGTGCATACGGCTTTTCGGGCGCCTGCGCTTGCGCAGAAAGAAATTTAGCGAGAATGAGCAGAACTAGCAGGGCAGTTGCGTATCGCAAGGTGACCGTCATGGACTGAAGATTCGGTTTACGTTCGTAGTGTGATCCACCCGAGGTATATCACAGGTCCTTGCGGCGTGAGACCGTTTCCATAAATTCAAGGACCGATGTTGACGCGGCGCCGCCGATGGCAAGTGCAAAAAACTGGCCGCAAAATCGGCGTTCCACCTGGTCTTGAGAAGGCCTAGACATTTGGGAGCTTTGAAAGAAACTTCGGAGTATACTCGGGGCATTCGACATCTTGTCGATATCGGCGCATTTGCCGAGAAGGAGGTGATCCAGTGAGGTACGGTTTATCTTGAAGGTGTAAGAGAGGCGCTTGTGAGTTTGCCAAGCGCCTTTTTTATTTTCGCCCGCCTGTTGGAAAGTTATTCCATAAATTCACATTGGTAACCGGACATTAGCAGGTAATGGCAGAGCATCCTGCGCAGCGGCAGCGCGATCGCGCTCCCGGGTCGCGCCTGCGAAGAGGTATACTCGGTTGCTTTTTTGGAGGGGCCTTGTGAGGAAAATGACTGGCTTTGCAGCAGGACTGGTGGCGGCGGAGTTGTGGTTGTTAGCTGGAGCGATGCCGAGCGCGGCGCAGAAGACGGCCCGGGCTTCTTCGGATTGGATGACGGTGGTCAAGCCGGAGAGCGTGGGTTTTTCCGGCGAACGGCTCGAGCGCTTGCACAAGTTGATTCAGGACGAAGTGGATCAGAAGCAACTCGCCGGCGCGATCACCATCCTTGCAAGACACGGCAAAATAGTGGACTACCGCACCTACGGCGTGCGTGATTTCGCAAGCGTTGCGCCGATGACCAAGGACACCATCTTCCGCGACTATTCGATGACCAAGCCCGTAACTGGCGTGGCCATGATGATTTTGTACGAAGAAGGGAAGTGGCTGCCGAACGATCCGATTTCCAAATACATTCCCGAGTTTGCGCAACTGAAAGTGTTCAAAGGTGTGGGCGCGGACGGCAAGATGATTCTTGTGGACCCCGATCACGCCCCGACGATGCAGGAGTTGCTCACGCATGCGGCGGGATTTTCCTACGGATCGGGGCATTCGATGGTGGACGCGGCATACCAGGATAAGAAGCCGATGCAGTCGGCCAATCTTCAGGAAATGATCAACAAGTTGGCGGCGTTGCCGTTGAACTATCAGCCGGGCAAAGGTTGGACCTATAGCCTCTCGATGGACATTGAAGGCTATCTGGTGGAAAAACTCTCTGGGAAATCACTGCCGGAGTTTGACCGCGAACGTATTTTTGCGCCGCTGGGGATGCGGGACGCGGGATTCTTCGTGCCGGAAGAGAACAGGTCGCGCTTAGCGACGAACTACAAAGCCGATCCGCAAGGGCAGCTCCAACCCACTCCCAAACCTGGAGACCCTCTGGACTACACGGCGCAGCCCACGATGCCTTCAGGCGGCGGCGGAATGGTTTCGACCGCCGAGGACTACTATCGCTTTGCCCAGATGCTCGCCAATGGGGGAGAATTGGAAGGGAAGCGGGTCCTGGCGCCGGCGACGGTCAAACTGATGGGGTCGAATCATTTACCCGCCAATTTGCTAACCGGCGAGTTTGGCATCGGGCAGCACATCATGCGGCCAGGATTCGGATACGGCTACAATGTCGCGGTAGTTTACGATCCAGCCGAAGCAAGCTCTCCGTTGGGAAAGGGCACCTTTTTCTGGGATGGCGCGGCGGGGACCTGGTTCTGGGTGGACCCGGCAAACGATGTGGTCTTCGTGGGCATGATTCAACGCATGATTCATCCCGACAACCACGCACTGCTCTATCGCAGCCATGCGCTCGTGTATCAAGCGTTGGTCGAGCCCTCGAAATAGGGCGATGAAAAGGCGTTATGATGGTCCGCGAACATGAGAATCATACTAGCGTCGGAATCGAAGTTCCGGCAACGCGCGATGGATTTGTTGGGACTGGCGTATGAAACGCATCCCAGCGCATTGGACGAGAAAAGCATACGGGACACAAATCCCAAGCGCTTGACGCAAAAACTCGCCGAGGCCAAAGCGCAAAAAATGGCTAGCGTGTTTCCGGACGCCATTGTCATTTCCGGGGATGCAGTGGTGTCAAAGGGTGACAGGATTTATGAGAAGCCAAGAAGCCTCGAAGAAGCCGCGCAATTCCTGCGCGAATTATCGGGAAGTGAGTTCCAATTCGTGACGGCACTGGCCGTGGTGCATGCGTCGGCGCAGAAAACTCTGTCGACAGTAGAGAGTTCGGATATTGCGTTTCGCCATTTGGTGGAACGCGAGATTCAGGCGTACATCGGAACGTACGAGGTTCTAAGTTACGCGGGCGCGTTTGAGAGCGATGCGGTCTTGCGCTTCGCAGAGCGAATTTCGGGCAGCTACAATTTTGTTACTGCCTTGCCTGTCAGCCGGTTGATTGTGTTTCTGCGGGCCCTGGGAGTGGACCTTTAACGAAGCAACCAGAGCATAGGATTTAGCCGGCGTCCTCCGCTATAGTGGCTGGCGCGACTTTCGTAATTAGCAACGCGTTGGGGAGATTGGGATGAGAATTACTGGACTAATTGCTGTGGTGTGTTTGCTGATGGCGCCCGCGGTATTTGCGGCCCCAGGGGCGGTGCGTTGCGGAGCGTTGCTGGACGTGGGGGCGGGAAAGTTGTTGCCGGATCAAACGGTGGTTTTTGACGACGGCGGAATGATTACCGCCGTCGGCTCCAACCCGGCGCTACCGGCCGGCGTGACGGCGATGGATCTTTCGCATTCCACCTGTTTGCCGGGCCTGATTGATGTGCACACTCACCTCACTGCCGATCCAATCGACAACGGTTACGCGAGCTTGGGAATTTCCGTGCCACGAGAGGCGATGAAAGGTGCCAAGAACGCGGCGCGCACGTTAAATGCAGGATTCACGACGGTGCGCAACGTCGGTGCCGGCAATTTCACCGATGTTGCGCTGCGCGACGAAATCAACGAGGGTGGCATTCCTGGTCCCCGCATGATTGTCTCCGGTCCGCCACTCGGTATCACCGGCGGACATTGCGACAACAATCTGCTGCCATACGAATTTCATTTCAGAGATGGTGGCGTGGCTGACGGGCCGTGGGCCGCGCGTGCGAAGGTGCGGGAAGTGGTGAAGTACGGCGCCGACGTGATCAAAGTCTGCGCGTCAGGAGGCGTGCTGAGCAAAGGCGACCTGCCAGGTACTCCTCAATACACGCTGGAAGAACTGACTGCGATTGCAGAAGAGGCGCACAAACTCGGCCGCAAGGTGGCGGCCCATGCCCACGGAACGCAATCGATCAAGGATGCGATTAACGCGGGCATCGACTCCATCGAACACTCGAGCCTAATTGACGATGAAGGCATCGCCTTGGCCAAGAAGCGCGGCACTTATCTGGTCTTCGACATTTACAACGACGACTTCATTCTGCAAGAAGGCGCGAAAGCCGGAATGTTGCCGGAATCTATCGAGAAGGAAAAGAAACTCGGACGGCTGCAGCGCGAGAACTTCCGCCGGGCATTCCAGGCGGGAGCGAAAATGGCCTTCGGCACCGACGCGGGGGTCTATCCCCATGGCGAAAATGCGAAACAGCTCGCCAAGATGGCCGAATGGGGCATGCAGTCGCTCGATGCCATCCAGGCTGCAACGATCAATGCTGCTGATTTGATCGGATGGAAAGACAAAGTGGGCGTGCTCGAAGCGGGGCACTACGCGGACATCATCGCCGTCAATGGCGATCCCCTAAGGGACCTGAAGCTGCTGCAGTCTCCGGTATTCGTGATGAAGGGCGGCAAGGTCGCCAGAAATGACGCCGCGAAATAAGAGCCATTACCTTATTTGCGAGGACAGATGAAAGTGATCGCCGCTGGCGGCCGCAGGGTAGACCAGCGATAGCGGAGCTTGCCTGGTGCGGCGGCGAGCATGGCCGCGAGGAGTTGCTTTGCCTGCTCGAAAGGGATAACCATGCGGAATAGGTCTGCTTTGCGGCCGTGGTCGTATTTTTCATAGCGGGCCGCGTGGGAAACGGCCCATCCCGCAAGCACGTCCCACGCTGATTGCCGGGCGAACAGCTTTTTACGCGAAGCGTCCTCGCGCAGAATTTCTGTAACGACGCGCTGCGTACCGCCGCCCATTTCAAAAAGGACTGCCGTCGCTTCCTGGGGCAGGAAGGCGCGAGACGGGTCCTCATCCGGAAACGATGCAAGCAACGTTTCAAGCTCGGGAATTTCGGCGGAAAGGGCGTCCCACCAGTAGCGATAGCCGTGATAGAGAACCGTGCCGCAGCGAAGAATTTGCTGGACACGCGCGGCGTCTTTGCCGGCCACACTGACGATCATGTCAATCAACTCGTGCTGCCGGAAGGTCTGCTTCACCACGGGGCGGACCGACATGTAGCCCGCATCTTCTTCGGTGTAGCGGGCCGCAATGATTTGAGGAAGGGACATTATGGCGACGTAGGTGGCGGGTCTTCACCGAGCCCGCATCCCGACAGGTGGCACATTCCGTTCAACCCAATTTGGAGAGACGCACGCGCACCAGATCACTCAGCGCTTTGCCGTCCACGGCTTTACCGGCCAGAGCGTCTTTGGCGGCTTTCACAACCGCACCCATTTGCTTCATCGAAGTAGCGCCGGTCGAGGCAATCGCCTGGGTGATAGCGGCATCCATTTCGGCTTCACTGGCCCCGGCGGGGAGATAGCTCTCGAGGATTTTGAGTTCACTGGTCTCTTTATCGACTAGATCCTGGCGGCCACCCTTGCCAAACTGCTCGATGGATTCCTTGCGTTGTTTCACCAGCGTTTGCAGCAACTGAATGGACTCGCTATCGTCGAGTTTCCGCATTTTCTCGACTTCTTTGAGCTGGAACGCGGCCTTCGCCATCCGCAGCACACTCAAGCGCTGCTCGTCTTTCGACTTCATCGCCGAGACGATATCTTTTTGAATCTGTTCGGAAAGACTCATGATCGCTCCCGTTTCTGAACTATAACAGACGCGGATCCCACCCATTAAAATTTATGAATCACCGCGATTTGACAGGGTTTACAGGGCACAATAGATTGAAGTATTTCACATCCACGGGAAGAGACCGCCGTGTGGCCTCTGCGGCTTTTACCTGAATAGAGGAATCATGAAAGTCATCGTTGCGGACAAGATCAGCGACCGCGGCATTGCGCTCCTGAAGCAGACCGGGTGGAACATCCTTCTCACCACAAAGGACACATTGAATGGCGAGCTCGCCGACGCCGACGCACTGATTGTGCGCAGCGCCACCAAAGTCACACCCACGCTGCTTGATCACGCGTCCAGACTACGTGTTGTGGGACGCGCCGGGGTCGGCGTGGACAATATTGATCTTGACGAAGCTACTAAACGCGGCATCCTTGTGATGAGCACGCCGGGCGGAAGCTCGGTCAGCGTGGCGGAACACACCTTTGCCTTGCTGCTCGCCTTAGTTCGCCAGGTGCCCAAGTTCGACGCCGCGATGCGTGAAGGTCGGTGGGAAAAGTCTTCCTCAGGGGCGGAAGTGCGGGGGAAGACGCTCGGACTGATCGGCCTGGGCCGCATCGGCAGCGAAGTGGCCACCCGCGCCGATGGATTCGAAATGCGCGTGCTCGCTTACGATCCGTTCATCAGCGAGGCGGCTGCGAAAGAATTCTCGGTCGAGCTGGTTCCGCTCGATAAGCTGTACGCGGAGAGCGATTTCATTTCGCTGCATACGGCGGTGAGCCCACAGACCAAGGAAATGATCAATGCGGCTTCTATCGCGAAGATGAAAAAGGGCGTGCGCATTATCAACGCGGCCCGCGGCGAATTGATCAACGAAGCGGAGCTGGCCGCAGCGATTAAGAGCGGGTACGTCTCAGGAGCAGCCCTCGATGTTTTTGTGGAAGAACCACCAAAGAATTGCCCCTTGATTGGTTTGCCCAACGTGATTGCCACGCCACACGTAGCCGGGTCGACCGCCGAAGCGCAGGAAGAACTGGGAACCCAAGTGGCCGTCCAGGTGCGCGACTACCTTGTTGAAGGGGTCATCAAAAATGCCGTAAATCTCCCGGCGCTCTCGCCCGAACAATACCGTCGCGTGCGTCCCTACTTGGGCCTTGCGGAACGACTCGGTTCCTTCGTTTCGCAAGCGGCCGCAACTCGTCCGGCACGGATCCGTATCCGCTATGCGGGAGAAGTGGCCGAAGTTGGCACACACCTTCTGCGCAGCGCCGTGTTAGCAGGGATGCTCAATGCGATTTTGGATGAGAAAGTGAATGTCGTAAACGCCCCGGCGGTAGCTGCCGCCAGGGGTCTCACCGTAGAGGAAGAAACTCGCCGCCGTGAGCACGGATTTCCACATACCCTCGAAGTGGCGGCCTTGGCCGGAGACCACGGTTTCTCTGCGGAAGGCACGGTGCTGCACGACGGGTCGCCCCGAGTCATCCGGATCGACGGTATACCCTTGGAGGCGCACTTGGACGGGACCCTCCTGTTTTTGAGAAATGAGGACCGGCCCGGGGTTATCGGACACGTCGGGAGCACGCTTGGCAAACATGGAGTGAACATCGCCACGTTTGCCCTGGGACGACGAGACAATACCCAGGGTGCCGAGGCGGTTTCCCTAATTCGTTTGGATGGAGCGATTTCCGAGGAAGTGATCCGGGAAGTGCGGAAACACGCGGCCATTACCGAGGCCCGGGTGATTCATTTGGGGAAGTCCTAACGGAGACCCCTTAAATCTGCGATGCGAATTTGGCTAACCTTTTTGCTCAGGTCGGCGTCTAAGCTCACAACCTAGGGTACGTTTGGTGTGTTTGGTCAAACGGGGTTGTCCGTTCCTCATTGGTAATCTCTGAGTCAGCGGCAGTCCCATGGTGGTGGACACTCACTTCGTCGCCTGAACACGCTTACGGTGCACGAAAGGGGT
>Ga0126369_10001151_pt1 | contig 18153 bp, 19 predicted proteins | sample PanSoiMetaPlot_1_FD_109646 | JGI IMG/M metagenome (GOLD analysis project Ga0126369, IMG submission 109646) | Tropical forest soil microbial communities from Panama - MetaG Plot_1 | ecosystem: Environmental > Terrestrial > Soil > Tropical forest > Bulk soil | place: Panama | collected 2016-02-17 | reverse complement strand
TCTCGCTCTCCTTCACGCCGGGCTTGAGCGCCTCGGCGATGTCCTGGTAGACGCCGTCGACCATCGCCGAAGCCATGTTGAGCAGCGTCAGCTCGTCGATGTTCTTCACCTCGCGCGCCTCGAGCAGCGTCTGCTGCCCGTCGCGGACTTCGATGCCCAGCTTCTGCAGCTCGAAGAGCATCGGTGGCTCGACCACGTCGAGGCCGAGCGGCATGCGGCCCACCCCCTCGGCGTCGAGCAGCGACTTGATCTCCCGCGCCGCATCGCGAAACAGCGCTCCGTCGCCGCCGACCGCGCCGCGCAATCCGAGCAAGCCCGCACGGCAGTGATCGTGGTGCAGCCACGGCGCGTGCAGCCGATGATGCTTGGCCGCCGAGCCGAAGTCCCATATGTAGGGATCGCCCGTGCCGGTCAGTAGCGCGTAGCGTGTGAGCTTATCGCGCGCCCACTCGCCGATCACGGTGCTGGTGATATAGCGGATGTTGTGCTGATCGAAACAGAGCAGCGCGCCGAGGCCGGAGTTGGCAAGCGCGGCTCGAGTGCGGGCGAGGCGATAATCGTGCAGTCGACGGAAATTGACGCGTTCCTCGAAGTCGACCTGCGTATGCCCTGGCGCCTGCAGCGGTCGGTCCCACCGGTGCTTGGGATCGACGTCGTCCGGGCGGATGATCGTCGGCTCCCTGGATTTCTTCTTCATTGCTTTCCGAGTGCCTTCTCGTAATAGGACAGATCGACGTATTTCATCGGGTCGGTGAGGGTTTTCTTCGGCATGCCGTACTTGCTGCGCAGCTCGAGCACGGTGCGGATGCCGTGGATGTCGAGCGAGGCATCGCGCGTAAGGCCGCCCTTGTCGGCGAGCAGCAGATCGTAGGCCTGCTTCGCCAGGGCAGGCGTCATGTCGCGCTGGTTGGCGACCAGGAGAGCCTCGACGATCTCTCGGTTCGCTCGATCGTAGATCCAGTCCAGCCCGGCGCGATAGCCGCGGATGAATCCGATCAGCTCCTTCTCGTGGCTCGCGGCCCAAGAGCGGCGCGCCCCGCCCGCGCTGCCCTGGTATGCCCCCAGCGATTCTGCATAGGCGAGCACGTTGCATCCGTGCCCCTTGGCCGTCAGCTCGAAAGGCGTGCGCAGCATCGTGGCATCCTGCTTTCCCGCGAGCAGCTCGCGGTAGCGGTTGGGAGTCCCGCCGGCCCGCACATAGGTCACATCGGTTTCGGCGATCCCGTTGCGCGCGAGCATCTCCCGCGCCAGGAACGCAAAGCCGGTGGTCATCGCGTCGACCGACACTGTCTTGCCCTTCAAATCGGCGAAACTCTTCACTGCCGGTACCGAGACGATCGACGCGAAGCCGCCGTCTCCGCCCATGAATGCGAAGAGGTCCGGGTTATCGGGAATCTTCGCTTCGCCCTGTCCTTCCTGGTAGGCGACATAGTTGTCCATCAGCGCGAGCGCGATATCGAACTTGCCGTCGAGCAGCGAGGTGATCAGATAGACCGAGTTCGGCGTGTACGAGAGCTGCACGCTCACGGCGTTCGCCTCGAAGAAGCCCTGACGCTGCGCCGCCCACACCGGAAGGTTCCATCCGCCGTCGAAGGAAATGACGCGCAGTAGCGTCGGCGTCGACGGTGCTTGCGCATCGACGGTGGTCGCAAACGCGCAGGCAACGAGCAGTCCTCCAAAGGAGCGCAAGAGCATGGGGGGTTCCGCGGTGAGGCGTTATCGTGCCCGAAATGGAACGAGGGTGGAAGGCGCTCCGATCAGGCCGTTCGGGCCGTCAACGGCAGCTCTCGCGAGCTGCGCTGCATGAGCCACATGAGCAGGCAGCCGAGGAGCGCGCCCGCCAGGAGGTGCTTGATGTTGTGCCCGGAGAGAACCATGTGCGTCGCCGTGAAAATCTCGCGGTCGAACCGCTCGCTCAACGTCATCAGTATGTCGAGCGCGAGCGCCGCGACGAGCCAGCCGATGTGGGTATGGCGCCCTCTTCGCAGGAGGCACAGGCAAATGATCAGCAGCCCGGTACCGATGCGCACGACCAGATAGAGCAGCAGATCGTCTTTTCCAAGCCGGTCGGTCAAGGCCCACCACAGCACGCTCGCGACCCCGAGCAAGGTGAGGGGAAGCCAAGCCGCTCGGGCGAAGGCAGGGTCGACGCGGTCGGCGAGCACCAGCGTGACGAGCGCGGCCAGCACGAGCGTCATCGGAAGCCGGTCCCACACCAGCCGTGCATCGCTCGGCGCCCAGTGGTAGTACGCCGAGCCAAGCGCCGTGAGCAGCATCCCCGCCACCAGCAATGCATAAGCAGCACGTTCGTCTGCAGCGACGTGCACGCGCCCCCGGAGCGCGACACCCGCGAGGCCCGCCGCTAGGATCGCGAGATTCGTGAGCACGTCGCCCGCGCGCGGAATCGGTCCGCAGACGCGGGTATCGGCAAGCACGTGGTACGCGGGATCCTGCGGCAGCGGGCCGAAGTAAAAGCGAAGCATCGCGTACAAGGCAAGCGCGATGCCGACCAGCCCCCAACTCTGCCACCGTGCGCGGGCGACCTCCGGCATGCTCGACTCGGGACCACCGGCCGTCACGAGCCGGAACGCTTCATTGCAGCTGAGGTTTCTTCAGGAAGTCGTTGCGGTCGGCCGAACGCAATTGCACATGCAGCACCTGCGCGTCGCGAGTCAGGGTCAGCGGCACCTGGACGCCGGCCTGCCCCAGGCTCCAGATCTTGCGGAACATATCGGCCAAACCGGTGACTCGCTCGCCTGCGACCTCGAGCACCATGTCTCCGAGCTTGACCCCCGCCGAATCCGCCGGCCCACCGGTAGCGAGCCCTGTCACCGCAAGCCGCTGCTCGGCCTCGCCGGTGTACATCCCGAGCCACGGACGGGGCGGTCGCGCCGGTCGCCCGAACTTGAGCATGTCCTCGAGCACCGGTTCGAGAAGATCCGTCGGTACGAACATGTTTCCGGAAATCGTATCCTCGCCGTGCGCTTCCTGCACCAACAGCGAGCCGATACCGAGGAGTTTCCCATCCATGCTGACCAGCGCGGCGCCACCCCACTGAGGATGCGGCGGGGCGGTGAACAGCGCTTCCTCGAGCAGGTATTCCCAGTAGCCGGCGAACTCGCGCTTGGCGATGACGCGCGCCTTGAGCGCGTGCGCGCGCCCACCGTGACCGATCACGATCACGTCGCCGCCTGCCGACACGCTTCCTGCGGAGCCTCTCGCGAGCGCCGGCGCCTGCAGTCGTCCCAGCGGCTGCACGAGGCCGAAGCCGCTTGCAGAATCGTAGGCGAGCGCGTGTCCGGGGATCGCGGTGCCATCATTGAGCGTGAGCCAGATCGTCTGCGCTTCGGTGATGAGATAACCGATCGTCAGAATCAGGCCATCCTCGCGTATCACCACGCCATTGCCCATGCGCTCGGTGCCAAGGATGGAAGCCGTGAATGCATCCTCGGCCACCTCCGAGCGCAGCAGCACGACCGCATCGAGCGCCGCCCTGAGATCGAAGCGAACGTCCTCCGGGCTCGGCTGTACGGCGGGCGGAAACGCCCATTGGGTGGATTCGGCCATGGTCGCCTGGATGCACGGACGCCGCGGCGCCCGTAGAAGTTCCATCTTACGCGATGAAGCAAGGCTCCGGTCTGTGATTCAGGGGTTCGCGCGGCACGCGCATCGGAACGCGGTAACATGCGCGCAAAGGCCGCGTGGTCCATGTCTCCCGCTCACAAGGCGCACATCCTCGCCGAAGCGCTCCCGTACATCCGCGCCTATCACGGCCGAACGCTGGTGATCCGCTTCGGCGGTCACGCGATGGCGGATGCCGCGCTCAAGGCCGGCTTTGCGCGCGATGTCGCGCTGTTGCGACTGGTCGGCATGAAGCCGATCGTCGTGCACGGGGGCGGCTGGCGGATCGACGAGCTGGCGCGACAGATGGGCATCGAGCCTCGCCGGCACCACGGCGTTCGAGTGACGGACGAGCGCACGCTGACGATCATCGAGATGGCGCTAGGCGAGCTCAACCAGGAGCTCGTTGCGCTCATCAATCGGCACGGCGGCCGCGCGGTAGGACTCAATGGTCAGGACGGTCGCTTCATTCACGCTCGCCGCCGCGAGCTCGAATCGAGCGACCCCGAAGCGCCGGAGCTCGGCTATGTGGGCGACATCGAGAGCATCGACGCTGGCCTGATCGAGCTGCTCCTGTCGCGCAAATTCGTGCCGGTGGTGATGCCGATCGGTGTTGGCGCCGATGGCACCGCCTACCACATCAACTCCGACCTTCTCGCCGGACGGCTCGCGCGAGCGCTGCGGGCGGAGAAGCTGATCCTGATGACCAACGTCGCAGGCGTTCACGGCCGCGATGGCAAGCTCGCCTATATCATGTCAGCAAGCGAAGCGGACGCGCTGTTGCGCGACGATGTGGTGCAAGGCGGCATGCGCCCTCGGCTGACGGCGGCGCTCCAGGCGGTGCGCGAAGGTGTGCGCTCCGTGCACATCATCGATGGCGGAGTGCCGAGCTCGCTTCTTCTCGAAGTGCTGACCGCTGAAGGCGTAGGGACCGCGGTGCGATCCGACGAAGGACCGCACTTTCTGGAGGACAGCCGAACCTATCTTCTGGCGAAGTGAGCGTCCGCGCTCGTCACGCGTCACGACCGGCGCGCACGGCGAGAGCCTCGCACAACGCGAGGGCGTCGCGCTCGTAGTATTCGCGTGCCGGCAAGAAACTTTCCTCACTCGAGGAGAGTTGCGGCGTCACCGGGAGCAGGGCCTCGGGTTCGCCGCCAGCGGCATATGCCGCAGCGCGTATCCAGGCGTCGACGGATCGCGCGTCTTTGCGACGCGGCGCGTCAGCGTGTTCCAGCTCCGTGTCGTATACATCCATGGGTCAGTCCTCGGAATCAATGTGATGGCGGGCTCGCCGGATCTTGCATCCGGTCTTGAGCAACTCGCGTGCCCGCGAGCTAGCTCGCTGACGTGCCCAGGAATCGCTGCAGCGAGAAGGCTCGTAGATCGATTCGGCTCTCGCCGTCGAGCACGATCTCGGACAGCGCTTCCCCGATCGCCGCCGAATGCTTGAAGCCGTGGCCGGAACACGGCGAAACGATGAACACGCGTTCACTTTCCGGATGCGCATCGATCACGAACCCGAAATCCGGCGTCACTGTGTAGAGGCAAGTCAACGCCCTGAGGCATTTGCGGCTCAATCCCGAGACGTACGGCGCGACATACTCGTCGTACATGGCCGTCGCTTCGTCGTCTGCCACGTTGCGCGAGACTTGCTCCGGTGTCGTCGTGCTTTCGAACGATTCGGTGGCAATCTTCACGCCGCCGTGCGGTCCGTCGATGGCCGGAAAACCGTAGATACCCTGCGCCCTGCCCTGCAGCTCCCAGATGAAAATCGGCGCGTTCTCGGGCAGGAAGGCGGTGGCGGGACCTTCGATGTCGAACCAGAACAGCGACTGCCGGTAGATCTTGAAGCAGCGCGCAAGGCGCTTCCGGAGCATCGCCGGCAGCCAGGGTCCGACGGCGAGGATCAGCGTGTCTGCGGCGTAGCGCTCGCGATCGGTGGTGACCGTAACCTCGCGATCCGAAGCGTCGTAACCCAGGACTGTCTCGCCGCGGTGGATCTCCGCGCCGTCTCGCTCCGCGAGCTGTAGCTGCGCGCGCACGCACTCCTCCGGGCGAAGAAATCCCGCGTCGCGCTCGAGATAGCCGCGCTCGTCGTCAGCGACCTTGAACTGCGGAAACCGCCGCCTGATCTCGCCTGCATCGAGGAGCTCGTGGACGATGCCGTACTTCTCGGCCGCCGCCAGCGTGTTGGCGTAGAAATCGTAAACGTGGCAGTGCGAGGTCCTCGCGCCGCTGGAGATGATGAGCCCGCCATTGGTCGTAAGGAGCCGCGCGCCGGTCGCGCGCTCGATCTCCCGCCACAACTGATGCGAACGAAGTGCAAGCGGCGTGTATTGCTCCCCCTCGCCGATCGCCAAGCGCGTGACGCGTGTCTCGCCGTGTGTCGATCCGTACGCGTGCGGCGGGGAATGCTGATCGATGCCGAGAACCCTATGTCCCTTTCGGGTCAGCTGATGCACGGCGGCACTCCCCATGGCACCGAGGCCGAGCACGATCGTCGGAAAGCGCCTCATCGAAATACCGGCATCACGGAAGACTCGCCAGTGGATGCATGTTAACGCGAGTCGATCGGGCCGGTCCCGCAGCTATCGAAAGCGGTATGCTAGCGATCCGGCGTTCGTTCCATCGCAAATCGCACCAAGTGATTCCGCTGCACAGCCCCGCTCGTCGCCGTTACGCGCCGGCGACCGTAGACCCGCCCGCGCTGTTCCAGTTCGTGATGCTATCCATGCTGCTTCACGTGCTGGTGATCCTGCTTTTCGGCAGCCAGCAAGGCATCGGGGGTCGTCCGGACGAATCCTGGTGGGGACCGCTGAACGTCACGCTGCGCCGGCTGACGCCTGAAGCCGGATCCGGGATCCGCCTGGCACCGGGCGCCGACCGCGGCGAAACCAGTGGGTCGCTCCTGCGTCGTCCCGAGGTCAAGGCCGAGCGAGTGCCGCCGAAGGCCGAGCCAGCGCCCGAATCGCCTGCCGAGATCGAGCGCACAGAGAACGCGCCGCCGGCAAAATCGTCTCCGGTCGAGCCGTTGCCGCGGCTCAAGCTCGAAGCGCCGGAGGAAATCGATCGGGAAGTGATCCAGCCGCAGCTACCTCTCCAGCGCATCGCTCCGCGCCGGCTCGAGCGGGAAGTCGCCCCAGCGGTCGAACTGTCGCCGCGTGAAGCGCCGACGGCGCCAAACGCTCCGATCGAGCGGATCGCGCCGCCAAAGATCGAGCGCGAAGTCGCACCGCCCGTCCAGCTTCCGCCGCGCGAAGTGCCTGTGGTGCCTTCGGCAACGATCGAGCGCATTGCGCCTTCGAAGATTCAACAGGAGGTGGCCCCGGCGCTGGAGTTGCCACCGCGCGAAGTACCCGTCGTGCCTTCGGCCACGATCGAGCGCATTGCGCCCGCGAAGATCGAGCCAGAAGTCGCGCCAGCGGTCGAGCTTCCACCGCGCGAAGTGCCCGTGGTGCCGTCGACGCCGATCGAACGCATCGCGCCCTCGAAGGTTCAGTCAGAGGTCGCGCCGGCGGTCGAGCTTGCACCGCGCGAAGTGCCCGTGGCGCCGTCGGCACCGATCGAACGCATCGCGCCTTCGAAGGCTCAGCAAGAGGTCGCGCCAGCGGTGGAGCTTCCGCCGCGCGAAATTCCCGTGGCGCCCTCGGCATCGATCGAGCGCATCGCACCTTCGAGGATTGAGCAAGAGGTCGCGCCAGCCGTGCAGCTGCCGCCGCGAGAAGTGCCCGTGGCGCCGGCGATGCCGATCGAGCGCATTGCGCCGCGAGCCCTCGAACGCGAGTTGGCACTTCCCGCACCCTCGATCGCGCCGCCCGCGCCGGCGATACGGCGTCCAGAGAGAGAGGTCGCACCTCCAGCGACCGTGCAACCGCCTGCTCCCGGCGCTCCGACTGCAGTGCAGCCGGAATCCCAGCCGCAGGAAGCGCTGCCGCGCCTCCGCTTAGGCGCTCCGCAGCCGGACGAAAGCATGTTCAGGCCGCGGCAAAGCGTCGTCACACCATCGTCGGAACCGGGGGGAACGCCGCACCTCGATCGCGCAGCTTCGCGCGATCGAGCCCGCGAGATTGCGAGCGGGCGCACGGGGACGCGCGGCGTGTTCAACCCGCTTCCCGTGCCGCCGGAAACGAAAACGAAGGAAGCACTCGCGATCGAGAAAGCGGTCCGGCCCGACTGCCGCGAAGCTTACGCGGGACTGGGCCTGCTTGCGGTGCCGGCGTTGGTCGCGAACGCGATCAGCGACACCGGCTGCAAGTGGTAACTACTGAAGGTAGCTACTGACTCGCCGACGCGTAGCGATATTTCTCAGCGCACTTGATGATCTGCATGTTGTTGGGAAACTCGAGACAGACGCGGGCATCGGCTTTCGACGGCGCATGATGGCTCGCGCGCTTGGCTGGCTTGGCGGTGTCGTCCGGCTGCGCAGCAGCGGCTGGCGCAGGCGCGCTTGCAGTGGGTGCAGGCGCGGCCGGTTGCGTCTGACCGCTCGCCGCGAGCGGCGTTGCGAGCACGGCAGCCACGACTGCCGCGAGGGCGATGTTGTTCATGATTCGTCCCCTTTCGAAAGTGACGGACGCGCCGCATCCCGTGGTACGGGACGCGCTCCCTTTCCAACGTCCGAGTGTCCAGTCTACCGCTCCCGCCGCTCGCCCGCCATCCCGTGCTTTATCGTTCCCCTCTAGTGTCCAATGCGCAGCGCTTCGAGAAGGCGCGAAACCATGTTGTAGGCGGCCACCGTCGCCACCAGTTCCAGCAGCGCTCGCACGTCGAAGTGCTTGCGCAGTGGTTCGAAGATCGCATCGGGCACCTGGACGTTGCGCGTCATTGAATCGGCGAGCGCGAGAACCGCGCGCTCGAGCGGCGTGAACGCCGTGCCCAGCTCATCGTCATGCAAGCCTTGCAGCTTCGCTTCGCTGACGCCTGCCTTCCGGGCCAGCGGTGCGTGCGCCTCGATCTCGTAGGGCGCGCGGTTCAGCACCGCGACGCGAACCATCACCATCTCTCTCAAATCGGCTGGTATCGAATTCTGGTTGCGGATGGCAGTGAGCAGCTTCTCCCACCCGCTCGCGAGCGGCCCGCTGTTGAGCAGCACTTGGTAGAGCAGGTTGATATGACCTCGCTCGGCGATGATCGAGGACTCGATCGACTCGAGCTCGGCGCGGGTGCCGGGCACGACCGGCGGGATGCGGGGTGACATCGGATACCTCCTGCGAGCTTGGTGCGGTAGCATGCCACGTCCGCCACACGCCGACGAGTCGACAGGCTCAGAGTAAACTGACGGCAAGTGTTCGCGAAGCGCGCCACCGTCCGCCACCATGGACCCCACTGCGCACTGGGAAAAGGTCTACAGCACTACCAAGCCCGACACGGTCAGCTGGTATCGCGCGCATCTAGACATGTCGCTGCGGTTGATCGAGGAAGCAGCGACCCGAGGCGATGCCGCAATCATCGACGTCGGCGGCGGCGAGTCGACGCTCGTGGACGACCTGCTCACCCGCGGCTACCGCGACGTGTCGGTGCTCGATATCTCACCAACTGCGCTGGAGGTGGCCAAGGCGCGGCTCGGCGAGCGCGCGCAACAGGTCGAGTGGCTCTGTGGGGACGTGACGAAGATGGCGTTCCCCGAGCATCGCTACGATGTGTGGCACGACCGCGCCGTGTTTCATTTCCTTACCGACCCCGAAGACCGCAACGCGTACGTGCGACAGGTTGCGCACAGCGTAAGGACGGGCGGCTACGTCATCGTCGCAGCGTTCGGTCCCGAGGGACCGACGCGCTGCAGTGGGTTGCCGGTCGTGCGCTACGAACCGGGAGCGCTCCATGACGAGTTCGGGGACAAGTTCAGGCTCGTCAAGCACCTGACCGAACTGCACCACACTCCGAAGGGCGCAATCCAGCAGTTCATCTATTGCTTCTGCAATATCACTCGCTGAGGGTGCATGCCGCTCGCGTCGACCAACCGCGCCCTGCTCAAGCGCGAGCGCTTCCTCTCGCTCGTGGAGACTGGCTGAGCTGCTTGCGCATCACCGGCCGTGTCGGCTTGCGGCGCGCGACCTCGGTGAAACCAGCCCGATCGAACATCCGCTTCGCGCCAAACCACATCGAGTCGTCCGCTGCGGTGCCGCGCTTGTCGCAAGGATAGGCCTCGACCAATCGAACGCCATGTTTGCGCGCCCACGCGAGAGCGCCCTGGAGCATCGCCTCCGCTACGCCTTGCCGGCGAACCTCCGGATCGACGACAAAGCAGATGATCGACCAGACCGGTTTGTCGTCGATGGCCTTCATCACCGGTGAGCGCTTGAGCTTGCCGTAGCCCTCGCGCGGACCGAGCGAAATCCAGCCGATGGCGCGCTGCTTTTCGTAGCCCAGCAGCCCCGGAACCACGCCTCGATCGACCAACGCCTTGAGCTGACGCTTGTTCGATTCGGAGTAGGTCATTCCGGGCGGGCGCTCGTGCGGGCCCGAGCGCCGGTAGTACATGCAATAGCAGCCGCGGGCGACCGAAAGACCGGGACGCGAAAAAAGATCGACCAGGTCGTGCCAACGGTCTGTAGTCAGCGGCTCGATACTAAGCTTCACGCGATGATTCCTGCAGCGGGAATTGAGCGTTCGACCCACCTGGAATCTTACTCTCGCTGCGGTAGAATCGAGCGACACCGTGCTCGCCCGATCGCTGTCGAAACGATCGCTGTCGAAACAATGGCGCGACGCCAAGCAGGACCTGCGCCGGCGCCTCGCGATGCATTTCGTCACCGATCGCGACTATCTCGCGCGGCTTTATCACGCCAAACTCGGAAGGTGGCCGGATCTCGAGCACCCGACCGGCTTCAACGAGAAGATCCTCTTCAAGATGCTGCGCGACCGGCGGCCGATGCTCACGCTCTTCTCCGACAAGCTCCGGCTGCGGGACTACGTGCGGCAGATCGCGCCCTCGCTCTTTATCCCCACGCTCTACTGGTGGTCGGATCGCGCCGAAACGCTCCCGTTCGACGCGCTACCGAGCGCCTTCGTACTCAAGGCCAACCACGGCAGTGGCTGGAACTGCATCGTGGAGGACAAGGGCGAAGTGCGGCGTTCCGACCTCGTCAGGCTCGGCAAACGCTGGCTCAAGTCGGACTTCACTATTGTCGGCCGGGAGTGGGCATACCGCGACGTCCGGCGTGCGCTCTACGCCGAGCAATTGCTGCGGGGTCGCGACGAAGCTACGCCGCCGGACTACAAGCTATTCGCTTTCGCGGGAAAGGTGCGCTTGATCCAGGTCGATCGCGGCCGGTTCACTCGTCACACGCAGGTCCTGTACGATGAGCGTTGGAATCTCATCGAAGGCACCGTCGCGGCGATGCCGGGCGAGCCGATCGAGAGACCGACGTCGTTGCCCTTGATGATCGAGGCGGCGGAAGCGTTGTCGGCCGGCGTCGATTTCGTGCGCGCGGACCTGTACGACATCGAGGGCAAGGTCTATTTTGGTGAATTGACGACCTCGCCGAACAAAGGGCTAAGCCCGTTTCGCCCGCCTTCGCTCGACAAACTGCTGGGTAGCTGGCTCGATCTGGACGACTATTCGCTACCCGGCGCGATGACTTACGATCCCGATGCCTTTCGAGAAACCGGCGCGCTCGCGGCAACGGAAACTTAGCAGCCCCCATGAGCAGATGAATCTCAAGTCGTTCCAGCAACTCTTGCTGCTCGTCGCGACGCTCCTCGGCGCGACGCCGCTGACAGCCGCGCAGCAGTTTCCCTCGAAGATGGTCACGCTCACGGCACCCTATTCCGCAGGTGCGGCGCCCGCGGTCTTTGCGCACGTGATGGCCGACAAGCTCGCCAGCGCGTGGGGCGTGCCGGTGATCGTCGACGCGCGGCCTGGCGGCAGCGGCTTCATCGCCATCGAAGCGGTGAAGAAAGCGGCGCCCGACGGTCACGACCTGCTGGTGGTCAGCAATTCGCACGTCGCGATCAATCCTGCTCTGTACAAGAAGCTTCCCTACGATCCGGACAAGGACTTCGTACCGGTCGCCATGTTCTATCGCACGCCTTTCTTCCTCGTCGTCTCTACGTCGGGGCCTTATTCGAGCGTCCCCGCTCTGATTGCGGCGGCGAAGTCGAAGCCGGGCACGGTTTCCTACGGATCGTCCTATGTCGGCAGCCCCTCGCACCTCGGCAGCGCCGAATTCGAGTTTCTGACCGGAACGAAGATGATCCACGTTCCGTTCAAGGATCAGTCGCAGATGTACGTGAGCATCGCGAACGGAGACGTGGGCTGGGCGTTCTCCACCCTCGGCTCGGCGCTGCCCCTGATGCAGGCCGGACGCATCAAGCTGCTCGCCATCGCGGCGAAGCAGCGGGCCAAGGCACTGCCCGACGTTCCGACGATCGCGGAAGCCGGCGGACCTCCGCTCGAGGTCGATACTTGGCTCGCGCTCGTCGCCCCGCGCGGGACGCCGCCGGAGGTTATCCGTCGCATCAACGCTGAGATCAACAAGCAGCTCGGCGACCCGGAAGTGAAGCAGTTGCTGCAGCAATTCGGATTCGAGGCGGCGCCTGGAACGCCCGAGCAGTTCGCCGAGGTCATCCGGGCCGACGTCAAAAAATACGGCGAGCTGGTTCGCCGCACTGGCGCCACCGCCGACTAGCGCAATTTCTGCGCGCGATGTCGATTTGCGCGCGCGCCGATCGACTATCTGAGCATGTCCCTGGCTCCTCGGGGACTCAACACCTCTCGAAGCGAAGGAGAAATGCCAATGCGATTCATGATGATAGTAAAAGCGGACCCAAGCTACGAAGCCGGCCAACGACCCAATCCGGCCCTGATCGCCGCGGTGGGCGAGCTCAGCCAAAAGCTGACTAAATCCGGTGTCATGCTTCTGTCAGGCGGCCTGCTGCCGAGCTCAGCGGGCGCCAGGGTGCGCGTTTCCGGAGGCAAGATGATCGTGACCGACGGGCCGTTCGCCGAAACGAAGGAACTCATCGGCGGCTTCGCGATTCTCGAGGCGGCATCAAGGGAAGAAGCAATCAGACTGGGCAAGGAGTTCATGCAACTCCATGTCGATGTCCTCGGTCAGTCTTATGACGGCACGCTGGAGGTTCGCCAGATGTTCGATGGCGCGAATGGCGATTGCTCCGAAGCCGCTCGCCCCTGATGTTTACAGGAGAAGCTCATGCAGAAGATCACCCCTTTTCTCTGGTATTCCAAAGAGGCCGAGGAAGCCGCGGCGTTCTACGCCTCCATCTTTCCAGACTCGCGTGTCACCCGCGTCAGCGCGCTCCAGAGCGAATCGCCCAGCGGCCCACCCGGATCGGTGAAGGTGGTCGAGTTCGTTCTCTTCGGCCAGCCGTTCGTCGCCATGAGCGCCGGGCCGATGGACCCGTTCAACCACGCGGTATCGTTCGTCGTGAGCTGCAAGGATCAGGCGGAAGTCGACCGCTACTGGAATGCGCTGCTGCAGGGCGGCTCGCCTGAAGCGTGCGGCTGGCTCAAGGATCGCTATGGTCTCTCTTGGCAGATCGTCCCGACCGTTCTCGGCGAGATGATGTCCTCGCCCGACAAGGCCAAGGCCAAGCGGGCATCGGATGCCATGTTGAAGATGATCAAGCTCGACATCGCTACCCTGCAGGCAGCCTTCGATGGCAAGACCGTTGCGCGTGAGCCCACCAGCTAATACCGAAAAACTCTACCCCACCTTGGCCGCGTAGTACTCCCAAGCGCGTTCGACCATCGGTGCGTTGAGCTGATCGTTCACGCGCTCGGCTTCTTCACGCGAGTACGCGCGGATGCGCCTGGCGTCGCCACCTGCGGAGCTGAGCATTGCGAGCTGCAGCTCGGCGCTCTCCTCGAGAAAGAGCGCCGCAATCGTCGCCCTGCGCACGTCCGCGGCGGCGGTGGTGACGCCGTGCCCCCGCATCATCACGGCGACATGCGAGTCGAGGCAGCGCGCGAGCGCGTCGCCCAGCTCACGGCTGCGGATGAGGCCGATGCGCTCGTATTCGGCCACCCCGTCGGCAAACGCGCCGCCGTGGTTGTGAACGATGCGGTGGGGCTGCCCGATCTGAGTGAGGCACACGCACGCCGGTGAATGCGCGTGGACCACGCCGCCGACTTCCGGACGCGCCGCGTAAATGCGCGCGTGAATCCACAGTTCGCTGTTCGGCTGGCCGTCGCCGGCGAGCACCTTGCCGTCCGTGTCAAGAATCAGAAGCTTGCGCGCGTCGGCGAACGCCGGTGAACGGCGCGTTGGAAACACGAAGCTATCCGTGCCGGGGATGCGCGCGCTCGCATGGCCGAACGCATTCGAGAGGCCGAAAGCCTCGATGATGCGGTTCGCGAGCGCGACGTCGCGTCGTAAGGCCGGATAGCCTTTCGCGACAGTCGTTTTGCCGGTTGCCGAACGCTTCGAGCGCGCCATCGCGACGCCGGGCCGGCTCAGTGCTTCCAGAACTCGCGCGAGGCGATGCGCGCGCCTTCGGCCATCGCGGCCATCTTGGCCCACACGACGTCGGGGTCCACCGCCGCCTGGCCGACCCAGGTGCCGAAGCCACAGTCGCTGCCGCACATCACGTTCTCGCGGCCGACGAGCTTGGCGTAGCGGCCGATCCGCTGCGCGATGAGCTCAGGATGCTCGATGAAGTTGGACTTCGATTCGATCACCCCGGGAATGAGGACCTTGCCTTCGGCCAGTTTCACCTTCTCGAACAGCGTCCATTCGTGGGCGTGGCGCGGGTTGGCCGCCTCGAGCGAAATCGCCGATGGACGCGCCCGAAACACGATGTCGATCACGTCCGCGAGCGCCACGTCGCAATGGTGCGGGCCCTCGTAGTTGCCCCAGCAGAGGTGCATGCGAAGCTGCTCCGGCGGGATGTTCGCCACCGCGTGGTTCAGCGCCTCGACGTGAAGCTCTGCCTTCTTGCGCCATTCGGGAACGCTCAGCTCTGCGTACTGGATGTGCCGGCCCATGGCGAGATCCGGGCAGTCGAGCTGCAGCACGATGCCCGCTTTCGCTACGGTTTCGTACTCGTGTCGCATCGCCTCCGCGATGGCGAAGATGTACGCCTCTTCGCTCGGGTAGTAATCGTTGCGGAAGAAGAGTGAAACGACGCCCGGCGAGGCCGCCGACATGAACATCTCTTGCGCCTTCACTTTGCCGAACGCGGACTTGAGGTGCTCGACATCGGTACGTGCGGCCTGCGGGTCCCGCACCGCGATGGCCGCGTTGCAAGCGGGCGTCTTGCGCCGCGAGCGCCCCGGATCGCCGAACACGCGCTTGGCCAAATTGGGGAAGGCGACCAGATCCTGGTAGACGAAGGTGTTGCCCGTTCCGCCAAAGCCCGAAAGGCGATCCTTGATGTACGTCGCGTAGCTTGGTTTGCTCATCTCGCCGTCGTTGACGATGTCGATACCGGCTTCCGCCTGCTTGCGCACGACCTCTTCGACAGACGAGGCGACGCGATCGGAAAGCGCGGCCGGATCGACGGGCACCCCCTCCTCCTTCGCGTACATCGAGCGAATCAGATCTTCAGGCCGCGGCAGGCTCCCGGTGTGCGTGGTGAGAAAACGATCGGTGCTGCGCTTCATTTCAACGCCTCCTCGATATCGCCAATCAAGTCCTCGACGTGCTCGATGCCGATCGACAGCCGCACGAGATCGGTGGGGCATTGGGTTCCGGGACCTTCCACGCTCGCGCGATGCTCGGCGAGGCTCTCGACCGATCCGAGCGAGGTCGCCCGCTTGAAAACCCGGAGTCTGGCCGTGAACTGCTTCGCCGCCTCTTCGCCGGCGCGAATGCGCAGCGACATCATCCCGCCGAATCCACCGCGCATCTGCTTGGCGGCGATGGCGTGCCCCGGATGCGTCGCAAGTCCGGGGTAGAGCACGTGCGAGATCTTCGGGTGCCCATGCAGGCGCTCCGCAATTGCTTGCGCGTTCCTACACGCCGCACCGACGCGCAAATGGAGCGTGCGCATGCCGCGCAGCAGGAGCCACGCTTCGAGCGGCCCGAGGATCGCGCCGCCGCCGCTGCGAATGTAGCGGATTCGCTGCCAGAATTCGTCTTCCCTTGCAGCGGCCAGCACTCCGGCCACGACATCGGAGTGGCCGTTCAAGTACTTCGTCCCGGAATGCATGACGATCTGCGCACCCAACTCGATCGGTCGCGTCAACAGCGGCGTTGGCACCGTCGAGTCGACGGCGACCATCGCGCCGACCTCGCGCGCAATCGCGCTCGCGGCGGCGATATCGGTGATGTCCCACGTGGGATTGGCTGGAGTCTCGATCCAGATCAGCCGCGCGCGCTTCGACCGCGCTTTCGCGGCGAGATCATCGATGGAGGAATTCTCGTAGAACTCGACCACGAGGCCCCATGGCACCGCAAAGTCCAGCAGCCACTTGCGCAGTCCCCAGTACATGTTGCGCGGCGCGAGCACGACAGCGCCGGGACCAAGCGCCTGGAACGCCGCTGCCGCCGCAGCCTCACCCGACCCGAACAGCGCTGCTGCGGCCGCGCCCTCGAGCGAAGCGATGAGCGCCTCGGCTTGATCGTAGGTCGGGTTGTCGGCGCGAGAATACCCGCGCCCGCCAGGAAACGAACCATCGGCCCCGCGCTCATAGGTCGTCGAGACGTAGATCGGGGGAACGATGTCGCGGTAGGGCGCAGCCACGCGACCCATGCCCTGGGCAGTGAGCGTTTCGGGGCGGAGCGCGGATTTGTCGGCAGGCATCGCCGGGATGACGACGTGCAAAGAGCGCACTATGCCCGCAACGCCTTGGCTCGGCAACGGGCCTCGATCCGCTGCAATCGCGGACAGCGATTCGTGCAGCTATTCGGAATACCCCTAGGTACCGACGTCAGACGTTTTGGCGTAAGCTTTTTTCCATGACCGAAGCACGAACGCTCTTCGCTGCTCTGCGCCAAAGTGCCGATCCCAACGCGGTGAACGCCATCGAAAAGCTTGTCGACAAGGGCCTCGATCGCGAACTGTGTCGTGTGAACGCACTCGACTTCGCCAAGAAGAACGGGCTGGACGAGGAGGTCGTGATCGCGGCGTTCCTGCACGCGGCGCGTCTCGGTCTGTTCGAGCTCTCATGGAACGTGCTCTGTCCCGGCTGCGGTGGCGTGCTCGACACCGCGGCGTCGCTCAAGAGCGTGCACCAATCCGAGTATGCCTGCGCATTGTGCGCAGCGGGCTACGAGCCCACACTCGACGAGATGGTCGAGGTGACGTTCACCGTGAGTTCGAGGGTGCGCAAGATCGCCGCGCACGATCCCGCGCAGCTCCCGCCGCCGGAATACTGCCGGGAGCTGTTCTGGAGCTCGGGCCTGGACCTGCCAGAGGATGCGTTCGAGCGCATGATGGAAGAAGTCACGCTCGAGTTGATCGAGTTGCCCGCAGGCGAAAAGGCTTTGCTGTCGCTTACGCTTCCCGCCGAGTTCGTGATCGTGTTCGACCCCGTGACGCACACCGCCCAGTTCATCGACGTCAAAGGCGAGCCGACGAAGGAACGGCAGTCGCTCGCACTGGTCTTCAATCGCTCGCAGGCGCCGACAAAGACCGTGACGATGCGGCCCGGCCCGTTGCGCCTCACGCTCGACAATCGAACCGACATGCGTCTCGTGCCAGGCGTCTACGTCGCCGGGCAGGCGCTGCACGACATGCTCGGCAAGCGCAAGCGCTTCGTCACTGCGAAGCGGCTGCTGACCAATCAGACTTTCCGCGACATCTATCGCACCGATACCCTCGACATCGATCAGCGGCTCAAGATCACGAGTCTTACCTTCCTCTTCACCGATCTCAAGGGCTCGACGAACCTCTATGAGCGGGTGGGCGATCTGGTGGCCTTCGACATCGTGAAAGAGCATTTCCGCGTTTTGCACGAGATCATCGCCTCCGAGTCGGGCGCGGTCGTCAAGACCATCGGCGACGCCGTAATGGCGACGTTCGCCACGCCGGACCGTGCGATTGCGGCCGCGCTGCGCATGCGCGAGGCGATGCGCACGCTCAACGAGCAGCGCAAGAGCGAGGACCTGCTGCTCAAGATCGGCATACACGAGGGTCCCTGCCTAGCGGTGACGCTCAACGACCGCCAGGATTTCTTCGGTCAGACCGTCAACATCGCGGCGCGCGTTCAGGCGCTCGCGGTCTCGCGCTCGATCCTTGCCACCGAGTCGGTGGTCGACAACCCGCAAGCCTCGGAGTTGTTGCAGACCGACGGCATCAAGCCGACGGCGCGGCGCTTTCCCGTGCGCGGAATCGCGGAAGAGATCGCGGTGTACGAGATTCCCTGACCTCGTCAATGGAGGGTGAAGATGACCCAATGCGTTCGGACCATCATCGGCATGTGCATCTTCGCGACCGTCGCTCCCTACGCGGCCGCGCAGGGCGGCGCGTCACCTGGCGACGGCGGAGTGACGAACCCCTCGGGATTCCTGCAGGATTATTCGCGACTCGCGCCCGTGCCGGGGAGAGAGGGCCGTTACGCCTGGCTGGCGCCGACGCCGAATTGCGCAAGTACACCCGTTTCCTGCTTCCGCCAATGTCGATCTG
>Ga0126369_10001150_pt1 | contig 18155 bp, 17 predicted proteins | sample PanSoiMetaPlot_1_FD_109646 | JGI IMG/M metagenome (GOLD analysis project Ga0126369, IMG submission 109646) | Tropical forest soil microbial communities from Panama - MetaG Plot_1 | ecosystem: Environmental > Terrestrial > Soil > Tropical forest > Bulk soil | place: Panama | collected 2016-02-17 | reverse complement strand
GGCTCGGAAGACCGACGCGATCGCCCTGGCGCCACCCGCCGCGCTGTAGTTGCCCTGCCATGCGGGACCCGTCAGGACCCGGGCACCCGCCGCCGCCGCCTCGGCCGCGAACGTCTCGGCTCGGCCCCGGCTGTCGGGGCTGTCGGCGTTCCCCGCGAGGAACGCGAGGCTGCGGTACCCGTGGTCCGCGACGAGATGGTGGACGAGGGCGCGCATCCCGGACTCGTTGTCGCAGCGGACGTTCATCGAGGCGGGGGTCGGGCTTCCGGCGAGCGTGACGATCGGGACGATGCCGGCGAGACGAGCGATGCCGGCTGCGGGCAGGATGCGGTCGTGGAGGATGAGCCCGTCCGTCTTGCCCGCGATGGCTGCGATCCGCGTGGCCACGTTCTCCTCGTCGACGCCGACCGAGCTGACCAGGACGTCGAAGCCGTGCTGCTGCGCCGCCAGTTCGATGCCGCGGTTGATGACGTCGATGAAGAGCAGGCTCTCCTCCTCGTCCTCGAAAGGCGTCTCGCCACTGCGCCGGAACACGACGCCGACGACCTCCTTGAGCCCGTTCGACAGCGCGCGGGCCGCGCCGTCGGGCACGAAGCCGAGCTCGCGGACCGCGCGCATCACCCGCTCGACCGTGTCGGCACGGGGGCTGCGCTGGCCGTTGAGGACGCGCGACACCGATGCGATGGACACACCCGCCCGGCTGGCGACGTCGTAGATCGTCAGAGTTCCCTTGGGCCGCCTCGACTCCGCCACTGCTCTCCCCCGGCGATGATCGCCGTCGAGTGGTAAGCGCTTACCTCAACCGGAGGGTAGCACGGTGTCGGGGGTCGTGCAACCGGCGCCGGACGGTCAGAGCTCGTGCAGCCGCGGCAGCACGCTCGTCCCGAAGAGCTCGATCGCGTGCAGGGTTCGCTCCCGGCCCATCGGGGAGAACACGACCTCGAGGATGCCAGCGTCCAGCTCGTCGCGGATCCGGCGCGCCTGCGCCAGCACGGTGTCCGGGCTGCCCGCCAGAAGCTGGCCGTTCTCGATCCGGTCTGCCATCGGGCGGCCCTGTGCGTCGATACGTCCGCGCTGGGTGGCCGTGTCGCGCCCGTAGTAGCCGGCGCCGGCCGCGGCGTCGTCCAGCGGGCGGTTGCTCGCGCTGAACCCGCGCCGGGGCACGTCCGCGCCCGCTGTGCGCAGCTCCTCCAGCGCCTGCTCGTCCGAGTCGGCGACGTGCGCCGTGACGCGATACAGCACGTCGTCGGGCGCCGGCTCCCACCCGCACGCGGCAGCGCGCTCGCGGTAGTGGCGGGCGGCGGCCGCGGCCAGCGGCAGGGTGGTGAACGCGAACCCGACGCTGACGCGGTGGCGCGCCGCGAACTCGCCCGCCTCCGGGCTCGACCCCGACATGTAGATCGGCGGGTGGGGCTCCTGGACCGGCCGGGGCCAGATCGCCACCGTCCGGAACCGGAAGTGCCGGCCCTGCCAGCCGAACGGCTGCGGCTCGGTCCAGGCGCGAATGATGAGCGCCATCGCCTCCTCGAACCGCGCCCTCGACTCGGCCGGGTTGACGTCGTACGTGACGTACTCGTTCGCCGTGCCTCGCAGCATGCCGGCCACGACGCGCCCGCCCGTGAGCGTGTCCAGCATGGCGAACTCCTCGGCGACGCGCACCGGGTTGAGGATCGGGATCGTGGCGCCGAGGAGGGCGATCTTCGCGCGGCGCACTCGCTGCGTCACCGCGCCGGCCATCACCATCGGGTTCGGGGTGAGCGACAGCGGCGCGAAGTGGTGCTCGGCCAGCGTGACCCAGTCGAAACCGAGCTGGTCCGCGAGCTCGTACTGCTCGAGCGCCATGTCCATCGAGCGCCCCGCGACCTCCGAGGAGTACGTCCGGGCCGGCACCGGCCACGTGCCGCGCTCGGCCTGGCCGAGATACGGCACGATGCTGAACAGCGCCGCCTTCACGGGAACAGCACCGAGCTGCGCTGGCTGACCACGTACCCCTCGTGGCGGTCCAGGAAGTCGCCGACCGCCTCGGCGAACGCCTCGGGCCGGTCCGCCGCCACCGCGTGACCGGCGTCGTACACATAGAGGAGCTGGCAGCTGGGCAGCAGCTGCGTGTAGACCCGGCCGATCTCGGGCGGGATCAGGCGGTCCGCGGTGCCGAACACCACGAGGACCGGCACCTGGAGGCCGGGCATCGCCGCCTCCAGCTCCGCGTCGCGGGCCGGTGCCATCAGCCGCCGGACCATCGGCGCCACCTTCGCACGCTGCTCGATGCTCGACGGCGGCCGGGGCGGGACCCGCTCGGGGTGGGCGTGCAGCATGGCGACGAGCTCCTGAGGCGTCGCCGGCTGGGGGCGCCGTTCGTGGCCTTCCGGCCGGATCGCGGCCGGTGACTCCAGGACGAGGGCCCGGACTCGCTCCGGGGCGGTCAGCGCGGCGCACAGCGCGGTCTTCCCGCCGAACGACGTCCCCATGAGGTCGAACCCGTCGATGTCGAGACCCGACACGCCGCCCAGCATCGTTCGCGCCAAGTCGGTCATCGACCGGTGCCGCGTGTTCTCCGGCGAGTCGCCGAAGCCAGGCATCTCGAACGCGATGACGCGGCGCTCGCGCGCAAGCAGGTCGTGGGCGGGCGTCAGGGTCAGGCCGCCGCCGCCGTGGAGGTGGACGAGCGGCGGTCCATCGCCCGCGTGCACGTAGCGGATGCGGAACCCGTCCGCCTGGACGTGGCCCTCCTGCCAGGTCGGGGTGCCCATCGCGGGCATCACCATATCGCGGGCAGGCCGGTCGGTGTCGCGCCTAGGCCTTCTTGCTCCTGGCGGGCTTCTTCTGTTCCTTGGCCGGCATCCGGCTGGTGACCTCGAGCGCGCGCTCCACCAGCGGTGCCACGGCCTGCGGCTGCGCCCGCCAGTCGGCCGGAACGAGAACGTAGCCCTTCATCGCGCGCCCGGCCATGGGCTCGAAGTCGCGGCCGCCGTCCTTCCGCACCGCGGCGCACTCGTCGTCCGGCAGTCGCACGAAGAGGTCCTCGCCGAACAGCCCGGCGAACATGTTGCCGTTCACGAAGCCGGCCAGGTTGCCGAACATCGGCTTCATCGTGATTGCGGGCCCGCTGGGGACCAGCTCAGCGAACGCCGTCCTGGCGTCTTCGCTCGGCTTGGGCATCTTCATCGAGCCCGGTGTCGTGGGCATAACCGTATTGTGCGGCCACGCGTCCGCGGCCGAACTCGTGGCGATCTTCAGTGCCGGGATCCTCGACCGGCGCTAGGTCGACCCGAGGTGTTTGGCCAGGCTCGCGAAGACGTGGTCGACCTGCTCCGGTCGGACGTCTCCCGACAGGTGGATCTCCACGGTGATGCGGCCGCGATGCACCCGGATCGGCTTTCGGCGTCTGGCGGATGCGGCGAGGCGCTCGCGGTCGGCCTCGATCCGCCGCTCGAGGAAGCGCTGTCTGGCGAGGATCGAGAGCAGCTCGCTGTCGTTCATCCTCGCCTCCTTCGCGAGCTCGTCCTCGCGTTTACCGTGCCCAGGTATTCGCCGAGCAGCCCCGACATCCCATTCAGGGGGCTCGAGCGCAGCGAGTAGCGCTTGTCGCGATGTGACCCCTCCCAGCGCAGCAGGCCCGCCGAGCGCAGGGCGGCCAGGTGGTGGTGCATGGTCGACTTGCTCACGCCCAGTTCGTCCGCCAGTTCCACGAGGCTCCGGCTCGATTCGGCCAGGCGCCGCAGCGCCCGCAGCCGGGTGTCGTCTGAGAGCGCCTTCGCCAGGCGCAGCACACGACGGCGCCGGGCCTCGTCGGGCGAGCCCGTGATCGCCGCCTCGCCGGCGGGATACACCATGACGAGCGTGCCGCGCTGCCGGCCCTGGATCACCCATGGCCTGCCCAGGTAGGTGGGGACCAGCAGCAGCCGACCGATGCCCGCCTCAGGCACGTACACCCCGCCGTTGGTCGCCTCTTCCACGACCGCGGACACGCTTGCCGCGCGGGCCAGCTGGCGCTTCTCGTCGGCGTCGCGCTCGACGATCGCGGCGATCCCGGCCCACTCCGGGGCGAACACTTCCCGGTGCCAGCTCGAGAGCAGTTCGACGATTCGCCGGCGCGCGACGCCGGCGTCACTGCCGAGGGCACCGGGCAGGGCGCGCGGCCATCGGTGGCCGGCGTGCGGGTCACTGGCGAGCAGGCGCTCCAGCGGCTCGGGCGAACCTCGACCGGCGGAGAGCGTGGCCTCGCGGAGCTCTTCCGAGGGCTCGTGTCGCGCGTGGTAGCCCGCGGCCTGGAGCCAGAACTCGTCCGCAGGCATCGCTTCCAGGTGGGCCAGCAGGTCCGCGAGGGTGGTCGGGCCCTCGGCGACGGCGGCGATCAGGGCATGCCAGAGCGCGTGGGAGGCCTCCCAGGACTCGAACGCCCCGGCCATTTCGCTCAGCTCGGCTGAGAGTGAGCTCCGAACTCGGTCGAACCAGGGGCAGCCCACGTCGTAGGCATCGCAGCGAACGTCGGGCGACGCGACGAGCCCGAGTCCCACGATCGTCTCGACCGCTTCGCTGGCCGCGATATCGAGCCGAGGCTCGACCTGTGCCGGCGCCAACCGCCGAACGACATTCCCCATGATCGTTCGATCATAGTCGAACGGTAATGGTCCCGTCAGCTCAGCGTGGGCGTGGTGGCGGCGATCCAGGTGAGACCGGAGTCGACGGTCGAGAACAGCGTCCAGCGCGGGCCCCGCTGCCCGTCGATCACGTTGGCCGCGACCCACGCCGTGCTGCCGTCCAGGGCCTGCACTCGCATGAGGTTCCACGCCGGCAGCGCGACGGCCGTCCAGTGGCCGCCGGCATCCCGCGTGACCTGCAGCTGACTCGCCGACCACGCCCACGAGGCCGCCCCGTCCATGCGGCTCGCGGTCAGGTTCGACGCGAGGGGCGGCAGCGGCCGCGCGGTCGTCCACGTCGCTCCGCCGTCCGCCGTGGCGGCGAGCCACACGGACCCCTGGCCGCTGATCAGCAGCTGGCCGCGCCCGTCAGGGGCGACGCTCAGCGGCCCCAGGTCTGACTGGCCGGCGGCGGACGGCGGCAGCGGCAGCGGCAGCGCCGCCCAGGTGCGACCACCATCGGCCGTGCCATACAGCACCCCGCCGGCGGCCAGCCAGCCGTGAACGGTGTCGCTGAACCCCAGCAGGTGCGACGGCGCCGGCGCGGAGGGGAGGCCGGTGGCTTCCAGGCGCCGCCAGTGCCCACCGCCGTCAATGGTGGCGAGCAGGCCGGCCTGCGACGGGTCCCAGGCCCATGCGTGGCGGGCGTCGGCGAACGCCGGGTGCGGCGCTCGAACGCCGCCGGGCAGGGTCAGGTCATGCCAGTGGCGACCCCCGTCCGACGTCAGTACGGTGCCGGCGTCGGAGGCGAGGACGCCGTGCTGCGGGTCGAAGAATTCGGGCGTCTCGAGCCCGCGCGCCACGCGCTGACGCGACCAGTGTCGGCCGGAGTCGGTCGTGTGGAACAGCGTGCTGGTGCCGGTCTGGCGATCGAGCGCCGAGACCCATCCCTCGCGCGGCGAGATCCAGTCCATGGTCGAGGTGAGGTCCGGCTGGCGGACCACGGCGGGACGCGAGGCCGCGCCGGGACCTGGCCGGACGTGGAGGGCGATCACGGTCGCCAGCCCGACCACGGAGACGGCGATCAGCGCGAGGCCGCGGATGGCGCGCGGCGAGGGAGTCGGCAGCGACACCTCCGGCACGGAGCCTACGCCCCGGGGCGACCCCGGGCGAGGTCCGAACGTTCGGGGGTCGCGGGCCCCGACGCCCGGCGAGTCGGGACGGCGTTCGGCCAGGGGCCCGGCGGGCCGTCAGGCAGCCGCTCCACCGCGGTCACCACGCTGCGGACGCGCATCCCGCGCGCCCGGTAGTTGGCCAGCGCGTGGGGCCCGTCGAGGCTGCAGGTGTGCACCCGGACCTGGCGCGGCCCGAGCGTCCAGGCCCGGCGCAGCGCCTCCGTCAGCAGCCAGCCGCCCAGGCCGCGGCCGGCGAACGCGGGCAGGAGGCCGAAGTAGGCCAGCTCGACGCTCTCCTCGACCGTGGCGTCCAGTTCGAAGTACCCGGCGGGCGTCCCGTCCACGTAGGCCACCCAGGTCTCGACGCCGGCGCGGGACAGCCACGCGAGCCAGCGTTCGTAGGTCCACGGCAGCCGGTCGATCCAGTACCAGTCACCGCCCACGGCGGTGTAGAGGAAGCGGCTGAGCTCCGGCGATGGCCGGCGGGCCCGGATCAAAGTGACGTCGCAGTCCGGCATCGGCGCGGGCACGAGGTCGGTGGGGGCGGTCATCTCCAGGTGCCACGTCGTGACCTCGACCTCCACGGCACTCGATCCTATCGGAGCTGCGCTGACGTCAGGCCTGCGCCGCGGCCGGAGTGAACACGTAGGGCACCGTCACCGTGAGCCCGACGAAGCCCAGCCGTTCCAGGATCGGCCGGCTGTTCTCGGACGCGTCCACCTGCAGGTACCGGTACCCGCCCACGAACGCCAGCTGTGCCCGCGCGGCGACGAGTGCGCGATAGATGCCACGCCGGCGCCACGACGGCAGCGTCGAGCCGCCCCACAGAGAGGCGAATTCGGTGCCCTTCGAGTACCGCACCCATCCCGCGCTCACGACGTCGTGCCCGGCCTCTGCGACCAGGATCGTGAGCGACGACGGATCGGCGGCGAGCTCTGCGGCGAGTCCCTCGGCAAGCCAGGAGCGATCCTCGTTCCAGACCGCGCTCTCCATGGCCGCGATCCGCTGCAGATCGGCGCTCTCCGTGACCTCACGCAGGTGCACGCCTTCGGGAGCGGTCACCGGGTCGACCGTCAGCGGCTCCGCGAGCCCGACCACCACGGTCTCCCGTTCCTCCGGAACGAAGCCGGCCGCCACCAGCCGATCAGGCAGGTCGGTCGGGAGGTCGTGGCCGTGCCACTTCCACTCGACGGGTTCGGCCCGCGCCGCGAAGATGTCCCGCTGGCGCGCGATCAGAGCGTCCAGGTCGTCGGGCGCCAGGTCGGCCACCGAGCGGTACCCGATGAACCCGCCGTGCTCGGTGTAGTGCCGCAGCACGGCGCCGTCCCGCTCGACGGTCCATCCCACCGGCATCGGATCGGGCGGGTGGCCGCGCAGCTGCGCGTCGTACGCCGTGAGCAGAGCGACCGGGTCGAGTGGTGGCACGCCTTCATCATGGTGAGATGAGCGCTCAGGTCAATGAAGCTGAGGCCTTTCCGTCTCTCGACGCCGGCGACATCGCGACCATCGAGGCGCTCGGCACCCGCCGGTCCATGAGCGCGGGAGACTATCTGTTCCGCGAGGGAGACGCCATCTACGACTTCTACGTGGTCGTCTCCGGCGAGGTGGAGATCCTCATCACGTCCGGCGGCGCCGAGCAGGTGGTCGTCCGGCACGGTCCCGGCCGCTTCGTGGGAGAGCTGAGCCTGCTGAGCGGGTCGCGCGTACTCGTGGCGGCGCGTGTCGTCCAGTCGGGCGAGGTGGTCGTCCTGACTCGGGACCAGTTCCGCCACCTGATCGCGACGAACCCGCCGCTGGGCGACACGATCCTGGCAGCGTTCATCGCCCGCCGCGGAGGCCTGCTGACTCGCGCGGCGACGGCCATCCGTGTCATCGGTTCGCGTTTCTCCCCGGACTCGCTGCGGGTCCGCGAGTTCCTGGCCCGCAGCCGCATCCCCCACGAGTGGCTGGACCCCGACCGCGACGCGGCGGTCGAGGACGCGCTCCGCGAGTTCGGCGTGGCGCCGGGCGAGCTGCCGGTGGTGATCGCCACCGGCTCGGTCCTGCGCCGGCCGACGCCCGGGGCGCTGGCGGCCTATCTCGGGCTGACCGTCGAGAGCATCGCGGAACGCCATTTCGACCTGGTCGTGGTCGGCGGGGGTCCCGCGGGTCTGGCCGCGGCGGTCTACGGCGCGTCCGAGGGGCTGCGGACGCTCGGCGTGGACATGGTCGCGTTCGGGGGCCAGGCCGGCTCCAGCTCCCGGATCGAGAACTACCTCGGCTTTCCGATGGGAGTCTCCGGTGGGGATCTCACCGAGCGCGCGGTCGTCCAGGCCGAGAAGTTCGGCGCCCAGCTCACGAGTCCCTGCGCCGCGACGTCGCTTCGGGAGGAGTCGGGCCACCTGGTCATCAGCCTGAGTGACGGGACCGACCTGGTGGGCCGTGCGGTCATCGCCGCCAGCGGCGCCCGCTACCGGCGGCTCGACGCGGCGCGAATCCCGGAGTTCGAGGGCAACGGCGTCTACTACGCCGCGACGGAGATGGAGGCCCGGCTCTGCGCCGGGTCGCCCGTCGTGGTCGCCGGCGGGGGCAACTCGGCCGGCCAGGCCGCGGTCTTCCTGGCGAGTGCCGGCTGCGCGGTCACGGTGGTGATCCGGGGCCCCGACCTCGCGCGAAGCATGTCCCGCTACCTGGTCGACCGCATCGTGGAGGACCCGCGGATCGATGTGCGCGCCGGCACGACGATTTCGGCCGTCGACGGCGAGCGCACCGTCTCGTCGATCCAGGTCGACGGGCCGGGCGGGATTTGCCGCCTGGCGTGTGCCGGCCTGTTCTCGTTCATCGGGGCGGACGCCGGCTCCGGCTGGTTGGCGGGGTGCGCGGCGCTGGACGATGCCGGCTTCGTGCTGACCGACCGGTCCCTGAGCGAGAAGGACCTGGACGTGCGGTGGGAGGTGCTGGGCCGCGGCCCGCTCCCGTTCGAGACCAGCCGCCCGGGCCTGTTCGCGGCAGGCGACGTGCGGTCCGGATCGATCAAGCGAGTCGCCACCGCGGTCGGCGAGGGCTCAGCGGCGGTGCGGTCGGTCCACGAGTACCTCGCCTTCTCGCACTGATCCCGCTCGCCCGCGTACGGCACGCGGCTGAAGACGACAATGGTCGGCGGGGCGGGATTTGAACCCGCACGCCCCAGGGGCACCGAGTTTTAACGTCGGCGCGGCTGCCAGTTTCGCCACCCGCCGATACGGCCTATCGGATCAGGACCGGGAGGCGTAAGTCGGCGGACTCGACCAGGCTGTAGTCATCGGTGAACCGCTGGCGCTCGATCCGGACCAGGTCGCCGGAGCGAAGGACTACGTGCCACTCGCGGCCCTCGTGGTACGCATCGCCGGTGACGTTCCATACCCGTCCCTCCCGGTCCTGGATGTCCTGACCGCGGCGGAGATCGGCGAACTGCTCAGTGCTCAGTGGTCGTCGGACTGGCGCCTCGTCGCCCACGAAGTCAAGAGTAGGCGACATCGAATCGAACGAACGTACGGTTGCCGTGAGCACGAGAGTCGGTCCGGAACGGGCGCGGCGGCCGACGTCATTCGTCCTCGACCGGCTCCTCGTTCGCCAGCGTGGTGGCCCATGGGACCGCCTCCAGCCGCTCGACGGGGATCCGCGCGCCCGACACCTCGCTGACCCCGTAGCTGCCCTCGCCGACGCGCTCCAGCGCGTGGTCGATCCTCCCGAGCAGTTCGCTGTCGAGTTCGTTCTCGATGAGGATGCGATCGCGCTCGGCGAGCGCGGCCCCCTCGTCCGTGTAGTCGCCCGTCTCGTCGTCCTGCCGCACCGTGGCGGGGATCGCCGCGGCCCGGTCCTTCATGCGTGCGTCAGCTGCCCTCCGCTCCTCCAGGAGGAGGCTTCGGAAGTGCTCGATCTCCAGCGGCGTGAGCGCCTCATCCGCACCCATCGAACCCGATGCTACCTGCGGCGGGCGTGCGATGAGCGCGGCGCAGTTCGCCGTCAGGTGGCTCCGGCGTCGTGCAGACCCTGCTGCAGGCTGGCGGCGGTCACGGGCCCGACCACCAGCTGCCGCAGGACGTGGTCCTTGTCGAGGAACGCGGTGGTCGGAGGGCCGAGCAGCCCGTACGCCTGGGCGATTCGTCCATCCCGGTCGTTGGTGACGTTCCGAAAGGCGGCCTTCACGCCGAGCTCCTGGAGGAAGGAGGAGACCGAGGAGGGCTGGTCGTCGCAGCAGTCGACAGCCAGCAGCGTGAAGCGTCCCCGGCTCTCCGCGGCCATTTTCGCGATCACCGGCATCTCCCCCCGGCAGTCGGCGCACCAGGTGGCGAAGAAGTTGATGACCACCGGACCGCTGCTCCGGTCGAGCGCCGGGAAGCCCGGGGCCGGCAGGCCGACGGTGGCGCGCGGCGGGGGAGTCGGCTGGGCGCCGACGAGCCGGAAGGTGGTGGCCATCGCGTCGAACGCCTCGGTCGCCGCCGTCACCCCCGCCGGAGGCCCGGCCATCGCCACTTCCCAGGCGCGGCGTCCGTCGATCATCAGGTAGGCCTGGATCCCCTCCGGCTGTGCCCCGGCCGTGTGCTGACCGGTCGCGTGTTTCGCGGGCCGGCCCGCGAGGCGGCTGTCGGACAGCCTCGCGCCGGTCAGGCCGCTCCCAGCGGTCAGCTCGGCGAGCAGCACGGCGGCGGCGGTGCTCAGGTCCGACGACGCCGCTTCCTCGAAGTGCACCACCATCGCGACGTCGGCCGGCCCGCTGTAGGCGACGCTCCCCTGGGAGTCGTAGTTCGAAATCTTCCACCCGGGCGCCAGCCCGATGTCGAAGCCCAACCGCTGGTCGGTGGACCGGGTGAAGCCAGGCGGCAGCGCGAGTCTGGATGCGGAGTGCGAGGTGGGGCCGGAAAGGCCGCAGGCCGCGCTCGAGAGCACTACCGCGCAGGCCAGGACGATCTCGAGCGCTCGCATCCCGCAGACGATGTTGGCAGAACCGGCCGCCACCGGGTCATGACGTGCGCGGGCGTCACCAGGCCCCTCTCGCGGGCGGCGACGAATTCCCAGCGGTCGGCGGATCATGGTCTGGTGGGCCACCTCGCGATCCTGCGCCGCCATTGAGCGTTCTCCCGCCACGGGGCTCGCCGGCCGTCGTGGCCGAGGGCCTGGTCAAGACGTACGGCGAGCGGAGAGCCGTCGACGCCATCGAATTCGAGGTGCGCGACGGCGTCTGTTTCGGCTTCCTCGGTCCGAACGGCGCGGGCAAGACGACGACGATGCGGATGCTGTACGGGCGCCTGCGCCGCGATTCCGGCCGTCTCGAGGTGCTCGGCCTCGATCCTGATCGCTCGCGGCGCGATGTGCGTGAGCGGCTGGGCGTCGTCACCCAGGCGAACGATCTCGACCAGGAGCTCACGGTGCTCGAGAACCTGGTCGTGTTCGCCGGCCACTTCGGTCGCCGGGGCCGCGCGGCGCGCTCGAGGGCACGGGAGCTGCTCGAGTTCTTCGACCTGGACGACAGGGCCGGTTCCAGCGTGCGGGACCTCTCGGGCGGCCTGCAGCGCCGTCTGCTGATCGCGCGCTCGATGATGCACGACCCGGAGCTGCTCGTCCTCGACGAGCCGACGACCGGACTCGACCCGCAGGCCCGCATCGTCGTCTGGCAGCGGATCGCCGAGCTGCGCCAGCGCGGCGTCACCGTCGTTCTCACGACCCACTACATGGAGGAGGCGGCCCGGCTCTGCGAGCAGGTCGTCGTGATGGACGAGGGACGGATCGTCGAGCGCGGCGCACCGAGAGACCTGATCCTGCGGCACGCCGGCGAGCAGGTCGTCGAGGTTCGCTGGCCGCTGGGGACGCCGGCGCCGGCCGCCGGGCCCGAGGTCCGGCGCATCGACCTGCTCGGCGACCGGCTGCTGCTGTTCGCCGACAATCCCGCCGCTGCCCTGGGACTCGTGCGCGGACGCGTGGACAGCGATGCTGCCATCGTTCGGCCGGCGACGCTGGAGGACGTGTTCATCCACCTGACCGGGCGCCGGCTCGAGGACGGTGAGTGATGTCCGGCAGCGTGGCCCGAATCCTCAGCATCTGGAGGCGCGAAGCCCTGGTCTGGCGCCACATCTGGCGGACGTCGATCCTGCTCAACTTCGGCCAGCCCCTGATGTGGCTGGTCGCGTTCGGGTTCGCCCTCGGCTCCTACATCACGCTCGGGCGCCCCGGCTCCTACCTGGGCTTCGTGGCGCCCGGGCTGCTCGCGATCACGGCCATGAACGTCGTCACCTTCGACACGATGTTCGGGACCTGGGTCAAGCTCCACGAATGGGGCGTCTACGAGGCGGTGTCCACGACTCCGGTCAGTCCGCGTGAGATCGTGTTCGGCACCTTCCTGTGGGAGTCCACGCGCGCCGTGATGTACGGAGGGGTGTTCATGCTCGTGATGCTGCTCCTGGGTCTCTTCCGCTCGCCGTGGGCCGCGCTGCTGCCCGTCGTCCTGGCCGCCGTCGGGCCGCTCTTCGCCGCCCCGGCGATCGCCTGGTCGGTGGTCACCGGAAGCTCGTTCAACAATCTCTTCTACTACACGGAGCTGGTGATATCCCCGATGTTCTTCTTCTCGGGGGCCTTCTTCCCCGTCGATCGACTCCCCCAGTACCTGCAGGTGCCGATTTGGATCACGCCGCTGTTCCACGTCGTCCAGATCGCGCGCGGGCTGACGATCGGCCAGGTCTCTGGCTGGCTCTGGGTGGATGCCGCGTACCTCTTGCTGGTGACGGCGCTCATCACGCCGGTGTCGGTGCGGCTGCTCAACCGCCTGCTGACCACCTGACCGGACGGAGCGCCAGGACCGCTACCGGTCCTGCTGCGAGGACCTGGCCCCGAGCTCGCGCAGCCACGAGATCACGTTGTCCTGACGCGTGTTCGAGCCGCTCGCCGCGTCCAGCGGCGTTCCCTCGGCGTAGTCGGGCACCCAGTTGAGATCAGCCCCTCGAGACAGCAGGAACTCCGCGGCCCGGCGCTGCCCGCCCGAGCACGCGTGCCAGAACGCCTGGGAGACCGCCTCCGGATCCGGCTGGTCGCCGAGCAGCTCCGCCAGGCGGCCGACCTGACCGAGGGCGGCTGCCAGCCACGGCTTGTCGACCGCGGCGCCGCGCGCCACCAGCAGTCGGGCGACGTGCCAGCACCCGTAGCCGACCGCGTTTGCCAGCGGCGTGCCGATCGACCCGTCAGGCGCCTCGGTGTCCGCGCCCGCGTCGATCAGGGCCTCGGCGACGTCGACGTCGTCGCTGCTGGCGGCCCAGTGCAGCGGCGTCTCATCACCCGGCTCGGGGCGCGCGTTCGGGTCCGCGCCCGCAGCGATCAGCAGCCGAACCGTCTCGGGGCCGTTGGGAAAGTAGCCCGGCCAGTCCGTCACCACGTGCAGGGCCGTGCGCGTGCCGGCGCGTCCACCGAGCGACCCGGCGGCGAGCTCGGGGTGTTCGCCGAGCAACCGGCGAACGCGATCGAGGTCGCCGGCCTGGATCGCGGAGACGAGGTCGGCGGCGGCGTCATCCCGGGACGTCACAGCGCCTGTCCCGAACCGGTCGCCACGGGCCACGCGGCGTGCGGCCTCGCGTCCTCAATGTCCAGCCCTCCCTCACGATGTCAAGACCAGGTGACACTCGGTCGTAGAGTAGGCGCCTGGCCCGGCGATGGTGAGACCTTAGCGACTCGGCCGGGAAGCGTCTATGGAGTCCAGCAGCAACGAAAGCGCGGAGCGGCCGATCGTCACGCCGGACCGGCGGCTGCGAGTGTTCGTCTCGTCGACGCTGCAGGAGTTGGCCGAGGAGAGGGCGGCCGTCAGGGCCGCCATCGCCGGTTTGCATTTGACCCCGGTTCTCTTCGAGCTCGGCGCGCGGCCGCACCCGCCGCGCGCGCTCTATCGCGCGTACCTCGAGCAGAGCGAGGTCTTCGTGGGCATCTACTGGCAACGATACGGCTGGGTGGCCCCGGATATGGAGGTCTCGGGCATCGAAGACGAGTACGAGCTCGCACGTTCGATGCCGAAACTCATCTATGTCAAGGAGCCGGCCTCCGGCCGGGAGCCGCTGTTGACCGCGATGCTCGACCGCGTCAAATCGGCGGGCGTCTCCTACCGGCCGTTCTCGACCGCGGACGAGCTCGCCGCCCTGGCCGCTGACGACCTCGCCGTTCTGCTGACCGAGCACTTCCAGGTCGCGGACGCGGCTTCGAGGCCCGGCTCACGCCCGCCAGCCCGGCAGGGCAACCTCCCGGTCCCACCGGCGCCACTCATCGGCAGGGCTCGCGACCTGGTGGCCTTGCGGCGGCTGCTGGCCGCATCCGGGGTGCAGCTCGTGACCCTCACCGGCCCTGGTGGCGTGGGCAAGACCAGACTGGCGCTCGAGGCGGCCCGGGTCACCGCCGATCACTTTCCGGACGGGGCCTGGCTGGTGCCGCTTGCCGAGGCGCACGAGACCGATCAGCTGGCGTCGGCGGTTCTCGACGCCCTCCAGTCCAGCGAGCCGGTCGCCGGCTCGCCCGCGAACGCTCTGCTTGACCATCTCCGGCAACGCGCCTGCCTGCTCCTGCTCGACAACTTCGAGCAGGCACTGGAGAGCGCGGGATTCGTCGCCGAGGTCATCGCGGCCGCTCCCCGGGTCAAGCTCCTGGCGACGAGCCGCGCGCCGCTGCGAATCCGAGCCGAGCACGAGATGCCCGTCGGCACGCTGTCGGTGCCGCCTCTTTCGGCCGGTGCGTCCGCCCTGCGCAGGTCGCCGGCGGTCGAAATGTTCGTCGACCGCGCACGCGCTGCCAGCTCCGACTTCGAGCTCGCGAGCGAGGACCTCGCGGCCGTGGGGGACGTGTGCCGTCGACTCGACGGGCTCCCGCTTGCGATCGAGCTGGCCGCGTCGCGAACGCGGCTGCTGGCTCCCCGGGAGCTGCAGCGCAGACTGGGCGATTCGCTCGAGGTGCTGGGGACCGGGCCTCGCGACCTGCCAGATCGCCAGCGGACGCTGCGCCGGACGATGGACTGGAGCTTCGAGCTCCTGGACGAGCGCGACCGTGACGTGTTCATGCGCCTCGCCGTCTTCCGGGGCGGGTTCACCCTCGCCGCCGCGACGGCGGTCTGCGACCCGGTCAGCGACGTGCACCTGGTCGACGTGCTCGGTTCTCTGGCTGACAACAGTCTGATCCGGCGCACCCCGGGCGGCGGCCAGCGCTTCGAGATGCTGGAGGTGATCCGGGAGTACGCGACGACGAGGTTGGTCGCTTCCGGCGCCGCCGGGCCAGTCCGGGATCTTCACGCCAGGCACTTCGGCGACGTGATCGCGAGGGCGAAGTCGAAGTTCAGGAGCCCGGACCAGAGGGAGTGGTTCGCGATCGTCGAGCACGAGTACCCGAACATTCGGCAGGCCCTCGAGTGGTTGCTCGAGTCGACTCGCTACCGCGAGCTCGGCGACATGGCCTGGGCGATGTGGTCCTACTACTGGTTCTTCGGCCACCTCGACGAGGTGGCCGCGATCGTTCGATCCGCACTGGCGAGGGCCGGGGACCTGCCCGACGGTGACCGCGCCGGGCTGATGGCGGTGGATGTTCTGCACGCGGTCCAGGTGGGCGACGCCGGCCGGGCCGCAGCCGCCGGTCGGGCCGCGCTCCCGGAGTTCCGCAGCGCCGGAGATGTGCAGAGCGTCGCCGACCTGCTGGCCATGCAGGCGATCGCGATCGCCGCGACTGACCCCGGGGGCGGCCGCTCGCTGATCGCTGAGGCTCGCCCCCTCTTCGAGCAGATCGGCGATCGCTGGGGGGTTGCGATGTGCGCAAACGTCCTGGCCTGGGTGGCAGAGCCGCTCGACGCGTCCGGGACTCCCAACCCGGCCATCGCTGAGGCCCTCGCGCTGGCCGAGCTCTCGGGCGACGACCTGAACATCGGCATCGCTGTCGCCAATCAGTCCATGGTGGACATCGCGCTCGAAGACGCGGCCGCGACCGGGCACTCGCTGGCAGCGAGCATGCGGCTTCTCGGCGGGCTGCGCGTCCACTACTCGCTCGCCTACTGCTACGAGGGCACCGCCTGGCTCAGCCTGCGGATGGGCCGCCCCGACGCCGGCGTTCAGCTGCTCGGCGCAGCCGACGCGGTCCGGCAGCGCCTCAAGGTGCCGGTCCATCCAGCGATGGTGGTCCGGCGCCAGTGGCTCGTCGACGAACTCAGGCAGCAGATGTCCGACGACGAGTACCACCATCTCTGGAATCGGGGTGAGCAGCTGGGTTTCGATACCGTCCTGGAGCTCGCCATCAGGATCTGCGAATCCGCTGCCGGCTCAATCGCCCGGGACGACGCGAGCTCGCGTCCCGGACCGGACGGGTGACGGTCAGCCGGCTGCCCGGCGAACAACTTCGTGAGGTCGGTCATCGAGCCGCGGCCCTATGTCCGATTCCACCCGCGCCGCCGATGCGCTGTCACGCTGTACGGGTGATCACTGAAAAGCAGAGGCTGGTGTACCGCGAGGAGCTGACACCCGTCTCGTTCCTGGAACGCGCGGGCACCGTCCACGCTGATCGAATCGCGGCCATCGACGGCCACCGGAGTTACACCTACCACGAGTGGCGGGCGCGCTCGCGCCGCATGGCCCACGGGCTGCGCGCCGCGGGGCTGCGCAGGGGCGACCGGGTCGCCTTCCTGGCGCTGAACTCCGAGCCGCTCCTGCTCGGCCACTTCGGCGTCCTGCAGGCGGGCGGCGTGATCGTCGCCATCAACACGAGGTTGAGCGCGGACGAGGTCGGCTACATCCTCGATCACTCCGGAGCGGGTGTGGTCTTCTTCTCGCCCGAGCTGGAGCCGCTGCTGGCCGAGGCCCCGGCGGGCATGCGGCGCGTGAACGTGACCACGGAGCTCGAAGCATTCCTGGCGACCGGATCCGACGAGCCGGTCGATCCCTGGCTGGAGGACGAGTACGAGGTCTGCGCCATCGACTACACGTCCGGCACGACCGGCCGGCCCAAGGGCGTGATGTACCACCACCGCGGTGCCTACCTGAATGCAGTCGCCATGGCGATGGACCTGCGTCTGGACTCCGAGTCGCGCTACCTGTGGACGCTGCCGATGTTCCACTGCAACGGGTGGACGATCACCTGGGCCTGCGCGGCGGTGGGCGCGTGCGGTGTGTGCATCCCGCGTGTGGACCCTTCGGCGATCTGGCGGTTGTTCGAGGCGGGCCAGGCGACGCACTTCTGCGGCGCGCCCACGGTGCTGACCATGCTGGTCAACGACCCGGCCGCGACCCGGCTGGAACGGCCGGTGCGGCTGTTCACGGCGGCGGCGCCGCCGTCGCCCACGATCATCGCCCAGATGGCCGAGCTGAACTTCCACCTCGACCACGTGTACGGACTGACCGAGACGTACGGGCCGTTCACGATCAACGTGCCCGCAGCGGACTTCGCGGACCGCACGCCGTCCGAGCAGGCGCGGCTGCGCGCCCGACAGGGGGTGCCCAACCTGCTGGCGGGCGAGCTACGCGTCGTCGACGAGGAGCTGCGCGACGTCCCCGCGGACGGCGAGACGCTCGGCGAGGTCGTGATGCGCGGAAACGTCGTGATGAAGGGCTACTACCGCAACGAGGAGGCCACCGACGTCGCGTTCGCGGGCGGATGGTTTCACAGCGGCGACGTGGGCGTGATGCATCCGGACGGCACCGTCGAGCTGCGCGACCGCAAGAAGGACATCATCATCTCCGGCGGCGAGAACATCTCGACGATCGAGGTCGAGCAGGCGGTCGTGTCGCACCCCGCCGTGCTGGAGGCGGCCGTGATCGCGGTCCCCGACGAGCGGTGGGGGGAGGTGCCCAAGGCGTTCGTCACGCTGAAGCCGGGGCGCTCGCTCTCCGCAGACGAACTGGTGGCGCACTGCCGGACGAAGCTGCCGGGGTTCAAGGTGCCGAAGGCCGTGGAGTTCGGGGAGCTGCCCAAGACGTCGACCGGCAAGGTGCAGAAGTTCGTGCTCCGGGACCAGGAGTGGGGCGGCCGGGAGAAGCGAATCAACTGATCGCCCGGTTTGACCTGCTGCAGGCCCTCCATCTGCCCCTGCCCAGGGTCCGTCTCTCGGAAGCTCGATCCCTCAGAGGCAGTGGAAGTTCCAGCTTCGCGGGCCGGGCAGAGCTGCGCCCTGCCCGGCCTGAAGACGTCAGCTCCAGCTCCCGACCGGCTGCCGGATGGAGACGTTGACCCGGTTGTAGACGTTGGTCAGCGAGATCATGAGCAGCAGGGCGGCCAGTCCCTTCTCGTCGTAGTGCCTGGCCGCCTCGTCCCAGATCTCGTCCGGAACCGGGTCGGCCCGATCGGCGATCCGGGTCACGGCCTCCGTCAGTGCCAGCGCCGCGCGCTCTGCCTCGTCGAAGTAGGGCGCCTCTCTCCACGCCGCCACCGCGAACAGTCGCTCGTC